>Ga0209913_1000005_pt1 | contig 364613 bp, 314 predicted proteins | sample PersoiDNA2013203_FD_185805 | JGI IMG/M metagenome (GOLD analysis project Ga0209913, IMG submission 185805) | Permafrost soil microbial communities from the Arctic, to analyse light accelerated degradation of dissolved organic matter (DOM) -... | ecosystem: Environmental > Terrestrial > Soil >... | reverse complement strand
GCAAATCGGCTTGTGCAGGGCGCACAGTGCGTTATATTGTGCGCAGCAGCGTGGGCAACATGATTGTTTTTTATTTTCGGATCTCATTTTCCAATGTGGAAAAATGAGCAGACCGGCGAACTTGAGTTGATATTGGAGCTGGCATTATGTTTTCTCGCCTTGGAGCTATCGCAGCTGGAGCCGGCTATGCCGGCCTGAGTTTTTTGGAAGAGCTTTTTCCCGAACTTAAGGTCGAACCCAAGCCTCACTCAAAAAAATCCTCCGAATTCGCGTCCGAAAAAGCCGGCGCGCTGGTACACGTGCAAGCAAAAGATCCGCTGCGGGCATTCATTGAAGAGAGTCAGCGGAACAAAAGACTAAGCCTGTATTCGGCCGCTTTTCTGGCTGTGGGTACCGTCATTCCCCCAGTCCGGATCGTGGGAATGGCTACTTTATTTCTTGCCTCCGTCCCCTATTTGAAAGAAATCTGGCACAACGCTCGCACGGAGAAAAAGATCACCGTCGATTTGCTTTTTTTCTTTGCCAATGTGATTACCGTCGGGCTGGGTCAATACATCACCACCGCCATCAACATGTGGCTGGTGTACTCAGGGTATGAGTTGGTCGGCCGGGTCAAGAACAGCACCCAGAAATTACTCACCGATGTGTTTGACCAGTTGCCCGGAACCGTGTGGGTCATGTGCGACGGAATTGAAGTCGAGACGCCGATTTCCAGCCTCAAGGCAGGCGATGTGCTGGTGGTAAAAGGCGGTGAAATTATTCCCGTCGACGGCTATATTCAACAAGGTATTGCCGCGATCGACCAGCGCGCGCTGACAGGTGAATCCCAGCCCGCAGAAAAATCGGAAGGCGAGTATGTCTTTGCCAACACCCTGGTGCTATCCGGTCGCGTCTTGATCAAGGTGGATAAATCGGGGGAAGAGACGGCATCGGCAAAAATCGTCAAAGCACTCCAGCAATCGATGGATTTCAAATCAAAAATCCAGTTGAAAGGTGAGCAGTGGGCAGAAAAGGCGACTACCCCCACCTTCCTGATCAGCTTGCCCATCTTCCTCACCTTGGGGCCAAGTTCAGCCGCCATCTTTATCTACAGTCACATCGGTTACCGCATTCGCCTGTTGGCGCCGCTGGCGACCTTGGAATACGTGACGCAAGCCTCGCGCGCAGGCATATTGGTGAAAGACGGGCGCGCCCTGGAGAGTTTGTACGGTGTCGACACCATTGTTTTCGACAAAACCGGTACCTTGACCGACGACATCCCGGAGGTGAAGCGCATTGTCGCCTTTGAGCAGAATAGCGAGAGGCAAATTCTCACCTGGGCGGCCGCAGCGGAGCGCCGGCTTTCGCATCCCATCGCTCTGGCGATTACCGAGAAAGCCAGACAAGAAGACATCACTATCGAGGAAGTGGAGACTTCCGACTATCAACTGGGCTATGGCATCAAAGTGAACTTTGATGGGAAAACCATAAGAGTAGGCAGTCTGCGCTTCTTGAACGACGAAGGCATAAAGATCCCGAAAAAAATTAGCGAATTCCAGGAAGACGCACACAATGCGGGCAACTCCATGGTGTTCGTCAGTGCTGACGACAAGATCAGCGGCGCAATCGAGCTACAGGCACATATCCGCGACGAAGCCGCCAGCGTCATAGACGGATTGCGTCGCCTGGGGATTAAACACATCGCCATTTTGTCCGGCGATCACGAAGAGCCGACCCGACGTCTGGCAGAGCAACTGGGAGTCGACGACTACTTTTTTGGTGTTTTGCCTGAAGGGAAAGCCGACATCGTCAAACAGCTTCAGTCTGAAGGGCGTTCAGTCTGCTTCATCGGCGATGGCATCAATGACTCGATTGCCATGAAAGCCGCCAATGTATCGATTTCGCTGAAAGGCGCCTCGAGCATCGCCGTGGACGTCGCGGAAGTCCTGCTGATGGACGGACACCTCGCCAATGTCCCCAAACTGGTTGACATCGCTCAGCGCCTGGACGCGGAACTCAAACGCCGGCTCCGCCTGACCGTCATTCCATCGGGACTCAATATGGCCTCCGTGTTTTATCCCAAATTTGGCATCATCGGCTCGCTCTTGCTGAATACCGGCTTCTTCTTTGTGGCCGCAAGAGACCCGATGGCGGTTTTCAAGTCAGACACAAACCAACCAGGCGATGATGCAGCGTCACACCAGACTTGATGCGGCAGTGTCTGCACCAATCGACGTGCGACGATAGTCGCCGCCCTGTCAGCAACTCTTATTTGTGGAGCTATCGTGCCAAGTATTGAAGAACTCCTGGGTATGCCGACAGTCCCGGCCAGCTCGGCGGCACCTGCCAGGAATCGGCCTGTGTCAAAAATCGAATTCAGTTTTTTATTCTTTTCAGACGTTAGAAAAGATGTGTCGGATCGCGAAAAATACGACTTCATGCGCGACATTACCTTGTTCGGAGATCGTGCAGGTTTTAGCGCCGTGTATATCCCGGAGCGACACTTTTCCGAGTTCGGTTCGATTTACGCCAATTCGGCGATCATGGCCTCGCATCTGATTCCGCAGACCAAAAATATCCGCTTCCGCACCGCCGGCGTTTCTTTGCCGCTGCATCACCCTGCCGAGGTAGTGGAATGGTGGGCAATGAACGACATTTTGTCAGGCGGACGCGTAGATCTGGGATTCGGATCGGGTTGGAATAAGGCCGATTTTATTTTCGCGCCGCAAAATTACGACAATCGAAAACAGATATGCCTGGATCAGATTCCCGTCATCCAAAAACTCTGGCGCGGCGAATCCGTGACCTTCAGCGGCGCAGACGGCAAAGACTATCCCATCACCGTGTATCCCCGCCCGCACCAGAAGGAATTAAATGTATGGCTGCTCGGTACCAGTGACGACACCTATATTGCGGCGGGCAAGTTGGGATATAACATCTTCACCATGCTGCAAGGCATCAGCCTTGACGGCATCGCCAAAAAAGTGAAGCTGTATAGGGAGGCGCGATCCGGCGCCGGATTTGATGCCGATAGCGGAATATTTTCGCTCATGCTCCACACCTTCGTCCATCCGGACAAAGACCGGATTATCTCGGCAGTGGAAAAGCCGTTCAAAGAATATATCAAGAGTTCATTGGACCCGCATTTGGCAGCAGGTCTGGAGAAAGAAAGCGCCGGCATGCGGGACGGCCGCGCAATCACAGCGGAAGAAAAAGAGAAAATCATCGACTATGCGTTCCAGCGTTATTTTGGAACAGCGGCCTTGTTCGGCAATGTCGAACAAGCCAGCGCCATCGTCGACAAAGCCATCCAGGCAGGCGTCAACGATATCGCCTGCCTGGTTGACTTCGGCATGGACTACGACACAGTCCGGGATTCCTTGCCGCACCTGCAGCAACTGGTCAAACGGTTTCGACCGACATCGGCATGAAGACACCCGTCCCGCCCGTCCCGCTCACGCGCGCCGCACTACGCCGCTTGCACGCTCAGGATGTGATCCTCAGCCATACGTCCCTGGCCGGCGCCAGCATGATCATTCCCGTGCCTTTGCTGGACATGGCCACGGCGCTCACGGTCCAGGTCCGCATGGCGAAGAAACTCTGCGTGCTTTACGGCGCCGAATTCAACCGCACTGCGGCGCGCGGCATCATCACCGGTGTCCTTGGCGGTTTGTCGCCTGACAGCGTCAGCGCCACGGCGCTGCGCTACCTGTCGTTTGCGAGCTATTTTACCGGCACCCTGCCCTCGGCCGGCCTGAGCGCCGCGTATACCTACGTGCTGGGAGAACTGCTGCTGGAACGGCTGATCGCAGGCGGTCGCATCGACCTGCCTTCGCCGCGCGAAAGCAGGTCTTCGGCCGCGCCGGCATTGTCTCCGACAACGGCCTGATTCACCCCGCAGGCAGCCTAGCGCTGGGGTGGAACAGGCGGAACAGCAGGAACAGAAGAAACGGGCGGATGGTCGCGTGAAGCCCGTTGCTCCTTGCGATGTATTTCGCGCGCCTGGCCATCAGGGGCAAGCGCCGCAGGTTTGCCGGCAGCGACGTCAGGTTTTGCAGAAGCCGTTTTCTCTGCTGGTGCTGGTGCCGCTGCCGGCGCTGGCATTGGCCCCGGGACCACGCTCTTCTTGCCGCGCGCTCCCGATTTGAGCTCCTGGGTCGTGTCGCCCCTGCCGATGTCCGCCCGCGAAGCCACCGGTTTGTCCCTGGCATCCTTCTTCTCATGCGGCACGCTGTCGCCATTGATGGAAATCAAGGGCATGCCGCCGGTCTTGTCGTTGCCGATCACCACCACCTTGGCGTTCTCCGAACGGGCCAGCTCCAGCGTCGCTTCAATGCCGCGCCAGCGCAGGTAGGCGTCCGACATGCCGCCGCTGATGATTTCCTGGAAGTTGCGGATGCCGAGCGCTTCCACGCGCTTGCGTTCGCTCTCCTGCTGTTCCTTCTCGACGATCAGGGCGTATTGTTCCACTTCATGCCGCGCCACATTCTTGCGCACGATGGCATCTTCCACGCCGTCCGGCAGCACGATGCGCTTCACCAGCACGTCTTCGATCAGGATCCAGTTTTGTCCGGAACGCAGTTCCGTATTGAAGCGATTCTTGATGTCATATCGCACCGATTCCGATATCTGGTTCTGGATTTCCAGGCGATGGCTGGTATAGATGTCCTCCGGACGATAGATCGCGATGACATCGCGTGCGCGCGCCCCGACCGACTGTCCCAGCAGCGTCTCGGCATAGTCCGGGCCGGCGTATTTGTGCAGTTCGCCCAGGTGATCGGGAATCACCCGGAAGCGCCATGCCAGCGTCACCAGCAGCTTGAGGCCGTCGGACGACAACACTTCGAACTCGCGCTCCACGCTCTGCAGGCGCGCGTCGTAGACATACATCACATCCCAGGGCAGCATCAGATGCGTGCCTTCGGTTTCCACATGATCGATCACGGTGCCGCCGCCGAAGCGCTTCCACAGCACGCCGAGATGACCGGCCGGAATCGTGACGATCATCGACGGCAGCAAGAACACCAGCATCACCACAAGAACCACGCCCGCGATCATCAAGTCGTTGCTGAAAAACCGTAAACGTCGGCGCAATCGCCCACCGATGGATTCGAACGACGGCTGAAGCTCTTGTGTGGTGCTCATGTTGCTGCTCCCTTGCTGGAGATACTGATAACGCGGCCATCCTCAAGATGGAGGCGGCGGTCTGCATGATGAAAATATTTATCGTCGTGGGTAATCGCGATGACGGTGATACCGGCAGCGCGCAGACGCGGTAATACCAGTTGGTAGAACTTGGCGCGGAAATGCGGATCCTGATCGGCGGCCCATTCGTCGAGCACCATGATCGGCGGATTCTCCAGCTGCGTCGCCACCAGCGCGAGCCGCTTGCGCTGGCCGGTCGACAAATCGACGGTAGAAAAACGGCGGCCATCGAGATGCGCCTTGTTTTCGACTTCCATTTCATCGATCAGGCTCGCCGCGCGTTCACGGTCGATGCGCTCGACGCCGTACAGCGTGGGGAAAAGATGAAAATCGGAAAACACCGCGCCGAATATATTGCGATAACGCTGCATGTCGGCCCTGCCCACCAGCCGGCCGTCAACCAGAATTTCGCCGGAGTCCGCCGGATAGAGTCCGGTCAGCATTTTGACGAAGGTGGTCTTGCCGGAACCGTTGCCGCCGGTGATGAACAAGGTCTCGCCACGTCGTATGCTCAGGTCGATCGGACCGACCACAAAGCGTTCGTTGCCCTCACCCCGCGCAAAGATAAGATGCCGCAGATCGATGGTCTCGAAACCGTCAAACGCGGGCGCTGCGGCAGTTGCGGCCTCCCGTTGGTCGTCTGTGGCGATGCCTTGCTCAACGTTCTCATCAAACAATTGCTCCAGCTTCAGCAGGTTCTCGGCGGCCGCATTGGCCACCGTGATCTGCGGCGCTGCAGAAATCACGCCGGACACCGGGCCCACCAGGAACAGCACCGCCGTCAGCACCTTGACCGTACTGTCGGCGAAGATGCTGCTCAATGCGGGCAAAATGAAGACCAGCGTGCCAAGCAGGATGAAAATGGCAACTTGCGAAAAGACGAAATTGACACCCAGCGCGCGCTGCGCCAATGAACGGAAGAACGCCGTCCGCCCGGACACCATGACGGCATCCTGCAACAACTCGGCGGCGCGGCGGCTCGACAGCTTCACTTCCTTGAAACCGGCCAGCAAGCCTTCGACCATTTCGTGCAGTGCTACCACTTCGTCGTGCGCACGCCGCAGGTCGATGCTGGCGCGCTCGCCGCGCATGCGATACAGCCGCGCCGCCACCAGCAAAACCACGATCACCAGCGCCAGCGCCGGGAGCGACAAAGTGGCGATATAAATGGTAGTCCAGAAAATCATCATCACCGCTTGAACGCCGAGAATCAGACTGCCGGCGGTCTGCGAGATGGTCTGCGTATCGGTGTTGATGGCGGAAAAAATGGCGCCGTGGCCGATTTTTTCGACCCCCAGCAGTTCACAGTCGGCCAGCTTGCGGATCAGGCTGCGGCGACGTTCGTCGACAATCCGCTCGACCTCGTCGGTGGTGGTCTGCAAGACGTAGCGCTGGCTGAAGATATACACCAGCAACGCCAGGCCGTAGAGCGCGACCGGGATAAGCTGGCTACCGCCTCCGGCCTGCTTGGTGGCGGCGAAATTGACCACCGCCAATATGCCGGTGCTGGCCCCGCCGGCCAGCAGCGCCATCAGGCCGAGGCGCTGCAGCGAGGTCTGCGTATCGCGAATAAGAAGTTCGGTCAGGCGCATCAGGTCATCGCTCTGCCGGACCGTTGGAAAATGTCTTGCTCTTGTCGTCGATGGCGGCAAACAGCAACACATAAATAAACGCCACCAGCGGCGTCAGCAAAAACGACACCACGAGTGTGCGCAACCATCCCAGCCGGCTCTTGCGTGCGATGAAGGCAACCAGCAAACACAACACGACATAGATTAAGAATGCGATCGACATGATAGGGCTCCTTGTTATTTCTTGTCCTGGATTTTCAAAGGCACGGCGCCGTATTCCAACGCCCGTACGTCTTGTGCACAGCTCTCGCCGGTGTCGTACAGGCATTGGATGACTTCCGCTTCGCCGGTGGTTTCTTCGCAGCTCGGGGTGTCGAGCACGCTGGGGAAAAAGTGCACGTCCTGCTTGCCGGTCTTGATCAGATAGAAGCGCGACAAGGTACTGCCGATGGTCTTGCCGGCCTTCTTGTAGCGAATGCCGACGACCAGTTCTTCAAGCGTCTGGTTGGATGAATTGGTCAACTGGATCTGCGGCGAACAAGTCGGTTTTTTGGTGCCACCTTCGTTGGCAACCATGATCGCCTGCGGCACCGCAAGATAGATCAGGCCTTTCGGGCGGCGCTTCTTAAGCAGCTCCTGCAACGGCTGATCGGACACGAAGGCTCCCGCGCCCAGATGATGGGCGGCATCCTGGGCCTGGGCCGGTAGCATGCAGACTAAGCTTGCCAGCGCCGTCAACAGCACCCCTGCCCTTTTTGTGTTGCGTCCGAGGCCAGGTGACAATATTCTTTTGTTGTTCATGGGACAGCTCCGTTCAGGCGGAGACAAGTGATGATAAGTCGGCCGACCGCGCAAGTGCGAGGTCGGTGTTCAAGGCAGGGCATATATCGGCGCTGCGGAGAAAGAAATGATCTCCGGCAAATTCCCTCAGTACGAAACCGGCTGCCGTAAAACGCCGCCAGCCCGCCATGTGTTTCGCATCGGCATGTACATCATGGCTACCGGCATAGGCCGCGATCGGATACGAAGCAGTCGCAGCGTTGGCATCAGCATCGAGCGGTTCGGCCGCGAGCGCAAAATCGGCCCGCATGAGCGGCAGCGTCAGATCCCAGAATCCTTGTTGGTGCGCTATTTCTGCCGGAATCCCGCCGTACCGCAACAAGAGCGCTTTGAACGCATGGTCGTCCAAGCCCGCTGCTTGCCGGGCCGGCGACGGCAAATCCGGAGGCAGGTGCGCCGCGACGATCAGACGCACTGGCGCCCTACCGGCAGCAGCCAGCCTTGCGGCAAGAGCGAATGCAAGGCGCGCACCCATGCTATAGCCGAACAAGGCATAAGGGCGGTCAAGCAGCGGTGCGAGCGCTGCGTGCAACGCCGCCAGCATCTCGTCCCATCCGTGCAGAGGTGCTTCGCCAAGACGTGTCTCGTGCCCAGGATACTGAACCGGCACCACGCCTACCCCAGTCTCTGCCAGCCGGGCGCGCCAGGGAAGGAAATTGGACGCGCCTCCGCCCGCGAACGGGAGACAAAACAAGCGTGTGTGGGCATCTTCCCGGCTCGCGCCGAAAGGAAACCAGGCACGTAATTCTTGTATGGCAGTCATGAAAAAATTCATTCCACGGGGTGCATGTCCAGCTTGGGCATGGCAGCCGCCGAAGCTGGGCGCATAAAAATACCGGAAGTGCATTCACTTCCGGCATGCAGTTTTCTGCAGATCGTTCAGGCCGAGATCAGACCGCGTCCTTCTTGCCACCAGGCGCGTGCTTCTTCAAAAACTCCTTGCCTTCCTGAATCTGCTGCTTCAGCTTCTGCCCCATCTCTTTCGCGTTGACGTCGAGCAAGGTGCCGCCCGATTCAAAATGTTGCAGGAACAGTTTGCCGACTGCATAGGTCGATGCGCCCGCCAGCGTGGATTGCGCCAGGACGCCTGCGGCGATGCCGACGCCAGGGATGAACTTCAGGATGCTGCTGACCGGACCTGCAATCACCAGAGGCAAATAGCCGCTGAGTACCGAACCCAACAATTTTTTGCCGCGTTCATCGGACAGCGTAAAACCGTACAAGCCGCCGATCTTGCGCAGCAGGCTCAGTTGTACGCCTGTCAGGGCGATCAGATCAAGACCTGGAATCGGCAAGATGCCCACGCCCATGGCGGTGATGGCATGGTTTTTGATGGAATGCATCGCCTCGTTCTGACGCTCGGCCGCCGTCAATTCCGCGGCCGGCTCTGCTGCCGGTTCTTCTACCGCGATCGTTTCTTCTGCCTGATCGATAGTTTTCATTGAAATCTCCTTCATAAATTAAACGCCCTGAAGCGCATGAGACCTTGGGATAGCTCAAGGCTGGGGAACAAGACTCTGCCGCATCGGACAACAGAGCGTCACTTTCGGGAAACCGGTCGAACACAGGGCCAATACACGGATAGCGCATGAACAATATACGCAAAACCGCAGAAATTATTCGGTATACAGCCAATATATTCAACAAATTCCCAACAAAAAAACTGATTACGATCTTTATTCATCTCATATGCCAGCGCCTCCTCGCTCGTCTCCCAATGAAATGCGTGGTTTTGCTGGTTCTGTCTGGTCCGGCACCGCTCTCAACGCGCCCGGGTACGCGTCGCGCCACAGGGTTTCAATCCGATCCAGGCAGCGCTCCCGTGCCGCCGGCTCACCCACAACCCGCCATCCGGCCGGCAGCTTGCGCTGCGCCGGCCAGACCGAATACTGGTGCTGATCGTTCACCACGACCAGACAGGCCTCTGACGCTGCAGCGATCTTTGCGGCGGTTTCCCGAGTCATCCCTCTGCCCTTCCATACAAACGCTCGGCCGGGATGCTGATCTCGTCGCAAGCGGCAATCAATGCACGTGTCGAACGCAAGGCTGCCGAATCGGGATGGGGTTCGATACTGGAGATAAAGGACAGCCACGGCTCCAGTCCCAGCGCATAGACGAATACTTGTTCGCAGCCGAGGCTGCGCACCATGTTGAAGGCACGCCGGAAGTCCGAACCGTCCAGCCGGCGCGACTGATCCTTGCTACGCTCCAGCGGCGCCGGCAACAGTGGCCCGTACAGCCAGCTCAGCGGCGCACCCTCGCATTCCATGCCGATGAACAGCGCATGAACATCGCCGACGACCGGCTTGAGGCGTTCATACAAACGCGGCTCGAGATTATTTGAGTCGGCGGCAAACAGCAGCCGGTATCCGGCGGCGTCGACCAGCCAGGCTGCTTTGGTGCGGATGTCCAGGTCGGCATGTTCACCAAGGAAAGGCAGCGCCGTGATTTCCAGGTCGTCGTCGCGCAAGCTTTGCAACGCCGCCATCTCTTGCACGTCATTGAATCCCGCCGCCAGCAACGCCAGTCTGAGATTCGGATCGGCAAGGCTCCCGCCGCCCTGGGGCACCATGATGCGGCCGATCCTGGGCCGCAAGGCGAGCAAGGTCTCCAGCAGCACGTGATCCTGATGGTTGTGCGTCAACACGACATAGTCGATATGCGCCGGAAGATCGGCGAAGGTAAACCGCGCCGGTGCGGCATCGGTCTCATACGGAATCACCGGATCGATCAGCACGCTCTTGCCGCCGGGCGTTTCAACCAGCACGCAGGCATGGCCAAAATAGCGCCAGCGGCTGCTCTTGAGGGCTTGCGGTTGCTGCTGCCGAGACTGCGCCTGCTCCGTGACCATATCGCGAAAGCGCTCCACCTGCACCGTGTCGAGCCGGAGACCATCGACAATCCGCGACCAGGTCTGTGGCTGAGAGCGCAATTGCGCCAGGAAATCGTGGACCGGGCTGGCGAACGGAAAATCAAGCGTAACGGCGTCGTCGCGATCGAGTTGCGGCGTACTCAGCGAGAATGGCCGGCGGTCGCCCTTTGCCCGATACACCAGCGCGCTCTGCGCACGGGCGTCATACAAGGGACTGCGATACAACAAGGCTTCGATGAAGCGCAATTCGGGCGCACCCGTCAGCGTATAGACCAGTTCGGTAATACCGCGCAGTTCATCGGGCAAAGCAACATACAGTTGTTCCATCGAGTGACCGTCGGCGCGCGACTTGAGCAGCTCCCACGCGCGCGCCACGGCGGCGGCGAACGCCAACTGGTGCGCGTGGCGGGTACGGGTCTGTTCCAGTAATGCGCGAATCTCGCCGGCGCGCTCCGTCGGCCAGTCGAGGAACGGCCCGCCGCGCATGGCCGGATTGGCGACCATTTGCGCATGCAGTTCGGGCGCCTCCAGATACGATTCCATGATGCGCACATAGCGGTTAGCCAGATACAGCGGCGCGGTGGCCGGCGCAATCAGATAGGTCCATGCGTACCACTGCGCCACGCGCGGCGCGGATACAACATCAGCACGAAGGTAATAGCGCGCTTCAGGCATACATTCCTTCCATCAGGATGCCTAGTTCCGAGTCATCCAGCACCTCAAGAAGCGCCGCATACGACTGCAGCATGGCTTCGGCTTGCGCCTGCAACACCAGGCCGGCGTCGTACACCGCGATCAGGCGCAACTGTTCGCCCGGGGTGACCTCCAGATTGAACGGGTAATGCCATTGATCGCAAATGGCGACATCACTGACCTGCAGCGCGGCGTTGCCCCGTCCGACATCGCCCAGCGGATAGTTCTGGATGCGCAACGCCGTGCCGAACAAGGCATCGCCGTCCGGCAAGCCGGCGCACTGCGCGATTTCCGACAATGCCAGTGCGGCATGCGTCGTGGCGGAGACGCGCCTGCGCTGCAATTGCAGGCAGGCTTCAACGAAGCCGATAGCGGGATCGATCTTGCAGCGTAACGGCGGCGTATTGATCAGATTGCCGACCATGGTTTCGATACCGTCGACGTCGGCCGGACGCAAGACGGAAGTGACCCCGAAACAGACCTCGTCCGCCCTGCTGTGGCGCGCCAGCACCAGCACCCATGCCAGCATGAAAATGCTCGGCGCCGACAGGCGATGCCGGCGTGCAAACATACTCAGGCGCGCGCCGGTTCCCGCTTGTGGCTGCCACGCAATTTCCGCAAAGCGGCCGCTGCAGGCCGCTCCCTGCTCCGCCGGCCAGCGCGATGGTTTCATCCCGGCCAACTCACCGCGCCAGTAGTTACGTGCAGCCGCACCGTCCTGACGTTCCAGCCAGTCAAGGAAAACACGGAAGTCCGGCGCCGGCGTGGCCAGCAATTGTTTGCCGTAGACAGCGGTGACCTCGCTGAGCAATACCGGCATCGACCAGCCGTCGATCAGCACGTGATGATAAGTCCATACAAAATGATGGCCGGTGCTGGTTTGCAACAGCGAAAAACGCATCAGCGGCGGCGTGGCGAGATCGAAGTTGCGCTGCCGGTCTTGCCGGCAATAGGCGTCAAGGGCGGCGCCTGACGCCTGTCCCGACAAACCGCTCCAATCCTCGCGCTGCCAGGCCAGCGCTGACGTTTCGCCAACATGTTGACGGCCGTTGCCGTTTTCTCCGGTGGTGAAATAGGCGTGCAGCGACAGATGTCGCGATAACACGGTTTGCCAGGCAGCGATGAAGCCGTCCACCTGCAGTTCCGCCGGCAGGCGTGCGGTGAATTGCACCACATAGGCAGACGAATCCGGATATGCGGCGGCGTGTTCCAGCATGGCGGCTTGCTGGGGCGCCAATGCGTAAGTCGCGACGCCTGCATCCGTCCCCTCTTTTGATGCGGATGATGCTATCGGTTGTGCCGACACACTCTGTGTCAACGCCTGCAGCCAGTCGCGCATGCCGGCGCACAGCCGGTCGGCAACTTCCTGCGCCAGCACGCGCGGATCGAACGTCAGGTCCAGCTGCAAACGTCCACCGGCGATCATCGCGTTGACTTCCAGCACATACGGGCGTGGCGTCGATGGCGCAAAACCGGCGCCATCGGCTTCCGGCGCGGGCCGAACCGGCAGGCTATCCGGCCATGCCGTATCCCATTGACCAAGGTAGTTGAACGCGATTTCCGGAACCGGCAATGCCGCCAGCGCCTCCCGCACGGCGGTGTCGGGCGACAGGAAACGCAGCACGCCAAAACTGAAACCATGCCGCGGCATGGCCTTGAGCATCTCGCGGATCTTGTCGATGCGATGCTCGCCGAGCGGCATCGTCCACGGCGCCAGCACGGTGAACCATCCGGGGATGCCGCCGACATCGATGCCGTCCAGCGTAATGTCGCGGCCGTGGGATTCGAGCGCAATACCGATGTTGAGTTTGCCTGCGCCGCATAACACGTCATCCAGTGCAACACTCAATGCGGTCAGCAACATCTCCTGCACCTGGGCGCCATGGCTGCGCGGAAGCTCCCGCACCAGTATGCCGGTGACACTTTCATCCAGCGTAAAACCCCTGGTATGCGCCGCGCCGGCAGTCGCCGCGATATCGGTGCGCAACACAGGCAGGCGCGCCAGATTGCGCGGCTGCTCCAGCCAGTAAGGCAGCTCGCCGAGGGCTTGCGCGGAGACTGCATGGCGTTCCACCGCCGCAGCCCATTGCCCAAAAGAGGCGCGCACAGCGGGGACGGAGGCATACGGCAAGCTGACGCCAGCCGATTGCTGCGCTTGGGCATAGGCGTCAAACAGATCTTCCAGCAACATGCGCCATGACACGGCGTCAATGACCAGGTGATGCGCCACCACATGCAGGCGCGCCGTGGCCGCGCCAGCCGGCGCTGCATACAACACCAGCCGCAGCAAGGGCCCTTGTTCGATATCCAGGCACGTCTGATTGTCGGCCGCGCCTTGTTCAAGCAAGGTGCGCCAGTCGGCCATATCTGCCGGCGGCAGCACCGTTTCCAGCAGCGCCGTTGCATGTTCGCTGAGATGCTGCTGCCAGGCACCGTCGATTTGCCTGAAACGCAGCCTCAACGCATCATGGCGTGCGCAAACCAGATCGAGTGCGCGGCGCAAGGCCGGGACATCCAGTCCGGCCGGCACCTCCAGCAAAAAGCTTTGATTGTAGTGATGCAGGTCCGGCGGATTCTGCTGAAGGAACCAATGCTGGATCGGCGTCAGCGGCACCGGGCCAGTAGTAACCTGCGCCGGCGCTGACACCGGCGCGTGTTCTGCACCTTGGCTGGCATCCACCTGCACAGCCAGCGTCGCCAGCGTCGGCGAATCGGGATCCATGATCTGGTTGAGCGTCAGCGCGATTCCCTGCCGGTTGGCTTTGGACACCACCTGGATCGCGAGAATCGAATCACCGCCGAGTTCAAAGAAGTTGTGTCCCGGCAGTACTTGCGCCACATTGAGCACCTGTGCCCAGATGGCCGCCAGGCGCCGCTCGGTCTCGTTGGCGTAGTCGCCTTCAGCATGCGCCGGCGGCAGCGGCATGTGCTCCGGCATTGCCTCCAGCACCTTGCGATCGATCTTGCCGTTGACCGTCAGCGGCATCGATTCCAGTGCGATGAAATAAGCCGGCAGCATATGTGGCGGCAATTGTTCGCCGAGGAAATCCCGCAAGAGCTCATTCGTTATCGGTGAGCGCGTTTCCAGATAGGCCGTCAGGCGGCGGTCGTCTTCGCCGTGACGACGCACCAGCACCGCGGCGTGGCGCACCTCGGCATGTTGCATCAAGGCCGCCTCGATTTCACTCAACTCAATACGAAAACCGCGCAGCTTGACCTGGTGATCGTTGCGGCCGACAAACTGCACCCTGCCATCGGCGAGACGATAGCCGCGATCCCCGGTTTTATACAGGCGCGCGCCGGGAGGTCCGTAAGGGTCCGGCAAAAAACTCTCCGCCGTCAGGCGTGGACGGTTCAGATAGCCGCGCGCCAGCCCTGCCCCGCCAATGTACAGTTCGCCGACGACACCGGGCGGCAGCAGTTGCATGTCGCGATCCAGCACATGCAGCTGCATGTTCGGCAGCGGCCGGCCGATTGGCATTTTCCCGGTGTTTTCGTTGGCCTCGGACCATGCCTCGACGCTGACCGCAACAGAGGCTTCAGACGGCCCATAACCATTGTAGAAACGCCGTCCGGGGCTCCAACGCAAGACCAGTTCGGGCGCGCAGCTTTCGCCTGCGACAACCAGCGTCTGCAAACCAGGCAAGCCGCCCTCGTCCAGTGTCGCCAGCGCGGTCGGTGGCAAGGTCGCCACACTGATGCGCTGGTTTCGCATGCACTGTTGCAATCCGTCACCGACGCGGGCGGTGGCAGCGTCGGGCACGACCAGAGCAGCACCTGCGCCGAACGCCATTGTCATTTCCCAGATCGATGCATCGAATGACAGTGAGGCAAACTGCAACACGCGTGCCTCCGGCAACAAACCGAACGCGCCGCGCTGAGCATGCGCCAGCGAGCGCAGGCCGGCATGGGTATTGCCGACGCCCTTGGGCGTACCGGTGGACCCGGAGGTGTAAATCACGTAAGCCAAGGCCTGCGGATGAGGCGGCGGGAAGTCTCTGTCATCCCCCTCTTCCACATCGGTCCCCGCGAACAAGGCAGCCGGATCCAGCGTGATCGCCTGTGCTTGCAATTCGTCGGCGCAAACGCTATCCGCAATCAACCAGGACGCGCCGCTGTCTTCCAGCATGAAACGTCGGCGCGCAGCCGGATAGGCGGGATCCAACGGAACGATGGCGCCGCCGCAGCGCAGGATGGCAATAACTGCAACGACGTAGCGCCAGGAACGCGGCAAACACAGCGCGACTTTAGTTTCGTTACCTACGCCGAGCGCCCGCAAGCGCCGAGCCAGTCGCAGCGATTCGACACCCAACGCGTCATAGCTCAGACTCCGATCCTGATCGCTCAAGGCCTCGGCGTCCGGAGCGCGTTTTGCCCAGGCATCAATCTGCTGCGGCAGATACGCCGGCGCGATCTCCTCGACGGGACCTCTGCCTGCCATCAATACCGCCTGCGCGTCGAGATCGTCCAGCGCCAGCAACTGCGCTGCCGGCCAGTCTGGATGTGCCGCCATGTTGTCGAGCAAACGTCCCAGTTGCGCCAGCAAGCGGTCGGCCGCCGCGGCGGGAATGCTGCCGTCGCGATGCAAGGCCAGGCTCAGCGTTTCACCTGCACTGCAGACCAGGGTCAGCGGGTAGTTGGTGCGCTCCCTCACGGCTACGCCCGCCAGGCGCAATCCACCGCCGGACAGGGACTGCGCCTTGGGATAATTCTGCACCAGCAACAAGGTCTGGAACAATTCCTGATTGCCGGGCAAGGACGCCGCCTGGCGAATTTCGGTCAGCGACGCGCCGGCATGCTGCTCACGCTCCAAATGCTGCTCCTGCAAGTGCGCCAGCCAATCCGACAAAGACATTGCGGACGGAATCTTCACTCGCGCCGGCACCGTGGCGATGAGCATGCCGATCATTTCTTCAACGCCGTCGAGTTCCGCCGGCCGGCCCGAGACAGTGACGCCGAACACCACGTCGCGGCTGGCGCTGCAACGCGCCAGCAATAATCCCCAGGCTGCCTGCAGCACCGTGCCGAGCGTAGTGCGTGCGCGTTGCGCCAGTTTTTGCACAGCCTGCATACGCGCCGGCGACAACTCCAGCGCATGCAACCCGGGCATCGTGTCTTGCGCCGATACAGCGTCCCCCGCCTGCCTGGCGAACGCCAGCGACGTCGGCGCTTCGATTCCCTCCAATGCGTGCTGCCAGAAGAAGTGCTCTTCGCTGCGCTCCCGCCGCGCATGCCAGCGCACGTAGTCGGAGAAACGCGGCGCCGCTTTCAGGCGCACCTGCGCGTCGCCCAATGCCTGGCGATACAGCGCAAAGATGTCGGCCAGCAAAAGCGACACCGACCAGCCGTCCAGCAACAGGTGATGCGAACTCCAGACCAGCTCATGGCGCTGGTCCCCAAACTGCAGCAACTGCAATCGCAACAGCGGCGCCTGCTCAAGTTCAAAGCCGCGCGCAACGTCGGCGCGCATCAACTCGTCCAGCGCCGCCGCGCGCGCGGTTTCATCCAGACCACGCCAGTCGGCGAAGGTCCACGGCAATGCAACGTTGGCGTGCACGCGCTGGCGCATGGCCGGCAGGTCGCGCCAGTGAAAGCTGGTGCGCAGCATGCTGTGACGTTGCAACGCCTGCGTCCATGCGCGACGCAAAGCCTCGGCGTCCAGCGCGCCGTCCAGCGTCAGGCAAAGCTGATTGCAGTAGATGTCCGGATCGCGCAGGCTGTGGAACAGCATGCCTTGCTGCAACGGCGTCAGCGGCAACTCCTCTTCAATCCTATCCTGCGGCAAGCAAGCATGGCGCTGTGCGGCAGCAGCGATCTCGTGTAGCGCCGCCATTACTTCGCGCAGCCATGCGCCGATGCGCTCACGCTGCGCATCGCCTGCCGGAAAACTGACTGCGCCGCTGAGGCAGCCGGCGCGGATGCCGGCATTGATTTCGATGACGTGACTACGCGCGAATGCCTCGCTCTGCGCTGGCCCGCTGTCTTCATCGATGGCGCTAAAACCGTCGCTGCCGGGCACACTTGTGGCGCCGATGTCCAGCCTGCCGAGATAGTTCAGCAGGATCTCTGCGCCGGGCAAGCCCTGCAACGCAGCGCGCTGTCCGGCATCGGCGGACAAATAACGCATGACCCCCATCGCCAGCCCCTGACACGGCGATTCGCGCACGCGCTCGCACACTTGCATCACTATCTGGGCCGGGTCAGGTTGTGCGTCCGGCCATTGCAGCAGCACCGGTTGCACCGCGGTAAACCAGCCGACGGTACCCGACAGGTCGACATCGTCAAACAGGTCGACGCGGCCGTTGCGTTCGAGATCTATCTGCAACGCCCCCTTGAGACCGATACGGGCGGCGCCGATAAACAACGCCGCCATGAGCAGTTCGTCAACGCGGGCCTGGAATACCCCGGGCGCCAATTGCAGAAGGACTGTGGTGGTGTCACTATCGAGCGATAGCGGCAAACTTTCTGCGGCGCCCGCCGTCCCGGTCGGCAATTGAACCGGCAACACAGAGAGCCCTCGGCCTGTGAAGCGCCCCAGAAAATAATTGACCGCAGACTGTGCCGTCGGCGTGGCGGCCAGTTCGTGCAGCTTGCGCGACCAGACACGATAAGACGTGGTTGGCGCGGGCAAAGATATGTCGCCACGCAATGCCTGTGCATAGGCCAGGCTCAGATCATCCAGCAACACCGACCAGGAATAAGCATCAATCGCCAGATGATGCACCGCGATCATCAACCGCGCAGCAGGTTTTGCGAAAACAGCCTGCAGCACCCGGCCGGCGCGCAAATCCATGCTGCGCTGCGCATGCTCATAGGCGGCCATGCGCGGCGGCAGTTCGGCGTCGGCACCATCCAGCACGCGCAGGATCGGTCCTGGAACAGAGACGGCGACCTGCAAGCGTTCGCCGTCGACCTGCAAACGCAGCATAGGGTGACGCGCCACCACCGCCTCCAGCGCGCGTTCCAGCGCAGCGGCGTCGACATGTGGCGGCGTCTGCAGCACGACCGACTGGTTATAGTGGGCGCGATGTTCTCCCGCCTGCTCGAAGAACCATGCCTGGATCGGCGTCGGCTGTACATGATCGTCGTTGCCGCCGTCGGATTCTTGCAGTGTGTTGCCGGGTATTATCTGCCCGCGCGATTCCAGCGCGCGCATCAGATCACGCACCGTCTGAAAACGGAAAATATCACGCACCGTCAGGTTCAACTGCAACTGCCGGGCACGCGACACAACCTGCAGGCTGCGGATGGAGTCGATGCCCAATTCGAAGAAATTGTCGCAAGGACCGACCATGGGCCGCTCCAGCACCTCGGCAAACAACGCCGCCAGTGGCGTCTCGGCCGCCGTCGCGGCGTGGACTACCGGCGCGTCATGTTGAGACGGTGCCTCACGTACAATATCCATCTCCAGCAATGCCCGTCGATCAGTCTTGCCCGATGCCGTGCGCGGCAACTGTGGCAAGGTGATGCACAGCGCCGGCACCATGTAGGCCGGCAGGCGTTCCCCCAGCCACGCGCGCAGCAGGGCGGGCTCCAGTTCCACCTCGCAGCCGGCGACAGCCAGCAATTGGCCCGAGCCTGCATTGCCTGCGCTGTCCGCACGCATCAGCACTACCGCTTCGCGCACCTGCGGATGCGCCATCAGCGCCGATTCGATTTCCGCCAGTTCAATCCGATAGCCGCGCACCTTGGCCTGCAGGTCTTTACGTCCAATGAATTCCAGCGTGCCGTCAATGCGGCGACGTCCCAGATCGCCGCTGCGGTAGCTACGCAAAATAGGCACCGCCGGATGTGGCTGGAAAACGGCGGCAGTGTGTGCCGGCTGCCCGATATAGCCTTGCGCCACGCCGGCGCCGCTGATCATGATTTCACCGATGACGCCGGGCGGCACGGCTAGGCCGCGGCCATCGACGACTTCCAGTGCGACGTTGGCGATCGCCCGGCCGAGCGGCAAGACTTCGGCGGCCAACGGCAACGGCTGTTCGGCGGGATCGAAAAACGCAGAGGTAATGGTCGCTTCGGTCGGGCCGTAGCCGCTGCGAAATGCGATCGGATGCGCGCACAGCGCCTGCCACTCGCGCCAGCGACGGGCAAACACCCGGTCGCTGCCGGTGACCACCAGACGCAGGCAGGCAGGCGGTGCACGGCGCGCCTGACCGAGCGCGCGCACCCACTCATGCCAGAACGCCGCCGGCAAGTTCAGCACGCTCAGGCCTGCTTGCTCCACATGCTCCTGGAAGGCGTCAATGCTGTCGGTGACGCCCTCTGCGCGAATCACCACGCAGGCGCCGGCAGCCAACGCCGGGAAGATCTCTTCGGCGGCGACGTCGAAATCGGCGGCGGCAAATTGCATGACCCGATCGTTCTCGCGCAAGCCGAAATCCTGCACCACCGCGTACGCATGGTTGGCGAGATTGGCGTGCGTCACGGCCACGCCCTTGGGTGTACCCGACGAACCGGAGGTGAAGCAGATATAGGCGAGCGTCCCGGCATTTGCAGCGGCGACATGTTGCGCAAGCGCGGGCAATGAGGATTCCGGCGAGTCGGATACATCCGACAACAGCGTTGGCACCGGCCAGCCGGCCGCTTCCCCGCCTGTCGTGACGACCAGGGTAATACCGGCGGTAGCGATCATCTGTGCTCGTCGCGCTGCCGGCTGCTGCGGACTCAGGACCGCGTAGCCGGCGCCGGCGCGCCACGTTGCCAGCATCGCCACCACCATGGCTGCCGATGAAGAAAAACCGAGACCGATCACGGCCCCAGGCTGCACGCCAGCGGCAACAAGACGTTGCGCCAGCACATCCGCCTGATGTGTCAGTTCACGATAAGTGAGATGCGTTGCGCCCTCTTCCACGGCAATCCGGTCGGCGTGACGGCGCGCGGCAGCGGCTATGCTCTGCGGCAACAACAGCGCCGGTTCAACATCAGGCACCGGCAGCGACGGCGCCGCAGGCGGCGCCAGTTGAACGCAAGACAATGGCAGCGACACATCGATGCTCGCATGCTGCAACACGTAGGCGAATTGCTCGCAAAATCCGGCAATGCTGGCCTGGTCGAACAAATCGGTGTCGTACTCCATCACGCAGAGATAATCGTCGCCGTCGAGGTGCACGAAAAAGTTGAGATCCAGTTCGGGAGCGCCCGCTGCCGGCGGCACCGCTTGCACCTGCAATCCGGCCAGAGCCAGTGGCGCACTGGCGTCGCTTTGCTGCATGAACATGGTCTGGAACAACGGCGCCTTGTTCAGCGCGCGTTCCGGGCGCACTGCCTGGACAATGCGTTCGAACGGCGCCTGCTGGTGTTCGAATGCCTCCAGGCAGGTGGTCCGTATGCGCCGGATCAGCTCCGCAAGATCGGGGTCGCCGTGCAAGTTGATGCGCAGCGGCATGGTGTCGACAAAAAATCCCACCAGTCCCTGCGTCTCGCTGCGGTCGCGGTTGCCGACCGGACATCCGATCACCACTTCGTCTTGTCCTGACCAGCGCGACAAGACCAGCGCATAGACCGCCAGCAATACCATGAACGGCGTCGACCCGGTGCGCAGAGCGCAAGCCTGCGCCTTTTGCACGGTGCCGGGCGCCAGGCGCAACTGATACATGGCGCCGGCATTGCCGCGCTCGGCGGGACGCGGCCGATCCAGCGGCAACGCCAGCTCGGTGACGACGCCGGCCAGCTGTTCACGCCAATAGCGCAGATGCGGCGCCAGTCTGTCTTCGCTGAACATCGCGCGTTGCCACACCGCATAGTCGGAATACTGGATAGCCAAATCCGCTGGCCTGAGCGATGAAACGCCGGTTTCCAGCGCGTACAACATTCCCAGCTCATTGATCAGCACGCCCATGGACCAGTGATCGGAAACGATGTGATGCATCGCCAGCGTCAGCACATGGCGATGCGGCTCCAGTTGCAACAGGCTGATGCGCAACGGCGGCGCCGCAGTCAGATCGAAAGGCAGCGCCGCTTCGCGCGCCAGCAGCGCTTGCTCGGCCGATTCGTGGCTGCTTCCGGAAGCTGACGTTTCGACCGTCAGCGAAAACGGCGTCATCGGGAGGATATGCAGCCGCGGCTCGACGTCTTCATCCCGGATCACGCTGCGCAACAACTCGTGACGCGCCGTCAACGCGCTCAATGCGCGTGCCAGCGCGGGCAGGTCGAGCACGCCCTGCAGGCGCCATCCGGCCATGATGACGAAGGCGCTGCCGCCGCCTTCAAGCCTGTCCAGGAACCACAAACGGCGCTGATTGAACGACAGCGGCGCCGTGGTGCGCTGCACCGGGCTGCGCGCCAGCTCGGGGAAGGACGGCGTCGGAGGTGTTGTGGATGTCGTCTGCAAATGCACGATCAGCTCGGCCTTGCGTGCACTCAACTCGGCACGCAGGGCCGGCGACAAGGCGCCGGCAGGACCGCGCACACGCAGGTCATTGCCGGCGCAGGTCAGCGTGACGCCGAGCTGCGCCAGTTGCGTCATCAGATTTTTAACACCATTCAAATCGTAAACTCCTCTATACCGTCTTCTGCGGAGCGGCATTGATCAATATGACCGGCCAATGCGGCGAGCGTGGCATGCTCGAAGATGGCGGTGATGTTCAGATCGACGCCGAAGCTCTCGCGCACAAATGCAAGCAGGCGCATGCCGATCAGCGAATGTCCGCCCAGCTCGAAGAAATTTGCTTCGCGTGTGATGTCGGCCACGCCCAGGATGCTGCGCCAGGTGGCGGCCAGCTTTGCTTCCGTATCGGTCATGCCTGTGGCATCTTGCGACGACGTTGCGGCACTCTCCACCAGCAACGGCATCGGCGTCGACTGCTTATCCAGCAGCGTGTCTGCATGCACCATCAGACGCGGCAGATGGCGTATCGACACCACGACGCGCGTGTGCGGCGCCGCCAACACCCTGCGCAAGACTTCCACGCCTTCCTCCGAACGCATCGCTTCGCTGCTGTCGGGCGCGGCCTGGCCACGACGCCGGTAAGCCGCGACAGTCATGCCAGCCTCGCTCCAGTCATCCCAGTTGAGGACGGTGGTAAAACTGCTGCTGCGCGCATTGCGTTCATGCGCAAACAGATCAAGGAATTCGTTGGCCGCGGCATAGGCCGCTTGCCCAAATTTGGCCTGCGGCAGCAGGCTGCCGAGCGTCGAGAACAGCACCATGAAATCGAGCGCATCGTTTTCCAGCAAGCGGTCCAGCCATACCGTACCGTGCACTTTTGCCGCCATCACCTGAACCATGGAGGCGACATTGCGGTTCTGGATGATGCCGCCAAGGTCAGCCACGCCGGCGCAATGGAACACGCCGTGAATGATGCCGAAGCGCGCGCGCGCTGAGGCGATCACTTGCGTCAATGCGGCGGCGTCGGCGACATCGCAGGCGCTTGCCATTACTTCTGCACCGGCGCTCTCGAGGTCGGCGACCAGGCCATGATCGACATGGCGCCCCAGCAACACCAGGCGAGCGCGACAACGCGCCGCAAGATCCCGTGCAATGCTCGCGCCCATGCCGCCGAAAGCGCCGGTGATCAGATAGCAGCCTTGTTGGCGCAGACGGTCGCCGTCGGCCTCCGGCGCGGCCAGTCTTACCGGTTGCAGTTGCGGCACCCAGCGATGGCGACGGCGCAGTGCGACCTGCGCCTGCGCTTTTCCATGCAGGAGTTCGGTCAGCAGCATGGCGGCAGAACCTCCTGCTTCGACATCGATGAGACGGCAGTCCAGGCTGCGATATTCCACCGGAAGGATCTTGGCCAGGCCGAGCAGCGTGCCGACCGACGCCGCCAGCGGCTCGTCTCCGCTGACATCCGCAGCGCCGCACGTGACAATGTCGAGTTGCAGTGGGCGCGCCTGCGAGTGCGCACCGAATGCTTTCGCCAGCAGCATGACGCTGGCAAAGCCACGTTCCAACGCAGTGTCGAACGGTTGCATAACACTGGTCCAGAGATGCACGACACGGGTCGGTGCGACGCTGTCCACCAGCCGGCGGTAGTCGTTTTCGCTGACGGGATCGATGGCGTAGTCCTGCGGCGAGAAAGCCTCAAATGCGGCTGCCGCCCTGACTTCAACAAGCTGTTGACCGATCCTGCGCAAGCCGGCGGCCAACGCTTGACCGGCATCGGTTTCTGCGCCCAGCAGCAGCCAGATGTCCGGCGATGCTGACGTCGCCGGCGGGGAAATCGTCGACAGTTGCGGCGCACGCTGCCAGCCGGGCAAATAGAACCAGTCGGCAATATCGGCACGCCGTTCGAGAGAGTTCTCCTGCACGGTCGCGGCAATTGGTGGCGTCGGCCAGTGACGTTTGCGCTCAAAAATATAGCCGGGCAACGCGACGCGGGATGGCGCGGGTGCAGCGGCATGCGTTGGCTGACTTTTTTTGCGCCAGTGGACCAAAGCGCCACGCATCCATAGCTGCGCCACGACGGCATCGAGCGCAGGCGCTTGCTGCGGCGCTTCACGGTTCAGTCCCAGCGCAATCAGTTGCGGCGCAGACCAGCCGCCCGTGCGCGCCAGCTTTTGCAAGGCACTGCCGGGACCGACTTCCAGCAACAGGTCGATTCCCTCGCGCTGCAACGTGCCGAGGCCGTCGTCGAAGCGTACGGTCTGGCGCAAATGGCGCGCCCAATAGGCAGGATCGACAGCGTCTGTGTCGCTGATCCAGGCGCCGGTGACGTTCGAGATGAAACGGCGCTGCGGCGGCGTTAAGGAGATCCGGTCGAACTGGGCAACGAAAGCCGGTAGCACCGCATCCATGGAGGAGGAATGGAAGGCGTGCGAGGTATCGAGGCGCACGGCCGGTACCGCGCTCTCTTGCAGATGTATTTGCAGCGCTTCGATGGCCGCTTTCGAGCCAGCCAGCACGCACTGACCCGGCCCATTGACGGCAGCCAGGTTGATAGCGTCATGGCTGCTGCGTATCAGTTCGCGCACCTGTGCTTCATTGATCTGTACCGCCAGCATCGCTCCGCCTGGCAAAGCCTGCATCAGGCGGCCGCGCGCGGCGACCAGCGCCAGAGCATCATCCAGCGCGAACACGCCCGCCAGGCAGGCGGCAACATACTCGCCGAGGCTGTGCCCCAGCATGGCGACGGCTTCGACGCCGCGCGCTTCCAGGCTGCGCGCCAGCGAGTACATCACGGCGAACAGGAGCGGCTGCGCCAGTGCGGTCTGCCTGAGCGCAACCACGGCAGCAGGATCATCTGCCGAAGCGCCATAGAGCACGCTGCGCACATCTTGCTGGAGATGGGGCAACAGCGCGACAGCGCAACGGTCGAACCAGAACCGATAGTCGGCATCGCCCTCATACAACGCCTGCGCCATGCGCGGATACTGGCTGCCCTGGCCCGGAAACAGGAAGGCAACCCGAGCCGTTCCCGTTACGGCAATTGCCGGCTCGGCATTGAGACGTTTTGCCGCCAGGCGCAGAGCGCCGACGGCTTCTTCTGCACTAGACGCCATCACGGCGTGGCGGTAGTCGAATGCGGCGCGTCCCTGTTGCAAAGTAAAGGCGACATCGCGCAATGCCAATTGCGGCTGGCGTTGCAATGCGTCGGCGAGCGCCAGCATGCTGTTGCGCAGGCTTGCCGGCGTGCGCGCCGAGAGCGGCAGCACCTGCGGCAATACCGGTGCGAGTGCCGTTTGCACGCGGGCAGGCGCTTGTTCCAGCACCACGTGCGCATTAGTGCCGCCGATGCCGAATGCGCTGACGCCGGCGCGGCGCGGTCGCTCGCCGCCCTGGTCGGGCCACGCTCGCGCAGCGCTGACAACGCTGATCGACGCCGTCCTCAAATCGACATGCGGATTGGGGCTGGAAAAATGCAGACTGGCCGGCAGCACGCCATGCTGCAAAGCCAGAATCGTCTTGATCAGGCCGGCGACGCCGGCAGCCGCATCGGCATGGCCGATGTTGCTCTTGACCGAGCCCAGCGCCAGCGGCCGTTGCCGTCCGCCGAAGACGCGCGTCAAGGCGGCGACTTCCACCGGATCGCCCAGTTCGGTGCCGGTGCCGTGGGCTTCGACATAGTCGATATCGGCAGGCTGCAGGCCGGCCTGTCGCAATGCCGATGCAATCACGGCGGCCTGACCATCCACGCCGGGCGCGGCATAGCCGACCTTGCGCCCGCCATCGTTGTTGACGGCGCTGCCGCGGATCACCGCCAGCACGTTGTCGCCATCGGCTTGCGCCTGCGCCAGAGGCTTGAGCAACACCATGCCGACGCCGCCGCTGGGGACAGTGCCGCGGGCATCGGCAGAAAATGGTTTGCAATGTCCATCCGGCGACAGGATCATGCCCGGCTCATGGAAATACCCCTTGCCTTGCGGGAAACGTATGGCCACGCCACCGGCCAGGGCCATGCCCGCAGCGCCGCTACGCAGCGAACGGCAGGCCATGTCGAGCGCCGTCAGGGATGACGAGCACGCGGTCTGCACGGCCAGCGCCGGTCCCTTGAGATCCAGATGGTAGGCAATCCGCGTGGCGCCGAAATCCTTGTCGTTGCCGGACATCGCGTGATAACTGTCCGCGCCCTCGGGCATCGCTCCGGCGGCAAACAACTGCCCCTGCAGATAGGTATTGACGCCGACGCCGACAAAGACGCCGACCTCGACCGCGTCTCTGGAATGCGCCGCCGCATAACCGGCATGTTCCAGCGTGTGCCAGGCGCATTCCAGCGCGACACGATGTTGCGGATCGAGCGTCACGGCGTCGCGCGGCCCGAGGCCGAAAAATTCGGCGTCGAAGCAATCGGCCTGCTCAATCACGCCGCCGGCGGCAACGAAGTTGGCTTGTTGCGGCACCCCGGCACTACGTCCAGCGGCCGCCAGCGCCGCGGTATCGTCACGGCTGATGCCTTCCCGGCCTTCGACCAGCAGTTGCCAGAAGGCGTCGATATCCGGTGCTCCCGGAAAACGGCAAGCCATGCCGATGACGGCAATTTCCGCCTGGGCAGGCAGTGGCGCCTGCACTGGCTGTACGGTGGCGCGCAGCTCGCCATGACTGGACAAGTGATCGGCGAGGCTACGTATGCTAGGGAAACGGAACAGATCGCTGATCGACACCCGCGCGCCGAACTCGGCCGCCAGCATGTCGTACAACCGAACCAGCAGCAGCGAATGCCCGCCGACGTCGAAGAAATTGGCGTCCGGATCAATGTCGTTCAGGTTCAGCACCTGCCGCCACAGACCGCCGACACGCGCGAGGCAATCGTGGCTATCGCGACTCACGCAAGCGCCTGCTGCTGTCGCTGATCCAGCCCCCTCTCGCCCGAACACCGGCAGCGGCAAGGCGTTCACATCGATCTTGCCGTTGCCGGTAAGCGGCATGCGGTCCAGGATCGCGATGAAATCGGGCACCATAAAGGACGGCAAGAGGCGCCGCAACTCTGCGCGGATTGCGGCTGCATCGACGCCGAGGCCGACCACATAGCCCACCAGGCGGCGCTGTCCTGCGCTATCGGGTCGTAGCATTGCCAATGCCTGAGTCACGCCGGCCTGCTGCGACAAGGCAGTTTCGATCTCGGCCGGGGCAATACGGAAACCGCGCAATTTGAACTCGCGGTCGCTGCGACCGAGGAAGTCCAGCGCGCCGTCTTCACGCCAGCGCGCTTGGTCGCCACTGCGATACAGGCGCGCCTGCGGATCGCCGGAAAACGGATCCGGCTGGAAGCGTTCTTGCGTCAGCACCGGGTTGTTGAGATAACCGATGCTCACCCCGGGTCCGCCGATGCACAATTCGCCGACCACGCCGACCGGTGCCAGCGCGCCCTGCTCGTCCAGCAGATAGATGCGTGCGTCGCCTACCGGACGGCCGATCTGCAACGGCGCGCCGGCCCCTGCGTAGCGGCCGGCGGTCACGGTCACCGTGGTTTCCGTCGGACCGTAGGCGATGAACAGATCGCGGCCAGGTTGCCATTGCGATGCCACCGCAGCAGGACACAACTCGCCGCCGACAATCAGCGTGCGCAAGCGGGGCAACGGCGCAAACGGCATCGCCGCCAGCAGTGCCGCCGGTATTTGCAGATGCGTGATGTGCATGGCATCCAGCGTCTGCACCAGCGGCGAACCGGGTAGCAGACGTTCGCGTGGCGCCAGGCAAAGGCAGGCGCCGGCGGCCAGCGCAAAGACGATATCGGAAACCGCGACGTCGAAACCGAAGGCGGCCAGTTGCAGGATGCGGCTGTCTTGTTTCACCGAAAACTCGGCGACGGCGCTCATGGCAAGACGGCACAGAGCGTGATGCGCCAGCGCCACGCCTTTGGGACGGCCGGTGGAGCCGGAAGTGAAAATGATGCATGCGGTTGCCGCGACGTCCGTATCGAGGTGCGCGTTGGCGCGCCTGGCGGCGTCGTCATCCTGTTCCGGTGCCGAAGGCAAATCCTGCCATGTCGGCAAGCACAGCCACTGCGCCTCGCTCCAGCCGGCGGGACAATCACCGACCACAAGCGCGACTTCCGCATCCTGCAGCATCTGCCCGATACGCGTCGGCGGGTAAGTCGGATCAATGGGCACAAACACACAGCCGGCTTTTGAAATGCCCAGCAGCGCCGCAATCAGGCCGACCGAACGCTCACCGATCAGCGCGATGCGCGCTCCCGGTTTCATCCCGAGATTGCACAGTTGTTGCGCAAAGTTGCCGGCAAGCCGCTCCAGTTGGCGGTAGCTGAGCTCGTCGTCGGCTGTCGCCAGCGCCGGCGCGTCGCCATTGCGCTGCACACTGGCGCGCAACAAGTCGTGCAGCCGCAGTGGCTGGGGCGCCGGCGGCAAGACGCTGCGCGCCTGGCTGAACGCGGTCAGCAAGGCGCGCGCCGGCGCATCCAGCAGCGAGTGCGACAGCGGCGGCATGTCGGGTTGGGTCAGCAAGGCGTCCAGCAGGTGCACAAAGCCCTTGGCGATGCGTTCAGCCAGCGCCGGCGCAATGACGTCGGCGGCATATTCCAGGTCGCCGGCGATGCCTTGCGCATCCTGATGCAAGGCCATGCTGAGATCCGTGCGCGCCAGCGGCACCGATAACGCTTCCGGTACTGCGTCGATGTCATCGAGCTGCAATTGCCACTGGCGCAGATCGGCCAGCACGAACATCGCCTGCAGCAAAGGCGGCCGCTGGGGAACGCGCTCCACGCCGGCGGCTTCGATGATCCGGCTGAAAGAGATGTCCTGATTCTGCAATCCCTCGGCGACGCGTTGCTGAACACGGCGGCCGAATTCCAACAGGTTGGCGGCATGACAATCGAGTCGCATGGGAAGCGTATTGGCCAGAAAGCCGACGACGTCGTCCAGCCCGGTACAGCTGCGACCGGCGACAGGAATGCCGACAACGACTTGGTGCTCGCCGCCGAAGCGCGCCAGCGTCAATCCCCACACGCCAAGCAACAGCGCGAACGCACTCAGTCCGGCAGCATCGGCCGTCTGTTGCAGGCGTTCGCTGCGCTCCAGGCCAAGTGCGACCGGCACGCGTCCAAGGCGGAAGTCGCGTTGCTCCGGCATCCGGCTCAGCGCCAGTCCGAGGACGGCAGGCGCGCCGGCCAACTGCGCGCGCCAATAATTCCACTGCGCTTCACATGCGCCCTGGGCGTCGCACTTGCGCTGCCATTCGGAAAAATCGATCTGCTGCAACGCTGCAGGACCAGCATCCAGGGCGTCGCCATAAGCTTGACCCAGCTCTTCGACAATCACGCGCCCGGAGCCGCCGTCGAAGGCGGTGTGATGCACCACGATTGCCAGCAGGTGATCGGCAGGTCCCAGCCGGATCAGGTTTGCACGCAAGGGAAGATCGTCCGCAAGGGAGAAAAACCGTTCGGCGAATTCCTGCAGCAGCGCACTGTGCTGCGCGCCGTCGTCGACATGGATGCTGCCGAGGGTGAATTGAGGATCGGCTTCGATTTCCTGCCACAACTCGCCATCGGCAAGGACCAGCCGCGTACGCAGCGCTTCATGCCGTTGCATCACGCGCCTGAACGCCTGTTCCAGGCGGCCGATATCCAGATGACCGCGTAGGCGGTAAGCCACCGCCTGGTTATAGGCGCCGCGCTGTTGTCCGGATTGTTCGATGAGCCAGAGACGTTCCTGATTGAACGAAGCCCGCGCACGCCGGTGCGGGCCGCCGGCAACAGGCTCCGGCAGTCCGGCGCCGGGCTGAGCGCGGCGCACCTCCAGCGCCATGGCATGCAAGGTCGGCGCATCAAAGACCGCCGTCACCGGCAGGCGCACGCCGAGGTTTTTTTCTACTGCGGCGACCAGTCGCACCGCACTCAGCGAATGGCCACCCGACTGAAAGAAATTGGCGTGCGGATGTTGCGGCCGCCGGCCGATCACCTGGCGCCAGATATCCGCCAGCAGGTTTTCTTCCAGCGTCATGGAGGTCTCTTGATGACGCGGCTGTTGCGCCTGCCCGAGCAGTTCTTCGCCGGGCGCAGGCAAGGCCAGAAAATCGATTTTGCCGTTGGTGTTGAGTGGCAAGGCCGGCATGAATACGTAGCGCGAGGGCTGCAACGCCGTCGGCAAGATGTCTTGAATGCGTCGTCGCAAAGCCGGCTCTACCGCTTCTTTCGCTGCAACATAGGCCATCAGTATCAGTTCGCCGCTGATGTTGCGCGCCACGACGACGGCATCTGCTACACCGGGACACCTGCGCAGCGCGGCGCGGACTTCCTCGGGATCGATGCGCACGCCGCGGATCTTGACCTGACGGTCCAGTCGCCCCAGGTAATCGATGCCGCCATCAGGACGCCAGCGTCCGAGATCGCCCGAACGAAATGCGCGACCACCGGCGACGCCTGCCGGCAACGCGACAAAGCGCGGCTCGCCACCGTTGAGACCAAGATAGCCGCGTGCTAGGCCGATGCCGCCGATCATGATTTCCCCGGCGGCGCCCACCGGCAGCACATTGCCGGCCGGGTCGAGAATCGCCAGCAAATTTCCCGGAATCGGTCGGCCTATATGCACCTGCGGACCTTCGACGACATCGACTTCATGGCAGGTCGAATCCGCCGATACCTCTGACGATCCGTAGAGATTAAGCAGGCGACAAGCGGGCAACAGACTCAGGAAGCGGCGCGCCAGATCGCCCGGAAGAGCTTCGCTGCTGCAGATGCAGTGACGCAGTCCGCTCAAGACGCTGCCGACGTCGGCGACATGATCGAGCATCGATTTCAGCAGCGATGGCCCCAGCGTCAGGCGCGTGACCCTGTGATGCTGAATCGCCGTCGCCAGCGCCCGTGGATCGCGTACCTGGGCTGCCGACAAAATCACGGACGGCACGCCACCCAGCAGAGGACCAAAAAACTCCCAGATGAAGTCAACGAAGGTCGGCGTCGTTTTCTGGCAGTAGCGGTCGTTCGGTTCGAACGGATAGCGCTCGATCATCCAGTCGAGGCGATTCACGGCCCCTCGGTGCAAGCCCATCACCGCTTTCGGGCGACCGGTCGAGCCTGAGGTGTAGAGAATGTACAGAAGGCTGTCCGGGCGGTTGACGTCAGGTGGTGCGGCTGCCTGCGGCAGTACCTGCGTCGGATCGACCAGCTTGATGTGCAATTCGTTCGATGCGTCGGGAAGCCAGTCCGGCACGCCGGTCGTCATCAACACCGACGCACCACTGCTGCGGAGCATGTAAAGCAGACGCTCGGCGGGGAAATTCGGATCCATCGGAACGAAGGCGCCGCCGGCGCGCAGGGTCGCCAAAATAGCCACGGCCAGATCCACTGAACGCGGCAAGCAGATCGCGACCGCCGTTTCGGCGCTGACGCCCAGTTGCGCGAGATGCGCGGCCAGTGCGGCAGAACGCCGGTCGAGCTCGGCGTAGGTAGTTTCGCCCCCGCCTTCCGCATCGATCAGCGCCACAGCGTCCGGCGTCCTCCCGGCCTGTTCGGCAAACCAGGCGCTCAATGTGCGCGACTGTGACGGCCCAGCCGGCAACGGCGGATTCAACAACGCCAGCATGTCTCGCGCCGCTGCGCTGCGCTGGAGCGGCAGTTGCGACAACGGCAGTTGCGGATCGGCCAGCGCAGCTTCCAGCAATACTTCCAGCGACACCGCCATCGCTGCGGCGACCTGGGCATCAATGAAATTGCAGCGATACTCCAGGCCGCCGGTTATGTGTTCGGCGCCGGCGTCCAGCTCCAGGAGCAGGTCTGCCCGGGCGGCGGGAAGCGGGACGGACATCGCTTGCGCGCGCACCTGGCCAGCCTGCGCTTCTAGCGGCGGCATGGTCTGAAACACCAGCATCGCCTGAAATAGTGGCGCAAGCCCTTTACGTCGCTCTGGATTTACGAGCTTGACGACTTCATCGAACGGTAGCCCCTGGTGGCGCAAATCGTCCAGCATCCGGTCACGCACCTGTTCGGTCAGGGCGCGGAAATGTTGACTTCCTTCCGAGATGTTGCGCGATACCATGGTCTCCGTCAGGAAACCGACAATGGCTTGCTCCTGCTGCTGCGGGCGGTTGACGACCGGAATACCGATGGCGATGTCGTCGATGCCGCAATAACGCATCAGCACGGCGTGGAATGCCGTCAGCAACACCACAAACGGTGTGGTACCGGTGGCGTCTGCAAAGCCTTTGACGGCGGCCGTAAGTGATGCTGGCAAGGTCACAGGAATGCGTTCGCATAGTGCCGATCCGGCTTGTCCGCGCTGCCTCGAAAACGGCAATTCAAGCGCTACCGGCAACTGCGCCAGTCGCGTCTGCCAGTAAGCATGCAACTGCGCACGCGCAGCGGCTTGCTGCGGCTCGCGCAACCACACCGCGTAGTCGCCGAACTGCACCGGCTCGGGCAGCGTCACCGCTTCATCGAGCTTGCCGAGCGCGCGCGCATACAGGGTGACCAGTTCGCGCAGCAATATCTGTCCCGACCACAGGTCGATGATGCAGTGATGGAACGTCAGCAATAGTGCGCCCTCACCCGTCGTATCGTCATGCAAGAGCTGCGCACGCAGCAGCAGGTCGGCAGCCAGATTGAAAGGCTGAGCGACAGCGTCGCGCAAATAGGACGGCCACAACGCGACTGCCATGACATGCCGCGGCAGGGAAATGCTGTCGACCGGGGTGAACGTCTGCCCGATGGCGCCGTCTTCGTGATCGGCAAAGCGAACGCGCAGACCTTCGTGACGTTGCAACAGCGCCAGCAAGGCGTGCTCCAGCGCGGCAACATTGACCGGTGCATTGAAGCGGATATCCATGCCAAGATTGAACTCGCCGGTTACTCCGTCGATGCGTTCTACGGTCCACAGCCGTTGCTGGGCAGGCGTCGCCAGCACGCGCGCGGAGGTTGGGCGACGCGGAATTTCCTGTTCTTTGGAAGGCAGTTCAAAACCGTCCCCGGCCAGCAGATCGGCAAGCAGCGCTGCATCCATTTCACTATCCGGCGCGGACATGTCAGGTATCGTCATACCGTCCTCGCAGCAACGCGCGCTGCCTTTTGTTCAGGTGTCATTTGTTCGATTTCCAGCCAGCGGCGAGCGATGGCTTCCGTGATGCCAGGTTTGCTTTCGCTGCGGCGCACATGCGCGCAGAATCCCGCAACGGTAGGGTATTGCAGCAGATCGGCCATCGCGACATTCAGACGGAAGCGCTCACGCGTGGCCGCCGCGATGTGCGCCGCGCGCAGTGAATTGCCGCCCAGCGCAAAAAAATCGTCATGCACGCCGCACATGGAGAGGTCGAGGGTCTGCTTCCACAGTTGCACCATGTAGCGCTCGAACTCGCTGTCCGGCCTGCCGGCTTGCAGGAATCCTCCTGCCAGCCGGGCCAGTTGATCGCGATCGATGGCGCCCGAGGCATCGTGCGGTATCGCGTCCACCACCATCACAGGAACCGGCAAGCTGCGTCCGAAGTGGTCGCGCAGACTCAGGCGGTTGTCAGAAGCGACGTCCGTTTGAAATACAACCGGCTCATCCACTGCGATGGCGGCGTCTTGCAGCGCCGCCTGGCGCGCATGCTGGAGATCAAGTCCGATTGCCAGCACCGGTCTGGATACCGACAGCGCTATCTCGAAGCTGGCGATGGCATATTCCGGTTCCAGCGAAAAGTAGCCTGCCGCTTCCACCGTGGATATCGGCGTGCCATTTTTGCTGACGCCGGTGTGGCGCCAGGACGAGAATCCCAGATAACGGCAACGCGTACTGCCGGCCGCCGCCAGTTGCTCCGCCAGCGCCGCCTGCCAGGCGTTGGCCGCGGCATAAGCGGCGTCCTGCCGTCCCGCCACCATGCCCGCCACCGAGCCAAACAAGACAAACCACGCCTCGGGATGCTGTTCGAGCAGCGCATGCAACGCCAGGCTGCCGGCAACTTTCGCGTGCATCATCTGCGCCAGCGTTGCCACGGTCTCACGAGCCAATTCGGTCTGGCGACTTTCGCCGGCCAGATGCAGGACGCCATCCAGCCCGCACTGCCAACGCGCACACGCCTGCGCTACGGCAACATGCAAGGCGTCAATGTCAGCAACATCGGCGCCGGCGTACAGCACGCGGCCGCTACGCTCCAGCTCATGCAGCGCTGTTGCGCGCGCGTGATCGAGTTGTGACGGCGCGGTGCGGCCGACAATCAGCAAATTGGCCTCATGGCGATCGAGCAGATGTCGCGCCAGTAAAAGTCCGACGCCGCCGAGTCCGCCGCTGATCAGATACAGGCCGCGGGAACGCAATGCCGGGCGATCCGCTTTCGGCAAGTCGACGTTGCGCCAGCGCCGCAGATGACGCCGGCCATCGATGTAGGCAAGTTCGGTTTCGCGCGTGAAGTCGCGCAGATCGCCCAGAATCATGCTGGCGTCATTGAGGAGGTCTTTACCTGAGAATTGGATGTGCAGACAATGCATGCCGTCGATTTCCGCAGCAGACGTGCGCAAAAAAGCGGCGGCCGCCGCATGCGCAGCAGCCTCCCCGGCGGCGCCGCACACGATCAGCCGCGCAGGCCTGTTGACCCGCGCAGTCGCCGCCAGCGCCTGGCACAACAGCAGCAAGTTAGGTAAGCGAGCCCAGCCAGGCAATACCAGAATGAGGTCGGGCAAGGCTTGTTGCGCGTTTGTATTGAAAAGACCGCTCAGGTAGGGCAACGGATCGGCGGCGTCCTCGGATTCGAACTGGCGCCAGTCGATTTCGGCACTTGCAGCGATGAGCCCCGCCCGGATCGCGGTATCGTCAGCGCAGGCATCGCCCAACACAGCGATGCGCTGCCTGTGGGCGGACTCGCCTGCTGCCGTAGCTGCCACTGCCGCTGTCATGCAGGGCTTCCAGAACGGTTCGGAAAACCACCGGGGAATGGTGCCGGCGGTCTCCAGCAGGCAAGCAGCGTGCTTGATTTCGACATCGAAATCACCAGCCTCCGTCAGGCGCTTGAGCTCTAGCCGCTGGACCTTGCCGGAATTGGTGCGCGGCAAGCGATCGGGCTGCACATGAATGAAATACGCCGGCATCAGCGATAGCTGTTTGCCCAGCTGCATGCGTATGTGCTGCATGACACGCCGGAGCGCGGCGTCGTCGCCTACCGCGGGAGCATAAAAAAATAAAGCCAGCTGATCAGTGTGCGCCGCAGGCGCGCGCACGCCGATGGCGGCCACGCCGAGACGCTCAATGCCGTCGGTCTGCGCCACGACTTCTTCAATTTCGCTGCTGTAAAAATTGGCGCCATTGACGATGATCATTTCCTTGATGCGGCCGACCACGAACAGCTCGCCATTGCGGATGATGCCCATGTCGCCGGAGCGGAACCAATTCCCGTGCATCACTTCGGCGGTCAGGTCGTCGCGGCCGAAGTATCCCATGAACAGGGAATTGCCAGACAACTCGACGGCGCCGATGCTGCCTTCTGCCACCACCTCGCCGCGTCGATCGACAATGCGATGCGCTGCGCCGCAGATCGGTACGCCGAGCGACACCACCTCGCCATTGCCCGGGGCCCACGGCGACATGGAAAATCCACTGACGGTTTCCGTCATGCCGAAAGACGGCCAGATCGCACCGGCGGGTAATTTATTCTCTGCGAAACGCGCGACAAAAGCCGTCAGCACGCTATCGGAAACGGTCTCACCGCCGTTGAGGATCATGCGCAGGTTCGACAAATCCCAGTCCCGCGCCACACCGGGCGCAGACGCCGCCTGCTGCAACAGTTCGAACGCGAAATTAGGCGTCCAGACCATGCAGACGCGATGCCGATGCGCCAGATCCAGCCAGCGCAAGGGAGCCGCCAGTACCGTCGCGGTATCGACCTGTATCTGGTTCATGCCGAGCACCAAGGGCAAGATCGACAGGAAGCCCAGGCCGCCGACATGGTCGAGTGGCATCCAGTTCATGCTCGTCGCGCCCGGCGTTAATGCCTCGCCACGTTCGGCTGCGCCGGCGATCATCGCCAGCACGTTGGCCTGGCTCAGCATGACGCCTTTGGGAAGACCGGTGCTGCCCGAGGTCATGAACACCATGGCCAAGGCCTGCAGATCGGTTGCCGGCGAAGGCGCGGCGCTATCACTGCTGCCCAGCACAGAGGTATCCAGAAACACCATCCCGCTCAGCGCGTCTTCCCCCAGCGGCGCCAGCGCCAACAGCGTCGCCGGATCGGCAGCAATCAGCGGCTGTCCCAGCACGTCCCAGGAGTCGCGCAGACGCTTGAGCGGTACCTCACCGACTGCAGCCGCGCCCACTTTGAACGGCGCCGGCACGATGGCACCGAGTAGGCAGGCCCAGAACAGCGGCAGCAGGCTGCGGCTGTTGCCCGAATCGACCAGAACGACATCGCCGCTCCTGACCCCGCGCGAACGCAGACCGCCCAGCAACCGGCGCGCCTGATCTAACAGTTCGGCATAACTGATCCGGATTTCACTCATGTCGGCAGCAACATGGACGATGCCAAGTTCGGGGCACTGCGCCGCACGCTCCAACGCCGCGACCAGGTTGGCGGGCATTTTCGACTGCCCGGAAAGCGGCTTCAGAGGGGAAACCGCCAGCTTGCCGGCAGCACCGCTCGCCAATGTCCTGGCGACCGGCATTTCCTGTGCCGCGAAAGTCAGCAACGGGTAGTCCGGCAGGATATCCGCCAGATGGATACGCGGTCGCAGCGGCGCAACCGGCCGATAGACCGCGCTCAGCGGCATCGACGCTTCGTCCCACGCCGGCAATGCCGTCAAGGCACCTTCATCCACACTGCCGTCGGGCCGCAACGGCAAGGCGTGCACGCGCACCAACGCAACCGGTCCGGGATACCCCGTGCCGGCAATGGCGGCGTCCAAGGCCTTGCGCTGACCGCCGACCACATAAGCGACCATGCCAGCATCCGCCGCCTTCCCTGCACTGAGGTAAACGGCCGCAACCGCCGGCACCGCCAGCAATCGTGTCCTGAGCGCTGCGATGAGAGCGCTTTCCGGCACAATACGTTCCTGCATCCCTCTCCCCTGAGTGCCGCCGATACAACGCCGACAAGCTTGTTTTTTCGGTGAAAAAATCCGGTTAACAAGCAAAGCCCCATCCTGCAAGGGTGATTTGATCTTGCCTTTATTTTTTTCGACGCAACACACGGTCATCCGGGTATCGCCATGGAGGCTGCCGGTATCGTTGCGGCTTTATTTGTATCCTCTGAAACGAGACTATTTCTAGTCGCAATAATGCCATTGAATCGTATTCATAATTGACATCCCGTCTCACTTTTCTAAATATTCCCGATAAATTGACCACTTTTCGACATGACGCCCCTGGAAAACGCGTATTTGTGCAGCTGGCCGCATCGTATCGAAGGAAGTGGGGAGATGTCGCTGAAACACGCCTCCACACTTCAATTGGATGAAACGCTCGTTTGATCCTATTGGCGGTGCCGGGTCCATCTCGGCAAACCAAAAATACCGTATAAAAAGTCTTTTGAGGGGATCACCGTAGAATGAAGAGGGACAAGCCTATACTCACCTTATCAATCCAAGTTGAAAGCAGGCATGACCATTCCTATGAACGACCATCTTGATATTGATGAAGCCCTCGCGCTTGCCTTACGAGGAATCTTGGCCCAGGTTGCATCAGGTATGAATTTTGAGAATGCGAAAGGTACTTTTCTCCATATAGCGGTCCTATTTGGCTATTCATTAAAAGCGCCCAAAGTCACCAACGGTATCTATGCGTTGTACCTTGCTTGGCGCGAGCGTGCGCTCAATGAGATAGATGCCACCTGCGGTGAGGTAAAGGATCTGCCGCTCTAAATCGCTCTTGGCGCTAGTTGGACATAAGAATTAAGAAACTACCGGCCGGTATGGCCTCCAGACTACCCGTCATGATGTCGATTTCGCCTCGTGAGTCGATATTTACACTGACTTCCAAACAGACAGACGCCAATAAATAGAGTATACGTGGTGTCAGTCTTGGTAATTCCACCACCTCCTTTGCTCCTTTCTTCGCCACCATCTCCCGCATAGCGTCCAAGGTTCACCTCACATGCATGCATTAACCGAAAGGTATTGCCATGATGCACGACTTCCTTTCGAATAATTACGACGAGCTAACCGCCAGATGCAGGGAAAAAGTTGCTCGACGGCCCTCGCGCAAAGCCACAGCAGAACAATTGCACAACGGTGTACCGATGTTTTTGAATCAGCTGATCCAGACACTTCTTTTGGAGCAGACCTCGACGCCAATGGACAGCCGAGAAATATCCGGCCCGTCAGGCGGTGGCGCCGTGTCTGTGATGGGGGTAACTGCCGCTACGCACGGACGCGATTTGTTGAGGCTTGGATTTTCGCTTGACCAGGTTGTGCACGACTATGGCGACTTATGCCAGGCGATCACCGACCTTGCCTACGAGCGTGACGCGCCGTTTCTGGTTGATGAATTTCGCACGTTAAATCGTTGCCTTGATAACGCCATTGCCGACGCGGTAACAGAATTCAGCTACCAGCGAGACTCCGCAATTTCAGATCGTCAGTTGGCGGCCGAAAATACACGCTTCGGCTTCTTTGCTCATGAACTGCGCAATCATCTCGGTACGGCGACACTGGCCTTTGTCGCCGCGAAAACAGGAAGTCTAAATCTCTCTGGCGCCACAGGTTCAGTATTGGAGCGAAGCCTCAACGGCTTACGTGATCTCATCACGACAACACTGGAAGAAGTTAGAACGAAAGCGGAATCGTCTGTACAGCCTCAACTTTTTTCAGCGGCAGATTTCATCACCGAAGTAAAAATTGCGGCAGAACTCACCGCGGCCTCTTATGCATGTAATTTGTTCGTCGCAGCGGTAGACACGAGCCTTGCCATCAAGGGTCATCGAGAATTATTGTTCTCTGCGCTCGCAAACCTCCTTCAGAACGCCTTCAAATTCACGCGCCCTGAAACAACAGTCACCTTAAAAGTATATGGCTTGGCAGATCGAATTTTGGTTGATGTCATTGATCATTGCGGAGGACTTCCGACCGGTGCGGCCGAGAAAATGTTTACGCCCTACGCGCAGATTGGCAAAGATAGAACCGGTGTAGGGTTGGGCCTGTCGATAGCCAGGCATGGAGTCGAATTGTGCGAGGGATTGTTAAGTGTAGAAGACCGGCCTGGTATCGGCTGCGTATTCACAATCTCTTTACCCAGATACGCACTGCCACCTCACTAGTTGTCCCGGTCACATCATGTGTACGGCACCTGCTGAATGTGACTCCTGCGCACGCGTATTTTCTGGGGAATTTTTTATGAAGGCTAACAACAGTTGGCGTCCTTAATTTATCGCCACACACCCCATAAATGGAGAACCGTTTCGGGACCAACCTCCATCATTGGGGATTTTTCGCAACTTGGTTTTGCAATATCAGAGCTTGCGCATCGCCTGTGTCAGCATGCGGGCATGTCGCGAAAGGAACCTACGGCGGGAGAGTTTGGGAGTGCGTTTGATCATGCAGGAAAATACGGGCGTGGGTGGAAGCTCGAGACTGCCGCCAGTTGCTCAAATAGCGTGTGTTCTGCGGGCGTGACGACGTTGGGTAAAGCGATATTGACCACCGCATAGAGTGCGCCGACCGCGTCGTTGGCGGCTGCCAATCCGCGCTTGGCCAAACGCAGATGCTGTCCTCCGACGGTACCAGGCTTGACATGGAGCTCGACGGTTCCACCTAAGGTTGGAATCTTGATCGTCGCTCCCAATACGGCTTCCCACGGCGCCAAGGGTAAATCGAGGTAGAGATCGCGGCCACTGACCCGATACAGACGATGCGGCTGCAATATCAGCACGACATACAGATCCCCAGGCGTACCTCCGTTGGCACTTTGTGCGCCCTTACCTGTCAGCCGCAGTTTTTGTCCATCACTGGCGCTTGTCGGAATCGTGATGTGGAATGTCCGCGTCACCGGATGTTGCTGGCCGTTGCGATCATATTCGGGAAGCTCCACACTCAGCGCTATCGTTTCGCCGCCGACTAGTTGCTCAAGCGTCAACTGCACCGAGGTTTCGTAGTCTTGTCCACGCGTCTGCATAGTGCGACGTGCTGATCTGGAGCCATGCTGCGCTTCGCCGAATGCAGCAAACAGGTCCGACAAATCAATATTGTCGAAAGCGGATTGTCCGCTATGAAACTGTTGCTGCCATTGCGGCGGCGGTGTGAATGGTTCTCCTGCGGTCTGTTCTCCGAGTTGATCGTAGGCTTCACGTTTTTCGGGATCTTTCAATACTGCGTATGCCTCCCCTACTTCTTGAAATTTCTCGCTACCTTTGGGATCTGTTGAGAGATCCGGGTGATACAAGCGCGCCAGCTTACGATAGGCCTGTTTGATTTCCTGAGGCGTCGCATGGCGTTCCACCCCCATCGTTTGATAATAATCTTTGAATTTCATGCAAAGCCTCGTCGAAAAAAGCGGCGCGGGCGTAAGGGCTTCTTCTTAAGCGACCGGAGGATGTGACGTCAATCGTCTCGATGACGACATTGACAGACTTGATAGCGACGGCATGCGCGACGGTGCCGTCTGCAAATTGAACTCTGTGAGTGATCATGCTCCGCACTAAATTGCATGTCTGTTCGCTGTCCAACGGAGCTGGTGTCATCGATTGACGGGCCTGCTATGTACGAAAGCGCACAGAGACCGTGTGCAATTCGGAACAAAATTGTGCATGGCGGATCTTGTCCCCGGCACAGGCAGTCGTTGATACTCGGGCAGGCGTGATCGCTATACACAAGTCGGAAAATAGTCAATGAACATGGACTTCCACGCGCTCAGTATTTCGTTTGCAGTTTGTTCTCTGCTCAACGGCTGCTCGCAGACTAGCGACGGCTCGCAGGGGAATGCGCCGACCAACGCTTATATCGAGGATAAAAAACTTGCCGGCGGGCCCATTGTGAACGCGCAAGAACGCAGCCGGCTGCGACAAAAAATGCTGTCGATGAAGAGTTACGAAGAATGTACAAGCTACGTCGAACTGCACGATCAAATGATGCTGGAAGAGGCTCAGGAAAAGGGAAGTTCCAGACCGCTCAGCCGGAAGGATATTTGCCATCGCATGAAAAGCGCGGGGATGTTTCGATAAGGGATTGCGGTCTTCCTTCCACCATGCTTGCCACAGGCGGACAACGATATGGCATGCCATCGTGTTGACCAGCGCTGAAGCGCTGGCCTGAATTATGCGGAGACGGTGATGATCAGAATCATGACGGAAAACGACATGGCGCCATTTAATGCGCTTCGTTTAAGAGCAATAGTCGATTCACCGACCATATTCGTGGCGGATCTGGCAGAGGAAACAAAGCGCAGCAGTGCCGATATCTGCAACAGAGTGCGGCCGACGGATTTTCAATGCATCTTTGGAAAATTCAATGGAACAGCACTGCTTGGCATGGTCGGCCTGCAGCGCGAACGGCTGCTGCAGGCGAGTCACAAAGCCTGTGTATGGGGCTTGTTTGTCGATCCACTTCATCGCAGCATGGGGATCGCGCGTCATCTGCTTCATGCCGTTATTTCGCACGCGCAAACGCAGGGCATTCTCCAGATACACCTTTGCGTGGGCACTGAAAATATGCAGGCCAAACGCTTGTATCAATCCTTGGGATTCGTGAGATATGGCATCGAGCCGAGAGCGGCGTATATTGAAGATCGCTTTTACGACGACGAATACGTCGTCTTGCACTTGGATCGTGATGCTTTGCCATGACGGCATCGCAGGCTTTCTCAGGCCAGCTTGGGCTGTTGCCGGAAAAGCAGAGCGGCATGGCGTTCTGCAGACAAAGGCAGCGTGACGGTGAAGGTGCTGCCCTGACCTGCTCCGTTGCTGAACACCTCGACTTCACCGTGATGCATACGCACCAGATTGCGAACCACATTGAGACCGACGCCAAGACCACCTTCAGCGCAGGTGGCGGAGCGCGGTCCCTGGGTAAACAATTCAAACAAGTGGGGCAACAAGCCGGCCTCGATTCCCATTCCGTCGTCCTTGATGGCGACCTGCACATGCTTTTTCGCAAGCGTCGCCGTGATCGTGATGTTGCCGTCGTCGGGTGTAAATTTGGAGGCATTGATCAACAGATTGGAAAATACCTGGTTCAGGCGTACTTGATCGCCGTCGAGAACCACAGGCGCATCCGGCAGGTCGACATGCAGCGTTTGCCGGCGACCATCAAGGCGCCACTGCACGATGTCAATTGCCTCTTGAAGCACATCGACGAGCAGAATCGGCTCGGGCAGGACGGTAACCGCCCCGCTGGTAATATGGGCAACTTCCTTCAAATCGTCCAGTAGCCTGCCCATGTGCTTGACCTGGCGGCTGATGATCTCCTGTATCTTGATCAGCTGCGGGGTGGTATTCGGGGTGCTCTCCAGCAGCGACGCCGCCATGCCGATGGGCGCCAGGGGATTACGCAATTCATGGACCAGGACCACCAGGAATTCATTTTGGCGGCGATTGATTTCTTTCGCCTCATCACGAAATTTTTGCGCGCGGTTGGTGGCAAGGACCTGCTTCTTGTTGGCTTCGCGCAATTGCAAGACGACCGCCTTGAGGGTGCTGCTTTCCTCGACTACCGCGCGCAATAGCTGGAGCTCATCCTCAAGCTCTTCCATTTTTCTACGTGACAGCAGCGGACCAAGTTCTTGGATATCGCGAGACAGCGCTTCACTGGCAAGACCAGGAAACTGATCAGTCATTTTTACAGATATCGCCATATGTTTCCCCTTGAAAGAACAAGTGTGTACGGCTGACTCCTGGATTTTGTACTCAGTCTCGTGCAAACTACCGACCCGATCTGTACGACACCGAACATAACAAGAAGAATAGAACTTATCCCTGGCCCTGCATTCCACATGGATTGCTTCAAAGCCTGGATTTTGCAGGGCATGCGATTTCCTGCATTTTCAAGATTTCGACGCCGACTTCGTCTTCACTCCAGCCTGACTCCAGGAAATAGCAAATGCGGTCGCTCTCTTCCTGGCTCAGGTCATGTTTTTTCATCAAGAATTTAGCCATGCGCTCCATGTGCTGCAACTCAATATCCAGAGCGATCGCCGCCGCGCCTATCTGCTTGTGTATTTGCGTGCGCTGCTCGCTCCAGGCATCCCAACGGTCCTGTGAGATCTGCCCCAACAAACCTTCTGCCGCCATTCTTTCCTGGTCTGCGATCACGCCCAGCTGCAAATGAAGCGGCTTCATCGTGGCGTGATAGCGTCGGTGTGGTGTCTGTATCATGGCTGTCTAGCTCCCTGTCAGGTCCGGTTTCAAAGTAGCCATAGGCGCATGGCCAGACGTTGGTGCTTTACTTCTATTGCGCATTTCTGGTGCGATTCCAGCTCATTGCCCACGCATACATCGCCAGCAACATGGTGAATTGCAGCAAGGTCGTGCCAAGCAGATAGAGCAATGGATGCCACAGCAGCGAGAATTGCTGCATCAACACGGCCGCCAGGATGAATTGCACTGGTGTCAGCAGCGCCAGATAACACACCGCCATCAAGGGCAAGGCAAACTTGCGCGCCAGGCTGAAGTCGAAGATGTTGTAGGTCAGTCCGTAAAGCCACGGAGCGATCAGCATCAACGCAAAAGACGACTGCATCATTGACGCCACCGACCCGCCGGCGCTGTGCGGGAAATGACTGGCCCAGAAATAAAAGTAAATCTGGGTAGCAAGCTGGAGCGCGCCGATGAACCTCAGCATGTACGCCAACGGCAGCATCTTGGGCGGCATGAAACCCGGTCCGACCAGGAGCACCGCGGCCAGCGCCAGTCCGCACCACCATTGCAGGGTGGTCGGCAACGCGGCATTCACCAGCGGGTAAGGAATATGGAATACCCCGCCCATCACCACTTCATGGCGCGCCAATGAGATATCCGGCCCCAACATTGCCACCCAGAAGTTGATGATGGCGGTCCAGAGCATGTCTATCAATGGCCATGCCAGGTAGACCGTGGTGCTCAGCAAAGCCGGGATCACCACCATCGACAGCAGGCGCCAGGTGGTAAAGTCGATCCGCAGCAAGGCGCGATGGGTGCGGATCAAGCCGCCGCGAATATTCAGCAAACGCGGATCCGTATGCGCCGTAGCGCGCAAAACCGAGGATCGCTGCGCCGCGGCGGCCGCGACCGCAGCACTCAGATTTTTCGGCGAAGTTCTCTGGCTATTGGACATGGATGATTCCGCCTTGATGACTGCAGATTGACTGACATGGGAAGACATTTGGCATCATCGGAAACTCCAGCGCCAGCCGACGTCGACGGACGTGCGTGCATAGCTGGGATTTTTGTAGTAGCCCAGGCCGACGATCAGCAAACCGTCCCGCGTCATGCGTTCGCGCCATTGCACGCCCAGGCTGTGGCTGATGAAATTGACTTTTTCGGTGCCGGTGGTGAGCACCTGATAGGTCTCTTTGGCGCGCTCGGCGCGCAGGATGATGGCGCGTCGCTCGTCGCTGCCGAAGGTCGCCGCCAGATACTGGCTGGGTCCGAACGCAGCACCGGGATTGGCGACATTGCCGCGCAGACCGGCTTCCAGCACCAGGTCCTTGCCGTAGTAAATGCCATTGAGTATCAGGCCTTTATCCGAACGGCCATCCTGGTTTCCTTTGGCGTAATAAGCGCCCAGGCCGGCGACGTATTGGCGCTGCTCACCGAATTTGCGATAGCCGGCGAGGTCCACACGCCAATCGGGAAACAGCACGCTGCTGCCGCTGCCGAGACCGATCATGGTGTAGTAGTCGGGTGACAAATCGTGCGTCAGGCTCAGGTCGCCGTAAGTGCCGGCAAAGCCAAAACGCGTCTGCCGGATGACCTCCGCCTGCAGCACGCCGAAATCCATTACCTGCATGCCGCGCAAAGAATAGGATTTCGCCGTGCCATAGCCGGCGTCATAACTGCCGAAGCCGGCCATGGCTTCGATCGCGGCTTTTTCCGTCGGCGCCACCACCGCGGGATAGTCGCCCAGCGGCGCGACGCCCGCGCTGTCCTGTGCTGCCGCCGATGCGGCGAGGACCAGGCCGGCGCCGAACAACACGCAGTTGCGGCAGGATGGTAATCGGCGTCGAAAGACGCGGAACATGGTTGGGTTCATTTTATTTTTCATGAGATCGCTGCTGTTGCTATTTGACGGCTTGTGTCGAAACCGGCGGCGTCAGCGTATTGCTCAGGCCGAGCCGCACCCCCTCTTCCATGATGTTCCAGCGCCCTGCTTGCTTCCATTGCGTTGAATTGCGCAGCCAGGCCATTGCGCTTTTCTTGTCGCCGGATTTGTAAGCGGCCCAGGCAATCAGTCCCCAGGGAAAATGATCCACCTTGCCCTCCAGCCATGGCTTGCCGTATTTGCTGCGCCAGTTCTGCCAATCGTGTTCGCGCATCTTGCCCACGCGCACGTCATAAATCAAAGGGTAGATGGGCGCTACCGCGTAGGGATAAAAAGCATAGGGCGTCGATGGGATGCTGGCCGCAGTGGGTTCCAGTTTTACATCGGGGGTGTAGCCATAATTACGCTGCAATGCGGCCAGCATGACCTCAGGCCCAGGCAATTTCGACAGCACGTCAACGTGGCGCCGGAACATTGCCTGGTCGGCGCGCAGGCTTTGCAGGAAGGCCATTACCTCGACGTTGTCCGCGAAATAGGCGGCCGGTTGGCCGAAAATGGCACGGAAAGTTTGCCGTTGCGGTTCCCACAAGGTCGCCAGGTTATCCAAAGCACGATCACAACTTGCATCGAGCTCGCGATGCGTGGGAAGGATTTCGCTGCCCAGCGCGCACCACAGGACTGCCAGCGAATCGTCCGCATCGCTTGGCCCGCAGGCCAGCCAGCGGTTGCCGCCGCTGCGGCAAATGCGCGGGAACGGTCCGTTGGCTTGCTGGAACGGCACCATCCAGCTGCTGAATTTCTCTGCCTGGCTGCGTACATCAACGCCGAGGCGATGCGCTACCAGCAAGGCCTTGATGGCGGAATACGGCTCGACATAATCACCCTGGGGGAAAACCGTCAGGGCGCCGTCGGCCATCGTGAAATCGGAAAATGGCGCAGGCTGCGCGACGGACGATGCCGCCGCCGCATTGCCGCTCCACAGAGCGAACAAGAGCAAACAGCCGGAAAATTTAAATACCAAGTGGAATCTCCTCAAAGACAACATAGGCGCTGTCTTGTGTGGTCACGACGCCGTGGATCACGACGCCTTTGGCCACGACCAGTTTTCGGCAAATGATCGTGGTGGGAATGGCGGCGCTGCCGATGATGGAATTGGGGCCGATGATGATGTCGTCTTCGCTGATCAGCGGTCCGAGGATGGCACAACCGGCGCCGATGACGATGCCTCTGCCCGAGATCACGCTGCCGGCGACGCTGACGCTTTCTTGCAAGCGCAAGAAGTCATGCGCCTTGATGCTGCCGAATACGCTGCTGCCTGCGGCGATCTGAGCAGATCCCCTGACAATGAAATCGCCGTCGCAAGGAATCTCGTCTGAAATCGTGGTATCGCCGTCGAACACATACCGCCGGTTGCTCGGCAATGGGAGTGCATCGACCTCGGTGGCGATGACATGTGCATCGTCTCGGTCGCCGAAATGCATCACTGGTGCGCCGGCACGGACGAACTGGCTATTGTCGGAAAACCGGATACTGCTCAAGGCCGTGATGCGGCCATGCACAGTCAGGTCGCGCCCGGCAGTGATGGTGTCGGCATCGGCCCAACGATGGATGAGCACGTTCTGCGCCAGCTGCATATGTTGGTTGGCGCAGCACGAGCGCAGTTGCGCGCTGGGACCGACCTGGATGTCCTTCATGGCAAAAATATCGGCCAGCGTTTCACAGCCGGCGGCAATTTGCGCCCGGTCGGCAAAGATCGCGATATGTGCGAGCTTGCCTGCCGCCTGCAACTCCACGCCGGTGGCCAATACGTCGAGGCCGTCATCGTCGTGCAAGATGGTGACTTGCGTGCCGTTGTGGAACAAGGTCTTGCCGATGCGATGCAATTCGTCGTGGGTCGGTGCCTGTCCCAGCAGATGACCAATCAGCGTGCGCAGGGAATCAGCAAAGTGACGCAATTCATGCGTGGCGTTCTGGTCGATAGGAAGCGGCGCGTCATCCGTCGGCGCCAGCCATTCGCGCAGCGTCGGCACGAACGGCAGCACCATGAGCAACATGGCCGTGAGGAACAGGCCCAGTTGTGAAAGGGGATTCATGGTTTCACGCTCTCTGGCAGGGGTGGCGTCGCCATCTCGGCGGCCGGCATCAAGGCGACCGTCTCAACATAGGCGGCACTGGTTGCAATGGTCATGCGACGGAAACGTTCGGTCTTGTGCCAGATCAACTCGCGGCGTCGGAAATAATCGAACAGCTGCTTGATCGCGGCCTTCGAAATGGTCACCATACTGATGAGGAAACCCAGCATCGACAGGGGCAACAGGCGGATACGATTGCGATTTCCGTCGAGATAGGTGGCGGCGGCGATTTCAAAGAATGCCGCATTGTTTCCCAGCGCGCTATGGGCGACCAACGCAAAGAATGCCAGCCAGCCGAGCACCCAATGCTGGGGCGAAATGAAGAACAGGACAGTCGCAAGCACCCAACCGACGACCAGGATAGGCGACATCATGAAGACGGCCAGTAAAATGGCGCCGTCCACGCGTTCGCGGGTGCGCAGCTCGGAATTGAAGATCAGTTTGATGATGTTTTTGTTCATCACCTGGTTGTGTCCACGCGACCAGCGACTGATCTGCCCGATGCGTACCCGCCAAGTCTCCGGCACTTCTTCGTAACACTCCGAACGGTTCTGGTACACGGTCTTCCAGCCGTGTTGTAAAAACCGAAAAGTGATGTCCGTATCTTCTGCGAGCATGTCGACATCCCAGCCGCCGATTTCTTCAAGCGCCCGGCGCCGTACCGCACCGACCGTCCCGCCATATTGCGGCACCAGCCCGAGGTTCATGCGCGCCGCCTGGTCAACCTGATAGCCGCCTGCCCGCTCCAGATCCAGCAAACGCGTCAACAGATTGTGCCCGACGTTGAGCGGCACCACCCGTCCCATGACTGCAGCCACTTCCGGATCAAATAACGGCGCAACGAGTTGCTTGATCAGCCCGCGCGCAGGCAGATAGTCAGCGTCGAAAATGACGATGACTTCCGCACTGACCAGTGCGGTGGCGTCTTTCAGGGCAGCCGCCTTGCCCGCCCGTCCCTCACTGCGATGGAACGGCGTGAGGCGACCGGGATTGGCGGCGGCGATGCGGTCGATGATCATGCGCGTGTTGTCGCTGGAGCGATCATTGACGGGCATGAGTATCAGGCGATCGCGCGGATAGTCGACTTCCAGCAAGGCGGTGAGCGAGTCGGCAATGACCAGCTCTTCATTGTGGGCGGCGATGAAGACGACGACGTAGGGCCAGTTTCCCGCTTCGATATCGAGATAAGGCTGGCGCTGCCGCCCAAACAGCCGCGCAAAGGTAAATACATAGTGGCGCACCGTAAATACGATCAACATCAGCACGATCACCACCAGCATGGTCGTCAGGATACGCAGCAGCAAGGGATGTTCAGCCGGCGGCGGTGCTTCGATGACCAGCGCCTGCGCCAATGCCAGCGCAGGGAGAGCGATCATCAACAGGCTTGCCATGATTGCGTTGCGGGCATGGGCTCTCATCTCAGGCCGCCTGTACCAGGGATTCTCTTTCGCGATACGGAAGGAATTCGCTGGCCTCGCGGCCCATGAGCGTGGCCACGATACGTTCGCAGGCAAGTCCGTCTCCGTAAGGATTGATGGCCTGGGACATCCGCAAATAGTCGGCACGCCGGTCATAGAGTCGCACCACTGAGGCGATGATGTGTTCGGTGCTGGTACCCACCAGTTGCACCGTGCCGGCCGAGATGGCCTCCGGACGTTCCGTCACGTCGCGCATAACCAGTACCGGCTTGCCAAGCGACGGCGCTTCTTCCTGTACCCCGCCGGAATCGGTCAGGATGACGTAAGCGCGCTGCATCAGGCGGACAAACGACAGATAGTCCAACGGAGCGATCAGATGCACATTTTTGAGTCCCGACAGGATGCGATTGACCGGTTCCTGTACATTTGGATTCAAGTGGACCGGATAGACAATTTCCATGTCGCCGCGCCGTGCCAGCGCCGCCAGTGCATTGCAGATGCTGAGGAAGCCGTCGCCGAAGTTTTCGCGGCGATGACCGGTAACCAGTAGCATCTTGCGATTGGGATCCAGCAACGGCAGGCGGGAGTCGACGCCGGCAGCCAGCAAGGGATTGTCGTTGAGTCGCCGCGTGGTCATTTCCAGTGCATCGATCACCGTGTTGCCGGTGATGACGACGCGTCCATTGAGGTTTTCCAGCTTCAGATGATTACTGGCGCCCACGGTCGGCACCAGCAGCAAATCCGAGATCACGTCGAGTACGCGTCGATTCATTTCTTCCGGCCACGGTTGCGACAGATCGCCGGTACGCAGGCCGGCTTCCACGTGTGCCACAGGAATGCGGCGATGGAATGCGGCAAGACCGGAAATGGTTGCCGTCGTGGTATCGCCATGTACCAGTACGCGATCGGGATTGACGCGCTCAAGGATAGGATCGAGCGCGGTGAAGATACGCGAACCGATGCTGTTGAGCGTCTGGTTGGGGGCCATGATGTCGAGATCGTAGTCGGCTGTGATGTCGAATACATCCATCACTTGTTGCAACATGGTCCGATGTTGTCCGGTCACGCAGATCAACGAGGTAACACCGCGCTCAAGCGCCAATCGTTTCACGAGCGGAGCCATTTTGATGGCTTCCGGACGTGTTCCAAATATCGATAAAATTTTCATTGCTTCCTCTGTAAGGTCGCGATTTCTGTACGTCAATGGGCTGCATCTTGCGAAACTGATGAGTTGAATTTAGAGCACCGGGGGACTAGCACCATGTGCGCTGTCAGTCTGCCTGCAGGACAGAAAGTGAGCAGCTCCGGGACTCGCAGCAGCACGCATGAACGACGCTGTTGCAATTTCCCGATACATCGGCAGAGAACCTGGCAATACGAAAATATTTGCACGAAAAAATGTGCGGTCAATAAAAGAGGACATTGACTGCAAGAGGCGCAAAGAGATCCTCTTTCATGGCCAGGAAGATGCGCTTGAAGTGAGATTCAAGCCGTATTCCACTAAGGTTTTTAGTAGCGATTTGAGATTATCGTAACCAGAATGTTGGCCTCGGTATGTTCGGTACCGCGCGTAAGAATGTTATTTTTTTTATATTTTTTTAACGCTGCTTTTTCGCGTAACAGGCGAACTTTTCGATCAAAAATGTATCGTCGCCCGGCGTGTTTCCCGTCAGACACGGATGCGCACAGCGGCGGCGATAGCGAATAAAAAAACCGCGGAGTGTTCATCCGCGGGAAAACATATCCGGCTAAAAGAGTTCGGTATCAGGGGGTAATGATTCCAAACGCGCCATCATGTAGCTGGAATCTACCCCAGAATTTTTGGCGAGTTTGTGCGATACCGTACATAAAAGATCGGCAATTGCAGAATTGTGGGGAAAAAGTCGTGTTGCGCCGTGAGGTTCAGGAGATGTTAGCGCCGGTAATGATACATGGTCGATCCCCTGCGTTCGTAAGCCGAAATCACGGCGCCGTCACGGCCACGATTTGCATCAGGTCAGCGAAGAGGCCACGTTGCGCGGCATCACCCAGGGTCGTGAAAATGAAGATTGAACAACCACGCCACACTTCTTCAGCGCGTTGCCCGCGCCTGGCTCACTGACGCTCCAGCAAATCGGTGTAAGTATGCCGATGCGCGGCATAGCAACTGCACGCTGCCGCCTCCAGGCCTGCGCGGTCCAGCACAATGAGACTTCCCCGTTGATATTCAATCAGGCCCGCTCGTTGCAAGGCCGACGCCGCAGTGGTAATGCCCACGCGCCGGACACCCAGCATGTAGGCAAGAAATTCGTGCGTCACGTGTAAATGATCGGAGCAGGCACGGTCTTGCGTCATCAGCAGCCAACGCGCCAGACGCTGACCAATAAGATGAAAACGCAGGCAAGCGGCGGAGGTGGCCAACTGCACCATCAATACGTACATGTAACGCTGCAGACTGCTCTGCAATACCGGGCTGTCCAGCAATTCACGTTGAAACGCCGTGATGTCGATGCGCCAGGCTGTGCCGGCGCCTTGCACCAGCGAATGCAGCGGCGCCATCGCCACACCGAGTACCGCCTGGATACCCAGCATGCCTTCGCGTCCTACCATGCCGACTTCGACCCCGGAGCTTCCATCGGTCACCGCAACCAGCGAGATAAACCCTGCGGTAGGGAAATAGACATAGTCGGTCACGCTACCCGCTTCGCTCAGGACTTGGGATAGCGCCAGCGTTACCGGCTCGCTGAGCGCCAGCAGGCGATGGCGCTCCTTGTGAGGCAGCCGTTCGATCAGTTGATTTATATCAGTGGACAAGCAAGATGCTCCTTGATGGCGTCGCCTCCGCATTCGCGTCGAGAGAACGAGTCTGCTTGATCAGAAGGACGCCACCATGGCGGGAGCGCACCCAAGTATATGATTGCCTGGGCGAAACCGCTGTGTGTCAGCGCACATAGCGTCGATGCGGGAAGAGCAGCCAACGCTATTTTCAGATCGCCTTTTTTTGCGGCAGCAGGCGCTCATATTCTTTTTGCACCACGGCGTAGCATTCGCAGGTGCGCAATTCCAGCCCGGCCCTGTCCAGCACGGTGATCCGTCCACGTGCATAGCTGATCAAGCCGGCGCGTTGCAATTTAAGCGCGGCTTCCGTCACACCTTCCCGGCGCACGCCCAGCATGTTGGCGATCAGCTCCTGCGTCATGACCAGCTCGTTGCCCGCCAGGCGATCAAGGCTCAGCAGTAACCAGCGGCACAACTGCTGGTCCAGAGAGTGGTGCCGGTTACACACCGCAGTCTGTGACATTTGCGTAATCAGCGCCTGCGTATAACGCAACAGCAAGTGCAAGACCGGGCCGGCGCGATTGAATTCTTCCTTCATGCTCTGGCCGCGCAGGCGGAATCCTTTTCCGGCGCTTTGCACCACGGCCCGGCTGGAGGTCGATTCCCCGCCCATGAACAAGGAAATGCCGACGATGCCTTCGTTGCCAACGACAGCGATCTCTGCCGACGATCCGTCTTCCATGACATACAGGAGAGAGACGATGGCGGTGGTAGGAAAATAAACATAGCCCAGCGTACCGCCCGCTTCGTACAGCACTTGCCCCAAGGGCAGTTCGACTGGCTCTAGTTGTGGCAGCCAGCGCTGCAATTCGGCCTCCGGTAGTACCGCAAGTAGTTGATTTTTTTGTGCATCAATCAATGAAATCATCGTGTCGCTTCTTAAAAATTAAAGTCAGATGCCAAATAGGGCATGCGGGAAGTAGACATTGTTTCAGTATAGATGCTCAACAAGCGACGATATGTGCGCTACCGAACATATTGTTCAGCATACTTAATCTGCGTATGGAATTTATAGATCTACAACGGCTATCGAGAGCGCGCCTATATGTCGACAAGGCAAGGTCCGGCCTGGATGTTGAATGAAAGTATTAAGTCTCGCTTCTCTCTTCTTCGCTTTACTCCCTCGATATCTGCTGCAACATGCCCCCGCGAACCGCCCGCACTCGCACGAATTGCATACTCAGACCTCACTCATTAGATTAAAAAACCACCATAAAATTCGACGCCCCGCTTCAAAAGGACGTTTTGGCGGAATTGACGTGAGAGCCCGCCCCTACTCCGGTGCAGATCGGCGTTCAGGTGAAGGACGGCATGGCGGCCCAGGCCGGACAGGTGGACAGCTTCGCCGAAAAATGGGAGGCAGAACATGCGGCCCGATGCGTATCAGGCGTGAAAGCCCTGGTGATCGATGTGGACGTGAATTTGCCGGGCGCCAGCCAACGCGAAGACTTCGATAGCGCCCGTTCCGCTCAGAATGTGGTGGCATGAACGACTTACCTGCCGCAAGCCGTGGTCAACGTGATGTCCGAACACGGCTGGATTACCTTGTCGGGAGAAGCCGCGTGGGAATATCCGCGACAAGCGGCGAGCACACAGGGTGGCGTCAAGCGAAATGTCTGGTGTAACGCACTTTCACGTTCTGAGTATATTGATGCGCGCTTCCCTGACACTGTCTTGCACGGACCAGCTGAGCGAGGCGCGCAAATTGTCATTCAGGCTGCGCGGACCCATGACCCACAGCTTGCTCACGCGCTGAAAAATCAGTTCGGTTCCGCACTCCCGGCAAAAGCAAGTCTCCGCCCGCGTTGCAGAATTCTTTGCTGAACTTTGCCGCAGACACAGACAGGCATGGGCCACGATGCTTTGTAGTTCAAGCGTGTTCTGGCATTGCTCGCAGGGATAGGATCGTGAATGCATTGCGGACTTTCATTGACATGGATGCACCCAAGCTACGCGAAAACGTCAGGATAGCAATGGTCAGGCAGCTTATTTCACGCGATGTTGTGTTGTCCGTTGCTATGTGTTTTGACGCACAGAACAAGGCCGTGGATGCCAATAACATGAGCGAACAAAAAATGACTCTCGATGCGGATGGCCGCCCGATCCCCGGGCAAGACCAAATCTGTCAATGTCATGGAGCGCAACATGAATAAGAAGAAGTACTTCCCGTCTGATGATGAAGAGGACTTTGATCTTCAAGACGAAACACCACACAGCGCATATCACTTGCGTGAAAACAGCGAGGATCCGCGCGCGGCGGGCAAAGAGAACTACTATCGCCAGCCTCAAGTCAGAGAGCGTGGCCATGGCGCCGGCAGCAATCATCAGTCGGATAAGCTGGCCTCGCCGCCAACCAGATTTGGTCGCAGGGAACGCTAACGTCATTGCGACGAACCTCTGCAGCCCCGTTGAAAACGAGGCCTTCGGCAATTCAAGCTTCTATCTTGGCAGGAAAAAGACGCTCATATTCGCGTTTGACGACGGCATAGCATTCGCAACTGCGCTGCTCCAGCCCCGGCCTGTCCAGCACGGTGATGCGTCCACGCACATACTTGATTACCCCATCGTTTTGCAACTTGTGCGCACTTTCTGTCACCGTTTCACGGCGTACGCCCAGCATGTTGGCGATCAGTTCTTGCGTAATCACCAGTTCATTGCCGTCCAGGCGATCCAGGCTCAACAACAGCCAACGACAGAGTTGCTGAGACAAAGTATGGTGCCGGTTGCAGATGGCGGTCTGCGCCATCTGCGTAATCAAGGCCTGGGAGTAGCGCAACAGCAGTTGCAGGACCGGGCCTGAACGATAAAATTCGTCATTGAGGATTTTTTCGGGCAGGCGAAAACCATTTCCCGCGCTCTGGACAACGGCACGGCTGCAAGTTGATTCACCGCCAATGAACAAGGAGATGCCGACGATGCCTTCGTTACCGACGACAGCGATTTCAGCTGTCGATCCGTTTTCCAGGACGTACAAGATGGAAACGATGGCAGAGGTAGGGAAATAGACGTATTCAAGCACGCCGCCCGACTCATACAATACCTGGCCCAGCGGCAACTCGACCACTTCCATTTGAGACCGCCATCGTTCCAGTTCTACCTCAGACAGTGCCGCTAGCAATTGATTTTTTTGAGCACCAATCCATGGAATCATCGAGTCGTTTTATGCAGGTTGATTAAAGGCCTGCCATAGAACGTGGAGGTTTTTTCTAGTGTATAGAGGCGACGACGACTTGTATGTTCGATGCCTAACATATAAGCCGGATTATGGAGGTCTCCAAGAAAAACACATGCCAACCAGACTCGTTGACAGTGAATAACATAGGACAGGCGCAATGGCTTCCGCGCGACTGTATCGCCTGACGGTGTTTCGTGAGAGGCCTCAACGCCTGACGATCTCTCGTAATGCGGCCCGGTCACGAAGACGCCAGCGTCGAATCATGCTTGGCACTCATTTCATCAATAGGCGTAAGTGCGAGCTTGTCCTGCCTGGGATGAAGTGCAAGGCGCGCATCGGGGTCAGGACTGGATGTCTTGATGCCCCCACTCTGCTGCACGGCAAAGGCTGCCCGCCATCATTCGCACTCTACCGAATAACCGTTTGGCGCGTGATCTACATACTTGACAGGAAGTGATGGCGTTGCAAGCTTGATCGGTTCCGCGCAATTGTCGGCGGTCTTCAGTCCTGCATCGCGCAACCAGGTGCAAACTTTCTTTCTTGATGGCAGATCTGCGTTCACCGAATAGCGGCCGGAAGCCCACAAGGCATCACGTAGCACACTCGCCTTGCAGTTCTTCGGGCCGGTCAGGTTGAAATCGGTTTGTACACGCGAAGAAAGTTCCCATAGGGCGGCGCGATTCCGCGCTTCCGCCGAGGCGAAATGTTCCGTTAGCACCGCCTCACGTTCTTCATCGTCCAATTTGGCCGGATACGGACGGTCAGTGTCATAGCTAAACTCCCAATCCGGCGCGATGAGATCCTTGAGCGAGTCGATTCCGATGTACCAGACCATGCATTCCGGTTCCCCGACGCTGGTCGGCAATCCTCGCGCATCGACATTGGGGGTACGATATTCGTCGGTGCCGAGTACATCGAATGGATTCATTTTGTCGACGACCCGGTCACCATCCCAATATTCAAAATGATGACCTTTGATCGGAAAATCCTCAGCGCGATGCTGATCGTAGGGCAATCGCGGCGGCGGAAGTTTGATATTTCGGAGCGTTTCCAATCGGCGGCGATTCAACATCGCATCAATCGAATCAAAAAAGTTTGAATCCACAAAGCGATCCGATACGCTTCTGGGGTCTGACTTCAGGTTGCGCAAGTCAACCTCGCCAGACGCAAATGCATCAATGACGATGATCATGCATTTCCCGATCCGGGTGTTTGCGGCCGATCGGGATTTGGCGGCCCATTCGCTCAGAATGCCATCGATGGCGAGATTGTCCGATGGCCCGCCATCAATGACGTGCAAATATTCTGCAGCCTTGATTTTGTCTGAATTGGGAGCAGGAGGAAATCTTGCCAGCGGCACAGAGCTGAAGACTCCAGGAAACGCAGCAGATGCAGCGACTGCGTGGGCAATGGGATAGGTTGATATGTCGGATTGAAGACACTTGTTGAAAAACGCTTGCGTGAAGGAAATACTCTCCCACTTCATCGATTGCGCGTACGTATGCCGATTGGCGCAATTCGCAGGATTCACGATCTCTCCATGCAACGCGTTTATCGCTGTTGCATTGATCACCAGACCGGGTCCCGTCTGCTCAAGATCGCCGAAGCGTGCGCCGGAGAACAGATATTCATCAAATACCTGGGCCATGATTTCGGTTCTGCCTAGCGAACCGAACATCGAACTCGCAAAGTTGTCCGGTCTCAGGAATTTCGCAAGAAAGATAGAACGGAAATCCTGGGAAAGGTCGGCCTCGGCTTTCTGCCAAAAGACCTGTCTCTTTTCAAGATGCAGAGGCTGATTGCTGCGCTGGGCATAATACGCCGCCGCCACGGAGCCGCCGGAGACGCTCGATATTACATTGACGTGCTGGAGGATGCCGAGTTCGTCCAATTGGCTCATCACTGCCCCGGCATAATTCGCCGCACGTGAGCCTCCACCCGAAATAGCCAAGCCGACGAACTTGATATCGTCCTTGCATTCCGGCGCAGCAGGCGTATCACAAGGTATTTTTTCAGAGAAAGGAAAACCGGCTCTGGGAACCGACTCATGAGACCCACCCAACGGCGTGTTTACATACCTGTCGGGACCGGCGCAGCCCGCCAGAAAAAAGCTGCAGCATAGCAAAAAGAAGAACAACCAACCCGGTGTGCGCCGCTGATCTATTGTCATATTTTTCCCAGGCCTATTTCTATTTGTTTTTTGGAACAACATGAGATGGCACTATCAGCCGCCCGCGTTGCCGTGAGATTTTGCAAGCACCGGGCAATCCTAGCTCAATCGAGTTTGCCACAGCGAGTTTTTTCGGCGCAGAGGAATTGCCCAAAAGAAATGCATCGATTGACGAGCAAATGATATCGGAGCGCTTTATTCAAGGTCACCTGGCGATCTGGTATCTTGCAAGAAGTAGATCAACGGAAACTCCTACCCCGCGCACAACCCAAGAGAGAGTCCCCTTCCCCTCCCATCAACACATCCGTGCTACTGTGTGTCCGTGGGGACCAGCATGTTAATTGTTTCGCACATACTGCCCTCTCCTACCCTTCTGGCCGGCACCGTGAACCAAGGTGCTCCGTCATGTATTGAACGCATTGCTCGAAGGGACTTCAATTTACGCTTTCCTCATCACCTGCGAACACGGCGGCAATTGCATTCCTGCGCCCTACCACGAGCTGTTTCGAGACGAGCAGGCTCTGCTCGACTCTCATCGCGGCTACGATGCCGGTGCGCTGCTGATGGCGCAGGAGTTGGCGGCGGCCTTCGACGGCGCGCTGGTGACGGCGACCGTGAGCCGTTTGCTGGTCGACCTCAATCGTTCCATCGGCCATCCGAAACTCTTCTCGGCGACAACGCGCCGCTTGCCGCGATCCACGCGCGAAGAAATTCTGACGCAATACTATCGCCCTTATCGCGCGCAGGTCGAAAGCCTGGTTGCTCACGCCCTGGCTGACGGGCGGCGCGTGATCCACATTTCTTCGCACAGTTTTACGCCGGAGCTGGACGGCAAGGTCAGACACGCCGAGGTCGGTTTGCTCTATGACCCCGCCCGGGACGGCGAAGTCAAACTGTGCGCCCAGTGGCAGGCAAGCTTGGCGGCACTTGCGCCGGCCTTGCGCATACGTCGCAATTACCCCTACGCGGGCAAAGGCGACGGCCTGACTGCCCACCTGCGCCGGCGCTTCGCATCGACTGACTATATCGGCATCGAGCTGGAGGTCAATCAAGGCGTGGTCGGGTCGGCAGCGGCGCAGTGGAAGGCGCTACGCGCCGTGCTGCTGGAGAGCTTGCGCACGGCATGTGTACTCGGTATCCCATGATGGACGCACTACGCTGCATGAAGTCTTGTTATCTCAATGCCTCTTAACCTCAGCCTTATCGCCCTGTGCAATGAAGCTGAAAACCGGAACCTGTCATGAAAATCCATATCGGTTTTGAAATGATCTACGATTGCCCGAAGCCCACGCCCATGATTTTCAACCTGAACGTGCACTTTACGCGGGTGTCCGATCTTGTCAGTCGTGACGATCTGATGTTTGATCCTCCGGTTCCACGGATGGCTTATCGCGACAGTTTCGGCAATTGGTGTACGCGCATCGTCGCGCCGCAAGGTCGCATCCGCATTTCTGCCGATGCCATCGTCAACGACAGCGGCATTCCCGACCTGCTCTCCCCACACGCGCAACAACTTGCCGTACAAGACCTGCCGGAAGAGCCGCTGCTATTCTTGCTCGGCAGCCGCTATTGTGAAACCGACCGTTTGTCGCCGATTGCGTGGCAACTGTTTGAGCATGCCCCCACCGGCTGGGGACGTGTGCAGGCGATCTGCGACTATGTCCATCACCATATCGCCTTCGGTTATGAAAATGCCCGCATGACGCGCACCGCGCTGGAGGCGTTTCAGGAAAAAGTCGGTGTCTGCCGCGACTACGCCCACCTGGCGGTTGCCTTTTGCCGCTGCATGAACATTCCGGCGCGTTATTGCACCGGTTACCTGGGCGACATCGGTACCCCGCCGCCGTACGGCACGATGGATTTCGCCGCCTGGTTCGAGGTGTTTCTGGACGGCAGCTGGCACACCTTCGACGCCCGCAACAACACGCCGCGCATAGGCAGAGTCTTGATTGCCCGTGGCCGCGACGCCGCCGATGTCGCACTCAACAATACCTTTGGGCCCAATACCCTGAGCAGCTTCAAGGTGTGGACCGATGAAGTCACTCACCGCCAACCCGGCGAACCCTGGATATGACCCCTCCAGGCAAGCCTGGCGTTCAGAGTGTCGCCAGCATCGCGACCACAGCAATTGCCATCATCAAGGCAGCCAGCCAACCCAGCACGCGCAGCTTGCGCCGGATCACGTACGTTCCCATGATGTCCTGGCGCGAGGCCATCAGCATCATCACGGTCATGATCGGCACCGAGATCACGCCGTTGACGACCGCGCTCCAGTACAAGGCCTTGATGGGATCGATGGCGCTGAACCCCAGGCCGGTACCGACTACCGTTGAGACGATGATGACGGCGTAAAATGCCTTGGCGGCATTGAGTTTGCTGTCGAGGCTGTTCTTCCAGCCGAAGGTGCCGGCCATGGCATAAGCCGATGACCCGGCCAACACCGGAATGGCGAGCAGCCCGGTGCCGATGATGCCGGCGCTGAAAAGAAAGAAGGCAAATTCGCCGGCAATCGGCCGCAAGGCCGTCGCCGCCTGCGCCGAGGTCTGGATGTCATTCAGTCCGTGCAGATTGAGGGTGACGGCTGCCGTGAGGATGATGAAGAAGGCGACCAGGTTCGAAAATCCCATGCCGATATACGTGTCGAGCTTGATGCGTCGCAGGTTGGATTTCGCCTGTTGCGGCGCCTGGATCAGCGGCAATGCGCCCGGCGTCGCCAGTTGCTCTTCCACTTCCTGCGAAGCTTGCCAGAAAAACAGATAGGGGCTGATGGTGGTGCCGAAGACGGCAACGACGGTGGTGATGTACTCCGTCTTCCACGACAAATGCGGCAACAACGTACGCGTGACGACTTCCGCCCACGGTACATGCACCACCAGGGCCGTCGCCATATAGGCAAGCAAGGCCAGGGTCAGCCATTTGAGGATGCGCACATAACGCTTATAGGCCAGGAACACCTGCAGCAGCAGAGACAATAGCCCGAACCCCACGGCATACAGCTGGCTGGGGCCACCAACGATCAGATGCAAGGCGTCGCCCATGGCCGACACGTCAGCCGCGATATTGATGGTATTGGCCAGCAACAGCAGAGCGATGACGGCATACAAGAGCCACCTTGGGTAATGCAGGCGGATATTGGTGGCGAGGCCGTGGCCGGTCACACGGCCGATGCGGGCGCTGACGATCTGGATGCCGACCATCAGCGGATAGGTGAACAACACCGTCCACAACATGCTGAAGCCGAATTGTGCGCCGGCCTGCGAATAAGTCGCAATGCCGCTGGGATCGTCATCTGCCGCGCCGGTAATCAGACCTGGTCCCAGCTTGCTCAGCAAGGAACCACCCGCTTCTCGTTCTTCGCCTGCTGTGTTCATATGCCGATCTGTTTGTTTGCCGATCGCGCTGCACCCGACTGACGGACGCTTCAGCAATTCGGTATAAGTGTATCGATGCGCAGATAGCAAAACATGCCACCTCAAGATCTGCACGGTTCATGCACGATGAGATTGTTCCGTTCAAACGCCGGCCGAACAGATGAAAACGCAGGCCAGCGGCCGAGGCCGCCAACTGTAACACCAATACCTGCACGTGGCGTTGCCTGCTGTACCGCAAAGCCGGATTGAGCGGCCGGATTTTTTTTTATTCCGCGTTACCATACAACATCCGTGTAAAAACATGACAACGGCAACAATGCCTGGCTCATCCGCGCCTCAATCCCTCCTCATGACTCACTACAATATGCAAGCATCATCCCCCTCCACGCCACATCCAGCCTCGCTCGACCACCTGGTCATCAACACGCATTACGACATCGATGCCGCCCAGACGCTGCTGGAGGGCTTGGGCTTTATCGTCACTCCGCGCGGCTACCATACGCTCGGTTCCGTCAACCACCTGGTGGTGTTGGCGGGCGGTTACCTGGAATTGATCGGCCAGCCGCGCGATAGCGACAAGGTTCGCCGGGAAATCCTCGACAGTCCTGTCGGTATCGACGGCCTGGTCTATGCCGTAGGGGATGTGCAAGCCTGCCATGACGATTGGATCGCAATGGGCCTGGCGGCGCAGCCGGTCCAGCATTTCTCGCGTCCGGTGCAAGTTGCCGGCAAGGATGTCGATGCGCACTTTTCTACCGTGCGCCTGGTGCCGGGCCAATTTGCCGCGGGGCGTGTATATGCCTGCCGCCACCTCACGCCCGAGCTGGTGTGGCGGCCGGAATGGATGGCCCATCCCAATGGCGTGCGCGGTATTGCCAGTTTGCTGGTGGTGGACAAGGATCCCGCGCAGGCGGCCGCAGACTACGCTCGCCTGGGTCACTGGGGCGAGGACTTCGCATTGGAATTCGCTGATCCCGAAAGCTTGCCGGCGCGCTTCGGCAAATTGGCCGCACATGCGCCGCAGCGCGCGGCGTTTTTCGCCGCCATCCGTTTTTACGGCGGCGACCGCAGCATCATCACCGCCCGCGCCCACGCGCTTGGTTTGCCCATGCAGGAAGACGCCGACCGGCTGACGCTGGCCTTGCCGGCCTTGGGGACCTTACTCGAATTTGCGGGATAAGCCGGAGCACGACTCAGTCTTTCTCACTCCCTGCAGCCACCAGCGCTTCACCAATCGCGTAATAATGTCCGCCCGCAATGTAATGCAGGCTGCGCCATTGCGGCCCGGCGTGTTGGAATTGCCAGTGGCCGTCGCGAAACACCCGCGTATCGGCCCAGGCGCCGACGACTTCAGCGATGAACAAGTCATACGCCTGTTGGTTGTGCGGCTCGGGGATCAGCTGGCAGGCCAGCCACGCTGAACTGCCGGCGACGAAGGGCAGTTCCACGCCCTCGATGCGGAACAGTTCGACGCCGCATTGCTGCAATTTGTCGGGCGCGTCGGCCAGGCTGGCGCTGCCGACTGCCTGGGTCAGTTCCAGTTGCGCGGCATTGGGAATCTGGATCACGAAGCGGCCGCTTTTTTCGACCAGTTCGCGGGTCTTGGTGGCTTTGTCCAGGACCACCGTAATTTTGGGCGGCGCAAAGTCCAGTGCGCAGGCCCAGGCGGCGGCCATGACATTGCCAACGCCAGCATATTCGGCCGAAACCAGCACAGTCGGGCCATGGTTGAGCAGCCGATAGGCTTTGCCCAGTTCAACCGGGGAAATGTGTTCGTTCATGGGATGGATTCAGTACGACATATAGAATGATGATGGATCTTGCTGCCGGCGGCTGTTGAAGGCGCGCCCTATTTTTCCTGGTCGTCGTTGCCACCAGCCGCTTCCCGGGCCTTCCTGGCCTTGGCATATTTCTCGGACATGGTGCGCCATTGCTGCAGTTGACGGAAATACGTCCGCCGGATACCGGCCGGCTTGATGGCATTGACTGCGGCAACGGGACGAACCGGGGTGACACGTTTATCGCTCACTTTGCGCTCTCCATTCTTGATCGATAAGGAAGCATCTGCGAGACACTTTACTCCTGTTGTTTCAAGATTGCAGTCCGGCGCCTTAAAACAGCAATGAAGCGCCGGCGCCGCACAAAAAAGCCCGCGTTGCCGCGGGCTTTCCTGCACAGCGCTCACACCGTCACAGTGCGTTCAACGTTTTCCTTTCACCGGCTTGGCTTCCTTGATCGGCTTGACGATCTTCACCGGTTTGACCTTGCCGCCCTTCTCTTTTTCGAACAAGGCAAAATACTCCGAGGCCATGGTCCGTATCGCACGGCCGATGTTGGCGTAGTCATATTCGTTGAGGTTGGCCAGCGAGACGCGGCCCGATGCATGGGTGGTGCCGAAGCCTTTGCCAGGCAGCAGGATGACGCCGGTTTCTTCGGCCAGGCGGAACAGCGCTTCGTTCGGCTTCATGCGCTTGATGAGCCATTTGGCGAATTCTTCGCCATGCATTTGCGCGGCCAGGGTTTCCATGTCGAGCAGATGGTAGTAACGCACCGAGTTGGCGTCGTAAGGCATGGGCAAGCCGAGTTCGCGGTACAGCGCTTCCTTGCGCCGCAGGACGATGCGCTTCATGGCGGCTTTGTAGGTGCCTGCTTCGTCCATCAGCGAGAACAGCGAGAACAAGGCCATCTGCGCCTGCACCGGCGTCGACAGGCCGGCCGTGTGGTTGAGCGCCACGGTGCGGCTGTCGGCTACCAAACGGTCGATGAACTTGAGCGTGCGCGGCGCCGTGGTGATGGAGCTGTAGCGCTCGTCGAGCTGGCGACTGGTTTTTTCCGGCAACTTGCGGATGAGTTCGTCGATGACATTGTTTTCATGCGTGGCGACCACGCCCATGCGCCAGCCGGTGGCGCCGAAATATTTGGAGAAGGAATACACCAGGATGGTGTTGAAGGGACAGATCGCAAACAGCGACAGGAAGTTGTCGGCGAAGGTGGCGTAGACGTCGTCGGTGAGGATGATCAGGTCCGGCCGCTTCTTGACGATGTCGGCGATGTAGCCCAGCGTCTTGTCGTCGATCTTGACCGAAGGCGGATTGCTCGGGTTGACCAGGAAGAAGGCCTTGACCTTGGGATCGAGCAGCTTGTCGAGTTCCTTCTTGGTGTATTGCCAGTTGTTCGATTGCGGGGCGTCGACGTGGACTTGCACCAGGTTGTAGTCGCTCAGTTGCGGGATCTCGATATAGGGCGTGAAGATCGGCATGCCTAACGCAATGGTGTCGCCTTCCTTGATGATGTGATTGGACTTGAGGCTGGCGAACAGATAGGTCATGGCGGCGGTGCCGCCCTCCACCGCGTACATGTCGAAATGGCCGACGAAGGGATGGGTGCCGACCATCTCCTTGTGGATGTACTGGCCGACGACTTTTTCAGTCAGGCGCAGCATGCGGTCCGGCACCGGATAGTTGCAACCGAGGATGGCTTCGCACATTTCATAAATGAAGTCGCCGCCGGAGTAACCGAGCTGGTCGCGCACATACGAGACGGCGGCTTCCATGAAGCGCACACCGGGCACATCGGCATGATTCTTGGCGTAGAGCTCGAAGCGCGCTTCGATGCCGTCGCGCTGCGGGAAGCCGCCGACACCCTCCATGTAAATGTAGGAGCGCTCGGCTTCCGTCATGGCAAACAGGCCGAACTGGAAGAAGCCGTGGCGTGGCGTGGTGGCGAGGAAATTGGGGTTGCCGCGACCGGCGTTGAGCATCAGTTTATTGCTCTGGATCGCGGTCTGAATCAACGCGTCTTTCAATTCAAAGGGACTGAGCAGTGCGAGTTTGAGTGGGTCGCTGAAATCCATGGTGTTACTCCTTTTTTAAAGCCGGCCGGGTTGAGGCGGCAGATAGAAAGACAAAAATGAAAATCCGGATGGCAGGCGTGCGACTCACACCAGGGCCACGATCAAAGGACCGAGCAAAGTCAGGAACACATTGGCCAGGGCATACGTGATCGCGAAAGGCACGGTGGGAATCGCGTTCTCGGCCTTGTCGAGTACTTCACCGAAGGCCGGATTGGCGCTGCGCGAGCCGCTCAGGGCGCCGGCAAAGACTGCCGTGTTGTCATAGCGCAGGATGTAACGGCCGATCAGCATGGTCAGCACCAGCGGCAGGATCGTGACCACCACGCCGACCAGGAACAGCGTCAGCCCCTGTTGCTTGACGGTTTGTACCGCCTGCAAACCGGACGACAAACCGACCACCACCACAAAGCCAGCCAGCCCCAGATCCTTGAGGATTTGCACGGCGCCGCTCGGCATCGCGCCGAAAGTCTGGCGCTTGGCGCGCAACCAGCCGAACAGCAGGCCCGACAATAACGCCCCGCCGCCGCTACCCAGCGTCAGCGGAATCGAGCCGACGCGCGCGGTCAGCAAACCAACCAGCAAGCCCACCACCAGACCGGCGCCGAGATAGACGAAGTCGGTTTTGGCGCTCGGCACGATGACATAGCCGATCAGGGACGAGACGCGCTTGACGTCTTGTTCGGAGCCGAATACCGACACCACGTCGCCGGTTTGCACGATGGTTTTTTCTTGCATCGGCAATACTTTGCCCATGCGCATCAGTTGCACCACGTAGATGCCGTGGCGCACTTGCGACGAGGTATTGGCGCGGATGTCGCCGACCGTGCGGTTGTGGAACTCCTTGTTGGAGAGCACGATGTCGCGCCGCTCCATGCTCAGTTCCATGCCTTGGACTGCATGCAATTCCTTGCTGAAGATCGGCACCACCTCGATCATGGCCTGGCGGCGTCCCACGACCAGCACGATGTCGCCGGCTTCCAGCGCCAATTGCGGCGTGACTTCGATGATCTTGCCGGCGCGCTTGAGGCGCTCGATGGTAATGCCATGCTCGGCATGTTCTTTTTCCAACTGCGCGATGCTGAGAGTGGGATGCTCGCCAATCTGATAGATCCGCCCCACTAGGTCCGGCACCGCCGCCTGCTGACCAGGGGCCAGCACTTGCACGCCCTCCTGCATCGCGGCTTCAGCGCGCACGGCGTCCTCCTTGATGCTGCGCCCCATCAGCCGCGGCAGCAAGTTGACGCACACCAGGATGGCGCCGAAGGAACCGAACACATAGGTCACCGCATAACCGACCGCCACATTGCCCTGCAGGCGTTTTACCTCGTCGGCGGCCAGTCCCAGTTTGGTGATGGCGTCGCCGGCTGTGCCGATGATGGCCGACTGCGTCAGGCCGCCGGCGGCAACACCGGCTGCCAGCCCTTTGTCGAGGCCGAACAGCTTGGCCATGATCACCACGGTGGCCAGGCCCGTGATGGCCAGTACGGCGGCGAGGATGATTTCGCGCACCGATTGCCGCCCCAATGAATTGAAGAATTGCGGGCCGCTTTCATAGCCAACCGCATAAATGAACAGCGCAAACAGCACCGACTTGACGCCAGGGTCGACCGTCACGCCGACCTGGCTGACCAGCACCGCCACCAACAGCGAGCCTGCCACGCCGCCCAGCTGAAATTTGCCGAATTGGATTTTGCCGACGTAGTAGCCGACCGCCAGCGACAAGAACAGGGCAATCTCGGGAGATCGTCCAAACAAATGATGTAACCATTCCATGGTGAGTGCCTTTCAGTACGGAGAACTGTTAAATCAACCGCTGTTGCGGCCGAATTGCGATGAGGGAAATGCGGGAATTTCTGTCGTGTCGCCGAGCTTTCTCATCAGCGCCATCAAGGGCGGCACGACCGTCGACATTACTTGGGTAAAAAGACCTACGGAGGCCATGCAGGCCAAAACGGGCGGAGGCAAAAAAGATGAATAGTGCCAAGAAGACAATGTGGAGAGGCGCCTCGGCTACAGCGCCGAACGGGACGATCGCCATTGCCGCGATCAGGGTTCCACATACTCCGTCTATTTGAATCGGACCGAATCTGATTTGCCCCCGGCCATCAGCGCTGGCGTACGTCGCGCATGAAGCGACTTCAGGAACTGCCGTTGATAAACCGGCAACAGCATTGCGCATAGGCGACCCATGGCAAGGTGTTAGTGGCCTCCATCACCGGCTCAGACCGATGTCGATGCGTCCTCTTGCGGTGATGATGTACGCGTTCTTTGCCAGGGCAGAAAAAGACGGAGGCGAGATGAGCTCCCGTCTCATCCTATTTGTTTATTGCCGCATGGCTATTTGGAGTCGCTAGAATGCGCGATAAAAACGGCAGCGTCAATGCGCTAGATCACACAATGGACGAAATGTGTTTGCCGATGACCTTGGCGAGTTTGTCGAAGGCCGGCCCGATAGCATCGTCCGGCACGCTGGCATAGCCGAGCAAGAGCCCGCAGCGCGCGGTCTTCGGCGTCATGTAATAAGTCGATAGCGGACGCACGATGATGCCCTCCTTGCGGGCATCTTCGCAAATCAATTTGTCATTGCATTCAGGCGGCAGCGATACCGTGAGATGCAAGCCGGCCTCACCGCCGGTGATGTTCATCTCGTCGCCGAAGTTGCGATGGATCGCTTGCTGCAGCAATTGCAGGCGCTCGGCGTAGAGCACGCGCATCTTGCGGATGTGGGATGAAAAATGTCCTTCCGCCATGAAGTCGGCCAACGTCGCTTGCAGGAATACCTGGCCGCCGCGATACAGCTCGGCCAGGCCGGTGGTGAAGGCCGCCGCCAGCGCTTCCGGCACCACCAGAAAACCGATACGCAAGCCCGGGAACATGATCTTGCTGAAGGTGCCCATGTAGAGCACGCGGTTGTGCGTGTCCATGCCTTGCAGCGAAGCCAGCGGCCGGCCGCCGTAGCGGAACTCGCTGTCGTAATCGTCTTCGATGACCCAGACTTTGTGCGCGGCGGCGTATTCGAGCAGCATGCGTCGGCGCGACAGACTCATCACCATGCCCAGTGGATATTGATGTGAAGGCGTGGTGCAGATGAAGCGCGGCGGCCGCCGCAGATTGGCCAGGCGCATGCGCATGCCCTCCTGGTCGACCGGGATCGGCACCTGCTGGATGCCGAGCGAACTGAGCACGCTGCGCGTGCCCCAGTAACAGGGGTCTTCGATCCAGGCCGAGTCGCCATGTTCGCCCAGCAGTTTGACGACGGTGTCGAGCGACTGGTGGATGCCGGTGGTGATCATGACCTGGCTGGCATGGCAATTGACTGAGCGCGAGAGGCGTAAATATTCAGCGATGGCTTCGCGCAGCGGGCCGTAGCCGGCGCCCGGCCCGTACGTCAGCATCTCCGCCTGCGAGCGGCGCCAATGCTTGTTTTGCAGGCGACTCCAGACCTTGCTGGGGAACTGCATCACGTCGGGGATGCCGGGCATGAAAGCGCCCCACTGCTTATCGCTGACGCCGGCCTGGCGCGTGAGCATGGCGCCGCGTGCCGACAGTTCGGATTTGCCGGAAGGATCGGTGAGCGGCACGTGGTGCTCGACGGTTTCGGGGATTTGGTCCGGCGCGGTATCGGCGACAAAGGTGCCGGCGCCGGCGCGACTTTCCAGATAGCCCTCGGCCAGCAATTGTTCGTAAGCATAGGTCACGGTATTGCGCGACAGGCCGAGTTCGCCGGCCAGGTCGCGCGACGACGGCAATTGCAGGCCGGCCGGCAAAGTCTGGGCCAGGATCGCTTCGCGGATCAACTGATAAATCTGTCGATTCACCGGCAGGCGCGGCACGCCGGAGATACGAGTCGCCGCCTGGCTGCCGGTGGCGCGATTGACGCGCAGCAGCAAATAATCGGACAAGGAGGCGATACGCAAAGTGGCCCCATCAAATATTTAGAATTGGCTCTATATTATAGGTCCATTGTGGATTTAGTATCGCTTCAAGTTAAGAATTTTTCAAAGCAGACAGGGAGCCAGCAATGACATCGAATGCACTCAAGAGCGTAGCAACTCCATCGGCAGCCACCGGCCCGACCAACGCTGAACTCCAGCAGCGCAAGAACGCCGCCACCCCGCGCGGCGTCGGCGTGATGTGCGATTTTTACGCTGAGCGCGCACTCAATGCCGAGCTGTGGGATGTCGAAGGTCGCCGTTACATCGACTTCGCCGCCGGCATCGCGGTGTTGAACACCGGCCACCGCCATCCCAAGCTGATGGCAGCAATCCGCGCCCAGATGGAACGCTTCACCCACACCGCTTACCAGATCGTGCCGTATGCGAGCTATGTCGAGCTGGCCGAGCGCATCAACGCCGTCACGCCCGGCCAGCACGCCAAGAAAACCGCGCTGTTCAGTACCGGCGCCGAAGCCGTGGAAAATGCCATCAAGATCGCCCGTGCCGCCACCGGCCGCGCCGCCACCATCGCCTTCTCCGGCGCCTTCCATGGCCGCACCATGATGGGCATGGCGCTGACCGGCAAGGTCGCTCCTTATAAATTGGGCTTTGGTCCTTTCCCCGGCGAGGTGTATCACGCACCCTTCCCTTCGGCCTTGCACGGCGTCAGCAGCGAGGACGCGCTGGCGGCGCTCAAGGGCTTGTTCAAGAGCGATGTCGATCCCAAGCGCGTGGCTGCCATCATCCTGGAGCCGGTGCAAGGCGAAGGCGGTTTCTACGCCGCGCCGCCCGAGTTCATGCGCGGCTTGCGCGCGCTGTGCGACGAACACGGCATCGTGCTGATCGCCGATGAAGTGCAGACCGGCTTCGCCCGCACCGGTAAATTATTTGCGATGGAACACTACGACGTCTTGCCGGACCTGATGACCATGGCCAAGAGCTTGGCCGGCGGCATGCCGCTGGCAGCGGTGTGCGGTCGCGCCGAACTGATGGATGCACCGGCGCCGGGCGGCCTCGGCGGCACCTATGCCGGCAATCCGCTGGCGGTGGCCTCGGCGCTGGCGGTGCTGGATGTGATCGCGGAAGAAAACCTGGTGGCGCGCGGTGCCCGCCTCGGCGCCGCCTTGAAAGACTATCTGAACGAACTCGCCGCCGGCATCCCGGCCATCGGCGAAGTGCGCGGCCTGGGCGCCATGGTGGCGGTCGAATTCGTGCAGCCCGGCAGCGACCAGCCCGACGCCGAATTCGCCAAACGCGTGCAAGCCAACGCGCTCAGGAACGGTTTACTGCTGCTGACCTGCGGCAGCTACGGCAACGTGATTCGCTTCTTGTTTCCACTGACGATTCCGGATACCGTCATGGACGAAGCGCTGGTCATCCTGAAACAAGCTTTGCGGGATGCCGGTAACGCCGGCGCCTGATTCAGCATCCGTCAACGCTACCGTTCAAGACCACCCGGGAGAAGAGCCAGCATGAAAAACAATGCAGCCATGCAGAGCGCACCCTTGCCGCAACACGCAACGGATACTTTAGTCCAGTTCTGCGGCGTCAAGAAAACCTACGACGGTGAAAACCTGATCGTCAAGAATCTCGACCTGGAGATACGCCGCGGCGAGTTCCTGACCTTGCTGGGGCCTTCCGGCTCGGGCAAGACGACGTGCCTGATGATGCTGGCCGGTTTCGAGTTTCCCACCAGCGGCGAGATCCGGCTGGACGGGCAACTGCTCAACCGGGTGCCGCCGCACAAGCGCAACATCGGCATGGTGTTCCAGAACTACGCGCTGTTCCCGCACATGACGATTGCGCAAAACGTCGCCTATCCGCTGAGCGTGCGCAAGATGGACAGCGTCACCCGCGCCGCCAAGGTCAAGCAGGCGCTCGACATGGTGCAGATGGGCAAGTTCGGCGATCGTTATCCGACCCAGTTATCGGGCGGTCAGCAACAGCGTGTGGCGCTGGCGCGCACGCTGGTGTTCGATCCGCAACTGGTGCTGATGGACGAGCCGCTGGGTGCGCTCGACAAGCAGTTGCGCGAACACATGCAGCTGGAACTCAAGGCGTTGCACAAGCGTCTCGGCGTGACTTTCGTCTACGTCACCCACGACCAGAGCGAAGCGCTGACCATGTCCGACCGCGTCGCGGTATTCGACCAGGGCGTGATCCAGCAACTGGCGCCGGTGGAAGACTTGTACGAATTCCCGGAGAACCAGTTCGTTGCCAGTTTCATCGGCGACAACAACCGCTTCAAGGGCGCCGTCGAAGCCCTCGATGGCGAGCACTGCCAGATCCGCTTGCCCGACGGCGCCACGCTGACCGGCCTGAATGTGCGTCAAGCCGCCATCGGCCAAACCGTAGTGGCTTGCGTGCGTCCGGAACGCATCCGCCTGCAGGCTTCGGCGGACGGCGGCAACCAGATCAAGGCCAGGATCGCCGGGCTGATTTACTTCGGCGACCATGTGCGGGTGCGCTGTAGCGTCGCGGGCCAGGAAGACTGTTTCGTCAAGCTGTCGCTGAGCGATGCGGCACTGCCGGAGCTGGCCGAAGGCCGTGAGATCAATCTGCACATCGCCGCGCAAAGGCTGCGCATTTTCAATTGAGTTTTTTTGAGTTTGTCAGTACCCGATTTCTGCTTTCGTCACCAAGAACCACAACCAAAGAGGAACAAATGAAACGCCACACTCTCGCTCTGCTCTCCCCACTCACCTTAGGTCTGCTGTTCTCCGCCGGTATTAGCCAGGCAGCTGAACTGACCGTGGTCAATTTCGGCGGCGCCAACGCCAACGCACAAAAAGTCGCTTATGTGGAACCGTTCCAGAAAAGCACCGGCACCAAGGTTGTGACGGCTGAATTCAACGGCGAACTGGCCAAGGTCAAGGCCATGGTCGAAGCCAAGAAGGTCTCCTGGGACGTGGTCGAAATCGACGGCGGCGATCTGGCGCGCGCCTGTGAAGACGGCTTGATCGAAAAGCTCGACCTGCTCAAGACCATCAAGAAAGACGACTACATTCCCGAGTCGCTCAACAGCGAATGCGGCATGGGCGCCTTCGTCTGGTCGACCGTGCTGGCCTATAACGGCGACAAGCTCAAGACTGCGCCACAAGGCTGGGGCGACTTCTGGGACGTCAAGAAATTCCCGGGCAAGCGCGCCATGAAGAAAGGCGCCCAGTACACGCTGGAATTCGCGCTGATGGCCGATGGCGTGCCGACCAAGGATGTCTATAAGGTGCTGAGCTCCAAGGGCGGCGTCGATCGCGCCTTCAAGAAGCTCGATCAGCTCAAGCCAAATATCCAATGGTGGGAAGCAGGCGCCTTGCCGGCGCAGTTCCTGGTCTCCGGCGACGTCGTGATGTCGACCGCCTTCAACGGCCGTATCGATGCGGCGCAACGTGAAGGCAAGAACCTCAAGGTGGTCTGGGCCGGCAGCGTCTACACGCTCGATTACTGGGTAATTCCCAAGGGTTCGCCGAACAAGGCGCTGGGCGAGAAATTCATCACGTTTGCGACCAATGCCGAAAACCAGAAGGTCTACGCCAATAACATCGCTTACGGCCCGGTCAACAAGAATACGTTGAAGCTGCTGGACGCCAAGACCCTGGGCAACTTGCCCACTTCCACGGTCAACGCCAAGGATGCGGTCCAGTTGAGCCAGCAGTTCTGGACCGACCACGGCGAAGAACTGGAACAGCGCTTTGCCGCCTGGGTGGCCAAGTAAGGTCATCATTGACTGGACCATGCCTGCATGGTCCAGTCCTCTTTCGTCAGACCGCATTGAGAACCAAGAGCCACGATGAATACTCTCGCCACCGGCACCAGCGCCGTCATGCCCAGCGTTACCGAATCCGACCGCATTGTCCACGCCGAGCCGGCCCCGCAACAGCTCAAGCGCGACCTGCGCGCCGCCGAGACGCGCAAGCGCCTGGCCGCCCTGCTGTTGATCGCGCCGCTGGCGATTTTTTTACTGCTGACCTTTGTCGCGCCGATCGCGATGCTGCTGGTGCGCGCAGTCGAAAACCCTGAAATCGCTTCCACCCTGCCGCACACCGTGGCCGCGCTGAGCAAATGGGATCGCAAGAGCGCGCCGCCCGAACAAGCCTATGTCGCACTGACCCAGGATTTGCTCAAGGCCAGGCAAGACAGCACCGCCGGCCCGTTGGCGCGTCGCATCAATACCGAACTCTCCGGCGCCCGTTCGCTGGTCATGGGCACCGCGCGCGTCTTGCCGCTGCGCGACGCCGATGGCAAAGAATTGCCGGCCGCACAAATCAAGGACGCCCTGATTGCGCTCAACCCGCAATGGGGCCAGCTCGACTGCTGGCAAGTGATCGCCCGCAACGGCTCGATTTACTCGCCCTACTATCTGCTGGCCTCGCTGGACATGAAGCAAGACGCCGTCGGCAGCATCATCCAGGCTGATCCGGACGCATCGATTTATCGCGCCATCTTCGGCCGCACCTTGTGGATGAGCGCGGTGGTGACCTTGTTCACGCTGCTGCTGGCCTATCCGCTGGCATACTGGCTCTCGACCATGTCGGAGCGGCGCGCCAACCTGTTGATGATCCTGGTGCTGATCCCGTTCTGGACCTCGATCCTGGTGCGTGTAGCTGCCTGGATCGTCCTGTTGCAATCGGAAGGCCTGGTCAATTCTGCGCTGATGCTGAGCGGCCTCACGAAAGCGCCGCTGGAGCTGGTGTTCAACCGCGTCGGCGTGTACATCTCGATGACGCACATCCTGTTGCCGTTCATGATCTTGCCGCTCTACAGCGTGATGAAATCGGTGCCGCCGACCTACCTGAAAGCCGCCGTCTCACTGGGCAGCCATCCGTTTGCCGCGTTCTGGCGCGTGTATGTGCCGCAGACTTATCCCGGCATTGGCGCCGGTGTATTGCTGGTGTTCATCATGGCGGGCGGCTACTACATCACGCCGGCCTTGCTGGGCGGACCGAACGAACAGATGGTCAGTTACTTCATCGCCTATTTCATCAACACCACGATCAACTGGGGCATGGCGTGTGCACTGGGGGCGCTGCTGCTGACCGGCACGCTGATCCTGTATACCGTGTACCGCCGTTTTGCCAAGATCGATGTCGGCATCGCGTAAGCGCCGTCCGGACTTGCTATTCCGTCATGCAACTTAATACGCCCAGACCAATCACACCGGATATCGGATAACGCCATGATCAAATTGTCCCTGCCGAGCTTTCCCCCTTACATGTCGCTGACGGAGCGCGCCTGGTTCTTCGCCTCGCGCAGCATCAACCTGCTGATCCTGCTGTTCCTGATCCTGCCTATCCTGGTGATGATCCCGCTGTCGTTCAGCGACAGCAGTTTCCTGATGTACCCGATCAAGGGCTTTTCGCTGCGCTGGTATCAAAACCTGTTCGCCTCCGACGAGTGGATGCGCGCCGCGCGCAACAGCTTCATCGTCGCACCGGCCGCCACCGTGATCGCCACCGTACTCGGCACGCTGGCCGCAGTCGGTCTCAACAAGGCCGATTTCCGCGGCAAGGGCGTGCTCATGGCGATCCTGATTTCGCCGATGATCGTGCCGGTGGTGGTGGTCGGCGTCGGCGTGTATCTGTTCTTCGCGCAGATCGGTTTGTCGGACGGCTATACCGGGCTGATCCTGGCGCACGCCGCATTGGGCGCGCCCTTCGTCGTCACCACCGTGCTGGCGACGCTGCAGGGCTTCAACCACAACCTGGTGCGCGCCAGCCTGAGCCTGGGCGCCAGCCCGCTGCGCACGTTCTTCCGCATTACCTTGCCGGTGATTGCGCCGGGCCTGATTTCGGGCGCGCTGTTCGCCTTCACTACTTCCTTCGACGAAGTCGTGCTGACGTTGTTCGTGGCCGGCCCCAACCAGGCCACCTTGCCGCGCCAGATGTTCGCCGGCATCAAGGACAACATCAGCCCCACCATCGCTGCGCTGGCGACCATCCTGATCATTTTCTCCACCTGCCTGTTGCTGGTGCTGGAATGGCTGCGTGGCCGCAATAAAGCGGCGGCTAAATTTTAAGGAAAAATCTCATGCTGTTATCTGGACGTCTCAAAGACCCCACCCTGCTGCGCCAGCAAGCTTACATCGACGGCGTCTGGTGCAACGCCGACAACGGCGCCACGCATGACGTGACCAATCCCGCCACCGGCGAAAAGATCGGCACCATTCCCGACATGGGCGGCGCCGAAACGCGTCGCGCCATCGCAGCGGCGCAGGCGGCCTGGGCCGGCTGGCGCAAGAAGACCGCCAAGGAACGCAGCGTCATCCTGCGCAAATGGAACGACCTGATGCTGGCCAATGCCGACGACCTGGCGCTGATCATGACCGCCGAGCAAGGCAAACCGCTGGCCGAAGCCAAGGGTGAGATCACCTATGCCGCTTCCTTCATCGAATGGTTCGGTGAAGAAGCAAAGCGCACCTACGGCGACACCATTCCGTCGCCGTCACCGTCCAGCCGTATCGTCGTCACCAAGGAGCCGATCGGCGTCTGCGCGGCGATCACGCCGTGGAACTTCCCGGCCGCGATGATCACACGCAAGGCCGGCCCGGCGCTCGCCGCCGGTTGCCCGATGGTGTTGAAGCCGGCCGAAGCGACGCCGTTTTCGGCGCTGGCGCTGGCGGCGCTGGCCGAACGCGCGGGCGTGCCCTCGGGCGTATTCAGCGTGGTCACCGGTTCAGCCAAACTGATCGGCGCCGAAATGACCAGCAACCCCATCGTGCGCAAGCTCAGCTTCACCGGCTCCACCGCCATCGGCAAGTTGCTGATGGAACAATGCGCCGCCAGCGTCAAGAAACTGTCGCTGGAGTTGGGCGGCAATGCGCCCTTCATCGTATTCGACGACGCCGATCTCGATGCCGCAGTCGAAGGTGCGATTGCCTCCAAATTCCGCAATGCCGGCCAGACCTGCGTCTGCGCCAACCGCATCTATGTACAGGACGGCGTGTATGACGCCTTTGCTGAAAAACTGGTGGCGGCGGTCGGCAAGCTGAAGGTCGGTAACGGCGTGGAAAACGGCGTCACGCAAGGTCCGCTGATCGATGAAAAAGCCGTCAAGAAAGTCGAGCAACACATCGCCGACGCGCGCGACAAAGGCGGCCGCGTGCTGATCGGCGGCAAGCGCCATGCGCTCGGCCACAGCTTCTTCGAACCGACCGTAATCGCCGACGTCACCGCGCAAATGATCATCGCCAAGGAAGAAACCTTCGGGCCGATGGCGCCGCTGTTCCGCTTCAAGACCGACGAGGAAGTGCTGGCCATGGCCAACGACACCGAGTTCGGCCTGGCCAGCTATTTTTATTCGCGCGACATCGGTCGCATCTGGCGCATCGCCGAAGGCCTGGAAAGCGGCATGGTCGGCATCAACACCGGCCTGATCTCCAACGAAGTGGCGCCGTTCGGCGGCGTCAAGCAATCGGGACTGGGTCGCGAGGGATCGCATTACGGCATCGACGACTACCTGGTCATCAAATACCTTTGCATGGGCGGAATCTGAGCGAAAGGTCGACGTCCGGCCGCTACCGGGTCGGACGCCTGAAGGCCTTGCGTGCGGCTTCAATACGTTCACGGCACACGCAACCGCTCAAATGATCGTTGACCAGGCCCATGGCCTGCATGAACGCATAGATGGTGGTCGGGCCGACATAGCTCCAGCCGCGCTTCTTGAGCGCCTTGGACAAGGCAATCGAGGCTTCTGATGTGGGATTGGCCTGCCAATAGTCGAGCGTCACGCTCCTGGGACGATCTTTGGCGGCCGGCTCGAACTGCCAGAACCACGCCGCCAGCGAGCCGGCTTCGTTGATCAGCTCGAGCGCCCGTTGTGCGTTGTTGATGGTGGAGACAATCTTGGCGCGGTTGCGCACGATGCCGGCGTCGGCCATCAGCCTTGCGATATCCTCGTCGTCATAATGCGCCACGCGATGAAAATCGAAACCGTCAAAGGCGGCGCGGAAGTTCGCGCGCTTGCGCAGGATGGTGATCCACGCCATACCCGACTGAAAACCTTCCAGGCAAATCTTTTCGAACAGGCGGATATCGTCGGCCACCGGCATGCCCCATTCGCTGCCGTGGTAATCCGGCATGGCGGCGTGCCAGGCGCAATAGACGTTGCCGTCTGCGGCGCGCATCAGGCCGGCATCGGCCTCGGTGTGTTCTTTTGTCATGGCGGCAATAACAATGGTGTAGGCGGCAAGCCGCTATGATGCGTCAAAGCAAGCCAACGCGCTTGCCGTATCTTGCTTTCGCATTCCTGAAAAATAATTGCTTCCGACGGGAATAAGCAGGCAGGCTGTTCGTCTTACTGTGCATGAACGATATCACCGCCCGCAACGGCCGCTTGCCATGAGCAACAATTTTACCGACGACGACGTGCGCGAACTGCTGCCCCGGCTGCGGCGCTTCGCGCTGTCGCTCACACGCCACGACAACAGCGCCGACGACCTGGTGCAATCTTGCCTGGAGCGCGCCTTGTCGCGCAGCGCGCGGCGCCATGATGACGGCGACCTGCGCGCCTGGCTGTTCCAGATCATGTATCGCCAATTCCTTGACGGCCAACGCCGGGCCAAACGCTATGCCGGTTTGCTGTCGCTGTTCGGCCGCAGCGAGGAAGAGCTGGCGCCCTCGGCGGAAGACGTCGCCATGTCGCGCTCGGCCCTGCAGGATTTCAGCAAGCTGCAGCCGGAACAGCGCGCCTTGCTGCTGCTGGTGTCGGTGGAAGGACTCAGCTACCAGGAGGCGGCCGATACCATGAACATTCCCATCGGCACCGTGATGTCGCGCCTGTCGCGCGCGCGCAAGGCCTTGCGTGCACTCAATGAAGGCCAGCCTGCCAACCCCTCGTTGCGAATACTCAAATGAACGCTTTTTCTCCTTCCGAACACGATTTGCACGCCTATCTCGACGGCCAGCTGGATCAGGCAATGTGCCGCCAGATCGACCTCTACCTGAGCACGCATCCCGATGCGGCACGCGAAGTCGAGCAACTGCGCCAAGACAATCAACGCCTGCGCGCCGCGCTGGAACATACGCCCGCCACGCCGATACCGCCGCGCCTGGATCCGTTTCGCATCCGCCGCGAATTGCGTGCGCGTTCGCAGCGCCGCATGGCCATCGCCGCCTCGCTGGTGCTGACGCTAAGCCTCGGTACGCTGGGCGGCTGGCAGTTGCGCGACCTGTCCATGCGCAAGACCTACCTGCCCATGGCCGACGCCACCCAGGCCTATCGTTTATTTGCGACGGATGAGATGGCGCAGAAAGTCGACATGAAAACCAGCGAACCGAATCAGTTGCAAGGCTGGCTCAACCAGCATTTTGTCCAGGCTGCACCGCTGCCCGACTTCAGCGCCTACGGTTTCAAACCGGTCGGCGGCCGCCTGATGGCCAGCGACAAGGGCGCCGCCGCGATGGTGCTGTACCAGAACCGGCAGGGCCAGGCCATCGTGTACTACGTGCGGCCGCCCGGCGAGTTGTTCAACTTCAGCGCGGGCAACCGCCAGGACGGCAATCTGTTGACGCAGTACTGGCGCCAGGGCCGCTATTTCTATGCCGTCGTCAGTGCGTCCGACACGCCGGCGACGCTGCCGGTGCAAAGGGCGATTGAGCCCAACCGGCCGCAATCATGAGCTGGCTTGATCTGCGCTGATTCCACGCTGATTCCCGCCATAAAAAAATCACCGCTGACCGGAGCGGATGGAGTCGTGCGTCCTGCGTTTTGTAAGCCAGGCGGCAACACGACTGCATGAATTCGCCGATCACGACTTGCCCATTATCGTTGCACTTCTATCGTTTCATTTCAAACAAGGAAACCACACCATGCTCACCACACGCTCATTCATGAAATCCGCCCTCGCCGGCGTCACCGCTCTGCTCCTGAGCCACGCTGCTTTCGCCGCCGATGCGGGCCAGACCGGCCCGGTCAAGAACGTGGTACTGGTGCATGGCGCCTATGCCGATGGTTCGTGCTGGTCGGAAGTGATTGCGCGCCTGCAAAAAGCCGGCCTGCATGTGACTGCCGTACAAAATCCGCTGTCTTCGCTGGCTGACGATGTCGAAGCCACCCGTCGCATCATCGCCTTGCAAGACGGCCCCACCATCCTGGTCGGCCATTCCTGGGCCGGCACCGTGATCAGCGAAGCCGGCACCGATCCCAAGGTGGCAGGCCTGGTGTATGTGGCCGCGCGTGCGCCGGACGCCGGTGAAGATTACGGCGCGCTGGCCGGCAAATTCCCGACGCCGCCGGCCAGTGCCGGCCTGGTCAAGTCCGGCGGTTTTGCCCAGCTCAGCGAACAGGCTTTCCTGCGTGACTTTGCCGGCGACATCGATCCGGTCAAGGCCAAGGTCATGTATGCGGAACAGGGCCGCATCTCGGACACCCTGTTCGCCTCGCGCACCACGCAGGCAGCATGGCGCAGCAAGCCGACCTGGTACGCCATCTCGACCAACGACCGCACCACCTCGCCCGAGCTGGAGCATTTCCTGGCGCAGCGCATGAAGGCCAAGACCATCGAAATCGCCTCCAGCCATCTGTCGATGCTGTCGCATCCCGATGACATCGCCAACCTGATCCTGGAAGCGGCGGCGCAGGCGCATTAAGCCAATCCAAGCTGATTGCAGGACGGCTGCGGCTTAGCTGCGCCAGCCCAGCCCCAGCGCTTTCTGGATGCCGACGAAACTGCGCGTCAGATTGGCTTCCGCCTGCAACAGGTTTTGTTGCGCGCTGATCTGCTGGCGCGTGGCGTCGAGCACGTCGATGTAAGTCGTGGTGCCGGCGCGATAGCGTTGACGCACCAGGTTCAGGGCCTGGTCGGCCGATGCTTTGGTGCGCGCCAGCGTGGCCACGGAAACACGGCCGTTGCGGAAACGCGAGAGCGCGTCTTCGGCGTCGCGCAGCGCTTCGAGCACGGTCTGGCGATACTTCATCTCGGCTTCGTTGCGCACTTCTTCGGCTTGCGTCACGCGCGCGGCGTTGCGGCCGAAGTCGAGGAAGTTCCAGCTCAGCATCGGCGCCAGCACGGTGGCGAAATCGTCCAGCTTGGTCAGGTCCGACGCACGGGTGCCGCCCAGTCCGATCACGCCGAACAGCTTCATGCTGGGGTAGCGCGCCGCTTCCGCCTGGCCGATCTTGGCGGTGTCGGCGGCCAGCGTGCGTTCAGCGGCGCGGATGTCGGGGCGATGGCGCAGCAAGGCCGCCGGATCGCCCACCGGCACATCCGCCGGCGGCAAGGGCACCGGCGCCGGCGCCGCCAGTGTCTGGTCGAGCGCGCCCGGTTCTTCACCCATCAGCGTAGCCAGTTGGTTCAGGTAAGAATCGACTTCTACACGCAGGGGCACCTGGTCGGCGCGTGTGGCGTCGAGCTGGTTTTGCAGGCGGATCACGTCCAGATTCGACGCCGTGCCGCGCGCATAACGTTGCTGGGCCAACGCGATCATCTGCTGTTGCATCGTCACGGAGTTGTCGCCCAGCGCCAGCCGCTGCTGGCGGTCGCGCAGGCTGATGTAGGCGTTGGCGACTTCGGCGGCCAGGCTGACCTGGATGTCGGCCAGCGAGGCCTCCGCGGCTTCCGCAGTAGCGCCGGCGGCCTGGATGCTGCGTCGGTGACCACCAAAGATGTCGACTTCCCACGACGCGTCGAAGCCCAGGCTGTACAGATTCGTGCGCGTGGCGGAGCCGCTGCTGGTCAGCGGCGGCAGGCGCGCGTTGGCGTAGAGTGCGGAGGCGTCCGCGCTCGGCATGGCGTTGGCTTTTTCCAGGTTGAGTGCGGCGCGCGATTGTTGCAGCCGCGCCTTGGCCACGCTCAGGTTGGGATTGGCCGCCAGTGCGCGCAGTACTAACTCATTGAGCAAGGGATCGGCCAGGCCTTCCCACCACTGGTTGACGGGTGCGGCCTTGACCAGCGCAGCATCGTCGCCGCGCACGAAGCGACCGTTCTGCACGGCGTGCGGCGCCGCTTGGGGCGGGCCCTGGTAATCGGGGCCAAGCGTGCAGGCCGACAGCAACGCCGCGATGGTGAGAGGAGCCAGCAAGCGGCCGGCAGCCGGAGTAAGGAAAGAGTGGGGACGCATAATATTGTCAGTGAGTCGTAACCGGTGGTGCGTTGTGCGGCAAGGGCCGAAGGAACAGAACCAGCGGCGTGATGACCAGGATCCCCACGCCCAGCATCCAGAACAGATCGGCGTAGGTCATCGTGATGGCCTGCACCTGGATGGTCCCGGCCAGCGCACGCAATGCCGTGGCCTGCCCGCCCAGCGCCGCGCTTTGTGCGCTCATATAGCTTTGCACCAGGTCGGAATTGGCGGAGAGGCTTTCTTCCAGGCGTCGGCTGTGCAGCCAGACGCGCTGATCCTGGATCACGGCGATGCCGGCCAGCGCCAGCGAGCCACCCAGGTTGCGCGCCGCGCTGTACAAACCGGCGGCGTCGCCAGCCTGCGCCGGCGACACGGAACGGATCGCCGCCTGGTTCAGGAAGATCATCGCCAGCACGGTGCCGAGGCCGCGCAGCAATTGCGAGCCGACAAAGGAAATACCGGTCGACAGCGGACTCAGGTCCGTTTCCAGGAAGGCGCTCAAGGCCAGCATCAGCAAGCCGCCGCCTACCGCCAGGCGGATATCGACGCGCCGCATCAGCATCGGCGTAAACGGCATCATCAGGATCATCGGGATACCTGACAGCAAGACAATCTGGCCTGACTGCAGCGAGTTATAGTCGGCGATGCTGGACAGGAATTGCGGAATCACATAGGCCGTGCCATACAGCGCTACGCCCACCACCATGGCCATCGCCACCACGGCGCCGAACTGGCGATCCAGCAGCAGGCGCAACTGGATCACCGGATGGCGCGCGCGCCACTGGCCGATCGCCAGGAAAACGAAACCGATCACCGACACCAGTGCCAGCCAGCGGATGTCAGGCGAGGAAAACCATTGTTCGCGCTCGCCCTCTTCCAGCACCACGGTCAGGCCGCCGAGCCCGAGCGCCATGCCCAGCACGCCGAACCAGTCCGCCTCGCGCAGCAATTCGATCTTAGGTTTTTCGTAAGGCACCGCGACCAGCAGCAGCGTGATCAGCGCGATGCCCACCGGCACGTTGATGAAAAAGGAATAATGCCAGCTCACGTTCTCGGTCAGCCAGCCGCCCAGCACCGGCCCCAACACCGGGCCGAGAATCGCGGTGGCGCCGAACATGGCGTTGCCGACCGGCTGCTGCCAGCGCGGCAGCCGCGTGGCGATGATGGTCATCGCCGTCGGAATCAGCGCGCCGCCGGTGAAGCCCTGGCCGACGCGGCCGATGATCATCATCGGCAAGCTGCTGGACAGACCGCACAGGATGGAAAAACAAGTAAACAGCGTGGCTGCCGTCAGCAGCAGCGTGCGCAAACCCAGCATTTTTTCCAGCCAGCCTGAGAGCGGGATGATGATGATCTCGGCAACCAGGTAGGCAGTCGCAATCCAGGTGCCTTCGGTGCCACTGGCGCCGATCTCGCCCTGGATGGTCGGCAGTGAAGAGTTGACGATGGAAATGTCGAGCGTCGCCATCAAGGCGCCCAGCGTCCCGGCCGCTACTGCCAGCCAGGCTGCGGCGTCAGCACGATCGTGAGGCTGGGGCGCGCTCAAGAGCGTTTTCCTTCCGTGCTATCCGTGCTATCCGTGCTATCCGTGCTATCCGTACTATTCCCAGCAGTTTTCCCGGCATTTTTCTGTTGCTCATGCAGTTCATCCTTGGCGCCGATGGTGTTCACGGTGGCGGTGACGGACATGCCGGCCACGAACAGTCGGCGCACGTCGGGGCCGACATCAACGGCAATGCGCACCGGCACGCGCTGGACGATCTTGGTGAAATTGCCGGTGGCATTTTGCGGCGGCAACAGCGAGAACTGGGCGCCGGTGCCGGGAGAAATGCTTTCCACGTGCGCCTGGAATTCTTCACCGGGCAAGGCGTCGATCTTGACGGTAGCCGGCTGGCCGATGCGCATCAGGCCGATTTGGGTTTCCTTGTAGTTGGCCACCACATAGAAGGTCGACGGCACCACCGACATCATGCGCGTGCCGGCCGAGACGAACTGGCCGACGCGCACCGACTTGTCGCCGATGCGGCCGTCGGTGCTGGCCTTGATCTCGGTCGACGCCAGGTTAACGTTGGCCGCATCGAATTGCGCCTGGGCGTTTTCACCTTGGGCGCGGGCCTGGCGGATCTGCGCCTGCATCGCATTGACGCGCAACTGCGCCGCTTCCAGCGCGGCCCGGCGTGCCGCCACCGTGGAGCGCGACATGGCGGCCTGATTGCGCAAAGAGTTGAGTTTTTCGCGCGTTTCGGCGCCGCTGGCCGCCAAGGGCGTATAGCGTTCCACCTCGGCGTTGGCGAAGCGTGCATCGTCTTCGGCCGAGGTCAGTTGCGCCTGCGCCTGGGCAATCGCACTCTTTTGCTCTTGCAGCGATGCCTTGGCGGACTCCTCGCTGGCGGTGGCGCCGTCGATCTGCGCCTTGAACTGCGCGCTCTGGGCGGCGTAGTCGCGCGGATCAATGTGCACCAGCGGCTGGCCGGCCTTGACGTCCTGGTTCTCGACGACATAGACCTGGTCAACGTAGCCGGAAATCTTGGGCGAGACGGTCACATTGTCGGCATGGATGTAGGCATCGTCCGTGCTTTCAATATATTTGCCGCGCGTTTCATGGTAAAAGAACCATCCCGCAACGGCGATCAACACCACGACGGCGCCGCTGCGCAAGACCAATCTGGCGCGACCGCTCAGACGCTTCTTGGGTTTTTCTGGTGTGGGGGCTGGCTGGGGAAGGTCCGCTGCACTCATGCTGGTTCTGTCCTGATCAAGATAAAACTATCGACACGGAAGAATGAAGTTCTTGGTGTCTCGAATTAGTAGAGGTACCATATCATATGCCAATGGGAGAAAATATGTCCAACAGCTTTACACTCTCCTCGGAAAATGCCGCCGCCGCTGAAGCTTTGCGTGACTTTTACCAGACCTCGCAACGCACGCTGAACCGTTTGATGTCGGCTCAGGGCGCTTCGTTCGCAAAAACGAAAATGATGATCTTCATCGACCGTCAGGGCAAAGTGCGCTCCGCCGACCTGGTCGAAGCCTTCGGCTTTGCGCCGCGCACGATCACTGAAGCCGTTGATGCGATGGAAAAGGATGGCCTGGTCGAACGCGTGGCGGACGCCAGCGACCGGCGCGTCAAGCACATCTCGCTGACGGCCGCGGGCGTAGCCGTGTTACGGCTGTCGGAGCCCATCCGCAAGCGCTTTGGCGACCAATTGTTCGAGGTGTTGACGGCAGCAGAAAAACAGCAACTGGCGCAATTGGTCGGGCGGCTCAATGTGCGCCTGCATGAAATTGAAAATGATATCGCCGGCGACGGCAGTCAGCCTTGAATGGCTGGAGTTGCGAAAGGAAGGATTGTTGCTGAAAGCGCTGTCCCGGCATTGCATTGATAGGCAGGGAACGCGTGTTGGCGCAGTGTGCTGCACATAGGGGAAATCACGTCATTCCCAGGTTCAAAACGAAGTGGTTTGAGATGGGCGAGGAAAACGCGCCATCGAGATATCGGCCAGGTAACTGCCGTCCGGCAGTTTGACGCGTTTTTCAAAACGCCCTTCTTCGACAAAGCCGAAACGCTGATACAGCGCCCGCGCACGCAGATTGCTTGCGCGCACCCGCAACTCCAGCTTCTCGACGTTTTCGTTACGTTCAGCCCAGTCCATCAAATATGCCATCAGCGCGCTGCCGATGCCGCGCCCGCTGTGCCCGGGATGCACGACGATCGTGAGGCTGAAGACATGCGCCAGCGACGCCGGCGCCATCGGTTCCAGCAAAGCATGGCCGACGGGCTTGCCATCCACTTCTGCCACGGCATACAGCCCCGTCGAGGCGAGCTGCGCGATCTTGTCGTGGAAATTCGTTTCCAGGAACTCATACGGCCGCGATAGCAATTGTCCTGGCGTTCTACTGGTCTCGCGTTCGGCGGCGCACAAGGCCTCTGCATCCGCAAGGGTGGCGATTCTGAGTTCGATTGCGGGCGTCGCTGGGTGCGGCAAAGTCATTCCCTCCTGATTGAAAATTGACGCTCGCTTCTGCGCCTCAGCCATCCATGCCATGGAAGATGGCGTCGTCGACGCCGATGTAACGCGGCGCTTTCCAACTGGCGTCGCGCAGGGAATGCGGGACTTGCTCGGCCACGCCCAGCAAGCAGGCGAAGATCGCCATGCGCACCGGGATGCCATTGTCGGTCTGGCGGAAGATCGCCAGGCGCGGATCGTGGATCAAGTCCATGCCGAGATCGTTGGCGCCGGCGCGGCTGTCGCGCGGCAAGGGATGCATGATCAGCGTGTCGGGGCCGCAGACGGCATTGACCAGGGCCTGGTTGATCTGGAATTCGGGGGTATATCCTTCGATCACCTCCTTGTCGAAGCGCTCTTTTTGTATGCGCGTGGCGTAGACCACGTCGGCGCCGCGCAACCCCGCCATCAGGTCCGAAGTTTGTTCGACCAGGTTGCCGTTGCGCGTAATGCGCTCGACGATGTAGGCCGGCATTTCCAGGCCCGGTGGTGCGATCAGCGTGAATTTGATGCCGCGATACAGCGCCAGCAATTTGCTCAGTGAATGCACCGTACGGCCGTATTTCAAATCGCCGACCATGGCGATGTGGGCGCCGTCGACGACCTTGCCCAGCCGTGAAAACTCGCGCTGTATCGTGTACAGGTCGAGCAACGCCTGGCTGGGATGCTCGCCCGGGCCGTCGCCGGCATTGATCACCGGGATATTGGTGGCGCGCGCGAATTCCGCCACCGAACCCTGGTCAGGATGGCGCACCACCAGCGCATCGACATAGCCGCTCAGCACGCGGCTGGTGTCGTAGATGGACTCGCCCTTGGCCATCGAGGAAAACGTGAATCCCGTGGTGTCGCACACCGAGCCGCCCAGTCGGCAAAAGGCGGCGCCGAAACTGACGCGGGTGCGCGTGCTGGCTTCAAAAAACAGGTTGCCGAGCACCGCGCCTTCGAGCACGCGAGAAATTTTTTGCCGGCGCGCAATCGGCTGCATGATATCGGCCAGGCGGAACAAAGCTTCCGCCGAATCGCGTGAAAACTGGTCGACTGAGAGCAGGCAAGGTTTGCCTTCGTGGGAAATCGGGAAATCGGAGCTTGAGTCTACGCTTTGCGTAGTATCGGCTCCGCTGCTTTTCAGGATTTCCAGCGCAAAGCGTTGCACGATCTCGGGCATGCGTCGGAATTCCTGCGATTCCTGCGGCAACAGCCAGGTGTCCAATGCCCGCCGGCTGACGCCGATACGTGCCGAAAAGGCTTCACGCGTGAGGTTGAGCCTGCGCATCGTGTCGCGCAAGAAACTTTGCTGTTGAATATCCATTACCAATCCAGTGATTTATACACAATGCGTAGTTTATGACTTGTTTTTAGGATTGGCAATGGATTTTATATACATACTGCGTTATGCATGATCGGCGGCGAAGGCGTCGGTCGCAGCGATCAACTTGTCGAGGATGCCCGGTTCGTTATAGGCGTGGCCGGCCGCTTCGACCAGGTGGAATTGGGCCGAAGGCCACGCTTGATGCAACTCCCAGGCCGACCTGGCCGGCGTAGCAAGGTCGTAGCGACCTTGCACGATGACGCCTGGAATATCTTTCAGGCGCCCGACATTGGCCAGCAGTTGCCCTTCCTCCATGAAGCCCTTGTGCACGAAATAGTGGTTTTCGATGCGTGCGAAGGCCAAGGCAAAATGCGCATCGCCGAACTGGTTGATCATGCCCTGGTTCGGCAGCAAGGTAATCGTGCCCGCCTCCCACTGGCTCCAGGCGCGCGCAGCTTCGAGCTGGGCGGCTTGGTCGCTGCCGGTCAGCCGCTTGTGATACGCCGCCATCAGGTCGCCGCGCTCGGCCGGTGGAATCGGCGCCAGGAATTGCTCCCAACGGTCCGGCGCCAACCACGAAGCGCCTTCCTGGTAATACCAGTCGAGCTCGCGCTGGCGCAGCAGGAAGATGCCGCGCAAGATGATTTCGCTGACGCGTTCGGGATGCGTCTCGGCGTAGGCGATCGCCAGCGTGCTGCCCCAGGAACCGCCGAACACCTGCCATTTTTCGATGCCGAGCATGCTGCGCAGTCGTTCTATGTCGGCCACCAGATCCCAGGTGGTGTTGGCGTCGAGGTTGGCATGCGGCAGCGAGCGGCCGCAACCGCGCTGGTCGAACAGCACGATACGGTATTTCCCGGGATTGAAAAGCTGACGATGCGAAGGCCCGCTGCCACCGCCGGGGCCGCCATGCAGGAACACCACCGGCTTGCCTTGCGGGTTGCCGCAGACTTCCCAGTACACCTGATGACCGTCGCCGACATCGAGCATGCCGCTGTCATACGGATTGATAGGCGGGTACAAGGTGCGCAGCTTGGTATCGGCAGGACTGGTCATCAGTGTTTTTTCCTTTGCATGCAATCGGTGTAGAACGGGGTTTCGGCGAGCGCTCAGGCCACGGCGAAATAGCCGGCCAGCTTGGCCAGGTCGACGTTGCCGCCGCTGACGACGACGCCGACACGCTTGCCCTTGAGCTGCTCTTTCATCTTGCGCACGGCGGCGTAACTAAGGCAGCCGGTCGGTTCGACGATCATCTTCATGCGTTCGGCATAGAAGCGCATACAGGCGACCAGCTCGTCGTCGCTGACGGTGAGGATATCGGCCACGTCGCGCTTGATGATCTCGAAGGTGTAATGTCCGACGTGCTGGGTCTGGGCGCCGTCGGCGATGGTGCGCGGCGTGTCGATATGGATGATCTTGCCGGCGCGCAGCGACTGCTGGGCGTCGTTGCCGGCTTCCGGCTCGACGCCATACGTCAGGCAGTCCGGCGCCAGCGCTTTGGCCGACAACAGCGAACCCGACAGCAGGCCGCCACCGCCCAGGCACACGAACAGGGCGTCCAGCGGCCCGGTTTCTTCCAGCAATTCCTTGACCGCGGTGCCCTGCCCGCTGATCACGTCAGGATGATCGTAAGGCGGAATCATGGTGAGACCGTGTTTTTCGGCCAGCGCTGCGCAGATTTCTTCACGGTTTTCGGTGTAGCGGTTAAAGCGCACCACTTTGCCGCCATACCCCTGGGTGGCTGCGACTTTGGCTTCCGGCGCGTCTTCCGGCATGACGATGGTGGCCGGCATGCCGAGCACCTTGGCGGCAAGCGCGATGGCCTGGGCATGGTTGCCCGATGAAAAAGTGACGACACCGTCAGCGCGCTGCTCCGGCGTGAAGCGCGCCAGCGCATTCATGGCGCCGCGAAACTTGAACGCGCCCATGCGCTGGAAATTTTCGCATTTGAAGAAAATCTCGGCGCCGATTTCTTCATTGGCGGTGCGCGAAGTCAGCACCGGGGTCTGGTGGGCATGGCCGGCGATGCGTGTTGCAGCAGCGACGACGTCGTGATAGTCAGGAAGTGTGAGCATGGGTTCTCCGTTGTTTTGCCGGGATAGTTGCATTGCAGATAGTAGATTATTTTGCCGCTCGCCACATGCAGGCGTCTCAACCGGCGTACGCCAGGCTCAGGAAATCCCCGATACAAGCGCAGCCGGTGAGCACGTATTATTTCTCCATGGTACCGACCGGCGCCGGATGCAGACGAGATATGCAACAGTGATGTGCCGGCGTGCGAACCACGTCGTCCCCACAACTGAGCGCATGTAAAGAATAGCAATCCATGAAAAACAACTTATGTGAACGTGCATCCGCGGCGCGCACCTTCGGCGGCAGGCAACACAGGCGGCCGCCCAAGTCGCGCCTCGCACCGCTGCAACTCGTGGTGTCGGGCCCGCTGGACGACCGTTTCGAAGCCTTCATCCAGTCGTCCGACGATGCCATCATCGGCAACACCCTGACCGGCATCATCACCAGCTGGAACCGCGGCGCCGAGGCCATCTTCGGTTACACCGAAAAGGAAATGCTCGGCCAGCCGATGCTGCGCCTGTTGCCGATCGAACGCCAGGAGGAGGCATACTACATCCTGGAAAAAATCACCAGCGGTGAAGCAGTCGAGCATTTTGAAACTGTCCGCATCCATAAGAACGGCAGTTCCATCCATGTCTCGGTGAGCATTTCGCCGGTGCGCGATCGCGACGGCAATATCGTCGGCGCCGCCAAGATCGCCCGCGACATCACCCGCCAGGTTGCGCTGGAAAGCGCCGCCGAACAGTTTCGCGCGCTGGTCAGCTGCTCCCACGACGCCATCATCACGAAGGACCTCAAGGGCCGCGTCAGCAGCTGGAACGCGGCGGCGCAGACGATCTTCGGCTATAGCGCTGAAGAAATGCGCGACCAGCCCATGCTGATCCTGTTTCCCGAAGATCGCATTGAGGAAGAAACCTTCATCCTCGGCAAGATCCTCGCCGGTGAAAAAGTGGACCACTACGAAACCGTGCGCATCCGCAAGGATGGCAAGCAGATTCATGTGTCGGTAACCGTCTCGCCGATCCGCGACCGCCACGGCAATATCGTCGGCGCCTCCACGATTGCGCGCGACATCACGCCCTTGCGCCGGCAGCAGGAAAAACTGGAGCACATTGCCCATTACGACGCCTTGACCGACTTGCCCAACCGGCTGCTGCTGACCGATCGCCTGCGTCAGGCCATGGCGCTGTGCAAGCGCAGCAACCAGCAGCTCGGGGTGCTTTACCTGGACCTGGACGGCTTCAAGCACATCAACGACAAGCATGGCCACGACGTCGGCGATGCCTTGCTGGTGGCCTTGTCGCGCCGCATGGCCGGCAACTTGCGCGAAGCCGACACGCTGGCACGCATCGGCGGCGACGAGTTTGTCGCCGTGCTGGTCGACATCAACAACAGCAAGAAGCTCAAGCGCGTGCTGGCACGTATCCTGTCGGCCTGTTCGGAGCCGGTGATGATCGACGGCAAGCGCCTGGAAGTCAGCGCCAGCATCGGCGTCACCACCTATCCGCACGACGACGCCGACGAAGACCAGTTGCTGCGCCACGCCGACCTCGCCATGTACGAAGCCAAGCAAGCCGGCAAGAATCGCTATCACCACTTCGACGCCTTCCGCGAAGCCGAAGGCAAGAGCCGCCACGTCCATGTGCGCCTCCTCGGGGAAGCGCTGGAGCGCAATGAATTCCTGTTGCACTTCCAACCCAAGATCAACATGCACACCAACGAAGTGGTCGGCGTGGAAGCGTTGATCCGCTGGCAACATCCCGAGCGCGGCCTGTTGTCGCCCTCGGCCTTCCTGCCGCTGATCGAAGGCCATGCGCTCAACGAAGAACTGGGCATCTGGGTCATCGGCCGCGCACTGGCGCAAATGGAAACCTGGCGCGGACAAGGCATTCGCATGGCGGTCAGCGTCAACCTCGCGCCCAATCAATTGCAGGACGAGTTGTTTCCGACCATTCTGGCCAACATGCTGGCGCGCTATCCGCTGCTCTCGCCCTCGGACCTGGAACTGGAAATCCTCGAAACCAGCGCCCTGCAAGACATCGAAGCCATCTCACGCATCATGCACTCGTGCCGCAACCTCGGCGTGCAGTTCTCCATCGACGATTTCGGCACCGGTTATTCCTCGTTGACCTACCTCAAGCGACTGCCGGCGAACATCCTCAAGATCGACCAGAGTTTCGTGCGCGACATGCTGAGCGACCATGAAGACATGGCCATCGTCTGCGGCGTGATCGGCCTGGCCGCAGCGTTCCAGCGCAAGGTCATCGCCGAAGGCGTGGAAAGCGAGGCGCATGGCCGGAAGCTGCTGGAGCTGGGTTGCGAACTGGCGCAGGGATATGGCATCTCGCGGCCGATGCCGGGCGCCAAGCTGCGCCAATGGTTGACGGCCTGGAACGAGCAGCCGCACTGGAGCTGATCCGCCGCCGGCCGCTACGCACTCTTTTCTTCACTACCCGGTCCTGGGCCCACGCCGTCGATATTGTCGATAATGCAAGGTCGGGTGTAGGACAAACACTCATTCCATCGTCAGAAAGCCTGTTGCGCGCGGGCGGGATATCCTTTTTCCGCGATTCCTTCGTAAGATAACGGGCGAGGCCGTTTCCATTCCTACTTGAAGATTCACACACAACAACGCTAATAATATGATTCATCCCAGTGAATGCCGAGGCTGCATATGAATCTCGACCCCGCATCCGCCCAATATGGATTCCTCAAAGGAACCGGGACGCTCGGGCAGCTGATTTTTGAACACGACTGGTCAACCTCGCCGCTGGGACCGATCAGCCAGTGGCCGCAAAGCCTCAGGACCGCCGTCAGCCTGATGCTCAATTCGCACCAGCCGATGTGGCTGGGCTGGGGCGAGCAAATTACTTTTTTGTACAACGACGCCTATATCGACGTGCTCAGCCACGCCAAGCACCCGTGGGCGCTGGGACGGCCCGCCGCTGAAGTATGGGCGGAAATCTGGGATATCTGCGGCCCCCTGGCCGAGAAAGTCTTCCAGAAAGGCGAAGCCACCGTCGCCGACGAAGTGCGCCTGTTCATGAGCCGTGCCGACGGTCTGGAAGAAAATTACTTTTCATTTTCCTACTCACCGCTACGCGATGAATCCGGCGAAGTCGCCGGCCTGTTCTGCCCGAATTCCGAGATGACCTCCAAGCATCTCAACGCCCGCCGCTTGCGCACGCTCTCGGCGCTGGCTGCCGGCACGCTGATGGAACGCACCACCGATGCCGTGTGTGCGACTGCAGCCACCGTCCTGGCCGGGAACCCGGACGATATCCCCTTTGCCCTGCTCTACCTCACCGATTGCAGTGAGCGCCAGGCGCTGCTGGCGCAAAGCATCCACCTGCTGCCGTTGAGCGGCATGGCGCCGGAAAGCATCGAACTCGACAGCGCGACGCCGAGCACTGATGCCGGCCGCTTGTGGCCGGTCGCACGCGTACTGGCCCAGGGCAGCAAGGAAGTGCTTGCGGTCGAGCATCTCGAGCGCTTGCCGCTGGGACTGGCGCAGCAGCGTATCCGGCAGGCGGTCATGTTGCCGTTGTCGTCGCCGGGACAAGCGCATCCGGTCGGCGTACTGATCTGCGGCGTCAACCCGACCCGGGCGCTCGACGAGGACTATCAAACTTTCTTTGACCTGGTGGCAGGCCAGCTGACCGCTGCGATCCAACAGGCCAGAGCCGCCGAAGCCGAAAAGCAGCGCGCCGACCTGCTGGCGGAACTGGACCAGGCCAAGACAGCCTTCTTCAGCAACGTCAGCCATGAATTCCGCACGCCGCTCACGCTGATGACCGGCCCGCTGGACGACATGCTGGCCGACAAGGACAACGCACTGGCGCCGGCGCAGCAGGAGCGCGCCCGCATGCTGCGCCGGAACACCCAGCGCCTGCAGAAACTGGTGAATACCCTGCTCGATTTCTCGCGCGCCCAGGCCGGTCGCACGCAGGCGTCGTATGCGCACGTCGATCTGGCGGCGTTCACCTCCGACCTGGCAAGCACCTTCCGCTCGACCATCGAAAGCGCGGGACTCATCTTTGAAGTCGATTGCCCGCCGCTGCAAGAAGAAACCTACATTGACGTCACGATGTGGGAAAAAATCGTACTCAACCTGCTGTCGAATGCCTTCAAATTCACCTTCGAGGGCAAGATCCACCTGCAGCTCAGCGGCCATGGCGACCATGTCCGGCTGGCGGTAACCGACACCGGCGTCGGCATCGCCAACGATCAACTGCCGCTGGTGTTCAAGCGCTTCCATCGTGTCGAGGGCTCGCAGGCGCGTACGCACGAAGGCTCGGGCATTGGCCTGGCGCTGGTGCGCGACCTGATGGTTTTGCAGGGCGGCACCATCAGCGTCGACAGTATTCTGCAACGCGGTTCTTCGTTCGTACTGACCTTGCCGGCGGGTCGCTCGCACTTGCCGGCGGACCGCGTGGTCAGCAGCGAAATCACCGTCAGCTCCAGCAAAAGCCCGCTGGCGGATGCCTATGCAGCCGAAGCCGATCGCTGGATTGCGGCCAACCGCAGTGACGACGAAGGTCAGAAAACCCTGTTGCCGGCGGGCGCCGCCCGGCGCGACCCTACGCTTTGTTCCGGCGCCCGCATCCTGGTGGCGGATGACAATGCCGACATGCGCGACTACCTGAGCAACCTCTTGCAGGCGCACTGGGAAGTGGAAACCGTGGCCAACGGCGTCGACGCCCTGCACTCCGCGCGCGCCTACCCGCCCGACCTGATCCTGTCCGATGTGATGATGCCGCAGCTCGACGGCTTCGGCTTGCTGACGCAATTGCGTGCAGACGAGGCTACCCAGGGTATTCCCTTCATCCTGCTGTCGGCGCGCGCCGGCGAAGAGGCGCGCCTGGAAGGCCTGGCCGCCGGCGCCGACGACTACCTGGTCAAACCGTTTTCCAGCCGCGAACTGATCGCCCGCATCGAATCGATGTTGCTGCGCTCGCAGATCCGCGCCATGGAAAAACGCCACGCCGACCGCATGAGCACCATCTTTGCACAGGCGCCGGTGGCAATTGCGATCATGCGCGGCCCCAACCACGTGTTCGAGCTGGCCAACGCGCCGTACCGGGAATTGATCGGCAACCGCCCCATCATCGGCAAAAGCGTCAGGGAATCCTTGCCCGAACTGGAAGACCAGAGCGTGTTGGCGCTGCTCGACGACGTGTATCGCCACGCCGAGCCCTACATCGGCCGCGCGATCTGCGTGAGCTTGCGGCGCAGCAGCAGCGGCCCGGTCGAAGAACGTTTTTTCGATTTCGTCTACCAGCCGATGTTGAAGCCCGACGGCAGCATCGAAGGCATTGCGGTGGTGGCGTTCGAGGTCACCGAACTGACCCGGGCGCGCCAGACTGCGGAAATTGCCAATCGCACCAAGGACGAATTCCTGGCCATGCTGGGCCACGAACTGAGGAATCCGTTGACGCCGATCCTGACCGCGGTGCACCTGATGCGCTTGCGCGGCGGCGGCGGTGTGGAAAAGGAATGCAGCGTCATCGAACGCCAGGCGCGACACTTGGTGCGCCTGGTCGACGACCTGTTGGACGTATCGCGCGTAGCGCAGGGGAAAATCAACTTGCAGAAGAAAAAAATAGAAATTGCCGACGTCATCGCCAAGGCGATCGAGACCGCCAGCCCCTTGCTGGAAGAGCGCCACCATCGCATCAGCATCAATGTGCCCTCGCAAGGCCTGCTGGTGCATGCCGATCCCGAGCGGCTGACCCAGGTGCTGGCCAACCTGCTGACCAATGCCGGCAAATACACCGAAAACCGCGGCCACATCCGTATCGATGCAACGCTGGACAACCACCAGATCGTGGTCGACGTGCGCGACAACGGTATCGGCATCAAGGCCGAGATGTTGCCCCATGTGTTTGAAATGTTTGCTCAGGAAACACAGGCGATCGACCGCGCCGGCGGCGGCCTCGGCCTGGGCCTGGCGATTGTGCGCAGCTTGACCGAACTGCATGGCGGCACGGTCCACGTGCACAGCGCCGGCGCCGGCCAGGGCAGCGTGTTTACGCTCAAGCTGCCGGCCGTCATGAGCGACAGCGCCCCGCTGCCCTTGCCGCTGCCGGCCGACGCCGCCATCAGCCTGGCGCCGGTCACAGCCGGCTGCGCCATCCTGATCGTCGACGACAACCAGGATGCCGCACAAATCCTCGGAGAGTTGCTGGCCATGCAAGGCCATGACATCCGGATCGCCTACGACGGCCCTTCGGCGCTCGATATGGTCAAGCAGTTCACGCCGCGCATTGCCTTGCTCGATATCGGCCTGCCCATCATGGACGGCTATGAAGTCGCCGCCCATTTGCGCGCACTGCCGCAACTGCACGGCATCGGCCTGATCGCCCTGACCGGTTACGGCCAGGCCAGCGACCGCTTGCGTTCCAGCAACGCCGGTTTCGACCATCATCTGGTCAAACCGGTCGACATTGACGTAGTCGAAGAGTTGATCCGCACCACATTGCTGGTGCGCCCGGACGAACCGGTAGTGCCGCCGTCGATGCTGGCGGCGTCCGTCGGCACCGCGACGAACGGTATCGCCGGCAGTTAATCGCGCCGCTGTTTCTGCACGGTGCCGGCATGCCCGGCGATGAACTCCTGGGCATCGGCAAGGGCCGCCATTTTGGTGGCCCGCAAGCGATCGCACAGATGGCTGGCTTGCTGGCCGCCTTCCATCAATACCACGCCGCGATACGCCGAAGGCCCGCGTTTGTCGACGCCCGCTTGCATCAAGGCACGATGGAGTTCCGGCAGGTATTCGCCGCCGGGAAGATCGGTGGGAACCGTCATACTCACTCCTGGTTGAATGGAATCCGGCTGTTCAGAACAACACGCCCTGGCGATTTTCCTGGCGCGCCGCCGTAGCTCGCGAAGTCTCGGCAGGCGCCGGCTGCTCATCCAGCCAGCGCGCCAGCACGTCGACGATATGTTGCTGCTCCAGCGTGCTCAAGGCCTCGCCCTGACCGATGCCATGCCATTTCTCCAGGCAGGAGCGGCAGCAGGTGGCGGTGGCATGCTGGGCCACAAAGACCGGATGACCGCGATACGGCGTCTGCTTGCCGTCGTGCGTAGGAACTGCCGGCGCCAGCCGGCTGGCGATGAAGGATTCTGCATGTTGCAGGATGGTTTCCAGGCCCTGCGCCTGCAGATAGCGATATTCCGCCGGCTTCAACTTGAAGCGCTGGCGAAAACGCGAATGACGCAGGCGATCAAAAATAAGGTCGGGTGAATACATGCATTCCTGAGGCTGGTGCGAGCTCAGCCGCTGTGAATTTGGTTCCATGCTAGCCCGCACTGCGGGATGGCTGCAGTAGACAGGCGCTGATTGCCGTGTCGGACGTTTTCCTATAGGTCAGCAAATCGAGCCGCCGTCCTGCGCGCCAACAGGCATTGCACCGACGGTCGCTGCACGCGAACGCCGCTACGCTGAAGTCCCCCCGATAAGTACGGCCTGCGCCGACCTGACCACAATGACAACATCCGTTTCGTGGCTAACGAGGCTGGGCCCAGGCCTGATCACAGGCGCGGCGGACGACAAGTCAGGCAGGGCAAGCGCATGAAGGGATGCGTTCTGCGCCGCCCTCTTTGAGAGTTTTCTCATATATCCGCCGCCACCAGATAGCTATGATTCTGGCACTGGCATGGGGATAAGTGCGTCAACCTCCGGAACGGCTGATGGCGGATGTACTGGATCAGCACCATTGGCCGGCATACGGCAACCGCCAGTCTGGTGTTACACCAGCGCAAGACGCCTGAAACAGTGACATTCCAAAAGCACGATGGCGACGAAGTCATCGGCCACCACGCGCTCGGCGACGCTGCTCAGGCTTTGCGGCATCGCCGACCTCGATTTTTTCGGACATCCACCATGCCATTTTTTTCTTGCCGCCTGCTATGCGCGCTGGCGATCAGCCTCGCGAGCGCCGCAGCCTGCGCCACCACGGATGAAACACCTCCCGCGGCCCCGATGGTCAATCGCCTGCTCGCCGCCGAAGCGGTCAACAGCCTGGCCAGCGGCATTCGCTATCGTTTCGGCGGCATCGATCCCGAGCACGGCCTCGATTGCAGCGCCTTCGTCGCCTACCTGTTTCGGGAAGCCCTGGGTCGCACTCTGCCGCGCACGGCCCAACAGATCAACGACATCGGCGAACAGATTGACCTCAACGACATCGAGCCCGGCGACCTGGTCTTTTTCGGCACGAGAAAACACCAGGTTTCCCACGTCGGCATCTACGTCGGCGGCAAGAAATTCATCCATGCCTCGCGCAAGCACGGCGTGGTCTACGAATCGGGACTGAATGAGCCTTACTGGCGCCAACGCTTCCACGGCGTGCGCCGCTTGTCGGCGGCGACGCCCCAGATCTGATCCGAGCCGCGGACAACCCGCCCGATAGAAAAAGCCGCTCCGAGGAGCGGCTTTCAGTTTGTCCTCGTCAAAACAAGGACCACACAGGCTGTTTTTATCGCTTATTGCTTGGTGACCGCTGCCGGCAGGTGACGGCCGTGGAACTTGAGGTAGATTGCGTCCAGCTTGCCGTTACGGTGGTTGCTCAGGACCCAGTTATTGATCCATTCCTTGAGGCGCGGCTGGTTCTGGTTGAAGGCGACGCCCAGGTCGAAGTCCTTTTGAGCGAATTTCAATTCCAGATTTTTGCCTGGTGCGCGCTTGATCATTTCCGCCAGGTTGGACGGTGTGCTCGAGAAGATTTCGACCTGACCGGTCACCATCGAGGTGATCAGCGTGGCGTCGTCTTCATAGCGCACGATCTCGGCGCCCTTGGCTTGTGCTGTTGTCAGCGTGTCGTTGACGGTGGCGCGGGTCAGACCGATGCGCTTGCCGTTGAGGTCGTTGTAGTCCTTGATCTGGATATTCTTCGGACCGCCGACGATGATGGTGATGACCGCATAAGGCACCGAGAAATCGACCACCTTGGCGCGCTCAGGCGTAATCGACAAGTCGGCGATGACGACGTCGGCGCGGTTGGCTTGCAGCGTCGGGATGCGCGCGGCATTGGTGACCGGCACGATTTCCAGCTTGACGCCCAGGTCCTTGGCGAACAGCTCGGCTGTTTCGACGTCGGAACCGGCCGGTTGCAGGTTGGCGTCGGCGAAGCTGAACAGCGGCGTGCCCATGGCGATCGCCACGCGCACCTTGCCGGCCTTCTTGATGTCGTCGAGCTGGTCGGCCATGGCGACGTGGGCCAGGCCTGCGGTGAGCAAACCGGCTAGGCAGGTGCGGGCGAACAGTTGATTCAGTTTCATGCAGGTCTCCTTGGTTTGATTGTGTTGCAATGAAAAATCCGATGACGCTTGGAATTACAGGCCGTTATTCAGGAAGGCATGCAATTCCGGGGTTTTGGGGTGGTCCAGCATTTCGCCCGGGCCGACTTCCCACACCGTACCCTGATGCATATAGATGATGCGATCAGCCACGCGCTTGGCGAAGGCCATTTCGTGCGTCACCAGCAGCATGGTCATGCCGCCGGCGGCGAGGTCTTCCATCACCCGCAGCACTTCTCCGGTCAGTTGCGGATCGAGCGCCGAGGTCACTTCGTCGAACAGCATGACCTTGGGCGCCATCGCCAGCGAACGGGCAATCGCCACACGCTGTTGCTGGCCGCCCGACAATTGCTCCGGATAGGCATCGGCCTTGTTGCCCAGGCCGACCTGCTCCAGCGCCGCCAGCGACACGCCTAAGGCTTGCGCCTTGGGCTGTTGCTTGACGTGGCGCAGCGCCAGCATGATGTTTTCCTGTACGGTCAAATGCGGGAACAGGTTGTAGCTCTGGAATACGATGCCGACTTCCTGGCGCAGCGTGTGCAGGTCGATAGCGGGATCGTCGACGCGCATGCCGCACACCTCGATGGTGCCCGAGTCGACCTTTTCAAGGCGATCGATACAACGCAACGCAGTGCTCTTGCCGGAGCCGCTGGCGCCGATGATGGCGATCATCTCGCCCTTGGCTACTTCGAAGGAAACGCCCTTCAATACCTGGTTGGAGCCGAAACTCTTGTAGATCTGGTCCAGCTTGACGATAGGGCCAACGGGACTATTAACGGTTGCTGACATTGAGCTTATTCTCCATCGATTCACTCCAGCGCGAGAGCGGGTAGCACAGCACAAAATAAAACGCCCCTACCAGACTGAAAATCAGGAAAGGCTGAAAAATTGAGTTGTTGATAATCTGACCGGCACGGGTCAGTTCAATAAAACCGATCACCGAGGCCAGCGAGGTCATCTTGATGACTTGCACCAGGAAACCCACGGTCGGCGGCAACGACAGGCGAAACGCTTGCGGAATGATCACCAGGCGCAGCGTCTGCCAGCGCGTCAGCGACAGGCATTCGGCGGCTTCCCATTGCGGCCGCGGCATGGCTTCCACGCAACCGCGCCAGATGTCGCCCAGGTAGGCACTGGTATAGACCATCATCGCCAGTCCGGCGGCCACCAGTGCCGGCAAGGCGAAGCCGTACACCGACAAACCGAAGTAGACGATGAACAGCAGGATCAGCAGCGGTATGCCCTGGATGCATTCGATGTAGACCAGGGTCGGCATCCACAACCAGCGGCGCGGCGAAATGCGCGCCAGCATCACGGCGAAACCGCCGATGCTACCGAGGATGAAGGCCAGGCCGGACAAGACCAGCGTCCACCAGATCGACTGCACCAGATAAAAGAAATGTCCCCACGAGAAACTGCCGATCATGATGCGCTCCCGTTGGTGGTGCCGGCGGCAGCCTCGACTGCGACATTGGATTGGAATGGTGGAATCGCAGGCGGACGGCGACGCGCTGCGTCCGCTGCAGCACGGCGGATGACGCGGCGACGCTTGAACAGGTATTCGCCGAAACCCCAGGCCAGCAGCTTGACCAGGATGGACAGCGCCAGATACAGGAGCGCGACCACGATGTAAGTCTCGAGCGAACGGAAGGTATCCGACTGTACGGTGTTGGCGATCGCGGTCAGTTCTTCGGCCGAGATCTGCGAAGCCATCGCCGAGGCTTGCATCATCAGCAGGAACTGGCTGGTCAGCGCCGGATACACGCGTTCGATCGACGGTTGCAGCATCACATGCCACGCGATGCGCCAGCGTGACAGGCCGAGGCATTCGGCCGCCTCGATCTGCCCCTTTGGTACCGATTCCAGACCGGCGCGTATGATTTCTGCGGCATAGGCGGCGATATTGATGATCATCGCCAGTACGGCGGCGGCAAACGTCGGCATGTGAATGCCCAGGCTGGCCAGGCCGAAATACAGCAAGAAGATCTGTACCAGGAAAGGCGTATTGCGCACGGCCTCGATGTAGGCGGTGCAGGCTTTGGAAACGTAAGGATTGTTGCCGCGCTTGAGAAAGGCGAGCAGCGTGCCGATAGACACGCCGACCACGATAGCGACGGTGGTCATCTTCAGCGTCAGCCATGCACCGGTCAGAAAGACCGGCCAATATGGCGCCAGAGGACCAAAATTAAGTGAAAAACCCATGCCGATGATGCCCTTTATACGTGGCGTTTTAGGACCTGTTTTGTTCGGCGATGTAATGACAGTGGAGGACACGAGGAACGGAACAACAAAGGCGATCCACCGTGAAACGAAAATTCGATTTTCCCTGTGCTCGCGACCTTGCCGACCCGCTCTGTGCTGCCGAACCTGACGCCATGTCACTTGCCTGCGGTGTGTGCGTTGTTATTGGTTACTGTCGCTCACCGTCACTACTACCGTCTCGCTACTCCTGGTTCATGACCGGCAACATTGCGTTGTCTCCTGCCGGATGCTGAACCAGGTTGGCTGTCTTGCTACCCACTCCTTGCTTGCTGCTTTTGCCTCAAGCGGGGCAAAGATACCATAGATGTACGATAACATACAATTCAAAAATGTGCGCATTCACCTATCGTCATAAAAGCAGATATTTCTCGGTGAATTGCCCTATTTTCAGACGCAATTATTGCGGATCGAACGGACCGGTTGCAGTGAATACGCCGCCTTGGTAGACACGCACCGGATCGTCTGCGGCCGGCATCGGCTGTGCTTCGATTTTGGCGCGGAACACGTCGGAGCTGTCGCGCGCCTGGAAACCCAGGTGAGCGGCGTAACGGTTATTCCACCAGGTGGCTGGATTGTCAGACATCCCATAGACGACGGTGTGGCCGACATTGGGTGTAAACAGGCAGCAGCGCAGTAGCTCGGTCAGGTCGTCATAACTGAGCCAGCTGGCCAGCGAGCGGCGATCTTTGGGCTCCGGGAACGACCAGCCGATGCGGATGCTGACAGTTTCGATGCCATAGCGGTCGAAGTTGAACTGCGCCATGTCTTCGCCGTAGGACTTTGACAGACCGTAGTAGCCATCGGGACGACGCAGGTCACGCACATCAATTTTTTCATCCTGGCGATAAAAACCGGTCACATGGTTCGAACTGGCGAACACCACGCGCTTGACGCCATGGCGGCGGGCTGCTTCGTAGACATGGAAAACGCCCTTGATATTGGCTTCCAGGATTTCTTCGAACGGCCGCTCCACCGATACGCCGCCCAGGTGGATGATGGCGTCGCAGCCGGCGATCAGCGCATCCATCGCGGCGCGATCAGCCAGATTGCAGGGCATCACTTCTTCATGCACTGCCGGCTCGCCCGGCAACGCCGCGGCCAGGTCGGACACGCGCAGCACATCGGCGAACGCCGCCAGTCGCGGTCGCAAGACCTTGCCGAGGCCGCCGCCGGCGCCGGTCAACAACAGACGGCCAAATTTGGAGTGCTGCGGGTCTTGTGCTGCCTTGCTTGAGTCTGCTGCATGCGCTGCTTGGTCGGCCATGTTCAATGCTTCCAGTTTTGGGTGTCTCGGGTAATGCTTGAATCGTCGCCGTTCAGGCCTGATCCGCGCGGGTTTTATCGGTTGCGCGTGTTACGTTGTCTTATAACGCGAGCAAGGATTATCTGTCTCGCCGCAATTCCTTGTCAAACAAAGTCCGCGTCATCGTCGAAATAATATTGCATTGCGATGCATCAATTTCAATCCCGAAGCAGCTCCGCCAGCGAGCCTCTCATGAGAAATTACATTAAGTTTAAAAAATTAAAAATAGCAAACAAATACAATTACTTAAAATAAAAACTTAAAGTTAAATTACAGCATTATTCGGAGTGGCATCGCCGCCCTGAAACGCACAGCAACATTCCTTCCACCATTGCCCTCCCTGCTCTGCTGCCGGCATGAAAAAGTCGCATAACGCCATTGGCAAATGCCGAATTCACATTGTATGATGACTGATAACAAATAACGTAAAACTAAACCGAGACCCTTCTTTCCGACCACCCCACACGCCATCATGACGCCACAAGAACTGAAATCCATCATGGGCTCCGGCCTGCTTTCGTTTCCCCTCACCGACTTTGACGCCAACGGCGACTTCAACCGCCAAGGCTATATCGAACGCCTCGAATGGCTGGCTCCTTACGGCGCCAGCGCGCTATTCGCAGCCGGCGGCACCGGCGAGTTCTTTTCGCTGACCGGCCAGGAGTACCCGAGCATCATCCAGACCGCGGTCGACACTTGCCGCGGCAAGGTGCCCATCATCGCTGGCGCCGGTGGCCCTACCCGCTACGCCATCGAATGTGCGCAAGCCGCTGAAAAGGCCGGCGCGCACGGCATCCTGCTGCTGCCGCACTACTTGACCGAAGCCGGCCAGGATGGCCTGGCGGCGCATGTGGAAGCAGTTTGCAAGAGCGTCAGGTTCGGCGTGATCGTCTACAACCGCGGCCAATGCCGCCTGACGCCGGCCACGCTGGCGCGCCTGGCCGAGCGTTGCCCCAACCTGGTCGGTTTCAAGGACGGCATCGGCGATATCGAGCTGATGTCTTCGATCTACCTGAAGATGGGTGATCGCTTCGCCTACCTCGGCGGCCTGCCGACGGCAGAAGTCTATGCTGCCGCCTATAAGGCGCTGGGCACGCCGGTCTACTCGTCGGCGGTGTTCAACTTCATTCCGAAGACCGCAATGGCGTTCTACCACGCGGTCGCCCAGGACGACATGGCGACCCAGCATCGCCTGTTGCGCGAGTTCTTCATGCCCTACCTGGAGATCCGCAACCGCATGCAAGGCTACGCAGTGAGCATCGTCAAGGCCGGCGCCCGCCTGGTCGGCCACGACGCCGGCCCGGTGCGGCCGCCGCTGACCGACCTGAACGCCGCCGAATGCGAAGCGCTGGCGGCCCTGATCGCCAAGATGGGCCCGCAATAGGAAAACCAATCAGCATGACCCGCCCTACCCACCCAAAGGAGACAAGATGTTCAGGAAATGGATGTATCTCTGCAGCGCCATGGCATGTTCCATGGTGATTGCACAAGGCGCGGCTGCCGCTCCGGCTGCCGACGAACAAGCGGTTGCGACGGCAGTTGAAAAACTGCGCGCCGCCATGACTTCGCCGATCGACCGCGCCAGCCTCGAGCAACTGGTCGACGACCAGCTCAGCTACGGCCATTCGAATGGCGTGGTGCAAACCAAGGCGGAGTTCATCGGCCAACTGGTCAGCGGCGAATCGACCTTCGTCAGCATCACCCTGTCCGAGCAGACAATAAAGGTGCAGCATGACGTCGCCGTGGTGCGCCACACGCTGACGGCAGCAACCAACGACTCCGGCAAGCCGGGCAATGTGTCGCTGAAGATCCTGATGGTCTGGAAAAAGACCCACGGCCACTGGCACCTGCTGGCGCGCCAGGCCGTACGTTTCGCGGCGCCGACCTGATAGGGGTTTGCTGCGATGAAATGAAAAACCGAAGCTGCGGCTTCGGTTTTTTTATGCCTGTACTACCCCGCTCGCTTACAGCCCATTCACCAGCAGCAAATCGATATCGCTGCCACTGCGGCGCAATTGCTTCAGCGCTGCATGGTCTGGGTCGTGGTACCAGGCCTGCACCTGTTCGGCAGAGGTGAACTCGATCACCACCACAGCATCAGGCAAGGGATTCACTGCTTCCAGCACTTGCGGCGGCGATTTGGCGATCACCTTGCCACCGTACTTCTTGATCAGCAAAGCCATCTTTTCACCATATTCCTTTTGCCAGTCGGTATTGCGCACGGTCAACGCGCCGATTGCGTAAGCAGCCATGTTTGCTCTCCTTGATAAGAATTCGACGATCACCCCGCGAGCGGAACGCCAACGGCTTCGTCACGGGCTCATTATTAAAGAAACCAAATGCGCAATAAATAGGATAATTATTTGCACATTCAGAACTAATAATTACGAATAGAGGCCAACAAGATGAGCGACAAATTGCGCAGCATGGAAGTGTTCGTGGCCGCCGCCACCGCCGACAGCTTTGCCGCGGCGGCCCAAGTGCTGGATATCTCCGCCGTCATGGTCGGCAAGCACGTGCGTGCGCTGGAGCAGCAACTGGGAGCCAGCCTGCTGGAGCGCACTACGCGCCGGCAAACGCTGACCGAAATCGGCATGCGTTATCTGGAGCGTTGCCGCGACGTGCTGGCCAGCGTGGACACCGCTGATCGCGTCGCTGAAGTCTTGCGCGCCGTGCCACAAGGCGTGTTGCGCGTGAGCGCACCGGTGTCTTACGGCTTGCAACGTCTGATGCCGGTGATCAGCGCTTACGCCGAGCTGCACCCGCAAGTGCAAGTCGATCTCGCGCTCAATAATCGCGTGGTCGACCTGGCCGATGAGGCGGTTGACGTTGCGATCCGTTCCGGAGCGCTGTACGACGCCGAACTGATCGCCCGCCCGCTGCGCCCGGCACAAATGCTGGTAGTCGCAAGTCCTGCCTATCTGGCGCGCCACGGCCGGCCGCAACATCCCGCCGACCTGGCGCAGCACAATTGCCTGGCTTTCGGCGCACTGGAACCCGGCCACAGCTGGCGTTTCATGCAAGGCGAGAGCCGCGTCGACGTCCCCGTACGCGGCGCCTTTGCCAGCAACAATGGCCAGGCGCTGCTGGCGGCGGCGCTTGCCGGCATGGGTGTAGTGGTCCAGACCGATACCCTGCTGGAGAGCCACATCGCCGCGGCCGAACTGATCGTCTTGTTGCCCGACTGGCAATTGCCGACGCGCGCCCTGCATATTGTGCGCCGTCCGGAAAACCGCCCCAGCGCCAAGGTACGCAGCTTTGTCGACTTCGTGCTGGAACGGCTGGCCTGAACCCTGCGGCGCAATCAGGAAACGATGAACTGATAGTCGATCAGGATCTTGCCGTGCCGGTCGACATGCAGGATGCGCTCGCTTCGGCGATGCAAAATTGTGTCGATGTCGTGCGCTGCAGCGTCGATGGCATGGTCACGCTCGGCATTCGCGCAGCGCTTCAAACAAAAAGTGGGACGGCCGCCCCTCGACTACCTGGCGCACTGGCGCATGTTTCGTGCCGAAGGCATGTTGCAGCACTCCGACCAGGCGCTGACAGCGATTGCCGAAACGGTCGGTTACGCGTCGGACGCCGCCTTCAACAAAGCGTTCAAGCGCTGGTCCGGCACCACCCCGGGCGTATATCGACGACAGTCGAAAACAGCGCCCGCAACAGCCGACGCCTGAAGCGACTCCCGCGTCAGAAGGTTTTCACGCCAGCGGCTTTGATTTGGGTCGGGTCGGCTTGCAATACCGTGAGGCTGTTGATGCTCTCCAGCGTTTGCTGCCAGCGGAAATTGTCCAGCGTAGTGCGGCTATTGTCGCCCGACTGCGCCTTCTGGAACTGCGCCAGCAAATCCTTGGTCCAGTTGGCCTGCTGCGGCGTGGTCACGTCCGATTGCAACTGCCCCATCACGTATTTCATGACCCGTGAAGACTGGCTTGCCGACTGGCTCAGCGTGGCCCTGACCAGCGCGCCACGGCCGTAAGAGAGGGACGCCGTGCTGGTGGCGCTGTCCTCGATCTGATGATAGGTGTAGTTCTGCGATTCGCGGGCGGTGGTCAGCCGCAACGGCAGGTCCGGTTGCAGCGACTCGTGGTAGCTGGCGCTCAGATGCGATTGTTGCTGTTGCGTGATCGACCGATTGAGCTGGCCGTCACCCTTGACGGTGCTGGTCTGCGAGAGCTGGTAAGAAAACGAGTCCGACTCTTCGGCGTGCAGGGGATTGGGGAAGGTCGGGTTTTGCGACACCGAGGCCGAGAAATCGGCCAGGCCGGTCAGCAAGCTGTGATCTTCGGCGTTGAGCGAGATCGCGCCGGGCGCAGCGAAGTTTTGCCGGCTGGCCGAGGCCGGATAGTTGCTGTTCATCTCCGAAAACGCATCCTTGAACATGCCCATCATGGTGGCGTCGCCATGGCCACGGTCCTGCTCATAGTCGAATTGCTTCAGGTAGCTGCTGATCGCCTGCGCCTGCTGTCTGGCATTGCCGACGATGGCCGGGTTGCTCAGGTCGACCGCCAGCTTCATGCTGCCCAGCGGACCGCTGGAACTCACCGTGCGCTGTTTGTCGTCGGCATGGAAATCGATGACCTGCGGACCGTCGCCGGCCTGCACGCTGGCATGCAAATCGACCGAGGACAGCACCGTGCTGTCGAACTGGGTCAAGCCATTCAGATCCATACGCGGCGGGCTGGCCGCCAAACCGTCGATGGCTTTCTGGAAAGCGCCGGCCAGTTTGGACAAGGCGCTGCGGTCAGCGTCGCTGAGCGCGCCCTTGGTCACGTCGACCTGGACAGCCAGGCCGTTATCAGTGCTGCCCAGCGTCAATGTGACCTGGGCGCCGCCGACGGTCTGCACCGTCAGCGCAATCTGGTTGTCCGGCAGTTTGTGCAACTGCGCCTGCGTGGTGGTCTCGAGCACATTGCCCATCTGCGTGGCTGGCGCAAACTGCACCACCGATTGCGAAAAATTACCCGCCTCGGTATCGAAACGCCCCAGCAAAGCCGCGCCCAGGCCTTTGAAGCGCGTCGCCAGCGATGTCGCCGTATTGTCGGTCGCCATCAAGGTGCTGACGGCGTCGCCGGTGGCGCGCTCCCACAGCGGCGCCGGCGCGGCCGGCGGCGTATACAGCTGCGCGCGCAAGGCCGCGTTGGCTTGACCCAGCGTGACGATGGTGGCGGACGAGGCCGGCGTCTGTGCCGCACCATTGGCGGTGGACGTGCCGCCCCGGCTGGGGGCGGTCGGGTTGCCCGCGACCGCGGTGTTCAATGCAGGTAATGCAGATAGGCTTGTCATGGTGGCAATGTCGTCAGCGGACGTGGAGTACTTCGCTGCATAACGGCTGATTGCCGAAAATCTTTACAACGATTTACAGTTTCCTTGCCACCATCGATCGGCGCCGATACGCCGCGTTCACTTGATCCAGATCAAGGACTGGCCAGATAGCCGCCGCCGGCAAGACTATCGCGTCCTCGCCTGCGCTATAGTCAAGCAACACCACCATCCGTGAAGGGCGCTGACGCGTCCCTATGCCATGAGCGAGCTTCATCTGATACCGCGATCCGCCCCGTCCCTTCCCATGAAAACCAGTTGCATCAACTGCAGCATGCACCAGCTATGCCTGCCCATGGGGCTCAATGACGCCGACATGCAGCAGCTCGACCAGATCATCGGCCGCCGGCGCCGGGTAGCGCGCGGCGAGAGCCTGTATCGCATGGATGATCCCTTTCGCAACCTGTACGCGATCCGGCTCGGTCACTTCAAGACGTATCAATTCAATCCCGCCGGCGAACAGCAGATCACCGGCTTCCAGATGGCCGGCGAATTGATGGGCATGGACGCCATCAGCACCGACAAGCATCACTGCGACGTCACCGCACTGGAAGACAGCGAAGTCTGCGAGATCCCGTTTCAACGGCTGGAAGAATTGTTCGGCGTGATTCCGACGCTGCTGCGCCATTTCCACCGCATCATGAGCCAGGAAATCACCAGAGAGCAAAACGCCATGCTGCTGCTGGGCAATATGCGCGCCGAACAGCGTTTCGCCGCCTTCCTGGTCAACCTGTCGTCGCGCTACGCGGCGCGCGGCTATTCCTCGACGTCGTTCCAGTTGCGCATGTCGCGTGAAGACATCGGCAACTATCTCGGACTGACCATCGAAAGCATTAGCCGCCTGGTCTCCAAGTTCAGAAAGCTGGGCCTGCTCGGCGTCGACAAGCGCGACGTCGAACTGCTTGATCCGGTCATGCTCAAGGCCCTGGCGGCCGGGACCGAGAGCTGTCCGATGGCCTAGACAGCACATCGCGCCTGCCCGGCAGATTCATCAGGAAAGACAGCCCGCCCGATACTGCACAAAACAGCCAGAAGAAAAAGAATCCCAGCGTATAGGCGGCAAGACGCTCTTGCTGACTGGTCAGATTGAGCAATTGATCAGGATCAAACCACGCAAAGAAGCACCCCTCCGCCGCAATTGCCGCCAGAAATGACGCCCACAGGATGTTTGGCACGATGCGTTGCATGGCAGTCCCCTTTTCTATCGCAAATCAGTCGTCCACAGGCCGGTCGGCACGGAGATCGAGCGTACGCTGTTGCGGCCAGTGCCACACGCCTTCCACGCGCCAGTCGCGCTTGTCATTCTCGATCTGGACCTGCCAACGTGCCAGTTCCAACATCGGCAAGCCGATGCTGAAATCGCCATTGCGGTCAGCCTGCAGCTGCAGTTGAATATCTTTTTCAGGGCGAGTCGGATGGGCCAGGTGCAGGCGAATGTCACCTCCCAACGGCGCCCCCAGTGAGCGGAGATTGCCTGCCAGCGCGCCTGCCACCGGGTCGTATTCCAGATGCAGAGAAATACCCAGGCTGGCGGCAACGCGATCGCGCTTGAGATCCTGGTTGATGGCGCGGCCTTCCTTGTAATAATCCCCAACCACCATGGCGTCTTCGCGCGTGATCGCCAGCCACATGGTGTATGACCCGGCCACGATGACCAATGCCGGCCCCAGCATCAGTAGCCAAGGCCAGCGATGGTTGTACCAGGGACGAACGGTAGGGGTTGCTTGCATGGCGTTTCCTTTCAGTATTATCTCGGCACGAAGAAGACCGCTTTCTCGCTCACCTGCAATCTCGGATCATCAACGGCCGTCAATTCAAAGGTGATCTTGTTCGATCCCGGCCGACCTATGCCATGAGCAATGCGTACCCGTACCGGAATGGCCCGCGTCGTCGCGGGACCGATGTCGACCTCCGCCGGCATTGCCAACGCAATACCGTCGATGCCGGCAACCCTGATATGGAAGCGATGCGGCGTCTCCCCTGTGTTCATTATCTGCAGACGATAGACGTTCTCGATCACACCATCCTCCACCTCACGCGCCATGACGCCGCGATCACGGATAACATCCAGCTTGAGTGGTGTCCGCAAGGCCAGCGCGGTGACGAACGCCATCACGATCAACATCAGCAACCCGATATACGCCAACACCCGAGGACGCAGGACGCGGCGGCGCATCTCCCGCAACGACAGATGCGCGACCATGGCGCGTTCGGTCGAGTAACGAATCAAGCCGAGCGGCGCTGCAATCCTGGTCATTATGCTATTGCACGCGTCGACGCAGGCGGCGCAACCGATGCATTCATATTGCAACCCGTTGCGGATATCGATCCCGGTCGGGCAGACCTGTACGCACATCGAACAATCGATGCAATCGCCACCGTCACGAGCGCCCTTTTTTTCTCGGACTCCGCGTGGTTCGCCACGTTCACGGTCGTAGGTGATGATCAACGTATCCTTGTCGATCATCGCACTCTGGAAACGCGCGTACGGACACATGTACTTGCACACCTGTTCGCGCATCCAACCGGCATTGCCGTACGTGGCAACGCTGTAGAAAGCAATCCAGAAGCTTTCCCATGGTCCCAGCGTCATCGCCGACAGCGAGCCAACGAGTGCGTGAATCGGCGTGAAGTAGCCGACAAAACTCAGCCCGGTCCAGATAGACAGCCCTGCCCAGGCAGCGTGCTTGGCGCTTTTTTTGAGCAGCTTGGGCGCTCCCCAGGGCTGGTGATCCAGACGCATGCGCGCACTGCGCGTGCCTTCGATGCGCCGCTCGATCCACAGGAACATTTCCGTGTAGACGGTTTGCGGGCACGAAAATCCGCACCACACGCGCCCCGCGACCGCCGTGAACAGAAACAGGGCGTAAGCGCAAATAATCAACAGAGCGGAAAGATAAATAAAATCCTGCGGCCACAAAACGATGCCGAAGATGTAGAACTTGCGCGCCCCCAGATCGAACAATACCGCCTGGCGGTCGTTCCAGCGCAGCCATGGCAAGCCGTAGAACACCAGTTGCGTCAAGCACAGGCAGAGCCAGCGCAGGCTGGCATAGCGACCCTTGATTTCACGCGGGTATATTTCTTCGCGTGCGGCATACATCTTGACGATGGCAATGTCCGGCGGCTTGTCCATGGTCGGGCGTCCCTACTTCTGGTCGGCGTTGGATGGCGCATTCGACAGGTTCCACACGTACGCCGCCAGCACATGCACCTTGGCTTCGCCAAGGAAAGCGTCGAACGCCGGCATGGTGTTATTGCGGCCCTTGCGGATGGTATCCATCACGCTCTCGACACCGCCGCCGTATAGCCAGATCTTGTCGCTCAGATTAGGTGCGCCAAGCGCCTGGTTACCAACACCGCCGGCGCCATGGCAACCGGCGCAGACACCAAACTTGGACTTGCCGAAAACTGCCTTGATCGGATCATGTGGCGAGTCAGACAAGCTCAGCACGTAGTGCGCAACGTTTTCGACGTCCTTGTCAGCACCCAGCGCAGCCGCCATCGACGGCATCTGGCCGTTGCGCCCGTGCAGGATGGTGGTCTTGATCACCTCCGGATCGCCGCCGTACAGCCAATCCTTGTCGGTCAGGTTGGGGAATCCTTTGCTGCCGCGCGCATCCGAACCGTGGCACTGAGCGCAATAAGTCAGGAACAGCCGTTCACCGATCACATGCGCCTGCGGATCTGCGGCGACGGTCTTGATGTCTTGCTGCAGGTACTTGTTGAACAGCGGTCCATATTCAGCGTCGGCTTTGTTCAGTTCGCCTTGATAGGCGTCGCTGGACTTCCAGCCCAGCTTGCCCGCATAGCTGCCCAGGCCCGGATAGAGAAACAGATACGCCAACGCGAACACGATGGTGATGTAGAACAGCCACATCCACCAACGCGGCATAGGCGTATTGAGTTCAGTCAGGTCGACGTCCCAGACATGGCCGGTGGTGCCCACCGAGGCAGGGTCCTCACCCGGCTTCTTCTCGACCTTGACCTTGGACTGCGACCACAATAAGACACCGCAACCGATGATGCTGATTATGGTCAGACCAGCGATATAAATATTCCAGAAACCGCTGGTGAAATCAGACATGGCGATCCTCCGCCACCGCGGCCTGGTGCTTCGGCGCTGCCGGGCCGTCGTCCAGGAATTCATCTGCAAACGGGATGCGCTCCGCTTCAGCGAAGTCATCGTTGCGACGACCGCTGAAGGTCCACCACAGAATGCCCATGAAGGTTGCCAAACTGACCACCGTCATGACACTGCTGGCCTGGATCGTGAAATTGTCGATCGCCATATTGTTCCCCTGCTTTCTTAGTTTCTTGTCTTGATTTGCGTACCCAGACCTTGCAGATAGGCGATCAACGCGTCTTCTTCGGTCTTGCCCTGCAGTTCTTCCGGTGCCGCCTTGATCTCGTCATCCGTGTAAGGCACATTGAGGCGCTGCAAAGCGCGCATCTTGGGGCGAATGCTTTCCGGATCGAGCGTAGTCCTGGCCAGCCAAGGATAGCCAGGCATGTTCGATTCGGGCACGACGTCACGCGGATTGCTCAGGTGGATGCGATGCCATTCGTCGCTGTAACGTGCGCCCACACGAGCCAGATCTGGGCCGGTGCGTTTCGAGCCCCACTGGAACGGATGGTCATAGACGGATTCGCCAGCCACCGAGTAATGGCCATAGCGCTCGGTCTCGGCACGGAACGGACGAATCATTTGCGAATGGCAGTTGTAGCAACCCTCGCGGATATAGATGTCGCGTCCGGCCAGGCGCAGCGGCGAGTAAGGTTTCAAACCAGCGACAGGTTCAGTCGTCGAGCGCTGGAAGAACAGCGGTACGATCTCCACCAATCCACCAACGCTCACCACCAACACCACCAGTGCAATCAGGAGCCAGGGATTCTTCTCGATCCATTCATGGGAAAATTTCATTCGATGCTCCTGCTCAGGCGTGGGTGGTCGACAATGTGGGAATGCGCGCCTCAACCGGCTGCGCGTCCTGCATTGTCTTGAAGGTGTTGTAAGCCATCATCAGCATGCCACTGAGATACAGCAGGCCGCCGGTGAAACGGATGACGTAGTAGGGATATGTCGCCTTGACGCCCTCTACAAAGGTGTAAGTCAGCGTGCCGTCGGCATTGACTGCGCGCCACATCAGGCCCTGCATCACGCCGGCAATCCACATCGAGGCGATGTACAGCACCACGCCGATAGTGGCCACCCAGAAGTGAAGATCTATCAGACGCACGCTCCACATTTCCCGTTTGCCGGACATGCGTGGGATCAGGTAATAGATCGATCCCATGGTGATGAAACCGACCCAGCCCAACGCGCCCGAATGGACGTGGGCAATGCCCCAGTCGGTGTAATGCGACAAGGCATTGACGGTCTTGATCGACATCATCGGACCTTCGAAAGTCGCCATGCCGTAGAACGACAGCGAGACGATCATGAACTTGAGCAGAGGATCGGAACGCAGCTTATGCCAGGCGCCCGACAGCGTCATGATGCCGTTGATCATGCCGCCCCACGATGGCGCCAACAGGATCAGCGAAAACACCATGCCGATCGACTGGGTCCAGTCGGGCAAGGCGGTGTAATGCAAATGGTGCGGACCGGCCCACATGTAGGTGAAAATCAGCGCCCAGAAGTGGACGATCGACAAGCGGTAGGAATACACCGGACGCTCGGCTTGCTTGGGGATGAAGTAGTACACCATGCCGAGATAGCCGGCGGTGAGGATGAAGCCGACCGCGTTATGGCCGTACCACCACTGGATCATGGCGTCTTGTACGCCGGCGTAGGCGGAATAGGATTTCCACATCGACACCGGCATGCTGGCGCCGTTGACAACGTGCAGCAAAGTAACCGCGATGATATAGGCGCCGAAGAACCAGTTGGCGACATAGATATGCTTGACTTTGCGCTTGATCAAGGTGCCGAAGAACACTACCGCATAGGCAATCCAGACGACGGCAATGAGCAGCGTGATCGGCCATTCCAGCTCGGCGTATTCCTTGCCGCGCGTGAAGCCCATCGGCAAGGTGATGGCAGCCGACACCAGCACCAGTTGCCAGCCCCAGAACGTGAATGCAGCCAGCTTGTCGGAGAACAAGCGGACCTGGCAAGTCCGCTGCACGACATAGTACGAGGTCGCGAACAGACCACAGATGCCGAATGCAAAAATCACTGCATTCGTATGCAGGGGACGCAAGCGTCCGTAGGTCAGCCAGGGAGTATCGAAGTTGAGCGCCGGCCAGGCCAGCTGTGCTGCGATAAAGACGCCGGCCAGCATGCCGATGACGCCCCATACCACAGTGGCGATCGTGAACTGCTTGACGATCCTGTAGTTATAGTTAAGTTCTTTTTCCACACCCTCTCCCGGAATTGTGTCGCGGTTTTACGCGTACTACGTTGATGCTGGAAGAGTAGATTTCTGTCGCGCCCGTGTCCTTGATATGCATCAAACCGGCCGGAATCAAGCAGTGGTCGTGTCTTTTTTTGCGCTCGTCGGCAAATTGACAGGCGCGTCTGCAACTGCGGCCACCGACCTGTCATCGTCTTCAAGAATGCGCCAGCCAGGACTGACCAGATCATCGAACTGACCATCGTCGGACATGCGGAAAAACAACCAGATTGCGGCGAAGACGATCGCAATACTCAGCGGCACCAGCAGGTAAAGCGCTTCCATCCTGATCAGCTCCCGCGTTCGACAGTGCGGGTGGCGCGAACACGCCGTAATCGCAGTGCATTGAGTACGACCACGATCGAACTGAGCGACATGCCGATACCGGACATCCAGGGATTGAGCCAGCCTGATGCCGCCGCCGGTATCGCCACCATGTTGTAGCACACGGCCCAACACAGATTCTGGCGTATGACTGAAATCGTCTGGTCGGCAATGCGATCGGCCTCTGCCAGCGCCGACAATGTTCCCGAAAGCAGCACACAATCAGCCTGTGTCTGCGCCAGCGTAGCACCGCCACCCATGGCAAAAGAGACGTCGGCGGCACGCAAGACCGCCGCGTCGTTGACACCATCGCCGATCATCGCCACGATGGCGCCGCCCTGCTGCAGCCGTTGGACAAAGGACAATTTGCTGTCCGGCAGACAGTCGCCCAGCGCAGTAGGAATACCCAATCTGTCCGCGACCTGCTGTGCCACCGCGTGACGATCACCACTGAGCAGCACGATGCTCTTGCCCTGATTCTGAAAATGCCGGACAACCGTCACGGCTTCCGGACGAACGGCATCAGCAATGTCGAAACGCGCCAACCAGCCGTTGGCGCAAGCCAGGAAAACATAGCTCGCTTCGCTCTCCGGCGCGGCGTCCGCGGCCGGCATGCTCGAAGAGCCGGGGATGATGGCATGCACAAAAGAAGAATTGCCGAGGCGATAAAGGACGCCATCCACCTGCGCTTCCATTCCCTGCCCGTCGACATGGCGCAATGCCGTCACGACAATAGAGGGGCGCACGATGCCTTCGGCTGCCTTGAGCAGTGTCTGCGCCAGCGGGTGAATGCTGGTACGCTCCATCGCGGCGGCGACATACAGGCAATCGGATGCCGACAAACCGCCCAATGTGACGACATCTAGCAACGCCGGCTGGCCCATCGTCAGCGTGCCGGTCTTGTCGAAGATGACATGTGTGGCGCGATGCAAGGTCTCCAGCACATGCGGCCGCACCACCAATATGCCGCGCTGTAAAAGACGACTGCTTGCCGCGGCCAACGCAGTCGGTGTCGCCAGCGATAAGGCGCAAGGGCACGAGACTACCAGCACGGCAATGGCGATCGGCCACGCGCGCGCCGGATCGATGACGTGCCAAACTGCGAAAACAACGACCGCCAACAGCAGCAGTCCCGCCACGAACCAGGCGGCTACACGGTCCGCCCATAAGGCCAGTTGCGGCTTACCCAGCCCGGCCCGTTCCACCAGCGCCACCAGCAACGACAAGGTGCTTTGACCTGCGCTGCGCGTCACGCGCACCACCAAAGCTTGCGTGGTATTGATCGCGCCGCCGGCAATTGCATCGCCGACCGTCTTGCGCTGCGCCCTGCTCTCGCCCGTGAGCAGCGATAGATCGACGGCAGATTCTCCCTCCAGGACGACGCAGTCTGCAGCGAACGCCGCCCCCGGACGCACCAGCATCACGTCGTCGGTACAGAGCCTGGCAGCGGCAACCAACTCGCTATCGCGCTGCAAGGGATAGTCGAGCATGCGCAAGGCCGAGGCCGGCAGAGATTGGTGCAGGTGATCCAGCGCGCCGGCAGCCTTGCGACGCGCACTCAGTTCCAGGTACCGGCTGCACAACAGCAGGAAGATGAACATCGTCACGGAGTCGAAATAGACCTCGCCTTGTGCACGCCATGTCGCCATCGCGCTGGCAATGAATGCCGCGGCAATCCCCAATGCCACAGGTACGTCCATGCCGGGCATGCGATTGCGGATGTCTTGCCAGGCGCCGCGGAAGAACGGCTGCGCCGAATAGAGCAATGCAGGCAGGGTCAACAACAAGCCCGCCCATCGCATCAGTGCGGCCATATCCGTTTCGATGCCATCGTCGCCGGCGATATAAGCCGGCACTGCATACATCATCACCTGCATCATCGACAAGCCGGCGATGAACAACTGACGGAACAGCGTCTTGCGACTGCGCTCCAATTGCTCGCCATGCTGTACCGGATCATAGGGATAGGCGGCGTAGCCGATGGCGCGCACGGCGGCGAGAACCTCGCTTGGTTTGCAACGCGTGCTGTGCCAGCGCACCAGCAGTCGCCCGCTCACAGCGTTCAATTCAGCGTTGCATACGCCAGGCAGGCGCGCCAGATGCCGCTCGATGAGCCAGACGCAGGCGGCACAGCGGATGTTGCTGACGGTGTAAAGCCCCTCTTCGAGTTTCGCATCAACAGCGGTTGACGCCGGGGATGGCTCGTCATAGAGTCGTAGCGCAGGCGGCGCCAGATCCTGCAGCGATGCCGTCGTGGCGAAGCTGCTGCGAGCCAGATAGTAGTGGCCATGTCCATTGTCGATGATGCTGCGCGCAACCGCCTGGCAACCCGGGCAGCACACGACGCGCGACAGGCCATCGACGACGATGCGCCATGGCGATTCCGGCGGCGTCGGCAAGCCGCAGTGGAAACATCCCTGATCAAGGCTGTCCATCATGCCGCGCTCAACGGGGATCATGGTCGTCCCTCGACATGTGTCTCGCTCAGGCATAGCATCTCCAGCCAATCTGGCGTCAGGCCATGCGAGGCGCGCAGGAATCCGAACAGCCCGAACAGCAAGACAATCAGCCCGCTTGCCAGCCGTACATGACGACGCTGCAGGATACTGCGCAGCTGCGCGCCAAACATACCCGCCGCCAACAATACTGGTAAGGTTCCCAATCCAAATGCCAGCATCACGGCCGCGCCGGCAGCCGCCGAGCCGCTCAGCAAGGCGCTCAGCAAAACGCTGTACACCATGCCGCACGGTAACCAGCCCCACAGCCCTCCCGCCAACAGCAGCTTGAGCGGACTATCCAATGGCAACAGCACAGCAGTCAGGGGCTCAATCCGTTTCCATAGCACCTGTCCCAGCGCTTCCAGCCGCGTCAGGCCGCGCCAGACATCCATCAGATACAGCCCCAGCAGCACCAGCATCAGATGCGCCAGGATGTAAGCACCGGCCTGCCACGCAGCGATGCCGGCCAATAGACGGGCGCCGCTGGCGAAACCGCCCGCCAGAGCGCCGGCCGCAGCGTAACTGGCAATCCGTCCGGTATTGTAAGAAAGCGTGCGCAACAAGACTGCGCCGGCGTCGTCGGTGCGAACGGCGATTCGAACCGGGAACGGTCGTCGCCTGGCGGGCGCCATCGAAAATGCGCTGACGATCCCGCCGCACATGCCAATGCAATGGACACTGCCCAGCAAGCCGATCCTGAAAACAGGAATCAGAGTCAGGCCGCTCATGCTATAGCTCAATCAGATCGTCTTGGAGTGCCGCGGCAGCGCCTGCCGGTGCTGTAAATAGTGATCAAACACCATGCATATATTGCGGATAAACAGACGCCCCTTCGTCGTGACGGTGATCCACTCATCGTCGATCACAACCAGTCCGTCCTGCGCCAGTAGATGCAGCCCTTCCAACTCACTTTCAAAGTAATTGCAGAAGGTGATCGGGTACGCGGTCTCGATGGAGGCAATCGATAGCTCGAAATTGCACATCAGGCGCTGGATGATGAGGCGCCGCAGCACGTCGTCCATATTCAGGCGCATGCCGCGCACGATGGGCAATTCGTTTTTGTCGATGGCGTCGTAATACGCATCCAGCGTCTTGACGTTCTGGCTGTAGGTCGATGCCACCGAACTGATCGCCGATACGCCGCACGCGACCATGTCCGATTCGGCATGTGTGGAATACCCCTGAAAATTGCGATGCAGGCGCCCCTGCTGCTGCGCAATCGCCAGATCGTCATTGGGCAGTGCGAAGTGATCCATACCAATGTAGACATAGCCGGCATCAGTCAGTCTGCGGATACCCAATGCCAACATGTCCAGGCGGGCCTCGGCACTCGGCAGCGCCTGCTCGTCGATACGACGCTGCTGCTTGAAAAGATGCGGCAGATGCGCGTAGTTGTAGAGCGAAATGCGGTCGGGCATCGCGCGCACCACCTTGTCCAGCGTCTGCGCCAGGCTGATGACGTTCTGCCCCGGCAAGCCGTAGATCAGGTCAATGCTGACTGAGCGGTATTCGGCGGCGCGCGCGGCCCGGATGATGTCCAGCGTCAGGTGTTCCGGCTGCAGGCGATTGACCGCCTTCTGCACCGCCGTATCGAAATCCTGCACGCCCAGGCTGAGGCGGTTGAAGCCTTGCTTGCGCAGGCTGACGACGCGTTGCGCGGAGACCGTGCGCGGATCGACCTCAATGGCGTATTCCCCCACCTCATCGCTGGCAAAGCGGAACCAGCGCTGCAGGTGCGCCATCAGATCCGCCATCTGTGCATCGGAAATATACGTCGGCGTGCCGCCGCCCAGATGCAATTGTTCAACCTGATTCATGCCATCGAACAGCTTGCCTTGCATTTCGATCTCATGCTTGAGGTAGCTCAGGTAGGTCGCCGCCTTGTCGCGGTTCTTGGTGACAATCTTGTTGCAGGCACAGTAATAACAAATATTTTCGCAAAACGGAATATGCACATAGAGCGACAAGGGATTGCGACTGCCACGCGTGCGCAGTCCCGCCACCGCTTGCAGATAGTCGCGATAGCCAAACGCATCGCTAAAACAGTCGGCAGTCGGATAAGACGTGTACCGCGGACCGGACTGACTCAGCTTGCGCACCAGCCCGGCGTCGAATTCGACAGATGGTTCAGCGACCATCGGCATTGCGGATACCACCATGTTTTTAGCTCCAGATACGACCGCGCAGTGTTGCCATGTCGAAGTGACAAAGCGAGCGGCCCGATCCAGCCAAGTCTAATAAGGACTCCCCTTGCCAATCTTGACCTACATCAAATGACCGGAAAACGCGGATGAAATAGCCGATTGGCGCGACTTGGCGTGGTATTCCATGCTGCCGTGCAGGTGCCTTCTTTTTCTTTTTTGATCGACATCAACTCCGTGAGTTGCCATCAAGCGTAAATTTCGCTGCGTCGCAACTTCATTCACAACAATGCGCTCGCATCGAGAGCGGGCGCGGGGAAATCATCATGAAAAAGATCGCCATGCTGTTGGCCTTTGCCGGCGCTGCCACCGCCATCACCGCAGCGCCTTACGCCGCGGCACAGGAAAGTCCATGGCTGGTGCGCGTGCGCGCCGTCAACATCAGCCCCGACAACAAGTCCGATCCGGTGGGCGGCGTCGGTGCAGCTGACCGCCTGACGGTCAGCTCCAAGACCATCCCCGAAGTCGACATCAGCTATTTCTTTACCCCCAACTGGGCCGCCGAGCTGATCCTGACCTATCCGCAAAAGCATGACGTGCGCCTGGATGGCCAGACCATCGGCAGCTTCAAACATCTGCCGCCGACCTTGCTGGCGCAATACCACTTCACGCCCGCCGCGACCGTCAGCCCTTACCTCGGCGCCGGCATCAACTACACGCGTATTTCTGACGTCAACCTGCTCAACGGCGGCGCGCGTCTGGAGAACCACAGCATCGGCGGCGCCTTGCAAGCCGGCGTGGATTTCAAGCTGGATAGCCACTGTCTGCTCAACGTCGACGTCAAGAAAGTGCAGATCCGCAGCGACGTGCTGGCCGCCAACGGCAGCAAGCTGAGCACGGTGAAGATTGATCCATGGCTGATCGGCGTCGGTGTCGGTTATCGCTTCTGATCGCGCGACGGGCGGCGTTTGACGACGCTGGATCCCGGCGTGTGCCGGGATGACGGAGGAAATCTGGAAATAACAGAATGAATGACTGTTACGCATTTGCTCCGCTGCTGTTGCTGTCCCTGTGCGCGTGAGCAAATTCGTAAACATAAACCATCGTCCCGGCACACGCAGGGACCCAGTGTCGTCGTCAACTCCGCAAACACGGACAAGCAACAACGTTTTAAGGTTTTCACTTCATGCAGCATCCTGATATAACACTGACGCCCATCGCCCCGCATGCGCCCATGCCGCACCGGAAAACCATCCGTTCCTGGCTGGAGCCCATCGTCACGCGCAGCACGCCGTTGGCGATTGCGCTGGTGGTGCTGGACTTCTTTCTGTTCGGCCTGGCGCTGGCAGCCACCGTGTGGGTGTCGAACATCGCCGCCAAGCTGGCGCTGGGCATGCTGACCGGTTTCATCATCGGTCGCTTGTTCATCCTCGGCCACGATGCCTGTCATCAAAGTTTCACCGCCAATCGTCGCCTCAATACCTGGCTGGCCCGCCTGGTCTTCATGCCTTCGCTTACGCCCTACAGCCTGTGGGCCGTCGGTCATAACGTCGTCCATCACGGCTACACCAATCTCAAGGGTTTCGACTTCGTCTGGCAACCGCATTCGCTGCAGGAATTCCGCGCACTGCCGCGCTGGCGCCAGAAGCTGGAACGCCTGTACCGCAGCGGCTGGGCGCCGTGGCTGTATTACATGGTCGACATGTGGTGGAAGAAAATGTATTTCCCTTCGCGCAAGCAGATGCCGACACGACGCGCCGAGTTCATCTGGGATGGTGTGTTGGTGAGCGCGGCGGCGGCGATCTGGATTGCCGCGTTGGGGTGGGCGGCGCAGGCCGGCGGCCAGTCGTTCTGGCTCTTGCTGCTGACGGCCTTCGCGGTGCCGGTGCTGTTCTGGAAAGCCATGATCGGCTTCGTGGTCTACGTCCACCACACCCACGTCGGCGTGGCCTGGTATCAGGAGAAATCGGAATGGTCTGCGGCCCAGCCGTTTGTCTCGACCACCGTGCATCTGACGTTCCGCCACGGCATCGGCGCAGCGCTGCATCACATCATGGAACACACCGCCCACCACGTCGACATGAGCGTGCCGCTATACCGGTTGAAGAAGGCGCAGCAGCTGCTGGAGACCATGCTGCCCGGCCGCATCGTGATCCAGAAATTTTCCTGGCGCTGGTATTTCGATACGGCGCGGCGCTGCAAGCTGTATGACTTTGAACGGCTGTGCTGGACCGACTTCAAGGGTCGTCCGACCAGCATCCCATTAAGAGTAGTTGTGGAAGCGGCTTAGGGTCTGTCGGTAGCATCCCCCGGTGTGTACAGACAGACCTTGCAAGAAAAGGCCTAAGCCGCCTTTGCTGCCGCCTTGCCCTTGCTTGTTTTGGGCTTGGCGGCAGTTTTTTTGGCACTTGCTGGCGTGGCCTTGGCAACTGCCGCAGGCTTGCCGGCCGGTTTGGCGACCGGCTTTACCGCCGGCTTGGGTTTGGGCTTGGGCTTGGCCGCCCCCACGTCGGGTTTCTCCAGCGCATCGGTCAGCTTGCGCGCCAGCCCGATCACGCGTTGCGGATCCACACCCAGCGTGCCGATCAGGAATTCGATGATTTCCGAACGCGGGTTGGCCAGCGTCGGCTCGATCATCATGACCGCCGCCGACACCGCCAGCGCACGTTCGCGGGCGGCGGCATCGGGCAGCAATTGTTCCAGCGCGTTGAGTGCTTCAATCGGCGCCACCGCCGTAATGCGTGCCTGTTCCTTGAGTAACTGCACCCAGTTGGTCTTGGCCGAAACGCTGGCGTGCATGCTCGGCAGTTGCGCCAGCAAACGCGCCAGGCGCAGGCTGCGGCGCTCGAACGCGCCGATGGAAATCATCCCGGCCACCACGATGCGGCACACCGCTTCGGCAAAGCCGCCTTCGGCGATGTGTGCCAGCGCCGCCTCGCGATAGCTTTCCAGCTCGCGCAAGGCACGCTCATGGGCCACCACGGCGTCCGGCTCGTGCGGCTTGAGCCAGGCGCCCAGGCCTTCGGGGCCGAACACCTGGCGCGTCATCTTGACCGTGCGCGCATCGCGACGATCGCGGTAAGTGTTGAGTTCGTCGGTGATCTGTTGCGCGACCTTCTTTTCCCATTGCTTGAGCGGATGATCCTCGCCCACCGTGACGCGGTTGGCGCGCGCCTCGGCGGCTTTCTGGCGGATGAACGGCGCCAGCATGAAACTGTCCGAAAACAGCTGGCGCTGCATGCGCAACGGGTTCATCTTGACCATGGCGCTGGCGATCTGGGGCGTGGCACTCATCTTCACCCACGGTCGCACGTAAGTCTTGTACAGGTTGGCGTTGAATTCCGACCATTGTGCGATGGTGGAAAACATCGCCTCTTCCTCGCGTCCTTCCGGATTGATCTTGCGGATGTCGTCCATCGTGCGGTGCTGGTAATGCACCGTGTAGTCGCCAGGTTCAAGTTCGTCCCAGCGCTGCTCCTCCCGACCGTCACCCTTGGCCTTGGCTTCCAGCTTCATTTCGTAAAGCCCCGGCGGCAGGCTTTCGATGACGTCCAGCGAAGTGACCAACTGGTCGTGTTCCTTGAGCGCAATCGAGCCGCCGACGAAGATGCCGAGATGGCCGACGCTTTCATGCAGCACATAAATGATGGTCCGACCGGCCGCGGCAATCGCGCGCTCGTCACCCCAGGCGTCGATGATCCAGTTCAGCGCTTGCGGCGGCGGCGTGATGTTGTCGCCCCAGGAGGCGAACACCACGATCGGCGAAGTGATGTCGCGCAGGTTGATCGCCTTGTCGCCGGCCATCATGGTGCCGCGCGCGAGCTTGTTGCCGACGAACAGGTTTTCGACGATGGACTCGATCTCACTGCCGGTCATGCGGAAATAGCCGCCCCACCAGCGCTCGAACTCGAGAAAACGTCCGGCCTCGGTATCGACGCCGGCCCAGAGGTTGTAATACTTGCTCCACAACGTGTTGGCCGGATTGAGCTTCTCGAAATTCTCGACCAGGTGGGCGCCGTCAAAGCGATCGGCGCCGAGGTCGCTGGTCATCGACGCCAGCCACGAGCCGCCCAGCGAGGCGCCGCTGTAGCGCATCGGATTGAGCGTCGAGCTGCCGGCCCAGTACGACACCGGCGCGCCGACGATCATCAGGGGACCGAACAAGTCGGGCCGGCGCGCGTTCAGGGCCATCATCGCCCAGCCGGCCTGGCAATTGCCGATCACTACCGGTTTGGCGCTGCATTGCGGATGGCGCCTGATGACTTCTTCCAGGAACAGCGCTTCGGTATCCATTACGGTCAACAAGGTCTGGCCATCTTCCGGCTCCGGCCGGAAGGTCACGAAATAGACGGTGTGGCCGGCGCGCATCGCCATGCCCACTTCCGAATCGAACTTGAAGCCGCCGATGCCGGGACCATGTCCGGCGCGCGGATCGACCACCATCACCGGGCGCGCCTCGGGCTTGACCGGCATGCTGGCCGGCGGCTCCAGGCGCAGCAAGGCGTAGTTGCAGGGATTGGGCAGGTCGTGGCCATCCATCACCACTTCATGCGCGAACTTCAATAGCGGCGGCGTGCCCTGTTCGAGATGTTCGAGATAGTTGTTGCCGCGATCGAGCAAGGTATCGAGGAACAGGTAGGTGCGCTGCATGGCATCCGTCAGGTAGGCATTGACGTCGCCCAATTGCGGAAAACCTCCGGCCGGAGCGGCTTGCGGCGCAGTTTCCTCGGTGTGAGCTGGTTTCTTGCGCGTTGCCATGGATCCACTCCTTCGATGATGGTGTGACGATTTATACAACGATCCGGAACATCATACCGAGAAAGACGCAATCAAAATGTCTGATCTCTGCGACAATAAAACCGCAATTCTTTGAATTGAGTGTACGCACAATTCATGATGTCCGAGTGACCAGATTCACGACGAAGGGAAATACCGCATGGAACTGAAGAGCCTGGTCGATCAGCCCAACAAGCTGCCTACCGTCCCCAAAGTCGTACAGCAGCTCATCGAGAGCTTCAACGCCGAAGACATCTCCGCCACGGAAATCGCCCACCTGATCGCCAGCGATCCGGCCCTCTCCGCCAAACTATTGCGCTTGGCCAACTCAGCCTATTTCCACGTCTCGCGCACGGTCGGTACGGTCGACGATGCCTTGCGCATGCTGGGCTTCGTGATGGTGCGCAACCTGGTGCTCGGCAACGGCATGGTGGCCGCCTTCAAGAATACCAAGGGCATGGACTTGCAGCAGTTCTGGCGCTACAACCTCTATACTGCCTGCGCCGCGCGCTGGCTGGCGCACAGGGGCGGCGACAACGGCGACGCCGTATTCACGCTGGGCATGATGCACGGCATCGGCCAATTGCAAATGCACGCGGTCGCACCAACGGAGGTGGCGCCGCTGGACAAGCAGATGAACGTGCTCGCCGCCGGCCGTGCCGCGCTCGAAAAGGAAAAATTCAGCTTCCACTACGCCGACGTCTCCGCCGAACTGGCCAAAATCTGGAATTTTCCTGAAGCCTTGACGACGGCATTGCAAGACGTGCCCGCGCCGCTGGCGTCCGGCCCCTTCAACCAAGCCGCCGCCTGGGTCCACCTGGGCGCCTGGCGCGCCCGCGCCGAAGTGCTGGAATTGAGCGATGAAGAACTGGTGGCCAGCTACCCTGCCGCTATCGGCAAAAAACTGGGCGTCGACGCCAGCTGGGTGCCGGCGCTGGTAGCGCACGCCAAGGACCGCGCCGAACGCGCAATGCCGCCGTTGAAGGAATTGACGGAGGGCTTGGATGCGATGCTGGAGTGAAATGTCTACATTTACTTTGCAAGGACTTGCGCAAAAAATTGTCCTGGCCAGGCCTGCTGACGAAGGCAGTGTGCTATACGGCGAGGAAACACAACGACGTCAGGGCGGTTTTACGCAACGCAAATTAATGTTCTTACCCGGGCGCGTACATCATGTTGCGTAAGCAGATTAGTGGCAGAAAACTGTCGCCTGGTCCGAAGCCACAATGCGTAAAAAAAGAAATGTGACGTACCAGAAGAACTACTGGCCGCTTTGCTCGCCAGGCCATTGCATCCGATTTCCCCTCTCGTTTCTCTGGACGGCATCCATGTCAACGTGCGTGAAGATCCTGTGCGTGTGAAGACCGTCTAGCTGGCCGCCGGTATCACCATGGACGGCAAGAAGGAAGTGTTGCGGCTGTGACTGGTGCCAATGGAAGGCGCCAAATTCTTGTTGCCGGTCGCCATCGAGCTGTGCAATCGTGGCGTGCAAGATATCTTCATCGCTAGCGCAACTGACCCCGCCTGATTCCGTTCTTCGGCTACCCACCGGAAATTCGCAAGATCATCTGCACGACCAATGCCATCGCGTCGGTCAATATGCGTTTGCGTAAGCTGACCGAGAACGGTGGCTTGTTCCCCAGCAACGAGGCACTGCTCAACCGTCTCTTCTTGACACTGTGCAACATCAGTAAAAAGTGGACGCGACCCATTCGCGATTGGACAGCTGCGTCGACGCGGTTTGCTATCCAGTTCGGTGAACAAATCTCTAACAACACTTCGGACACGCCGTCTTACCGCAAGACGCTAAGCTGCCAACAGTCACCATATTGCCTCGTTACTCTGGTCATCGATTGTGCGGCGGAGGGTTACGATGGATTCACAGTTGGGCGGAAGCTCAGCGCACTCGTTGTCGAAGCTTTTCAAACAAATAGTTGCATACAAGAGGCTATTACAGCCGTGTTTCTTGAGCGACACATCCTCGACGTTGCTTAGGTAGTCGTACGCCTAAATACTTCGACAGGTCAAATCCCTGCCTATTCTTTCGCTCGCTTGTCGCCGCTCAAGTTGAATGCGTGCGTCACCACCCGCGATTCGTTTTCCATTTGCATCTACCAAGATATATAAAGGGTTTGCCAGATGAAAAAATTTTTCACATTAAAGAAAAGCTTTTTTTCTTTCTTTTTAATACTGGCGATGTTCGGTGTAGCCATGTTCATCACATTGATGCTTATCTCCAATGCCAGGCAACGTCTGGTGCAAGTCGCCGACTCCAGGTACATTTCTTATCAACTTGCAGACGAAGTGCGCAAGAGTTCCTCTGCCTTTCTTATTGCCGTGCGCGGATTCGTTACCACAGGGAATCCGATGTACGAATCCAGATATTGGGAAATTGCCGACATTGGCATGGGCAAGAAACCTCGTCCCGATGGCACCACAATTCCTCGGCTTGAATTGATGAAACAAGCAGGATTTTCCCAGCAGGAATTTGCAAAACTCCAAGAGGCACAAAATACTTCGTTTGCGCTCATCAAACGAGAAGAAACCGCAATGAATGCCATGAAGGGACTTTACGACGATGGCACAGGAAAATTTACAAAAAAAGATGCGCCGAATCCAACCATGGCACGTGATTTGGTCTACGACAATTACTACGAAACGGAAGCTGCGAAGGTGCAATCGCTGGCGGGCGAATTTGTGGCGATGCTGAATGCGCGCAAGCAGGCCGAGTTTGAACAGGCGCAACAAGATGCAGATAGAGCACAGCTGATTACAAGAGGCATGCTGGGATGCATGTTGCTCATGTCAATAGGCGCACTCTACTTGTTGTATCAACTGATCAAGCGCCAATTGGAAAAGGGCTTGCTGCTGGCACAAAAGCTGGCAACCGGCGACCTTACCGCGACGTTGGAAGTTGAACGTGATGACGAAATTGGATATCTGATGGCCTCCATTAACGGTATTGCGCAAGGATTGGCTACCGTCGTCGGTAATGTCCGTACTGGCACAGAAACCATCAATGTCGCCGCACGTGAAATTGCGACCGGCAACGCCGATTTATCAAATCGCACCGAATCGCAGGCTTCCAGCCTCGAAGAGACCGCCAGCTCAATGGAGGAACTCACATCGACCGTTAAGCAGAATGCGGATAACGCGCGTCAGGCCAATGCGCTGGTAATTTCTGCCTCCGCACTGGCCGTCAGGGGCGGCGAGGTGGTTGGCAATGTGGTCCAGACCATGGGATCGATCAAGGAAAGCTCAAGCAAGATTGTGGACATCATCAGCGTCATCGACGGCATCGCCTTCCAGACCAATATCCTCGCCCTGAATGCAGCAGTGGAAGCGGCGCGTGCGGGCGAACAAGGTCGAGGTTTTGCCGTCGTGGCGTCGGAAGTGCGTAGCCTGGCGCAACGCTCGGCCACTGCAGCGAAAGAAATCAAGCAATTAATCAGTGATTCTGTCGGCAAGGTTGACGTGGGCAGCAAGCTGGTTAATGACGCGGGCGTCACCATGGCGGAGATCGTCACCTCGGTCAAGCACGTCGCCGATATTATGAGTGAAATTACCGCCGCCAGCCAAGAGCAAAGTACCGGGATTGAAGAGGTCAATCGCGCTATCACGCAGATGGACGAAATTACGCAGCAGAATGCCGCACTGGTCGAGCAAGCTGCGGCGGCCGCAGAGAGCCTGCAGGAACAAGCCGATACGCTTGCACAAGCGGTGAGCGTGTTCAAACTTTCAGGTGGCGATCATGGCAGCGCGCAAGTGAGCACACCTGTCCGCATGCGTACGGAGTCACCACCGGTAGCAAAAAAAATCGCGGTTAGGTCGATTGCCAAGCCAATGAAAACGTCCACGGCATTGCCGCCAGCATCGACTAACAAGACCATTAAATCCGCATCTGATGACGGTCATTCCTGGGAAGAGTTCTAAGTGACCATTCAATGGCATAAAGGCCTCAGGGCACTTTCGAACCATCTGCGAGGACATCATGACGCTTCACACGCGCCGTAATTTCCTGATGAATGGACTTCTACTGGCCGCCCCTTCATTGGCACGGGCTACCGGAGGGCGAGGCGAACCAATTAAGATTGGTGTCTTACATTCCTCAACAGGAACGACCTCCGTCTCTGAAAAACCCATCATCGATGCCACACAGTTTGCGATTGATGAAATCAATCAATCCGGAGGCCTGCTCAATAGAGAAGTTCTTCCCATCATTGAAGACGGCGCCAGCGACCCGGTCGTTTTTACGCAAAAAGCAGAAAAACTGTTATCCAAAGACGCTGTGTCGTTTGTGTTTGGATGTTATACAACCGCATCCAGGAAGGCCGTATTACCCGCGTTCGAACGTCATCATGGATTGTTGTACTATCCGACATTTTATGAAGGCATGGAAATTTCCCCCAATATTTTGTACATCGGTTCTGAAGCAACGCAATCAAGTATTCCATTGATACAGTGGCTGGTAAAAAATCGGGGGAAAAAATTTTTAATCGTTGGTTCCGATTATTTATTCCCTCGAGCTACAGGGAAAATCATCCGGTCTACGCTTAAAAAAATGGGTGGAGTTTTCCTCAATGAGATATATACGCCGCTAGGCAGCACGTCGTTCTCATCGGTCGTTCGAGATATAAAACTGCTAAAACCCGACGTTGTCATCTCGATCATTGTCGGTAATGCGAATAAAGCTTTTTATAAACAACTCAATGACGCCGGCATTAACGGAAGAAATACCACCATTGTTGCGCTAGCCGTTACCGAAGCCGAAGCGATTGATATCGGCTCGGACCATTTGCAGGGTGTCTACACATGCATGTCTTACTTTCAAAGTCTGGTCCGCTTTAGAAACACACAATTCGTCAAAGCGTTTAAGAACAAATTCGGTGCCAATCGCGTCTTGTGCGACACCATGGAATCCGCGTATTCAGCAGTGCATTTGTGGCGTAAAGCCGTAGAAAAATCCAATAGCCTGGCGGTAGATCAAGTTATACAAGCATCCGCGGGAATGGATTTCAGCGCGCCTTCCGGCTATATAAGAATTCATGCCACCAATCATCACACATGGAAATACACACGAATCGGTCGGTTCGACTCAGCAGGTCAGGTAGAAATACTATATGAGTCAGAACTAACTGAACCCCATCCATTCGGACTTGCCAATACGTAACTGTGTCTGGCCGCATGGGTTTTCCCTGCAAAACCGGACTTCTTTTCCCGAGCAAATCTAGAGGCCGACAGTAGACAATGATGTATTTTTTGCTATTGCCCCAAGAAATAAACCTACTTAGTAGTCTTTATTAGGGAATCCCCCGATAGCGTGAATGCAGGGGCGTGCCAAAATGCGCTCATGAACAGTCGGCAAGCGAGACGCACTATCCGGACCATATTGCGTAATCGGATTGTTCAGGAGCCCCTCCACAAGAGCGGGTTCGCCTGACGGGCCCATTCTTTTGTAAAGGTAGCGAGCATGCAACAATCCGACATCCTGCTGGTGGACGACAGCTCGGAAGTGGCTGAACTGACCAAATTTGCAATCCTGCGCAAGAAGCTCACCAATACATGGGCCTGGTTCAGCGATGCCGAGCGTGCCTCGGACTTTCTCTTCCACCACGAATACACCGCGCGGCGCGACTTGCATCCGTTCCTGATCCTGCTTGATCTGCACATGCCCCGATTGGGCGGACATGACCTGCTGCGCATGCTCAAGGGCAACAAGTCGACCTCGCATATTCCGGTCGTGATGTTTTCCACCTCGACCGATCGCGAAGACATACGCAAGAGCTATGAATTGGGCGCCAACGGCTATCTGGTGAAGGCGGTCGACGCCCGCGTCATGATGGAAACCGTGGTCGATGCCGTGTCTTACTGGACGACGCGCAATCTGCCGGTGCGCTAGCACGCGCATGAACGATTGCAGGCAACATGCAAATGAAAAGAGCCGTATCAAGCTTCCTTGATGCGGCTCTTTTTTATGGCTGCCTGATTGTTTCAGGACAACGAAGTGGTTTCACGCGCGTCGATGCGGGCGCCCGACTTGGCGCTGGCTGTGTGTACCGAGGACGGCGCGGCCTGCGCCGGCTCCCTGGCCTTGATCTTCTGCCGCACGCGGGCCTGCCGCTTGCGCAGCCAGATGACCACGCCGGTCACGCTGAGCATGGCCACCAGGGCGCCCATCAGCGAAATCAGGATCCGTCCCGGCAAGCCCAGGATGCGACCGGAATGCAGCGGAAATTGCGCCTGCATGAACCAGTCGCCGGCGCTGCCGCTGCCCGGAATCCGCGTACCTTCGGCCTTGCCGGTGGCGGCGTCGAAATACAGCCAGGCGTTGCCGAGGCCGACATCGCCGTGGTCATTGCCGGCTTCGAAAAACCCGACGCCGTACAGGCCGAACATCGACGAGTAAAACACCCCGCCGGCAGGAACCGCGAAGCCGCGCCGCTGGCCTTCTGCGATGGCCAACTGGGTGACTTGTTCGCGCGTGATTTTTGCCTCCACCACCTTGTCCGGCGCCACCGGCGTGCGCGTATCAAAGGCGGTCGGTGTGACGCTGGAAAAGACGTTAATGAGCGGTTGCATGACCTGGCTGCTCAGGTTCATCGATACCGAGGTGACCGCCAGCACCAGCAACAAGCCCCAGACCCAGACGCCACCGGAACGATGCAAGTCGAAATTGAGCTTGTGGCCGCCGTCTTTCCAGCGGAAGGCGAAAGATTTGCGCCAGCTCTTCCAGTTTGGAAAGGACAACCACAGCGCGATGAAACAGTCGAGCGCCCAGACGATGCCGATGATGCCCATCAGCCAGGTGCCCAGCTCGATACCGCCGACTTCCGGCAAATGCATGGTGTAGTGCAGTTTATAGAGGAAAGGCAGCAGGTTTTCGCGGCTCAGGGAGATCGCGCCCCACATGCGCCTGCCCTGGATTTCTGCGGTGACGGGGTCGACCGCGATCTGGTTGTAGTCGAGTGTGTAAGGCTTGCCGGTGGCCGGATCAAGACGCGCTTCGACCATCATCGGAATGGTGTGGCCCGGCTCGGCTTCGGTCAGCACATACGTGACGCGCAGCTTCGGCTCTTTCGCTTCGACAATGTTGGCCAGTGCCAGCCCCGACTTGGGCGATCCGGGCACGCCCTGCTCTGCGCTGTTGGCATGGAACAGTGTCGGATTGAGCAAGGCATCGAGTTCGTGGTCCCAGGAAATGACCGCGCCGGTGGCGCCGGAAATGAACAGGAACACGGCCACGCCGAGGCCGAACCAACGATGCAAGAGAACGAAAACAGCACGCATAAAATCACTTCAAAAAAAATACCGAAGCGGCCTCGCCCGGATGGGAGCAAGACCGCCGACAGGTTCAGCTCATACCGAGCAATGCAGCACGGCGTCAACGCAATCACAAATCCACTTTGGCGCTGAGGCTGATGGTATGCGGATCGCCGGGCTTGAGACAGTTAGCCGTGGTGCGCGTGGCGGCAACCTCGGCGTGGGTCTGGCGGTCCAGGCAATGCATCCGGAAGACGTCACGCGAAGCGATGATGCGCAGGAAGGCGTCTTGCGCCACATCGGCCGCATGGCGCGAGCAACCGCGTTTTTTACGCAGCCAGCTGAACAGCCAGCCGTGATGGCTGCTGAAGAGCGTATGCATATCGGACTGGAGCGCGGATTCGGCCAAGGCGGCTACTCGATTAGATAAGAATAGTTCTCATTTTAATTCCAGCGGGCCCGACGCACAATCCCCTGCGATGTAAAGAGCCACCTGCAGCGCTGCTTCGCGGCCCTTTTAGATACAAATTTGCCGACAGGTCAGTTGCGTTTTATCGCGGCTGGCAAATACAGCATCCTACTTTGGATAATTTGCACACATCTGTCACCTATTTCCGCGTTTGCCACTTCGCGCCCCCACCAATAACAATAAGAATTATTTTCATTTATAATTCCTGCCGGGCAAGCGCAAGCATTTGTCCAACCCCATCGGATACCTCCTGTATGGGGGATGCACGGCGCTATTGCGGCAGCCTTACAACAACAAAGCCTCACCCTCGAGATCGATACAGGAAGCACTATGAACGCGTCCACCCTGCGGACCTGGTATGCCGTCCACCGCTGGAGCAGCCTGATCTGCACCTTGAACCTGCTGGTGCTGTGCCTGACCGGCCTGCTGTTGATCTTCCACGCCGAGATCGACGATCTGTTCGGCCAGGGGCATCCCGAAGCCGCCCTCGTCCAGGGCGCCGGCAAGCCCAGGCCCTCGGCCCAGTCGCTGGTCGACGTGGCGCAAGCGATGCACGCAGGGCAAACCGCCAAATCGATCTTCTTCAGCGATGAAAACATCATCAACGTACGCGTCGGCCCGCCCGGCGAACCCAAACTGGCGATCGGCAACAACGTCCAGTTCGACGCCACCAGCGGCGAACGCCACCACACCGTACCCGGCGAAACCATCAGCGGTTTCATCCTCAAGCTGCACGTCAACCTGTTCCTCGGTTTGCCGGGCCAATTGTTCATGGGCGTGATGGGCCTGGTGTTCGTACTGAGCCTGGTCAGCGGCCTGGTTTTGTATGCACCTTTCATGCGCAAGCTGGCGTTCGGCCTGCTGCGTTTCGGCAAGTCGACGCGCGTCATCCATGCCGATTTTCATAATCTGTTCGGCATCGTGGTGATGGCGTGGGCGCTGGTGGTCGGACTGACCGGCAGCTTCTTGTCGTTCTCGCCGCTGATCATCGGCATATGGCAAAAAACCGAGTTGCAACACCTGATCAACACCCTGCCCGGCCGCGATCCGACACGCCTGGTGCCGGTTGACCAGGCCATCGATGCGGCCAAGGCCAGCGTGCCCGGCAAAGACATCGCCTACGTGTTTTACCCCGGCACCGAATATTCCACCGGCCGTCACTACGGCGTCGTGCTGCGCGGCCATACCGAACTGGAAAAACGCGTCTACACCATCGCCATGGTTGACGCGGCCGACGGCAAGGTGGCGGCGGTGCGCGGCATGCCCTGGTATCTGCAGGTGCTGCTGCTGTCGGGGCCTTTCCATTTCGGCAATTACGCCGGACGGCCGCTGCAAATCCTGTGGGCGCTGCTGACCATCATGACCGCCGGCGCTACCGTAACCGGATTCGTGGTCTGGCTCAAGCGCCACCGGCGTAGTGCTTGCGCAAGCACAACAGCCGCCGCCGCATTCGCACGGACGGGAGAAAAAGCATGAAGGGAATCTGGGGTATGCCGCTATTGCTCGGCGCCTTGTCGTTGGGCGGACTCGCCGCCGGCATCTTCGGCGACGGCATCTGGGACTGGCTGTGCTGGGTCGGCCTGGGCGTGCCGGTGATTGTGGTCACGCGCCATGTCTGGCGACACTGGCGCGTTGCCTGAACTTCTTAATTCGGTCCCGCGCTGAACAGGTGCAATTGCGCATATTGCAGCAACATGATGGTCTTGCCGTCGGCGATTTCACCTTCGGCGATCATCAGCAAAGCCTGCTGGATCGGTACTTCCATCACCTCGATATCCTCGCCTTCGGCAATATTGCCGCCGCCCTCGCCGGCGCGTTCGTCGCTGGCATATTCACCGACGAAGAAATGCAGCTTCTCGGTCACTGAGCCGGGGCTCATGAACACTTCGAACACCTTGCGCACCTCGCCCACGCGATAGCCGGTTTCCTCTTCCACTTCTTCGCGAATACGCTGCTCCGGGCTGGCATTGTCGAGCAAGCCGGCCGGCGTCTCGACCAAAAAGCCGTCGTGGCCGTCGCGATAGGTCGGGAAACGGAATTGGCGGATCAGGATCACGGTGCGCTTGGCGCGGTGGTACAACAAGATGGTGGCGCCGTTGCCACGATCATAGGTTTCACGGTTGAGGGTCTGCCAGACGCCGTCGGCGCGGCGATAGTCGAAGGTGGTTTTCTTGAGCAGATACCAATCGTCGGACAAGACCTCGACATTACGGATGCGCACGCGCTCGTTTTCCATCTGTTTGCTCCTGTGCAGTGATGACATGAACGCAGGCACTGTCCCCACGTCACCTGTACGTGAACATGCCTGCTTTATTTAAATTATCATGCAATATCGTGAAATATCAAGAATATTCGTGCAATAATTCATGAAAATGTTCACGATGTTGCACGAATCTGCACGTAGCGCATTTGTCGCGCTACACTCACGCCCGTACTGACAAGGAAAATGCATGCTGACCAGCCAACGAAAAAAACATTTGCTCGACTTGCTGAGCCAGGATGGCCGCATCGTCGCCAAACCGGTGAGCGAGCAACTGGAGGTGTCCGAAGACACCATCCGTCGGGATTTGCGTGAGTTGGCCAGGGAAGGCCTGTTGCGACGCGTGCATGGCGGCGCCTTGCCGATCACGCCGCCGATGGTGATGTTCGCCAACCGGCAAAACATCGAACCGGGCGCCAAGGCCGACATCGGCCGCGCCGCTGCCGCACTGGTGCAAACCGGTCAGGTGGTGTTCATCGACGGCGGCACCACTTGCGTGCAACTGGCGCGCCACCTGGCGCCCGACCTGCACGCCACCGTGGTCACCCACAGCCCCTCGATTGCGGTCGAGTTGGCCGGCCATGCCCACATTGAGGTGATCATCATCGGCGGCAAACTGTTCAAGCACTCGGTGGTGGCGATGGGCAGCAGCACCGTCGAAGAAATCGCCAGGGTGCGCGCCGATCACTATTTCATGGGCGTATGCAGTCTGCATCCGCGCACCGGCATTACTTCGCTGGATTTTGAAGAAGCCGCGATCAAGCGCGCCTTCAGTCGCGCTGCGGCCGAGACCGTGGTGCTGGCGTCACCCGACAAGCTCGACACCACGTCACCGTTTGAAATCGTGCCGCTGGCGGAAGTCGGCCGCATCGTCGTCAATCGCGATACCGCACCGGAGCTGATCGCCCCGTATCAGGCGCTGGGTATCGACATCACCCTGGCCTAGGGCCTGCTCCCCGGTTCTTGACGCGCGCCCCAGAAGCTGCGTTGCAAGGCCACGATCTCGTCGACCATGTCCGGCATCGGGCCGATCAGTTCGACCGCTTTCTGGCAATGATCAAAGATGTAGCGCGCCTCCACGCTCATGGTCGGATTCTCTTTATGGGCGCCGGTGACGTCGAGCAGCTGGCGCTCGGTCATGCCATACACCACGCGTCCGATATTGGCCCAATACGCCGTACCCGCACACATGCAGCACGGCTCGACCGAGGTGTACAACGTGCAGCTCCAGAGGAATTGCGGCGAATAATTCAGCGCCGCGGTACGCGCCAGCACCGCTTCAGCGTGATTCACCGTGTCGACATTGCATTGCTCCATCAATACCGTCTCCTGGTCGGGGCCGACCAGAATCGCACCGAACGGGTGATGGCCGATGCTAACCGCCCGCTTGGCGACTTCGTTGGCGCGCTGCAGATGGCGCCGGATCTGTTCGAAGCTCGGTGTCAGGCCTTGCGCCGGATAAGTGGTTCGCTGTTGCATGGAGATCTCCAGGTAGGGAACGGTTCGATGGCAGGACGCGACCTATTTCGTTGGCTTCAAGCAATGGACGTGCCACTGACTAAACAACCCGGAATTGCAAGGAAATAATTATCAAAAAATACATAACAAATGACTGTATTTATTTGAAAAAAGTTAATTTTTATGCAATTCTGCAGATAGGCATTCGGCTCGGAATGCGTACCTGAAATTTGCTTAAGCGATCCAAACAGCGAGGAGAAAATAATGAAATGGTTTTATAACTTAAAAATCGCTACCAAACTGATTGCGACCTTTTTGTCCGTCATCGTGTTCGTGATTGGCCTCGGCGTCTTTGCCATTATCCAGCTCGACAAGGTCAACTCGGCGTCGACCGAAATTTCGACCAACTGGCTGCCGACCGTGCGCACGCTGGCGCAACTGAAGTTCACGGCATCCCGCATCCGCAGCCTGGAATTGCAACATATCCTGGCCTCCGACCCCAAGGAATTCGACGAGATAGAAAAGAGCTCGGACACGTATATCCAGCTGTTGGCAAAATTGCGCAAAGTCTATGAGGGACAGATCTCCGAGCCGGAAGAGCGCGCCCTATATCCGGAAACCGGCAACGTCATCGACGCTTTCCTGGCCGAACATCCCAAGATCATCGCCTTGTCGCGCCAGAACAAGAATGAAGAAGCACGCACGCTGCTCAAGGGTGAATCTACCAAGGACTACCGCAGCATGATCGAGCTGGTCGACAAGCTGGTGGACGTCAACGATCACGGCTCCGACCTCTCCAGCAAGATGGCGGACGACACCTATGCCAGCTCGCGCCTGTGGATTATCGGCATGCTGGTGCTGTGCGTGGTCGCCGCGATGGGCTTGGCGGTCTGGGTGGCCCGCATCATTTCGCAACCGCTGACGGAAGCCGTCAAAGTCGCCCGTCAGGTCGCGGACGGCGATCTGACCGCCGACATACGGCAAAACAGCAATGACGAAACCGGTCAGTTGCTGGGCGCACTCAAGCTGATGAACGACAATCTGTTGCGCATCGTCAGCAGCGTGCGCAGCGGCACCGACACCATTTCGACAGCGTCCAGCGAAATCGCCAGCGGCAACATGGATCTGTCTTCGCGCACCGAGCAACAGGCCGGTTCGCTGGAAGAAACCGCGTCGGCCATGGAAGAACTGACCGCCACCGTCAAGCAGAACGCCGACAATGCCCGCCAGGCCAACCAGTTGGCGGTGTCGGCATCGGCCGTAGCGGTGCAAGGCGGCAATGTGGTCGGCCAGGTGGTCAACACCATGGGGTCGATCAATGAATCCTCGCGCAAGATCGTCGACATCATCAGCGTGATCGACGGCATCGCCTTCCAGACCAATATTCTGGCGCTCAATGCCGCCGTCGAAGCGGCGCGCGCCGGCGAGCAAGGCCGCGGGTTCGCGGTAGTGGCTTCCGAGGTGCGCAGCCTGGCGCAACGTTCGTCCGCCGCCGCCAAGGAAATCAAGACCCTGATCGACGACTCGGTATCGAAAGTCGATATCGGCAGCAAACTGGTCGAACAAGCCGGCTCCACCATGGATGACGTGGTCAGCAGCGTCAAGCGCGTGACCGACATCGTCGGCGAAATCACCGCGGCCAGCCACGAACAAAGCGTCGGCCTCGACGAAATCAACCGTGCGATTACGCAGATGGATGAAGTGACGCAGCAAAACGCCGCGCTGGTGGAGCAAGCTGCCGCCGCTGCGCAGTCGCTGCAGGAACAGGCCGGCAACCTGTCGCAGACCGTCAGCGTATTCAAGCTCGATCGCAATGCCTTGTCGACCGGTGCGCCGGCCGCAGCGACCCTGCCGAAACGCACCATCAACATCACGCCCAAGGCGAGTTCGCTGCCTGCCAAGGGCACGGCCAAAGCGACGGTTCCCGCCATTGCCAAGAAATCCATCGCCAGCGAAGCGCCGACGCAGGATGACAGCGGCTCATGGGAACAATTCTGAGGTCTTAAGCCTACCCCGCGCTACTTCAACCCCAGCCGTTTGGCCATGCGATTGAGGTTGGCGCGGTCCACGCCCAGCTCGCGCGCGGTGGACGCCACATTGCCGCCGTTGCGCGCCAGGCTGGCGCTGATCAGGCGTCGTTCATAGCCGCTCACGGCATCGCGCAGGCTGCTGCCGTTTTGCAAATCCAGCTCGCTCTGGATTTGCTCGTCCTGCTCTGAAACGAGCGCCTCCCGTTCATTGTGCACATCGAAATCGCCGGCCGTCAGCGTCAGGATGCGCGGCCGCTCGGGCTGTTTGCCGAGCGCCTTGAGCGCGGTGCGTGCGATCACGTGTTCCAGCTCACGCACATTGCCGGGCCAGCGATAGCCGAGCAAGACCTGTTGCGCGTCAGTGGCCAGGCGCAGGCTCAGCAAACCCAGCCGGAAACGATTTTCTTCCAGGAAAAATCCGCTGATCAGCAGGATGTCATGGCCGCGCTCGCGCAGTGGCGCCGCCGGCAGCGGATACACGCTCAGGCGGTGATAGAAGTCGGAGCGATAACGGCCCTGGCGCACTTCTTCTTCCAGGTTGCGGTTGGTGGCGGCGATCACACGCACGTCGACCTTGTGCTCTTCGTCGGAACCGACGCGCTGGATCTGGCCGCTTTGCAGCACGCGCAACAGCTTGGCCTGCACTGCCAGCGACAATTCGCCGACTTCATCAAGGAACAAGGTGCCGCCGTCGGCCAGCTCGAACTTGCCGCGGCGATCGCTGACGGCGCCCGAAAACGCGCCGCGCACATGACCGAACAATTCACTCTCGACCAGGGTTTCAGGCAAGGCCGCGCAATTGAGGCTGATGATGGGCTTGCGCGCGCGCGGCGAGGCGGCGTGGATGGCGTTGGCCACCAACTCCTTGCCCACGCCGGTTTCGCCGGTGATCAGCACCGTCATGTTGCTCGGTCCGGCCAGGCGGATTTCCTTCATCATTTTCTTGTGCGCCGGGCTTTGGCCTATCAGCTCGCGCCGGCTCTGGTTGGCCGCCAGGCGATAGGCTTCGGCGCGCTGACGCTCCTGCTCGCTGGTGACGGCGAGGTCGTGGATGCGTTCGGCCACATTGACGGTCGCCGCGGCCAGGCTGGCGAAGGCCTGCAAGGAGGCCGTGTCGACCGAATCGAAGCGCCCCGCCCCCAAGGCATCGAGCGTCAACAACCCCCAGGGCCGGCCGTTCATCGTGATCTGGCACCCCATGCAATCGTGCACATGCAGTTCGCCCGAGTGCGCCTCGACCAAGCCGTCGTAGGGATCCGGCAAGGACGAGTTGGCCGGGAAACGCGTCGGCGGTACGTTCGACAACAAGATGCGAAAACGCGGATGCTCGCTCACGCGGAAACGCCGGCCGAGCGTGTCGCGGCTCAAACCGTTGATCGCCAACGGCACCAGCACGTCGCCGTCCAGCCGCAGCAAGGCGGCGGCGTCGCACGGAAACAACATGCGCAAGGTGTCGAGCAGGCGTCGATAGCGTTCGCTGTCATGCAGTTCGCGCGAAAGATCGGCCATCAGCGGAATCAGCGCGTCCAACAAGAGCTTTGGAGTCATTTTTACTCTTTTCGTGTCTATTTGACTCGAGTCAATTTGACCCATTAAATTTCTAAGCAACTGATTGTAAAGGATTTTTAATCTGGCATGGAGATTGTATAGAGAACAGGGAGGAAATGACTTTTTCCACCAACATTTCGATGTTTTCTCGAATTTCTTCGATCAATCCAGCCAGAAAGGTAAGCATGCTCTCCGCCGCCCACCGTGCCATCGTCAAGTCCACCGTCCCGCTACTGGAAAGCGGTGGCGAAGCGCTGACCACCCATTTCTACAACATGCTGATGCGCGATTACCCGCAAGTCATCCCCTACTTCAACAAAGCGCACCAGGGCAGCGGCGACCAGCAGCGCGCGCTGGCCAACGGCGTGCTGATGTATGCGCGCCATATCGATCAGCTGGAACAGCTCGGTGGCCTGGTCGGCACCATCGTCAACAAGCACGTCGCCCTGCAAATTTTGCCGGCACACTATCCGATGGTCGGTGATTGCCTGTTGCGCGCGATCCGCGACGTGTTGGGCGCCGACATCGCCACTGACCAGGTCATCGAAGCCTGGGGTGCGGCCTATCAACAACTGGCCGATATCCTGATCGGCGCCGAGGAAGGCATCTACGACAGCAAGCAAAAGGCCGATGGCGGCTGGCGCGGGGTGCGCAAGTTCATGGTGGTGCGCCGGGTCGACGAGAGCGATGAAATCACTTCGTTTTACTTCGCGCCGGAAGATGGCAAGCCCATCCTGGCGTTCGAGCCGGGCCAGTACATCGGCCTGCGGGTTGATGTGGACGGTGAAGAAATGCGCCGCCAATACTCGCTGTCGGCCACGCCCAGGCAACAGATGTACCGCATCAGCGTCAAGCGCGAACCGAACGGCAAGGTGTCGAACTACCTGCACCAGCACATGCAGGTCGGCAAGACCATCGACCTGATGCCGCCTTCCGGTGAATTCACGCTGACCGACGGCGATAAGCCACTGGTGCTGATCAGTGGCGGCGTCGGCATCACGCCCCTGCTGGCGATGCTGGAGGCGGCGCTGCCGAGTCGGCGCCCGGTGGTGTTCATCCATGCCGCGCGCCATGGCGGCGTGCACGCCTTCCGCAAGAAAATTGCCAACCTGGCGCAAGAGCACCCACAACTGCAGCATTACTTTTGCTACGAGCAACAGCGCGAACAAGACCCGGCGCCGCACGCGATCGGCTACCTCGACGGCGACAAACTGGGCAACTGGTTGCCGCCATCGCGGGATGTGGATGCCTATTTCGTCGGTCCCAAGTCCTTCATGAAGGCGATCAAGCGCCATCTGAGCGAATTGGGCGTGCCGGCTGCGCAAAGCCGTTATGAGTTCTTCGGCCCGGCCTCGTCGCTGGACTGAGTGCGCGACAGCGTTGTGAGGTTGGTGCCGGACCGGGCGGCGTCATGCCCGCAGCATGGTCCGGCGCTTTTTTTAAATCCTGCCTCCAGTCGAGGCCTGAGCGTCATCATGAATATCGACAAATACAAACACCAACACACCGCCATCTTCAACAGCATCCGCACACTGAAAGAACTGTCGCACGCCGGGATCACGCAAAACGCCGCCGCGATCGCAGCGCTGGTGATCAAGATGAGTTCGGTCATCAAGCTGCACCTGTCCATCGAAGACAAATTTCTTTATCCGGCGCTGCAGGAAGCCAATCATCCGCGGTTGGCAACCATGGGCAAGCAATATCAGAACGAGATGACGCATATTGCCGAAACTTACATCGAATTTGCGCGCAAATGGAACAATGCGGAGCAGGTCGCCGGCAATCCGGAAGGTTTCCGTACCGAGGCCAACCGCGTGCTGAAGATCCTGTTTGAGCGCATGCAGCGCGAAGATCGGGATTTTTATCCGATGATTGAGATCGCCTAAGCGCTCAACTCCCTCAATATCGTCGCCACCCGCCCCAACGCCACTTCGATATCGAGCGTCTCAATCGCGCCATAGCCGAAGAACAGCGCAGGCTGCGGCCTGGCCTGGTAGTAGAACTCGTCCAGCGTGTACAGCGCGACGTCCACGCGCCGCGCCAGGCGGACCAGTTGCACCATGTCGACTTCAGCCGTCATCTGCGCGGCCAGGTGGAAGCCGGCCGTGGTCGGCACCGCGCGCATCCAGGGTTGGAGCTCGCCGTTGAGCGCGGCATGCAGCTTTTCGCGCCGCGCCACATAGATGCCATGGCAACGCCGGATATGCTTTTGCAGATAACCTTCGTCGATGAACCTGGCCATGGCCCATTGCGTCATGGTCGGCGTGTGCCAGTCCGACAGCCCCTTGACGATGGTCATGGCGCGCTGGATCGCCGGCGGCGCAATGACATAACCGACGCGCAGTTCCGGGTTGATGCTCTTGGAGAAGGTGCCGACGAAGGCTACCAGCCCGTCCTGATCCAGGCTTTGCAGCGAATCCAGCGGTCGCCCTTCGTAGCGGAATTCGCTGTCGTAATCGTCTTCGATCACGATCGCGCGCAACGCGCGTGCGCGCGCCAGCAAAGCCGCGCGCCGCGCCGGACTCATCTGCATGCCGAGCGGGAACTGATGCGCCGGCGTGACATAGATGAGCCGCGTGCCGTCCGGGATGCGATCGACCTGCATGCCTTCCTCATCTACCGGCACGCCCACCACACGAGCGCCCTGCGCCGCAAACAACATGCGCGCCGGCGGATAGCCGGGATCCTCCACCGCCACCAGGCTGCCGGGCTCCACCAGTACGCGGGCGATCAGGTCCAGCGCCTGTTGCGCGCCATTGGTCACCAGCACGTCGGCGGCCGTACATTGCACCCCACGCGAAAACGAGACATGGCGCGCAATCGCTTCGCGCAGCGCCGGCAAACCCTCGGTCTCCGCATAAAAGCCGCGCGACTCGCTGCTCTGGCGCAAGCCGTACAACACGCATTGGCGCCATTCCTCCTGAGGAAACTGGCGACGCACCGGGATGCCGCCGAGGAAGTCGTATTGCGAACGCGTTGCCGGGCTGACGTGCCGCATCGACAAAGGGAAAGACTGGTTCAGCCAATGTGCGATCAGCTTGCCCGCCGCCAGATCCTGGCTTTCAAAACGTTTCGGTTTGGGCTTGGCCTCGGCCGGCGCATGGACGAAAGTACCGCTGCCGACCTGGCCGACCAGCAGTTTTTCCAGCGTCAGCCGGCTGTAGGCTTCGGATACGGTTTTGCGCGACAAGCCCAATTGACTGGCCAGCAGGCGCGACGGCGGCACCTGCTCGCCCGGCGCCAGGCGACCGGTCTGGATGGCGTCGCGCAACTGGCGGTATACCTGCCCGGCAAGGTCTTTCGATCCTTCGATGACGATGTGCAGCTCCATGCGCGCCTCCCTTGCCTGTTGTTCTTGTCAGCGCTGATTTTAGCGGCTGCACCGCAAGTGGTCTCCTCATTTTTCGAAGAATTGGTTATCCGCGCAGGGCATTGGCCTCCTTAAGATGTGGTCACTGGATCAACAAACGCCAAGACACTTTTTACCCACTTTCAAGGAGCATCACCATGGAACAACGCGTCGATTTTTACAAAGCTTCCCCCGAAGTCCTGAAGGGCATGATTGCACTGGAAAACGTGGTCGGCAAACTCGGCCTGGAAACCTCGCTGCTGGAACTGGTTCGCCTGCGCGCCTCGCTGATCAATGGTTGCGCCTTCTGCGTCGACATGCACACCGCCGACGCCCGCAAGGCCGGCGAAACCGAACGTCGCCTGTATGCCGTACCGGTCTGGCGCGAAACCCCGTTCTTCACCGAACGTGAACGCGCTGCCCTGGCCTGGACCGAGTCGCTGACCCTGATTTCGCAAACCGGCGCGCCCGACGAAGACTACGCCCTGGTGCGCGCCCAATTCAGTGACGCCGAACTGGTCAACCTGACCTTGGCGATCAATACCATCAATGCCTGGAACCGTTTCGCCATCGGTTTCCGCAAGATGCCGACCGCCTGAGTTTTGTCCAATCCAGCCGCTGCATGCCGTGTCCGGCGGTATGCCAGCGCGCTTTTCCATATTTTCTTGCTGGAAATCAGAGCTTCGCTGCCGGCTTCCTGTAAACTTAGGGGATGCGCTTATTTTTACTTGATTGCTTTGGCTGGTCGTTTTTGTGGATACTGCCCCTGCTTGGCAGAGTATTGGTGTCTTTGCTGGCCGGCAAAGGCCTGCGTGGACGCGGCTCGATCCGCATCTGGCTGGGTACGCTGATCGTGCTGTGCGCCAGTAGCGCAATGGAAGCCATGCTCCGGAGCCAGGGCGACGGCGTGCTCGACAGCGACTTGTTCGGCCAGGCCTTGGCCCGCAACCTGACCGCGGCCGCCGGCAAACTGTTTTCCGTATTGATATTGATCGCAAGCGCACTGATCGGCTTGTTCTGGTTGTTCGGCCGCAACCGCAAGGCGCAGCTCGGCGACGAGGTCGACGTCCCCAGCAGCCTGCCGCTGCAAGCCTCGGTGGCACGTCGTACGCAATCCCATATCGCACCGACCATCCGCAATCTGCCCGCCAGCCAGGCGCTCAAGGCGTCGGCGGCCGCGCCTTTATCGACCGGCGCCAAGGCCCAGCCGTTCGGCAACCTGACCCGCAAACGCGATCCCTGGCCGCTGCCCAACGCGTTGCCGCGCGCCGCCAATCCGGCGCACACGCCAGCCGGCAAATGGCCGACCGCTTCCAGGCCGGCCGAGCCGGCCAAACGTCCGGCCCGTCCTGCCTCAGAATGGGCGCCGTTCGAAGCACTGCGACCGACCCAGGCAATGCTGGCGCGCTCACCGGCGCCCGTGCCCGCGCCGCAAACGACTACGCCGGCACGTCAGGTCGTGCCCAAGCCCTCGCTGGCCGACAGCATCATCAGCAAACCGCGCATTACGCCGATTCCCGGCAGCAGCACCAAGGTCCGCATCAGCACCGCCAGCGACCGCAGCCAGGCGATTCCGACGTCGCTGAGCGCCGCGATCCAGGCGCACCAGCCGGCCGCTGCAACGCCGCCAGCGATGCCGCCCATGCCCGCAACAATATTCGCGGCCGCCCCTGTCGTCACGTCGACCAGCGCCGGCACCGCGCTCGCCGCGCCGGCACCGCTCGCGCTCGATGTGCCGGAAGCCGAAACCGTGCTTGCGCCGGAGCCGTTCAGCATCATCGACAGCCGCGTCGAACCGGCAGTTGCGCCCTTGCTGTTTGACGAGCCCGAAGAGCCTTACGTAGTACCTATGCCGGCAGCAACGGCGTACACGGCGCCACCGGTAACGGAAGCGCCGGCGCCCATGCAAATCCGCACCTGGACACAAACGCCTGCGCCTGCTGCTCCGATTGCCGCCCTCACGCCGACCGCCTACCGCAGCAGCCACATCCCCCTGCCCGGCCTCGACTTGCTCGACCAGGGCAGCGACATGCCGGTAGAGATGGACGAAGCGCAACTGGTCGAAATCGGCCAGTTGATCGAGCAGCGCCTGAAAGAATTCAAAGTCCCGGTGACCGTGCTGGGCGCCTATGCCGGTCCCGTGATCACACGGTTCGAGATCGAGCCGGCGCTGGGTGTGCGCGGTGCGCAAATCGTCAACCTGATGAAAGATCTGGCACGGGCTCTTGGCCTGACCTCAATCCGGGTGGTCGAAACCATCCCCGGCAAGACTTGCATGGGCCTGGAGTTGCCCAATCCCAAGCGCCAGATGATACGGCTGGCCGAAATCATCCAGTCCGAAGCCTACCTGCGTTCGGCCTCGCACCTGACCATCGCCATGGGCAAGGACATCACCGGCGTGCCGGTCGCCACCGATCTGGCGCGCGCGCCGCACATGCTGGTGGCAGGCACCACCGGTTCCGGCAAGTCGGTAGCCATCAACGCCATGATCCTGTCGCTGCTGTACAAGGCCACGCCAGACGAGGTGCGCCTGATCATGATCGACCCCAAGATGCTGGAATTGTCGGTGTATGACGGCATCCCGCACCTGCTGGCGCCGGTGGTAACCGACATGAAACTGGCTGCGCATGCGCTGTCCTGGTGTGTCGCTGAAATGGACAAGCGCTATCGCCTGATGTCGGCGTTGGGCGTGCGCAACCTGGCCGGCTATAACCAGAAGATCGACGACGGCGTCGCCGCTGAAAAATATGTCAAGAACCCGTTTTCTCTGACGCCGGATGCGCCCGAACCGCTCGACCGCCTGCCGATGATCGTGGTCGTCATCGACGAGCTGGCCGACCTGATGATGGTGGCCGGCAAGAAAATCGAAGAGCTGATCGCACGGCTGGCGCAAAAGGCGCGCGCCGCCGGCATCCACCTGATCCTGGCCACGCAACGGCCCTCGGTGGACGTGATCACCGGCCTGATCAAGGCCAATATCCCGACACGCGTGGCCTTCCAGGTCTCGTCCAAGATCGACTCGCGCACCGTGCTCGACCAGATGGGCGCGGAAACCCTGCTCGGCCACGGCGACATGCTATTCCTGCCGCCGGGTTCGGGTTATCCGCAGCGGGTGCATGGCGCTTTTGTGTCGGATGAAGAAGTGCATCGCGTGGTGGAACATCTGAAAGCCCACGGCGAGCCGCAATACGAAGAAGCGATCCTGGCCGGTCCGGCCTCGGAAGAGCCGCAGCAAGGCGACATGTTCGGCGAACCGGGCGATGAAGCCGATCCGCTGTATGACGAAGCAGTGGCCTACGTCACGCGTAGCCGGCGCGCCTCGATCTCGTCGGTACAACGCCAGTTCCGCATCGGCTACAACCGTGCGGCGCGGCTGGTAGAACAGATGGAAGCGGCAGGCATTTTGTCGGCCATGTCCAAGAGCGGCGCCCGCGACGTATTGGCGCCGCCGCCCCCGGACCTGTAAGCACACCGGCACTGTCGTCCTGACTTTCGCCGGGACGACTGCGAATTGCTACTTCTGCAGCTTCGCCGTCTTGCTGATGAAGGCAAAGATCATCACCGTCGCCATGAATTCCACGATGGCAATGGTGGTCAGGCCCTTGCCGTATTGGCCGGTGGTGGTTTTCAGGTAACCCAGCAATTGCGGTGAAAAGTAACCGGCCAGGTTGGCCACCGCATTGATCACCGCCAGCCCCACCACGATCGCCGTGCCGGACAGGAAGCGCCCCGGCAATTGCCAGAACACCGGGATCGCGCCCATCGTGCCGGCCGACGACAAGGCCAGCGCAAACACCACCCCCGCCGTGCTCTTCTCGCCCAGGAAATACGCCGCCAGCAACAGCCCGGTGGCGCCAATGGCCGCCGCCACGGCGGTGTGGATGCGCACTTCCTTGTTGCGATCCGACAAATAGCCGTTGAGCAGCATGCCGAACCATCCGCAGCAATAGATCCCGCCCATCACCCAACCTAGCGTTTTGATGTCGGTGACGCCGACTTCCTTCACCAGGCTGGGGCCGTAGTACACCAGCGTCGCATTGCCGGCGATGATGCAGAAAAACACCATGATCAGCGCCCACATGCGCGCACTGCGTAGCGAGGCGAAGAAGCTGTGTTCGCGTGGCCCCAGGGCCTGCTCTTCGGCCGACAATTCAGCCTCGACATGGGCTTTTTCGCGTTCGCTGAGCCAGTGCGCCTCGCGCGGCCGGTCCGTGAGCAGGAAATAAGCGGCGATCCCGGCCAGGATCGAAGGAATGCCTTCAACGACGAACAGCCACTGCCAGCCCTTGAAGCCGCCCAGGCCTTGCGACAATTCCATGATGTAGGCCGCCAGCGGGCTACCCAGCACCAGCGACACCGCCGAGGCCGAGACGAACACGCCCAGCGCCTTGCCGCGCCGGTGGGTCGGCAGCCAATAGGTCAGGTACAGGATCACGCCCGGTTGCAGGCCCGCTTCGAACGCCCCCATCAGGAAGCGCAAGACATAGAATTGCGTCGCCGTCTGCACCCAGGCCATCAGCACGCAGGTGATGCCCCAACCGATGGTGATGCGCATGATGGTCTTGCGCGCGCCGAACTTTTGCAGCGCCAGATTGCTCGGCACCTCGAAGATGAAATAGCCGATGAAAAAGATGCCGGCCCCGGCGCCATACACCGCGTCCGACCAGCCCAGGTCGCTCATCATGGTGAGCTTGGCGAAACCGACGTTGACGCGATCAACCCAGGCCAGGAACCAGATCAGGGTGACGAAAGGAATGATGCGCCAGACGATGCGGCGGAAAGTGACATCGCGTTCTTCGACGCTTCCTGCGGCCGTTATCGGCGCGTTTGCTGCAATGGTATTCATGCGTCCCCCTGACGTGAACGTTGCTCGGATCGTGCTGAAATGACGTGCGCACGCACCAGGCAGGTGCGTGCGCCGTGTCGCTGTTTCCACAAGCAGCATCCATGCCACTGGCGGAAAACTAGGTCCTGCAGATGTCGGGGAAAATTGTTGTGTGAGAAGGTTACAGCGAACTGTCGGCGTCGGGAGAGCGCAACGCGAATCCGCGCTGGGCCTTGCTGATGTTGCTGGGCGACAGCGGCAGCGCCTGCCGCAGCGCGTGCGAGAAAGCCAGCAATGCCTCGGTCTGGCCGGACTTCAGCTCCAGTTCGAGTTCGCACAGCGCGACCCGGCGACCGGCAGCCGCCACGTAGCCTTGGTCCAGCGCCAGTTCGACCACGGTATCTTGCGGCAACTGCAACATCCAGATAGTGCGCTGGAAACTGGTGGTGAACATCTCTTGCAGTTGCGCCTGCAATCCCGGCAATTCCAGCGCCTGCCGCGCCAGCGGGTTGTCGACCAGCGGCAGCAGCAGGTCCAGTTCGATCTGCGCACCCGGCACTTGGCATTCCCATTCGTGGCGCTGGTGCAAACCGGCCTCGACCCGGCCGCCGCCTTTGTAGGTCTGTATCCACAAGTCGTCCAGCTTGCGCACACGCAAGGCCGACTTGTGTTTTTTCAAATGCAGGCCGGCGGTGTCGAAGTACGTGCTGAACAAGTCTTGTACCGGCGGCGCGGCGCCCGCCGAAGAAAACTGCTGCAGCAGCGGCAATTGGCGAAAGGCGTCGACGTCGCCCGGAGCGATAGCCAATTTAAGTTCGATTTCCATGGCGGCAAGTTTACCCGCAATTGACGCCTTGCTCGCGATTTGTCGTGATCGCAATGAGCATCGCAGCGCAGTTTCCACTATCATGACGGACCTTGCTCCACGCTCACTGCTCACTCTGACTGCCTCCATGTCCGACCTCGCTCCAGACTCCCCCGACACCGAAGACCTCCCCACCGACGCTGCCGACGTCATCCACGAACCGCGCCTGTGGCGCGATGAAGGCTGGACCGCGCGCATCATCAAGAACGACGATGATGACGGCTGGGCGGTTGAAATGACGCGCGAAGGCGAGCGCGAGCCGACCCTGATCGGTCCGTGGACCATGGGCCGCGACAAGAAGAACCCAAAACCGATGGACAAACCGGCCTTCAACACGCTGGTCAAAACCGCCTCGGAATTCCGCCGCCGCAGCGAGCAGCAACTGCATGCGCAATTGCACAAGAACATCACCGTCGACAGCGCCGACGGCAGCATCAGGATCACCCTCGATATTGTGCCGGACGACGACTTCCCCTATGCCGACCTGAAAGCCTGGGATGAAGCCGGCGAATTGCTGGCCAAGGTGCAGGTGGCCGCAAACTTCAAACTGAGCGCCGCCAGCGCCGAGCGCTGGGTGGAAAACGGCTATCGCAAGCCGAGCGGCTCCGGTAGCTGATTTGATCGTGTTGCTACAGACAAAATAAAAACGGCAGACCCAAGGTCTGCCGTTTGAATTTTACCGCTGCTGAAAACATCTTCAGACGCGATAGATTTTTTCTCCGGTCTGGATGATCTTGAACTTGGCGTCCGACAAAGGATCAAGCGCCCGGCCATCGTTCAGTTTGTAAGTCTTGAGCCCTTCGGGCGCGGTCTTGTCGGCCTCTTCGATCGGCGTCTGGTACACCTCTACGTGGTAGGCAGCTCCGGTCTTGCCTTTAGCGTCGAATTTCTCAACCAAATCCATACGTGTCTCCTTATGTGTTCAGGTCAGTACCAGTTTAGGTCCTGTTACCAAGCAATTTGCGAGGTGCGTTCCTTCCAGAAAGCATGCTGACAAGGCACGTGGCGTAACAGGTGGCGGGCCCACCGCAAGCCATGCAACGCTGTCAGCGCGCTTTCTGGAAGGAACCCTTCGGGAACGGCTGCAGGCGTCGCCTGCCGTTGTTGCAGCTCCTTGCCGTAGCACCGCTACGTCGCGTCACTGCGCCTAGGCAGTCAACGCCTGCTGCGCGTTCGCACTCGCAAATTGCTTGGTAACAGGACCTAAAGATAGCAGATTTATTTTTGTGTGGGACAGAGATTTTGGCGCAGTTTCAATTTCTTTCTGATCCGGATCCGCACGTGGGCAAGAAAACATGAAAAACTAGCACTTTTCATTACGGCCAGCGCGCTTCCCCATGCCTTTTCTCGATCTCGACACCCGCCAGAAAATCTATTACGAGTTGATCGATGGACAAGCCGGCAAGCCTTGCCTGGTCTTCCTCCACGAAGGTTTGGGTTGCGCTGCAATGTGGAAAGACTTTCCGCGTCGCCTGTGTGAGATGACGGGCTGCCCCGGCGTGCTCTACGACCGTCTCGGCTACGGCAGTTCCGATGCACTGCAACATGAGCGCACGACGCATTACCTGCATCGTTATGCGCGGGAAGAATTGCCCCAGCTCCTGGCGTACACCATCCCGCACCAGCCCTACATCCTGATTGGCCATTCCGACGGCGGCAGCATCGCCTTGTTGCATGCGGCACAACAGCCGGCGGCTTTGCGGGGCATCGTGACCGAAGCGGCGCACGTATTTGTGGAGACAATCACGCTCGACGGCATACGCACGGCGGAGCAAGCTTATGCCCACGGCAAGCTGCGCGGGCTCAGCAAATATCATGGCGACAAGACCGAACAGATCTTCCTGGCCTGGTCCCGCACCTGGCTGACGCCGGCCTTCGCCGACTGGAATATTGAGGACGTGTTGCCCGCCATCCGTTGCCCGTCGCTGATCCTGCAAGGCAGCGAGGACCAGTACGGCACGCGCCGCCAGGTCGACGCCATCGTTGCCGGCATATCGAATGCGCGCGGTCATTTGATCGACGACTGCGGCCACACGCCGCATCAGGAACAGGCGCAAGCCGTGCTGGCCTTGATGCAGGCATTCATCACGCCGCTGGCGCCTTAGAACAGGCATCGCCTACAACGCCGCAATCTGCTCCAGGAAGGAGGCGACCAGCCGGCTGTCCTTGCGATCGGCCAGGCAATAAATGTAGGTATGCGTACTAACCGGGTCACCCGCAATGCGCAACAGCTTGATCCGCGGATCGGGCACGAACTCGGCCTCCGACACCGCGCCCAGCCCGATGCCGCGCGCCACCGCCTCGCGCAGGGCTTCGCGGCTGCCGATCTCCATCACCACGCGCGGCATCACCTCGGCTTCCCTGAGCACCTTCTCCAGCGCCAGCCGCGTAGTCGAGCCTTGCTCGCGCATCACCATCGGCTGACCGTGCAAATCCTGCAGGCTGATGGTGTCGCGCTGGGCAAACGGATGGTCGACATGCGCAAACACCACGATGGCGTGGTCGGCATACGGCACCGCCACAAAACGTGGATCGTCGTTGAAGCTGGCCAGCACGGCGACGTCGGTCACGTAACTCTCCAGGTCGGCCATGGTTTCCGCCGAGTTGCCCATGCGGATCGACAACGCCACATTGGGAAACTTGCGGCGATAGGCATCCACCATTTCGATCACATGAAAAGGCCCGACCGCGCCTATCTTGAGGTGACCGACATTGAGCACGCCCGAGTTGTACAGCAGGTTGTAGGCATCCAGCTCCAGCTCGGCGATCTTTTGGGCAATCGGCAGCAGGCGTTGGCCGGTGTCGGTCAGATCCAGGCGACGGCCGCGTCGGTAAAACAATTCGACATTGTGTTGCCGCTCCAGCGCCTGCACCTGCGAGGTCAGCGTCGGCTGGCTCACGCCCAGCGTGCGCGCAGCGGCGCTGAAACCACGATTGCGGGCGACCGCCAGGAAAGCGCGTAGTTGTGAAGGCGTCATCTATAGATTCCATCAATAGGTAATCGTCAATCTCCTGATTATATCGATAATAAAGTGGTCACAATAGGTCTCTACTCTGTCGGTCATGAACACAAAACCCATCCTGATCAGCTGGTCCGGGTGGACATAACACTCACTGACTCACCACCGCCAGGAGCATCATGAAACGCCTCTCCGCCCTTTTCCGTCCTGTGGCCTTGTGCCTTAGCCTGATTTCCGCCAGCTCCGCCTTCGCTGCTCAGCCGCAACAATTAACGGTTGGCCTGATCCCGGCTGAAGATTCGCAGGCCATGCTGGAAAACAGCAAGAAAGTCATCGACAGCCTGCAAGAACAACTCGGCATGCCGGTCAAGCCGTTCATCGCTACCGACTACAACGGCATCATCGAAGCGCTGCGCTCGAAGAAGCTCGACGTCGCCTACCTCGGCCCGTTCTCCTACGTGCTGGCGACATCGATTGCCAATGTCGAAGCCTTCTCCGTGGCTGAAACCAAGAAGACCGGCAAGAGCTCCTACAAGAGCCTGATCATCGTGCGCAAGGACAGCGGCATCGACACCGTACCGCAGCTGAAGGGCCACACCATGGCCTTCGTCGATCCGTCGTCGGCATCGGGCCACCTGTTCCCGACCGCCGGCCTGCAAAAGCAAGGCATCGAACCGAACAAGTATTTTTCGCGCGTGATTTTCTCTGGTTCGCATGACGCCAGCATCCTGGCCGTCGCCAACAAGAAGGTGGACGCCGCCGCCGTGGCCGACCGCATCTTCGCCGCCGCCGTCGCCAAGGGCGTGATCAAGCAAAGCGATTTCAACATCGTCTGGACTTCGCCGGACATCCCGGAGTCGCCGATGGTCTGGCGCAAAGACCTCGATCCTGAACTCAAGAAGAAAATCGCCGCCGCCTTCGCCAATGTCAAGAACGTCGAATGGGGCGACCAGGGCGTGCTCAACGGTTTTGTGCCGACCAACGACGCCGCCTACAACGTGGTGCGCGACACCGCCAAGATCCTCAATCTCGACCTCAAGGCCATGAAATGATCAAGATCCGTTCGCTCACCAAGCAATACGGCAGCAATGCCGTGCTGCGCGGCATCGACCTCGATGTCGCTCCCGGAGAATTCCTGGTCGTGCTGGGACCGTCCGGCGCCGGCAAGTCGACCTTGCTGCGTTGTATCAACGGCCTGGCAACACCGACTTCCGGCGAGCTGGTGGCGGCCGGATTCGATGCCACGGATACGCGCAACGGCAACGTCCGCAAATTGCGCCAGCAAGTGGCCATGATTTTCCAGCATCACAATGTCGTGCCGCGCCTGTCGGTGCTCAAGAACGTACTGACCGGCCGGCTCGGCCAGAGCGCGACGCTGAGCTCCATCCTGCAACTGTTCAGCCGCCAGGACATCGCGCTGGCGATGGATTGCCTGCGCCGCGTCGAACTCGATCACAAGGCCGATCAACGTACCGATGCGCTGTCCGGCGGCCAGCGTCAACGCGTCGGCATCGCCCGTGCACTGGCGCAGCGTCCGCAAGTGATTCTGGCCGATGAACCGGTGGCCAGCCTTGATCCCAAAACCTCGCGCCTGGTATTGCAATACCTGCGCGCCGCTTGCCGCGAACTCGGCATCACCGTGGTCTGTAACCTGCATCAGGTCGACTATGCGCGCGAATTCGGCGACCGCATCGTCGGCTTGTCGGGCGGCAAGCTGGTGTTCGACGGTCGCGGCGACGAACTGCGCGACTCCCATCTCAACCTGATTTACGCCGGCCTCGATCAGGTCAAGGCGCACGACGAACTCCCGGTCCTGCGCGCGCCGCGTGAACTGGTGCTGGAAGCAGCCCTGTCATGACTACCTCGCTACCCGCCCACAGCGAACGCGCCAGTTACCACGACTACGTCTGGACCGGCCCCCGCCCGCTGAGCTTGCGTGCCTGGTTGCTGTGCATTGCCGCCGTCGTCGCAGTCGCGTTTGTTCTTGCCTGGAGCGCACAAGGCACGCAGCTGAGCTGGAGTGAACTGGCCAACGGTTTACCGCAGATCGGCGATTTTTTGCGCCGCTCGTTTCCACCCAACTGGAAGATCCTCGGCAACCTCGTCGGCCCCGCCGTCGAAACTGTACAGATCGCCATCTGGGGCACCTTGCTGGGCGTGATCGTGGCGATTCCGGTGTCCTTCCTCGCCGCCCGCAACCTCAATCGCAACCGCGTGGTCTACCAGGCGGTGCGCCAGATACTCAACGTCACGCGCAGTATCAATGAACTGATCCTGGCGCTGGTGTTCGTCTCGGCGGTCGGCCTCGGCCCTTTCCCCGGCGTGCTGGCGCTGGCCTTGCACGGCGTCGGCATGGTCGGCAAGTTCTTCGCCGAAAGCATCGAGGAAATCGACGACGGCCCGCTGGAGGCGCTACGTGCGACCGGCGCCCGGCCGCTGCAGGTGATTGTGTTCGGCGTCTTGCCGCAAGTCATCACCGCCTGGATCGCCACCGTGCTGTATCGCTTCGAAGTCAACCTGCGCCAGGCCACCGTGCTCGGCATGGTCGGCGCCGGCGGTCTCGGCTTCGAACTGGTCAACAGCCTGAAGCTGTTCAAGTACCAGGACACTGCCACCTGCATCGTGGTCGTGACGCTGATGGTAGTGGCGGCCGACACCATCTCCAGCCGCTTGCGCCAGATGATCCAGGACGGCAAGGTCCACTAATTTTCAGTCACATTTTTAGTAAAGAACGCCATGTGGAATTATCACAACCCGGTCGCCGTCCAGGCCGGTAGCGGCAGTCTGGCACAGTTGCCGTCCTTGTTGAACGGCAAGCGCGCCCTGCTGATCACCTTCCCCCAGGCCGCCGCGCTCGGGATGGAAACACGCATCGCTGAATTGCTCGGCACGCAACTGGCCGGCATCGAAAACGCCGTGCAGCCCAACCCCGACGTCAATTGGCTCGCCGCCATGTATGAGCGCGTGTGGCGCGACCATGCCGACGTCGACTGCATCGTCGCCTTCGGCGGCGGCAGCGTGATCGACTGCGCCAAGGCCATGCTGAGCAAAACACCTTCCGGCCGTTTCGATGAATTGCTCTCGCACTTGCGTGATGGCGCACCACTATCGGATAACGGCGCCAAGACACTCATCGCCATTCCGACCACCGCCGGTACCGGCAGCGAAGTCACGCCATGGGCGACCATCTGGGACGCGGCCGCAGGCAACAAATATTCTCTGCATCAAGACTGGACCTGGCCGCAGGCCGCCATCATCGATCCGCAACTGATGCTGAGTCTGCCGCAGGACATGACGCTGGCCTGCGGACTCGACGCGCTTTCGCATGCGCTGGAATCGATCTGGAACGTCAACCGCAATCCGGTCTCCAGCAGCCTGGCCGCCACGGCTGCACGCAGTATCGTCGACACACTGCCCGAGTTGCTGAAGCATCCGTGCGATCTGGTGCTGCGCGAGCGCATGGCGGTTGCCGCGCTGCAGGCGGGCCTGGCTTTCTCCAACACCAAGACTGCGCTGGCGCATTCGCTGTCCTATGACATCACGCTGCACCATGGCGTCACACACGGCATCGCGTGCTCATTCTCGCTGCCGCATGTGATGGCACTGGCCTTTGGCAATGCAGCCGATGTCGACGCCCTGCTATTGCAGATTTTCGACGCCACCGATGCGCAAGAGGCCGTCGACAACCTGTCCGGCTTCCTCGCACGCCTGGGCATCAGCACCGATCCCGCGCACTACGGCGTCGCCGATGCCTGGGACACCCTGGTGCAACGCGCATTGCGAGGTCCGCGCGGACGCAACTTCATTGGCGCACGCACCGCGAGTACCGTCACCATGCCGGCCTGACTTTCGTCAGGACGGCTGTAGAGCAATGCCGCTTACCCATCCACCAGAAAGGAATTTCCATGCCCCGTACAAGCACTGCTCCCCAAGAGCTCCAGGCCGTCATTTTTGACTGGGCCGGCACGCTGGTCGATTTCGGTTCGCTGGCGCCGACACAAATCTTCGTCGACGCCTTCAAGAGCTTCGACATGAGCATCTCGCTCAAGCAGGCGCGCGGTCCCATGGGCCTGTCCAAGTGGCAGCACATCCGCACCTTGCTCGACAACCCGGAAATCGCACGCCAGTGGAAAGAATGTCATGGCCAGGCACCCGACGACGGCGACGTCGACGCCCTCTATGCGCGCTTCATGCCGATGCAGATCGCCAAGGTCGGCGAGTATTCCCAAGCCATCGCCGGCGTGCCGCAAACCTTGGCCTGGCTGCGCCGGCAAGGTCTGAAAATCGGTTCCTGCTCCGGCTATCCGCGCCAGGTGCTCGACGTGCTGCTGCCATTGGCGGCGGCCGAAGGCATCGCGCCCGACCATGTCATCGCCGGCGATGAATTGGCCGCCGGCGGCCGCCCCGGTCCCTACATGGCGCTGGCCAACATGCTGGCGCTGAAGATCAGCAATGTGGCCGCCTGCATCAAGGTCGACGACACCACGCCCGGCATCGAAGAAGGCATCAACGCCGGCATGTGGACGGTCGGCATTTCGCTGTCCGGCAATGAAGTCGGTTGCACCCAGGCCGAGCTGGCGCAACTGTCGCCGGAAGAAATCAAGGCGCTCAAGACCCTCGCTGAAATGCGCTTGCGCGACGCCGGTGCCCACTATGTGATCGATTCGGTGGCCGACCTGCCTGCGGTGGTTGAACAAATTGCAGAACGGCTGAAGGCGGGCGAACGCCCTTGATGATGGTCGCCACGCTACGGCAAGTGAGCGTGGACAGGTGTGGGCGACTAAACGTCATGCAATTGCCAGGCCCCTGAAACCAGGGCAGTTGCATGCAAGGACAATACCGTCGAGCCAAGACATAAAACTCGCTTTGAATGGCTCAGACGGCGGTTAAAACACAAAGCAAACATTCAAAAACGGCAGTTCATCGCATAAGAAAGATAATTATTTACAATTAAAAAAATATTAATTTATCTATATTGATGTCAATTATTTTTGAGAGTTTTCTTATATAAACGTCGACCTCAAATCGCGACAATGGCTTCACTGCAACACGAAACCATTTCAACCCAAGCGATTTAAGGACCACGACCATGAACAAGCTCATCACCTTCGCAGCGCTGGCCTCCACTCTGCTGGCTTCCGGCCTGACTCAGGCGGCTACCACCACCGAACTCAAAGTCACCGGCGTCATCCGCCCGGCTGCCTGTACCCCAAGTTTCACCGGCGGCGGCACGGTCGACTATGGCGTGATTGTTCCAACCGCTCTGAGCGCTACTGCGCCAACTGTTCTGGCAGAAAAAACGGTACCGTTCAGCATTACTTGTGATGCAGCAACCAAAGTCGCCGTGCTTGCGATCGATAACCGCAAGACCTCGGTTGTTGCCGGCCTCGCCGCCAAAGCAAAGTATGACGATACTTACGGATTCGGCCTGGGTACCTCTGGCGGTAAAAAAATCGGTACTTATATCGTTCGCCTGGTTCAGGGCAGCTTTACCGCTGACGGCGCCAATCCCGATCTGCTCTACGAAACAGTCACTGCTGGTACTTGGGCTCGCGCGGGTGGCGGTGCTTTCAAAAGTGACGGATCGCACCGTAAATCGTTTTCAACAGCGGGGACGACTACGCCAGGTTCCTACAAAACCATCGCCGGTACCTTGGGTGTTCAGGCAATCATCGATCAGACCGCCAACCTGGATCTGAGCGGCGATGTCCCGCTGGACGGCTCGGCCACCATCGAAGTGATGTACTTGTAATCGGTTTGACTGCAACAACAACACCATTTCAAACGGATTGCAGGACAACATCATGGAAAAGCGCATGACCATTGCCGCAGTGACTTGCTCGCTGCTGGCTTCCGGCCTGGCTCACGCCAGCACCACGACCGAACTGAAAGTCACCGGCGTGATTCGCCCGGCGGCCTGCACAGCCAGCTTCACCGGTGGCGGCACGGTCGACTACGGCGTACTTCCGCCAAAATCCTTGAATCCCACCACACCAACCCCGCTGACGCAAAAGAGGCTGCCATTTAGCATCACGTGCGATGCAGCAACCAGAATTGCCATCCTTGCCACTGACAATCGCAAAACTTCAGTCGTGGCTGGCCTGGCCGCCGATGCCAACTCAGGTGGTGCGGCTTTTAACGATACCCAGGCATTCGGCTTGGGCACCGTTGATGGTAAAAAAATCGGTACCCATGTCATTCGATTGATACAGGGCAGCGTGACTGCCGATGGCGCCCTTGTCGATGTCATTCAGGAAAGTGCTGACACAGGCGTGTGGATACGTGCGAACCGCGGCGCCTTTATCAATAATTGGGCTTCTCGCAAATCGTTTGCTGCCGTTGGCAGGACAACACCGGGCGCCTATAAAACCATCGCAGGCACCTTGAGCATCCAGGCCATCGTCAGCAAAACATCGGACTTGAGCATCACCGGGGACTTGCCGCTGGACGGCTCGGTTACCCTCGAAGTGCAATACCTTTGATCTTCTTATCTTGAACCTGACGCCCGCTTTGCTGTTGATAACGGGCTTATTTTTGCCGTTCCTTACTTTTCCGCCTCTTTAGAGATAGAGCAGTTCCAGTGTCACCGATCCATCCAGATCTACCGAGCCCTTGTCAGATCGGTTCTCCGTGCCCTGGATCACGGTTTGCAAACTCAGGGCTGCCTGAAAGCTTTTGCGCCCTGTTGTCGCGACTGCGCCATGCTGTGCCCAGGTATAAAGGGTATTTTTCTTGATGAGCTTGTCTTTCATCAATTCCCAACGAGGGAATAAGTGCTGAGGAGTCGACTCCAGGAAGGTCTCTGCGCCGCGCTCCACTCCCGCAGATTCAAACGCCATCAGATAGCCGCCGCTGTCCTCCGTCAGTCGCCCCAGTCCAAAATGATAGACGTCGCTGTAACTCCTGTTTGCCACCACCAGCCGGCGGGGCGATGCCGTTTTGCGGCGATTGTCGATGATCTTGATCGCCAGATTGGCATTGAAACTGCAGGATATCGAGAGCGTCATGGTCTTTTTTCCCAGAACGGTCGTGCTGTCGGGCAGGCGAGAATCTGCGGGGACATTGCCATAGCGCACGATGCCGCCGTCGGAAACCGCAGGAACGCAGGCCTCTGGAACAATGCGGCCGACGACTCGCAACTCCATGAGGTCTCCCGCCAATACCACCGGCGAAAAACTTCCCAGGACCAGCAGACAGATAACCGAAGTCTTGAACATATTCCCTCTCAGAGGCCCGGCCAGTGTGCGTGAACCGATGCTGGATAACGTCATGTTCATCTATACATGCTAACGGAATATAAAAATTCTATATGAAAACTCACAAGTTAATTAATGAAATTTACCCCAAAAAAACATCGAAATCGTGAGCAGTGCCGGCACTGACACCACGTCCGGACTTTCGCCACGATGGTGGCATCACAAGCGTTGCGCTGATGGCTGGCGTTTATCGCTTCACTAGACAGCGCCGCCATCGCTATTAAATTTACGCTCCAAATTTATAGAATTATTTAGCAACAAACAAAGCAAAAAAATAATTAAAACTAGATTGTTTTTGAGGGTTTTCTCATATAAACGCCAACCTCAAATCGCGACAATGGCTTCACTGCAACACGAAACCATTTCAACCCAAGCGATTTAAGGACCACGACCATGAACAAGCTCATCACCTTCGCAGCGCTGGCCTCCACTCTGCTGGCTTCCGGCCTGACTCAGGCGGCTACCACCACCGAACTCAAAGTCACCGGCGTCATCCGCCCGGCTGCCTGTACCCCAAGTTTCACCGGCGGCGGCACGGTCGACTATGGCGTGATTGTTCCAACCGCTCTGAGCGCTACTGCGCCAACTGTTCTGGCAGAAAAAACGGTACCGTTCAGCATTACTTGTGATGCAGCAACCAAAGTCGCCGTGCTTGCGATCGATAACCGCAAGACCTCGGTTGTTGCCGGCCTCGCCGCCAAAGCAAAGTATGACGATACTTACGGATTCGGCCTGGGTACCTCTGGCGGTAAAAAAATCGGTACTTATATCGTTCGCCTGGTTCAGGGCAGCTTTACCGCTGACGGCGCCAATCCCGATCTGCTCTACGAAACAGTCACTGCTGGTACTTGGGCTCGCGCGGGTGGCGGTGCTTTCAAAAGTGACGGATCGCACCGTAAATCGTTTTCAACAGCGGGGACGACTACGCCAGGTTCCTACAAAACCATCGCCGGTACCTTGGGTGTTCAGGCAATCATCGATCAGACCGCCAACCTGGATCTGAGCGGCGATGTCCCGCTGGACGGCTCGACCACCATCGAAGTGATGTACTTGTAATGTTCAGTCCGCTCCTGAAAGCTCGCCCTGTGATCCAGGATGGGCTTTGCAAATCTGCCAGTGCCGATGCCAATCAGGTGGGCAAGCTCTGCCACAAGACTGCCTTCGACAGCGCCTTCCTCGCTTGATCGTTGTCCTGATGAGAAAAGACCCTTAAAAAGGGTGCATTTCGCGGCATCCCCCGGAAACCAAGATCGTATGATGATTCCAGCGCCTGATAACAATCCATGAATGAATGCACGCGCGCAGCAGGCAACGCTGCCGTTGTATGACAGAGGGGAATAATCAAGTGAAGATCGCCGACATCATGATCACCTGCGGCACTGCACCAGGCTCTGGCGGGCTTGTACGACTGACCGCCTCCACGGTGGCCGTGTCCGGCAAGCCTCTCATTCGAAAAAAAATGCAATGACAAAAATCGCTTCCATCCGGTATATCGTCACCGGCATTGCCTGCTTGTACTGCCTGTCGGATGCACAGGTGCAAGCAGCCACGGTTGACCTGACCGTCGTCAGCACCGTGACCCCGGTAGCTTGCACGCCGACCCTGTCAGGCGGAGGCGTTGCCGACTACGGCGCGATGCCCGCCGGCATCCTGAAATCGGGCGGCATTACAGCGCTGCCGACGCGTTCTCTCTCCCTGACCATCGGATGCGACGCCTCGGCAAAAATCAGTTTGAAGGTCATCGACAATCGCAGCGGATCAATGGTCCCCAGCATCGTTGCCGCAGGTTCCGGAGACGGCAGCCTGAACGATACATTCAACTACGGGCTTGGCGTTGCTTCGGGGAAGAAAATCGGCGGCTACACAATCACCTTGCGGCCAGGTTCGTATACGGGCGACTACGCCGCGGTACAGCTGTTTTCTTCCACCGACAATGGCACCACGTGGCAGACGACAAGCAACGGCGTGGTGGCGAAGGGGCAATGTTTTTCCTGGGGAGCAGCAGGCACGGGCAGCATCGGCGCGTATCAAAACATCGTCGGCACCATCACCGTGCAGCCTTATATCGACCGACCGGAAAACCTCGGGCTCTCGCAAGAAGTCATCCTGGACGGATCGGCGACGCTGGAACTGACCTATCTGTAAAAATCTGTCATCGCATGCTTGTCATTGCACAACAAAAATTCCAATAAGCCACCACAACGGGAGTAATTTAATGTTCCTCGATGTAATCAAAACCGTACCTATCCTGCTCGCCGCGGGCCTTTTCACTAGCAGCGTCGCTCACGCCAGCGGCATGTTGCCTGAAACCTCGGTAGTGATCCTCAATGAGGCAGACGGAGAGACCAGCATGAACGTCAAAAATACAGACAGCACGCCTACGCTCCTCTATACATCGCTGCAAAACCTGCCGGACGACCAAGAACCCCTGCTGGTGGTGTCGCCGCCGGTGGCGCGCGTGGAGCCGGATGAAACACAACTGGTGCGGTTCATCCTGCAAAGCAAAGTCCCGCTAAAAACGCAGCGTCTGAAACGCGTTATTTTTGAAGGCATTCCTCAAAAATCAGGGGAAGGCGGCGTCAAGGTCACGATGAATGTCCGACAAAATCTGCCGGTGATCATTCATCCCAAAAATCTGGCGATCAACCGCGAGCCATGGAAGCTGCTGGAGTGGTCGCTGCAAGGCAATTCCCTGGTCATTAAAAACAACAGCGCCTATGTCGTCCGGCTGGCGCAAGCCGTGGAGCTGCAACCCAATAAGGTGGCGGTAGATATCGGCAAGACCTACATTTTGCCGGGCGAGGTGCTCAATGCCGCGGTCACACTTGGCGCCGGCCCTGCGCCGACCACAGTCAAGCTGTCGCCGGCCACGGTCTACGGTTTTTCGGTCGACACCTACGATGCTCCGCTCGCGCGCAGCGCCCCGTAACAAGTTGCGTGCCTGTGCCAGCTTGAGGTGAGCGTGACACATGCCGCACGTCGGTCGCGGGCTGTCTGTGATCGGCACGACTGACATCATGTCAATAACAACTACCGATGTGCGCCTGTCGAATCGCAAAGCGCTGGGACGATTGCCATTGCGCACACTCCTATGCTCGCTCCTGCTGGGCAATATCGTCTCGCCTTTGGCGTATGCTGTCCCGCCGGCAGCGCCCGATTTGCCGCCGGGATTCGATCTTGACTATCTCAAAGACCGGGGTCTCGATCCTGCGGTCGCCGATTTTTTTCGCGAAGCGGCGCGTTTCCGGCCGGGCGTGAATGTCGTGAGCCTGTTTGTCAACGGCAACAAGCGAGGCAGAGCCGACGCTCACTTCAATGCACAAGGAGAACTGTGTTTCGACAAAGCGTTGCTGGACAAGGCCGGCCTGGTCGTCCCGAAGCAGACCTTGAGTACGTCGGTATCGCCGCCCGCCTCTTCCCCCGCTGCTGTCCGCGCAGCGGCTGGCCCGGTTTGCTATGACTTAAAAGCGGCTTTTCCTGAAATGCGGATTGAACTACGTCCAGGCAAGGAGGAAGTTGCACTGGTGGTGCCCACCGATGCCTTGCGTCCCAGCGAGCAGAATCTAAGCGGCTACGGTCACGGCGGCACTGCCGCCATCCTCAATTACGAACTGCTGGGCCTAAGCAGCCGCTTTGCGACCAGCTCCAGCCGGTTCATGTCCGCCAATGCAGAACTGGGATTTAATTTCGAAGACTGGATTGTGCGAAGCCGAGAGGTGTATACCGCGCAAGATAGCAGCTCGCAGCGCCAGCATCTTTATGCTTACGCGCAACATACGCTGGTCGATTACAAGTCGATTTTTCAGGCAGGACAAATCAATATCGCCAACTCGGCATTTTCCGGCGGCGCCATCACGGGGGTACAGATTATCCCGGAGACCGCCTTGATGGGATTGAACATAAACAATGTCATGGTCGAAGGCATTGCCCAATCGCAGGCCCGCGTCGAAGTACGCCAGGCCGGGGCGCTGATTTATTCGACGGTGGTGCCGGCAGGCCCGTTCGGTTTGGCCGATCTGCCGCTATTGAACGGCAACAGCGACTTGGAGGTTACCGTCACCGAAGCCAATAACACGCAGCGCAAATTCATCGTCCCGGCGGCGTCGCTGCACAGCGGCTCCCTTGGCAATCAACGCGGTTACTCCTTTGCCTTGGGCAAGCTCCGCAGTGTCGGCAACAGCGACGCACGACAACCGTGGGTCATGACCGGCACTGGTGGATGGAAGGTCGGCAAAGACAGCAATCTCAGCGCGGGTCTCATGAGCGCGACCGGGTATCAGGCCGCGAGCTGGGGCACCGATACCCGCGTACTGGACAACACCAGCGTCAGCTTGCAACAACGACTGTCGCATGCCTCGCGCGAAGGCGTGCGCGGCACGCAGTTGACCTTGTCGGGCAACAGCATCCTGACGACGCAGCTGTCCGGCAGTTTGTCCGCAACCCAGCAAACGCTAGGCTACCGCGACCTGTCCGATATCACCATAGACAACACCGCGCCAGATTGGCAAAGCACGCGCTACCGCGGCCAATATACGGCCTCGTTGAGTTGGAACGATAGTGCATTGGGCGGCTTCAACCTGTCGTATTCGCGTTCCATGCAATTTACCGGCACGAGCACGCAACGCCTGTTCGGGGCCTGGGGGAAAACCTTCGAATTCGGCACGATATCGCTCAATATTGACCACAGTATGGGCAATGCTAACCAGGGTACGACTGCCAATACCTTTTACTTGACGCTATCGATCCCCCTGGGCAAACGCAGCGTCCGGACCTATGTCAATAACAGCAGTGGATATGTCCGCATGGGAGCCTCGGTCAACGAACAAGTCAACGATTACGCCACCTATGCGGTCTCTGCGGAACGCGACACCCAAAGTCGGGAAACGGACTACTCCGGCCAACTGGCCTTGTTGCCGCGCTATACCCAGGTCAATCTCGGCTACACGCGTACTGGCGCCGGCTCCACCACATACAGCGGCGGCCTGCGTGGCGGCGTCGTCCTGCATCAGGGTGGCATAAGCCTCTCCCCTTACCCGGTGCAAGATACGTTCGGCATCTTGTCCGTGGGCGACGTTTCCGGCGTCAAGATCGATACCCCGTACGGCCCAGTCTGGACCGACCCCTGGGGACAGGCCGTCATCTCGCAGCTTCCGTCCTATGTCAGCAGCCGGCTTGAGATCAACACCAAGAGCCTGCCGCGCAACGTAGATATCAAGAACGGCTATAAGGTGGTGGAGCCCGGACGCGGCTCCGTCAATATGGTCAATTTTGACGTCATCAAAGTCCGTCGCATCTTGCTCAACACCAAAGGTCCGGATGGCGCCCCCTTGCCGAAAGGCGCTTTCGTCCTGGATAGCAACAATCAGTTCGTCACCACTGTCGTGGACGACGGCCAGATTTTTCTGAACGGCAGCGGCCCGTCGACTCAACTGCATGTCTCGCTCCCCGGCAATCAGCACTGCACGCTGCGTTATGCCCTGCCGGAAAAAATCAATCTCGATATGTTCTATGAAACCACAGACGCGATCTGTCAGCCTGATGTACAAGCCAATAGCAGAGGTATACCTTATGCACGCTCTTAATTTGATGCCTTACCGATCTGCATGGCCTGTCGCTGTGGCCCTGTTGTTGTCGCTCTTTCCTGCGACGGCGTTTGCCGAGAGCTCGGATAACTGCCGTCTGCAGGTCAGCAATCCCGTGGTGGACTACGGTAACGTCACGCGTCCGGAATTGATGAAACGCCAAGTGTCGCCGTTGCAAATGTCCGTGGGCAAACAAAGCGTGACCTTGACCGCTGTCTGTCGCCGACCGGTATTCATGTCCTTGTTCTTTAGGGGCAACGCAGCGGACACCATGAGTTATCGCTTCGGCAATGCGGGCAGTTTTTCCCTGACGGTCTCCAATGCCCAACTCGATGGCAAGGCGATCAACCTCGGCCGGATCAAGGTCGCCGGACAAAAACCAGAATCGGTGAGTCATAGCGCCGCGCTTTTTCCCAACGAGGGCGTCATTGCGGTCATCAACGAACTCCCCGCCAAGGGCAACAATCTGTCGCTGCAGATCGATATTGAAGCACGCATACCGACGACGGCCAATCGCATCACCGATCAAACGATCTGGCGAGGAAACGGGACTTTTGAGCTGATGGAAAACTGAGGCAAGCCCGACGGCAATCGCATCCGCGAGCGAACATTAGATTGACTCGGTGCAGTCGACTGCGAGGCTTGCAGAGCCTGGCTCTCCGACCACTGCACCGATAAATTTTTCATTATTTATAAAATTTAATTAATATTAAACAACAAGAAACATCTATTAAATACACACTATTTTTGAGAGTTTTCTCATATAAACGTCTATCCCAAATCGCGATAATGGCTTCACTGAAACACGAAACCATTTCAAACAAACCGATTAAGGACGACGACCATGAACAAGCTCATCACCTTCGCTGCACTGACTTCCACCCTGCTGGCCTCGGCCCTGACCCACGCAGCAACCACCACTGAACTAAAAGTCACTGGCGTCATCCGTCCGGCAGCTTGCACACCCAGTTTCACCGGCGGCGGCACTGTCGACTATGGCGTGATTCCTCCTAACACGCTGAGTGCCACTGCGCCAACCGTATTGGCAGAGAAAACCATCCCATTTAGCGTCACTTGCGATGCAGCAACCAAAGTGGCTGTCCGTGCCATCGATAACCGTAAGGCATCTGTGGCGCCCGGTGTGTTGGCGACAGTGGGTGCTTGGGCAACAGATAAATTTGCTTTCGGCCTTGGCTCGACGGCCGGTAAAAAAATTGGCGCTTACAAGATTCGTATGCCACAAAGCTCTTTCACTGCTGACGGTACGACACCTGATCTGATCGTCGATTTAAACAATGACGGAACATGGGCTAAGTCTGGTTATGGCAACCTCTTTAGCAATGGCACAGCCCGCATTTCCTTCGCTACAGCAGGCACTATCGTTCCAGGCTCTTATAAGACAATGACGGGCGTCATCGGTGTGCATGCCGTTATCGATAAGACCTCGAATTTGGATTTGACCAGTGATGTCAATCTGGATGGCTCCGCAACCATCGAAGTCCAGTATCTGTAATCTCTTCATAGCACGCCCGTAAGCCCGCCCTGTTTTTTGGGGTGGGCTTTTTGGGTCCTTGTTGTCGACGACCTGCCGAGATTCTGAATCAATAACAGACATCTTTTTCCTTTGGCAACCAAGACCAACCGACACCGCAGAGAGCGGTCGTCAAAAAATGAACGCCAACAAGATCTGGCATCCATGAAATCTCCTCTACAATAGATGCCCTGCGTTCGAAAAAATCGTATCGCCAAAGGAAAGATCATGCCCAAGAAAGAAGAGAAGCTGGATCCGGAAACCGAAGCACTGATCCAGTGGTGCACCGAAGTCGAGAAATTCCTGGTCAAAGGTGGCGCCACGTTGCAACAGGCGCAAGAGCATATCGAGGAAGAAGTCGAATGGTTCACCGACCTCTTCTATGACGGCCTGACCCCGGAAGAAGCCGCCAAGGAAGCGCTGAACTAAGCCTCTGTAACAAAACGTCTCCGGCAAGTAGCCATCTGTAGGATAGGTGTAACAAATGGATTCGGCAGATGGTTTTCGGCGACGATGGCGCTACAGTGCCTCATCGTCATTCCCGAAGGACCATCATGCTGACTTTCCGACTCTGCGTCTCCGCCATTCTGGCCGGCAAGAAACCTGCCGCGATCCCCGAAGCTGCGTTGAAAGAGCACGCCGTCATCGCCACCATGCCGCCGCCTCCGCCCAAGAAAGAAACCGCGCCGAGCGAACGCGATGGCGTCATCTGGAGCCCCGGCTACTGGAAATTTTCCAACAATTGGTTTGTCTGGTGCGCCGGCCATTGGGAGTTGTCACGTCCCGGCCAACGCTATACCGCGCCGCATTGGGATTGCTATGCCGACGGTTGGCATTTCCATGCCGGCGAATGGCGTGAAGACGGCGTCGCCGGCAAGGCCGCCAAGAAACGTACCGACAGCAGCATCAACGACGGCGGCTACGACGTGCTCGGCGCGTTTCGCTAGTCAGCCGGAGTTACTCTGATAATCCACCTTCAGCAAGGCATCCAATAGTGGCTGGGTCGCATCGGCGACACGCTCCAGGCTGAGCTCGCGCAACTGATTCAGGTCGACCGCGGCTACCCCACCCAGGCCCGCCCATGACAGCAAGGCCGCGAACGCCTGCGGCGTATCGAACATCCCGTGCAGGTAACTGCCCAGGATTTGCTCGTCCGCCGAACGCGCGCCTTCGGGCCGGCCATCGATATGAAACGCGGGCCGTTGCAGGGCCGCACCGACCGACACGCCCATGTGGATTTCATAGCCGCTGACACTGGCGTCTTCCGTACCGAAGGCACAACGCCCGGCGACTTGCAGCAAGTGTTTTTGCTGCGTCAGCTCGGTGCGCATATCGAGCAAGCCCAAACCTTCCATGCTGCCCGCCGTCCCTTCCACGCCATGCGGATCGTCAACGCTGGCGCCCAACATCTGGAAGCCGCCGCAAATGCCGATCAGCTTGCCGCCGTAGCGCAGGTGCTTGTCGATCGCGGCGGGCCAGCCTTGCTGCTTCAGCCAGGCCAGATCGTTGCGGGTATTTTTGCTGCCGGGCAGGATGATCAGGTCGGCTGCCGGTATCGGCTGGCCCGGGCCGATGAAGCGCAGGTCCACTTCCGGATGCGCACGCAAGGCGTCGAAGTCGGTGTGATTGCTAATGCGCGGCAACACCGGCACCACAATCCGGAATTGCCCCAGGGCGCTCTGGCTGGAGGCGATGGCGTCTTCCGCATCCAGATGCAAGCCGTGCAGGTAGGGCAATACCGCCAGCACCGGTTTGCCGGTGCGTTGCTCGAGCCAGTCCAGGCCCGGTTGCAGCAAGCTGAGATCGCCGCGGAAACGATTGATGACGAAACCGACGATGCGCTTGCGTTCGCTGTCCGACAGGCAATCGAGGGTGCCGACCAGATGCGCGAACACGCCGCCGCGATCGATGTCGGCCACCAGGATCACCGGGCAATCAACCGCTTCGGCGAAGCCCATGTTGGCGATGTCGCGTGCGCGCAGATTGATTTCCGCCGGACTGCCGGCGCCTTCCACCAGCACCGCGTCGTATTGCGCGCGCAAGCGCCCATACGATTCGAGCACGGCCGCCATGGCACTGGTCTTGTAGCGGTGGTAGTCACGCGCATTCATGTCGGCGCGCACCTTGCCATGCACGATCACTTGCGCGCCGGTGTCGCTGGAGGGTTTCAGCAACACCGGGTTCATGTCGGTGTGCGGCGCGATGCCCGCGGCCTGCGCCTGCAACGCCTGAGCCCGGCCGATCTCGCCACCGTCGCTGGTGACGGCGCTGTTGAGCGCCATGTTCTGCGGTTTGAACGGCGCTACCTTGACGCCATGGCGCCGCAGTAAACGGCACAAGGCTGCTACCACGGTGCTCTTGCCCGCATCCGAGGTGGTGCCCTGCACCATCAGCGTGTGGAAAGGCAGGCGGCTCATGCCGTGCTCCCGCCGGCATGCTGCAATCCGGTCATCTCGTTCCAGCCTTGCAAGGCTGCCTGCAAGCGACCCCAGCTACGCTCATCGGGCGGCAGGCCGAGACGAATGCCGCCGGCGCCGCGCGTAAATAAACGCACCCAAATGCCCTGCTGCGCCATCCATTCGTGGAAGGCCGCGGCCTGCGGCTGCAACCACCATTGATACAGCGCGCTGCCGCTGGACTGGATGCCATAACCGGCCAGCAGGTTTTGCAAGCGCAGGCCCTGCGCCAGCAAACTGGCGCGCGTGGACTGTTGCCAGGCCAGATCCTGGAGGGCGGCGGCGCCGATGTCTTGCGCCGGTCCGCTGACGGACCACGGGCCGAGCCAGTCCTGCAAGGCATCGAGCAGTTGCGCTTGGGCCCCGACAAATCCCAGCCGCATGCCCGCCAGGCCAAAAAACTTGCCCACCGAGCGCAGCACGATCAGGCCCGGCTGGTCGACATGGCCCGCCACACTCACCTCTGGCGTGGTGTCGCCAAAGGCTTCATCGACCACCAGCCAGCCGCCGCGTGCCGCCAATTGCTGCGCCCATGCCAGCAAGGTCGCCGGCGCGACGCGGGCACCGGTGGGGTTGTTCGGATTGCACACCACCATCACATCGCAGGCGTCCAGCGCCGCCGGCAACGCGGCATAGGCAACTTCGCGCATGGCGTGGCCGGCGTGCGCCCAGCGATGCGCATGTTCGGCATAGGCCGGCGCCGCCACCACCACGCGCGCCGCACCCGACCTACGCCAGCGCAACTGCGGCAAAGCCTGGATCGCTGCTTGCGTGCCCGCCACCGGCAACAGTTGCGGCGCACCGTAATAGGCGCAGGCGGCATCGACCAGCGCGCGGTTCGATTCCGGCAAGCGATGCCAGGCATCGGCGCGCAAGGCCGGCGCCGGATAGGCATGCGGATTGATGCCGGTGGAGAGATCCAGCCAGTCCGAGCGCGGAATGCCGTAACGGATCACCGCATCGTTGAGGTTGCCGCCGTGTTCAAGCATGCAGGCCTCCCAGCGTCACGACGAAGGACAGCAACAGCATGGCGCTCAGCCATAGCATCGCGGTGCGCGCCACCAGCGTCCAGGCGCGCTCGATATCGTCGGCCACGGCGTCACGGCCGATACCCAGCGGCGCACGCTGTTCCACTTCACCGTCATAAATGGCGGCACCGCCCAGCGCCAACCCGAGTGCGCCGGCGCCGGCCGACATCACCGGACCGGCGTTCGGGCTACTCCATGCCGGCGCTTGCGTGCGCCAGCAATGGCGCGCCTGACGCCAGTTGCCGAGCACGGCGTAGGAATACGCGGTCAGGCGCGCCGGCAGCCAGTTCAAAGCATCGTCGATGCGCGCCGCCACGCAGCCGTACGCCAGCAGGCGCGGCGTACGATAGCCCCACATGGCGTCGAGCGTGTTGGACAGCCGAAACAGCAAGGCGCCCGGACCGCCGCCGACGGCAAACCAGAACAAGGTGCCGAACACGGCGTCGTTGCCGTTTTCCAGCAAGGATTCGACGGCGGCCTTGGCCAGGTCAGTCTCTTGCGACTGCGTGGTGTCGCGGCTGACGATGCGCGCGGTCAGTTGACGTGCGGCCGCCAGGTCGCCGGCTTTCAACGCCTGCGCAATCGGCATCATATGGTCGCGCAGGCTGCGCAGGCCGATGCAAAAATACAGCAGCAGCACATGCCATGCCGCCGCCAGCCAGAACGACTGCTGCGCCAGCAACACCGTGATCCAGACAGCCAGTGCCACCGCCGGCAATACCGCCAGCGCCCAAGCAAGTGCACCGCGCAGATAACTGCCAGGCTGGCGGTTGAGGCGGCGCTCCAAGGCTTGCGCCAGGCGGCCGAAACCGACCAGCGGATGCCAGCGCCGCACTTCGCCGAGCAGCCAGTCCAGCGCCACGCCGGCCACCATCAACAAGGCCAGCACACTCAGATCGAGTCCGTTCATGCTTGCCCTTTCAACTGCAGCGGCAAACCGGCAGCGACCCATTGCACCCGTTCGCAGATGCTCGCCACGGCCTGGTTGAGGCGCCCGGCTTCATCGACGAACCAGCGCGAGATCGCGCCCTGCGGCACGATACCCATGCCGACTTCGTTGGACACCAGCACCACCTCGCCCCTGGCATCCGACAAGGCTTGCAGGAAACGCGCGCGCTCGATGGTAAAACGCGCGGGCGCTTCAATGCGGCCGATCTCGGGATATTCCTTGCGTTCGGAAAACAGCAGATTGGACAGCCACACCGTCAGGCAATCGACCAGCACCACATTGCCGGCCGTACTGCAACGCGCGATGGCGTCACCCAGCGCCAGTTGTTCTTCCACGGTTTGCCAATGGGCGTACAAGGTGCTGCGCTGTTGCCGATGCAAAGCAATGCGCGCCGCCATCTCGTCGTCGCCGACCGCCGCCGTGGCGATATAGGTGACCGGCTTGCGGCTTGCTGCCGCCAGGCGCTCGGCCTGGACGCTCTTGCCGGAACGGGCGCCGCCAAATACCAAAGTACGCTGGTTCATTTTTCTTTTTCCTTGCATCCCCATGCATCGCGATAGACCAGATCGTCCAGCGCCTGCCGTGCCGCCCAGCCTTGCTGCTCGAGCATGGGACGAACATAAAATTCCTTGACGTGGCCAAGGCAGATCACCGCCACCGGCGTGGCGCCGGCCGGCATGCCCAGCAAATCGGCCAACTGGCCGGCATCGAATAACGATACCCAGCCCATGCCTATGCCTTCGGCGCGCGCCGCCAGCCACATATTTTGTATGGCGCAGGCGACCGAGGCCAGGTCCATTTCCGGCAAGGTGCGACGGCCGAAAATGTGGCGCTCGCGCTGGTCCATCAGCGCCGCCACCAGCACCTCGCCGCATTCGCGTATGCCCTCCACCTTCAGGCGCATGAACTCGTCTTCGCGCTCGTGCAGGGCTTGCGCAGTCAACACGCGCTCTTGCTCCACCATCGCGTGGATCGCCTCGCGCCGGCTGCGCTCGACGATGCGGAGGAAACGCCAGGGCTGCATGAAGCCGACGCTGGGCGCCAGATGCGCCGCCTGCAGCAAACGTCGCAGCAAGTCGGGATCGATGGCGTCCGGCAAGAAATGGCGGATGTCGCGCCGCTCGGCAATCGTGCGGTAGACAGCGTCGATATCGGACTGCGGATAGCGATGGCTCATGCGCTAGTCTCCGGGGCTGCAGCGGTGGCGTCGCCTTCGTCGGGCAAGGTAATCGAGCCCTTGAACAAAGCTGCCGTGGCGGCCGGCGATGAAGCAAAACAGGCATGCAGATAGGTCGCCGTCACACCGTGCTGGCGATAGATGCGCTCGCCGGCCGACGTGTCGTACAGCCGCGCGCCGGTGAAGGCCGCCGCCATCGCCGTGACGGTGGTCGAGTAATGGAAGGTATGGCAGCGCAAGGCGCCCTCGGAAAACCCGATGGTCTGGTAACCCAGCCCCTGCAGGCGCCGCTGCATGACCGCGCGTCCGGGCAGGATGCCGAGCATGCGCGCCCGCGCACCGTCCTTGTCGGTCAGGCTCTCCAACAGGTACAACAGGCCACCGCACTCAGCATACAGCGGCTTGCCGGCGGCGCAATGTTCGCGCAAGGCCTGCTTCATCGGCGCATTGTCCTGCAGCTCCTGCAAGTGCAGCTCGGGATAGCCGCCCGGTAAATACACGCTGTCGGCGAGCGGCAGCTGAGCATCCTTGAGCGGCGAAAAAAACACCAGCGTGGCGCCCAATTGGCGCAGCACATCCAGGTTGCCGCGATACAGGAAGGAGAACGCCGTGTCGCGTGCAATCGCAATGCGCATGCCCTGCAACAAGGGCGACAGCGGCGGCCGTTCGCTCGCATCGACGGCGGCAAACTCCAATGGCGCAGGCAGGCGCGCCAGCTCGGTTGCACCGATCACAGCGGCAGCGGCGGCGATACGTTTATCGAGGTCGGCCACCTCGGCGGCCGGCACCAGGCCGAGATGGCGCTCCGGCAATTTGAAATGCAAGTCGCGCGGCATGCTGCCGAGATAGGCGATGCCGTGGGGCATACCCTGGCGCAGCATTTCTTCGTGGCGTGCACTGGCGACGCCGTTGGCCAGCACGCCGATCAAGGGAAAGCCGGGACGGTAATGCGCCAGGCCATAGGCAATCGCTCCCAACGTCTGCGCTACGCCAGCCACATCCACCACGGCCACCACCGGCAGCTTGAACAAGTCCGCCAGGTCGGCGCTGCACGGCTCGCCGTCGAACAAGCCCATCACGCCTTCAATCAAAATCAGGTCGGCATCTTGCGCTGCCTGATACAACAGGCGACGACATTCAGCCACGCCCATCATCCACAGGTCGAGCTGATAGACCGGATTGCCGCTGGCGCGCTCGAGGATGGTCGGATCGAGGAAATCCGGCCCGGTCTTGAACACCCTCACCTTGCGGCCCTGGTCGCGATGCCAGCGCGCCAGCGCCGCCGTCACGGTGGTTTTACCGTGATTGGAGCCGGGCGCGCTGATGAACAGCGCCGGACAATTGAGCGCCGGCGAGGAGGAAGCTGAGGCAGACACGATCAGAACTCCACACCCTTTTGCGCCTTGATGCCCTGTTCCTTGTAGGGATGCTTGATCGGCCGCATCTCGCTGACCAGGTCGGCCAGCTCGATCAGTGCATCGGGCGCATGACGGCCGGTGACCACGATATGCAGCATCTCGCGGCGCGCGGCGAACACGTCCAGCACTGCTTGCAGATCCAGGTATTGGTACTTGAGCACGATGTTCATTTCGTCGAGGATCACCATGTCGTAGCTGGGATCCCGGATCATGCGCACGGCTTCGGCCCAACCGGTGGCGGCGGTCTTCATGTCGGCGTCGCGGTCTTGCGTATCCCAGGTGTAGCCGGAACCGACCACGTGGAAATCGCACTTGGGATGCACGCCCAGGATATCGCGCTCGGCACTGTGCAAGGCACCCTTGATGAACTGCACCACGCCCAGCTTCATGCCGTGGCCGAGGATGCGCATGCCCATGCCGAAAGCGGCGCTGGACTTGCCCTTGCCGGTGCCGGTATTGACGATCAGCAAGCCTTTTTCTTTTTGCGCGGCGGCCTTCTTTTTCTCGAAGCCTTCCTTGTGACGCTGAGTCATCCGCTTGTGCGATTCCGGATCGGTTTTCATTATTTGTTCTCTCTATTTCCAGTGTGTTCCGGTGAGTTCGGAGAGCAAGGCTGCAACCTTGCTGCGGCTCGGGTGATAGCCGATGAAGACCAGTTCGGACTTGTCGCTTTGCGCCTGTTCATTGGCGGCATCGGCGTTGATGGTCACGCGTGTGCGCACGCCCTGCACCAGCTGCGGGCGCTTGCCGTCGAGCGTACGCACGAAACCTTTGGTGCGCAGGATAGGCTCCGACCTGGCCGCTTCGGCAATCGCCAAGCGCAGCTTGTCGGCCGGTTGCGGCGACTGGCTGCGCAGCGTGAACGACAACCAGCCCGGATCCTGTTCGTGGAAATGCTTGTGCGTCGCCAGTCCGTGGCTGTGCGCCGCCAGGCCGGAATGCGCGTGACCGTTGAGGCGGCCCTGGTCGGCCAGCACGCCGGCGTCGACACCCGGCATGCGCACATGTGTATAGGTGTGCTGATGCGCCTGCAAGGTCGGCTGATGCAAGCGCAGGCCAAGCGCGAGGCGGATGTCCAGTTGCGCCTTCCACGCCAGTTCCAGGAAGCGCACATTGGGCGCGCGCGAACGTACGCGCTGTTCGGCTGCCAGCAATTGTGCTTCGCCAAGCGCGTCGATTTTGTTAAGCACGACCACGTCGGCGTATTCCAGTTGGCGCTCGAACATGTCGGCCACTGCACTGTCGGCGCCCTGTTCATCCTTGCCCTGGGCAAAGCGGTCATCCAGCAGCAAGGGCGTATCGACCACCGCCAGCGTCGCGTCGAGGATAAAATGCGCGGCCAGCTCGGGCGTCTGCAAGCTTTCCATCACTGCCGTCGGCAAGGCCAGGCCGGAGGTCTCGATCAAGACGTGATCGACCTGCGCGCGCCGCGCCGCCAGCGCCAGCATGGTCGGCACGAAAAGCTCATCGTCGCCGTAGGCGATCAGGCCGTAAGAGAAATCGTGGATACGCACCTGGGCGTCGTCGTCGCTGCTGGCGCGCATCAGGTCGCCATCGATTGTCACCGCGCCGAACTCGTTGATCAGCAGCGCCAAACGGCGCGTCTGGCGGCGTTGCACCAGGCTGCGCAGCAAGGTCGTCTTGCCGGCGCCGAGGAAGCCGGTGACGATGGTGACGGGGATGGGCTGCGCCGGCGTCATGCCTGCTTGCCTTCATGCAGCCAGCGCTGCACATGCGCCGACGCAGCATCGAGACTGTCGGCCTGCAGCGGATAGGCCAGCGCCGGACGGCGCACCGTCAGCAGCGGGATGCCCAGCGCTTGCGCGGCATCGGCTTTGGCGCGATAGCCGCCGGCGTCACCCGAATCCTTGGTCACCACACAATCGATGTTCCAGTCGCTCCACAGCGCTTGATTGAAAGCTTGCGAGAACGGTCCCTGCATGGCGCAGATGCGGCTGCGCGGGATGCCGAGGTCGATGGCGCGCTGGATGAACTCCGGCTCCGCCGTCACGCGTACGAACCATTGCTTGCGGTCCGCGCCCGGCGCCTGCAGGAAGCTGGCGATGTCCTTGGAACCGGTCGCCAGGAAGATGCGCTCGCCCTTGGCAATCGCCTGCGCTGCGGCTTGCTCCATCGATTCGCACACTTGCGCATCGCCGGCAGCAATCGTGCTCGGACGTTCGTAACGCAAATAGGGAAGGTCCAGGCTCTGCGACAAGCCCATCAACTGCTGCGACATCAGCGTGGCATACGGATGGGTGGCGTCGACCAGCACCCGCGCCTCATGCCGCTGCAGCGCCTGCTTGCGCGCTTCCACCCCCTGGCGGCCGGCCCAGACCGTGACGCCGGGACAATCCTGCAAGGCCAGCTCGGCGCCGTATTCGGTGGCGGTCGAGACCACCACCTGATGGCCTTGCTGCGCCAGCTGCCTGGCCAGTGCGTTGCCGTCGCTGGTGCCGGCGAATACCCATACCGCCTGCGCCGGCAGCGCCGGTTCTGCCGGCACGACGATCGATTCGTCGTGCCAGTCGTTATAGCCGCGCGGCGTGAAGATATAACCGCGCTTGCGCTGCGTGAAACGATTGCCGATCACGATGCTGGTCAGCATGTCGAATTGCAACGACGGCAATTCATCGAGGCGATGAATGCTCACTTGCTGGCCGGGACGATAGGCGTTCTTGACCACGCCGCACAGCGTGTGCGGCGCTTTCGATTCCAGCATCAGTTTGAGGATACGATACACGCCCTCTTGGCGGCCGGCGCTTTGCACGTTGTACAAGACGCAGGCCAGGTCGGCCTGGGCGATATGGCGTGCGCGGTTCTCAATCCACTCCCACGGGCACAGCAAATTGGACAGGCTCAGTGTGGCGAAGTCGTGCGACAGCGGTGAGCCCAGCAGGGACGCACAGGCATTGGCCGAGGTCACGCCGGGAATCACATTGACTTCGTAATCGTCGTCTTCGCGCATCTCATCGAAAGCCAGGGCCGCCATCGCGTAGATGCCGATATCGCCGCTGGAAATCAACGCCACTTTTTCGCCGTTGCGGGCTTTTTCGATCGCCAGCATGGCACGTTCACGCTCTTGCGTGAGCGGCGGCGTGTAGATTTGCTTGCCCTCGATATGCGAGGCGATCCAGCGCAAATACAACGCGTAGGCGACGATGACATCGCTGTCGCGCAAGGCGGCGACGGCGCGCGGCACGATCAGGTCGCCAAAGCCCGGGCCCACCGAGACCAGATTCAATACTCCACTCATAACACTGCTTTCTCTTTGTTCATTGCTGATTGATTCCCTGCTTCATTGTCAGTCGGGCCGCAGCCCGGTGTCGGGCAAACCGATGTCTTCCACCACCGCTACGGTGACGCCGTCGAGCGCGGTCTTGGGCAGCGCCAGCACGCCGCGCGGGCTGGCGATCAGTGCGCAGGGTTCGCATACGCCGTCGACACCGACATTCTTTTGCACCCATTCCGAGGGCGCCGTGACCCAACCGCGCGCGGCGACGTCGGCGGCGGCGATTACGCGCAGCGGCAATTCATGCGCTGCGCAAAACGTCAGCAAACCGGGTTCTTCTGCTTTCAGATCGATGGTCGCGACTTCGCGCACTTCATGCAGGTTGCGTCCCAACAGATCCAGCGCCTGCGCCACGGCTGCGCTGATCTTTTCGACCGGTACGTTCTTGCGGCAGCCGATGCCGAGCACCAGCGGCTTCAGGGCCTCGGTCGCCGTCGTTATCACCGGCACCGCGCCGACCACATTGGCGACGCGATACGCCAGCTGGTTGCCGCCGCCTTCATGGCCGCCCAGCAGCGAGATTGCGAAGCGCCCGGCTTCATCGAGCAGCACCACGGCCGGGTCGGTCAGCTTGTCTTGCGGCAAGCCTTCCAGGAAGCGCACCGCCACGCCACTCGCCGCCAGCATGATCCACTGGCCCTGATGACGATACGCGGCGCGGAATTGCTGCTTCTGCGGAATGCCGGCATTGAGCCAGGGACGATACAAGACGCCGCCCAGTTGCCCCTGCAAACGCGCCGCCAACGCTTCGCTCTCTGCGCGTACCAGCCAGATGCCAAGCGTGTTGGATTGCGTCGTTGCCTGTGGGCTTTGCGTGGGCGTCGTCATGATCAGACCTCATCTCCGGTGGCGGTAGTTTCCACGACTTCGGCAGCGTCCTTGTCTTTCTTGTTCTTTTTCACGACGCGAAACAGATGCGTGAAATCCTTGGAATACAGACTCGACTCGACTTGCTGGCCTTTATCGAGCGCCGCGCCGACCAGCATCATGGTGGTCAGGTTCCAGGCGCCGCGCTTGGTTTCTTCCAGCACGGTGGCCAGCGTGCCCTGATACACACGCTGGTCGGGCCAGGTGGCGCGGTAGACCAGGGTCACCGGCGTGGTGTCGGGATAGTGCAGGCGCAGGTCGGTCACAATCTTCTTCAGATGCGGACCGGACAGGAAGATGCACATGGTGGCCTGATGCTCGGCCAGGCGCGCAATCGATTCCAGCGCCGGCACCGCCGAAGCGCGACCCGAGACACGCGTCAGGATCACGGTCTGCGACACTTCAGGCTTGGTCAGTTCGGCCGTCACCGCCGACGCTGCCGCCGTAAACGACGACACTCCCGGTACCACTTCATACGCAATACCCAAGGCTTCCAGACGACGCATCTGCTCGGCCGTGGCGCCATAGATGGCCGGGTCGCCCGAGTGCAGACGCACCACGTCGAGGTCGTGCTCCTGCGCGCGCTGGTAGCAGGCCTGTTGCTGCTCCAGGTCGAGCTGAGCGGTATCGATCAGCTCGGCATCGGCACGGCAATGCTGCAGCATTTCAGTCGGCACCAGTGAACCTGCGTACAACACCATCTGCACGCTGCCCAACAGCTTGGCGCCGCGCAATGTGATCAGGTCGGGAGCACCGGGGCCGGCACCGACAAAATAAACTTTCATAAATCCACCTTCATGGCTGATGCCTCTTTTCCAATGCGGTCTTGCGTATCAACATGGTCGCCAGGTAGCCGCTCACGGCATGGTCCCGGTCGCCTGCTTCCAGGCCGCGCAAATCGTTTGCCAATACTTCGCCGTCGAGCCCAATGCGTCGCGCGAAGGCGCAATGCGCGGCGATGCCCATTTCCTTGAGCAAGGCCAATACCCAGGGCAGGCGCGCACCGACTTTCATCAGCACCACGATGTCGTGGCTTTCAATTTCCTGTTGCAAGCTGGCCGGATCGTCCGGGCACGGCAGGATCAGCGTGCGTTCCTTGCCCACGCCCAGCGGCCAGTCCAGCGCGGCAGCCGCCGAGGCGTAGCTGGTGATGCCGGGGAAAGTCCGGTGTGGAAAATCGGGCAGCAAATCTTTCAATGCCGCCAGGATGTAGCCATAGGTCGAATAGGTCAGCGTGTCGCCGATGGTCAGGTAGGCGACGCTGCGCCCGGCCTGCAATTCGGCGGCGATGTCGTGCGCCAGTTGGGCGTAATGCTCGCGCAAGACATTGCGATCCGGGTCCATGTTGAACTCGACTTCACGCAAGCGCTCGGGCGCAAGCGCAACGCCTTCCAGACATTGCAGGGCCACCGAGGTATCGGCGCTTTTGGCGCGCGGCACATAGACCAGGTCAGCCTGCTGCAAAGCCTGCATGGCCGCCAGCGGCAAATAGCCGGCCGGGCCCGGACCAACGCCTATGCCCCAGAACATGCCCTGCTTCATGTGCGGTGTCATGGTCGCCCCCCCAGCAGATTGCCTTCCAGATCGAACAGGCGCACTTCGACACGTTGCACCGACGGCACGCGCGCCCGCGCCAGCGCGGCGATGCGCGCTTCGATGGCGCGCCACAAGGCAACCGCGCCCGCTTCATTCTTCAAACGTTCAATTGCTGCTTCCACTGTATTTGCACTTTCTATCTCGGCAATCAGGGCTGCGGAAAATCCCAACTCTGTCGCCAGTTCCGCCGCCACCCGGGCGACGCCGCCCATCGCCATATTGCTCTTGCTCGAATGCGTATCCCATACGCCGTCGAGCACCTTGGCCAGTTTGCCGGGATGGCCGGCCAGCCACAACACATCCAGTTGTGCGCCCTGCTCGGCCAATGCCGTTTGCGTGAAATCAAGCGCGTCGCCGAGGAAATTGGCGATCTGCACCGAACGCGCTTCCGGCAAGCCCAGCTGGTCGCGTGCAAACGTGCGGCCGATCTTGCCCGGCAAATACGCCACGCAGGATGCCACCCCGTTTGCCTTGCTCGCATCGGCCAGCGCGACACGGATATACACTTCGATCGAAGCGATCCACGAGGCCAACGACATCGGCTCGACGATGCCCGAGGTGCCCAGTATCGAAATGCCGCCGACGATCCCGAGACGCGGATTGAAAGTCTTTTGTGCAATCTTCAGGCCGTCTTCACAACCGATGGCGAGATCGAAACCGCCTTCACTTTCGATACCCAATTCTTGCAATACTTCGCGCACCGCCAGTCGCATCATCTGGCGCGGCACCGGATTGATGGCCGGCTGGCCGACGGCCACGCGCAAGCCCGGTTGCGTTGCGGTACCGACGCCGGCCGCCGCCAGGAAGCGAATCTCGCCGACGTCGTTGCGCGCCACTTCGGCAAAAATCGTCGCGCCGTGGGTATTGTCGGGATCGTCGCCGCCATCTTTCAACACTTCCGCACGTACGCGCTTGTCGTCGATTCGCTGCACGTCCTGTATCGGCACCAGCAAATAGTGCTTGCCGTCCGGCAGGCTCACTTCCGCCTTCTCGATCTGTGCGTCGCGCAACAACATCGTCAGCGCCGCCTTGACCGCAGCGGTGGCGCAACTGCCGGTCGTCCTGCCGCGCCGCAAGCCGTTCGGGGCCAGCACGGTAAGATCGAATTCGGCGCGTTCAAGCTCTTGCATCAGCTTTTTGCTCGGCTTCTTGCGCAGCAATCACCTGGCCGATGGCGTCGATCATCAAGGCATTGACCACCGTCGCCGCCCACGGCGAGCCGCCGCGCGTACCGCTATTGGTGATGCGCGGCACTTGCAGGCAGCGGCGCAGGTCATCCTTGCTCTCACGCGTGCCGACAAAGCCGACCGGCAAGCCGATCACCAGTTGCGGACGCCAGCCATGCTCGCGAATCAGACGCGTGGTTTCCACAATCGCCGTAGGCGCATCGCCGATGGCGAGGATGATGTCGTTGCCGAATTTTTCCCATGCCCGGCGCACACCGGCGGCCGAGCGCGTGATGCCTTGCGCTTGCGCCATCAGATGGGTTTCACGGTCGTGCACCCCACACCAGGTTTCGATGCCGAGTTGCTCTACCAGCGCGCGCTTCAAGCCGGTCTGCACCATGGTCACATCGGTCACTACGCGCTTGCAGCGCAGGATGGCGCGGATGCCGGCTTCGATCGCGCCGGCCGAAAAATAGATATCGTCGACTGCGTTGAAGTCGCCGCTGGTGTGCACCAGGCGCTGCAACGCGGTCAGATGCGCCGGTGGGAACATCGACCAGTCGCGGCCGGCGGCGATGATCTCGAAACTTTCCTTCTCGATCGGATGCGGCACGTAGGGCGGAAAGTCAGCCTTGGGTTCCACCACCGGGGTTTCGCGACCCAGCAAGCCGCGCACCTGCAAATGATGGGCGCGCTGCGGCTCGCCGATCTGCTCTTCGAAGCCGACGATCTGCACGCGGTATTTGCACAAGGTGCAATTCATCGCAGCGCGTCCTTCGACTGCTTCGCGGGCACGTTCCAGCATGACATCGGCAACGTGTTGGTGCACGCCAAGATAGCCGGCCTGCAAGACTTCCAAGCCTGGCTCGCGCTGCTGCAAATCGTCGGCGGCGGCATAAATGCGTTTGACCAGCACGCCATCGAACAGAAAAAACGGCAGTACGATGACGCGCGTAAAACCCAGCAAGGCGGCGGCGCGCAAGCCGTCGGCAACGAGTGGTTTGGCAGTTCCCGAATAGCAGACATACACGCCGCCGAAGCCCATGCCTTCTTCCAGCATGCGGGCCAGTTTCGAGACTTCGCCGTTGGCGTCGGGGTCGGTGGTGCCGCGTCCGACCAGCACCAGGCAAGTGTCGTCGCGGCGGATAGTCCGGGTCGATTGTGCTTCGGCGGCGAGCACGCGCTCCTGCGCCAATTGCAGCAATTGCGGATGCAAATTCATGGCCGCGCCGAAATGAAAATCGACCGCGGGATACTTGCGCGCCAACGCCAGCACTTCGGTGGGCATGTCGTTCTTGGCGTGGCGTGCGGCCAGCAACAAGCCCGGCACCACCGCCACCTGCTTGCTGCCCGCGGCGAGATTGGCCTCAACAGCTGCGCTGATGGTCGGGCTGGAAAATTCGAGATAGCCGTGCGTGACCACGCGACCGCGCGCACGCGCGCGCACGATCTCGACCAGCGCTTCGAACTCGCGCACGGCGTCGGCGTCGCGGCTGCCGTGACCGGCAATCACGATGCCGTAACTTGCCTCCTCGGCAACGCCGGCGATAGCAGCAGGCAGCGCGCTCACACCGCCTCCGCAGGTAGGAGGGGAGGCGGTTCGATCTGGCTGTCCATCGGCGTATGGGTGCGAATCAGCATGATGCTCATGTCGGTGAACTCCTTGTCCACGCACTCGGCCAATGAACCATGCCATTCGGCGTCGCCGCGCGTGAGGTTTTCCCAGACTTCGGTAGGATGGTCGGGCTGCACGCCGTTTTCCAGCAGGTAAGCCGCGATATGGCACGGCATGAAGGAGCGCGCCGCATCCCAGGGACACGGTATCACAATCGCATTGCGGCCGTCATTGAGCACATGCACAAGATGGCGCTTGAACGGCGTCAGGTCACCGCGGCGATGGAAGGTGATGAAGGTGGTTTCATCGAAACATACCTTGGCGCGCGACGCCAGGATTTGCGCCGAGGAAATGCCGGGCAAGGTTTCGACCGGATGGCCGCAAGCGCGCTCAACGCGTTCCAGGTACTGGAAGCCGCTGAAATGGATGTCGCCCATGAACACCACCACGCAGCGCTTGCCGGCGTGATGCGCGGCGGCAACCAGATCCAGCTGGGCGACCTGGTCGCGATAATTCATCAACATCACTTGCGCCGTCGGCGGGATGATGCTTTGCACGACATTGACGACCGCGTCGAAGCCCGCCACCACGTCGGCATCGCGAATCAGTTCGGCGCCGCGTTGAGTGAGGTAGCCGATGTCGCCGGGACCCGCGCCTATGCAGATAATCATTTTTCTATTCCTTTGTTAAAGCGCCGCTCACACAGCACCGCTGACGGCGTTGCTTCGCGTTGCCGTGCATTCGCACTGTCTGCGGCGGCGCGCCTTGCCAGCGGTGCTGTGTGAGCGGCTTGCGTGTCATTGAGTCATTCGTGCACGAATCGTCAGCGCCAGGTTGTCGGCCGTCAGTTCTTCCAGGGTCATGCATTCTGCACCCAGCGCCTGCGCCAGTTGCGCCGCCCGGCCCAGCCTGACGTAGCCGGTTTCGGTGTCAAGCACCAGCGCCGGCGTGGCGCGTGCGGCCAGTTGCTCGGCCAGCGCCAGCGACTCGCGCCAGGGGTCGCCGCCGTTGTCAAGTGCAACGTTACCCTTGCCGTCACTGAGCAACACCAGCAAGGGCGGCGCCGTTCCGGCGGATGTTGCCAGCGTCTGCAAGGCCAGTTGCAAAGCATGCGGCAGCGGCGTGCGTCCGCCCGTTGGCAGTTCGCGCAAACCTTGTTCGGCCAGGTCGACGCTGCGCGTCGGCGCCAGCAACAGCGATGCCTTGTCTCCGCGAAAACCGATCACCGCGACCTGGTCGCGACGCTGGTAGACGTCGGTCAGCAACGCCAGTACCGCGCCCTTGACCGCTTCCATGCGACGCTGCGCGGCCATTGAACCGGAGGCGTCAACGACGAAGAGAATCAGGTTGGCGCTCTTGCCTGCCTTGACCTTGGCGTGCAGATCGCCGGTCTGCAATTGCACCGCGCCGCCCTCGCCCTGGCCTTCGGCGGCGCTGCGCAAGACCGCCGTGCGCAACGTTGCGCCGACGGCAAGGCTGGCGGGATTGCTGTCCGGCACCGCACGTATCATGCGACCACGGGTGGCGTCGCCAGCATCGCTGCGACGCCCGGCAAGCGTGGCGACTTTGTTCACGGGTGCATCGACTTTGAGCTGGCGCGCGGTACCGCTATTGGCGGCGGCGAACACTTGCGGGCTGTCGCCGTCGCCCGACTGCTGGTCGACATCGGATGACGCGTCTGATGAATCCTGAACATTGTCTCCTTGTTGTTCGGGCGATTGCGGCGGCATGGCCTGCTGCATCAAGTCGTCGAGCTTGTCCTGATCCAGGCCCGGTTGTTCGAACGGCTTGCGGCGACGGCGATGCGGCAGCACCAGCTCGGCGGCGGCGCGCACATCATCGGGTGTCACTTGCAGGCGGCCGTCGAGCGCCGCAAAAGCGCGCGCAGTCTTGTGCATGACAATGTCGGCACGCAGGCTGGCGACCTCGAATTCGCAACACAGATGGCTGATCAAATCGAGCAAGGCGTCACTCAGCACGACTTGCGGCAATAGCGCCTGCGCCGCAGCAATGCGGATGCGCAAGACTTCTTGTTCCTCATGCCATTGCGCGGCATAAGCGGCTGGATCGGCTTCATAGGCCAGACGACGGCGCACCACCTCGGCGCGCAAAGTCTTGTCGCGCGGGGCGACGACTTCGACCATGAGGCCGAAACGATCCAGCAGTTGCGGACGCAGGTCGCCTTCTTCCAGGTTCATGGTGCCGATCAGCGTAAAACGCGCCGGATGCGACACCGACAAACCGTCGCGCTGCACCGAATTGACGCCCATCGCGGCGACGTCGAGCAGCACGTCGACCAGATGGTCGGGCAACAGGTTGACTTCGTCGATGTACAGGATGCCGCGATGCGCGGCGGCCAGTAAGCCCGGCTTCAAGGCGTTTGGTTCGCCTTGCAAGGCGCGCTGCAGGTCGAGCGTGCCGAGCACGCGGTCTTCGGTGGCGCCCAGCGGCAGCGTCACGAAAGGCACGCTGGCCGAGACGATTGCGGCATCGCTGCGACACACGGTGCATTGCTCGGCGGGCTGGCCCGGCAAACAGTTGTAGGCGCAGCCGGCGCTACGCTTTATCGACGGCAATACTGCCGTCAGCGCGCGCGCCGCAGTACTCTTGGCAGTGCCTTTGTCGCCGCGGATCAAGACCCCGCCCAGCGTAGTGTCGACCGCGCACAGCAGCAAGGCATTTTTCAGTTGCGGCTGGCCGACGATGGCGGAAAATGGAAACAAGGGAAGACTCATATCAAACTCCGCGCGGGGTTTCGCCGCGCGCCTCCAGCAAGGTTTCGCTCTTCAGGTACAGCTGGCGCAAGTCTTCCAGCGTCTGCGCCTGCGGTTCTTGCCACATGCCGCGGCTGGCGGCTTCCAGCAGGCGTTCGGCAATCGCGTTCTGCGCCCAGGGATTGGCTTCTTCGAGGAAGCGTTGCATGCCGGGATCGAAGGCGTAAGTTTGCGCCAGTTGTTCATACATCCAGTCGTCCATGACTTGCGCGGTGGCGTCGTAACCGAACAGATAGTCGACCGTGGCGGTCAGTTCCAGCCCGCCCTTGTAGCCATGGCGCTGGATGCTGTCCAGCCATTTTGGGTTGACCACGCGCGAGCGGAATACACGCAGCGTTTCCTGCTTGAGATCGCGTACCTGAGCGCGCGCCGGATCGTGGCTGTCGCCGAAATAATGGCGCGGCTGCTGGCCGGTCAAGGCGCGGATGGTGGCAATCATGCCGCCGTGATATTGCAGGTAATCGTCGCTGTCGAAGATGTCGTGTTCACGATTGTCCTGGTTGTGCAAAGCTACCTGCACGCCCGACAAACGGGTGCGGAAAGCATCGCGCTGGTCGCTGCCCTGTTGGTCGCCCAGCTTGCGCGCATAGGCATAGCCGCCCCAGTTGATGTAGGCCTCGGCGAAGTCGGCGTCGGCTTGCCAGTTTTTCTCTTGGATCAGCGGCAAGATGCCGGCGCCGTAGCTCCCCGGCTTGGCACCGAAGATGCGATAGGCGGCGCGCTGTTGCGCTTGCTCCTCGGCCAGGCCCTTGCCGATCCACTCGCCCAGTTCTTGCAGGTAATGCTTGCGCACGAAGTTGTGATCGAGCGGCTCGTCCAGCGCGATAACGGCGTTGACGGCGTCGTCGATCAGGTCGATCAGTTGCGGGAAGGCGTCGCGGAAGAAGCCGCTGATGCGCGTGGTAACGTCGATACGCGGACGTTGCAATTCCGCCAGCGACACCACTTCAATGCCGGACACCTGGCGATTGCCGGGACGCCACACTGGCCGCACGCCGAGCAGGCACAAAATCTGCGCGACATCGTCGCCGTGCGTGCGCATGGCGCTGGTGCCCCAGATGCTGATGGCGACGCTTTCGGGATAGCCGCCGGTCTCGCGCACATGGCGCTCCAACACTTCACGCGCCAGTTGCTGACCGACGCGCCAGGCCGATTGCGACGGCACACTGCGCGGATCGACCGAATAGAAATTGCGGCCGGTCGGCAAGATGTGCGCCATGCCGCGCGTCGGCGAACCGCTCGGGCCGGCCGGCACGTAGCCGCCCGCCAGGCCCAGCAGCAGGTTGCCGATTTCGTCGCCGGCGCGATGCAAATTGGGCAGCAATTGGCGGCAAGTGAAATCGAGCACGCGACGCAAAGCGGCAAATTTATCGCTCGCGGCTTGCTCTGCTTTAACCTGCGGCGGCACCACTGCCGGCGGTTTGGCGCGCGCCTGCATTTTCATCTGGCCGAGCATGCTGCCCGGCTGTCGCACGACCGCGCTCTGCAGGCGCGGCTTGTCGATGCTGAGGTCGCCGAACATGGATTGCAAAATACGATCGACAGCATCGGCCTGGTAATCATGGTCCTGCAATGTTTGCATCAGACGTAAGCACAGGTCGTCGATGGCTTCGATGGCATCGGCGCGCGTGACGACGGCGCGAGCGGCGATGCGCGCCAGCGCGCTGTCGGCATTGAGGCGCTGGCCTTTGTTTTCCAGCAGCATGTCGAGCTTGAGGCCGAACAGGCGCGCCATTTCTTCCTGCAAACCGGGAATGTCCTGGTTCGGCAGGCGCATCAGCGACACCAGCATGTCGGGCATCTGCGCCACATCCGGCGCGCGGCCGAGGATGTGCAGGCCGTCGCGGATTTGCGCCGCACCGAGCTCGCACAGGTAGCCGTCGAGGTCTTCGATCAGGTGGGCGACATCCGAGCCGCCCATGGCGCTGAGCGCTTCGGGCAGTTCGCCGTCGTGGCTGTGGTCGTGTGGGTGGTCATGATCATGGTCGTGGTGATCGTGTGCATGCCCGTGATGATGGTGATGACCGTGTTCGTCGTCATGGTCGTGATGCAGCAACTTCATCTGCAGGTCGCTATCGAGGTTGGTCTGCTTGACCAGTTCCCAGATCTGCTGCTGCAACAACGGCAGCTTGGATGGATCCAGCACTTCGACCTGGTAGTACTCATCCACCAGTTGCGTCAGTTGCGCCAGTGCACCGTAGCTGTCGGCGGTGGTCATCGGCGGCGTCAGGTGATCGACCACCACCGCGTGGCCGCGTCGCTTGGCCTGCGAGCCTTCGCCCGGATCGTTGATGATGAAGGGATAGAACAGCGGCATGTCGCCCAGCAGCGCATCAGGGAAACAATTCTCCGACAGGCCGACGCCCTTGCCCGGCAACCATTCCAGCGTGCCGTGCTTGCCAACGTGGACAATCGCATCGGCGCCCCATTCGTCGCTGAGCCAGCGATACAGGCCGTAGTAGTGATGCGTCGGCGGCAAGTCGGGCTGATGATAGATCGCGTCCGGATCCATGCCGTAACCGCGCGGCGGTTGCAGGGCAACGAAGGCGTTGCCCAGTTCGACGCCGGCAAACGCCAGTTGCTCGTCGTGGACATAGGCGACGCCGGGCGCGGCGCCCCACTGCGTTTCCATCTTTGCTTGCAGGACTGGCGGCAGTTCGGCGAACCATTGCGCGTAACGCTGCGCCGACACGCGACCGACGGCGTGCTGCAATTGCTCGCTGGTGAGATAGGTATTATCGTAAGAGCAGCGGTCCACCAAGGTGTGGATCAGGGCGGTGCCGCTCTCGGGCAAGTCGCCGATGGCGTAACCGGCATCGCGCATGGATTCCAGGATGCGCATCAGCGAGGCCGGCGCGTCGAGGCCGACTGCATTGCCGATCTGCGCCGCCTTGCTGTTGGAGTTGGTGAAGATGAAGGCGATGCGTTTGTCGGCATTGTCGAGCGCGCGTAGACGGGCGAAGCGCGCCGCCAGGCCGGCGATGCGTTCGACGCGATCGGCCAGCGGATGGAATTCCACGACATCGCCGGCCACTCCTGCAGCCTGCGCCTTGAACGATAGCGGCACGCTGATGATGCGACCGTCGAACTCGGGCAGCACTACATTCATGGCGGCGTCGAGCGGATTCAGGCCGCGTGTGGAAACTTCCCATTGCTCTTGCGTCATACCGCTGGTGATGGCTTGCAGCACCGGTACATTCAGCTTCTCCAGCACCGCGACCGACCAACCGGCCGGCGTCGGGCCACCGGGCGTGATCTCGCCCATGGCGAAAGAAGTCGTGTTGATCAGCACATCAACGTGCGCACCGTGCTCACCGGAAAAATAACTGAGGGCCGCCGGCAGATCGGAGCCCGCCGCCGAGGTGCGCAGCGAAGCCGTGAAGATCGGCAGCACGTCCATGCCGCGTTGCTCCAGCGCCGTGACCAGCGCGTCGATGAAGCGCGTGTTGCCACTCATCCAGTGGGCGCGATAGAAGATGATACCGACCGCCGGCTTGCGCCGACCGGCGACGTCGATGCGCAAGCGCAACCAGTCGGCAATACCGGCATCCTGCTCAAGGTCAGGATGATAGATGCCGTGATCGGGCAAGGCCAGCGCCGGCTCGTAAGCGAAACCGGTCAGCAACAGGCGATCCGAAACGAAACGCAGGAATTGCGCCAGGTTGACGCTGCCGCCGCCGTGAAAATACGCCAGTGCTTCGCGCAAGACATCAGTCGGCACGGTCGATACTGCTGCCAGTTCGGCGTCGGGCTCACCGGCGCCGCTCAGTGCGATCAGATGGCGTCCCTGGCGTTGCGCATGGCGCAGCAACTCGGCAAAACCGGCGACACTGCCCAGACGGCCGAGGATGCGTAACACGATGATGTCGGCGTCGGCCAGTTCGGCTTGCAGCAATTCGCTCATGCGTGCTTCGTTTTCCACGCCTTGCAGGTTGATGCCGATGGTCGCTGGAAAATCCGCCGGCAATTGCGGCAGCGCGTGGTTGAGGATCGCCAGGTCGGTGGAGGCGTGCGTGAGCACGGCGATGCGTGCAGGCGTGGCTGCGATGGCGTGCGTGGCGCGCTCAGACATGTTCGGCTTCCTCGGGATTGACGTCGCCGCTGCCGAGGCGGTGGAAAATCAGGTCGCTGACTTCTTGTCCGCCTTCGAGATGCTCGACCACCACGCGTTCAATCGCGGCGGCATCCTCGCAGCGATACCAGACGCCTTCGGGATACACCACCACCACCGGCGCCTGCGCCTTGCACGCGACCATGCAATGTGTGCGCGTGCGCTTGACGCGCAACTCGGGACGCGCATCGATCTGCTCGCCCAGCACGGCAAACATGGCTTCGGCCAGCACGCCGTCTTCGGTGCAGCGCGGACCGGTGCACATGAGCACGTGGCGGTGATGGGTTCTCATAAGTTCGGCTTCTTCAATGGCTAAAATGCCGATCCGGTCTGCGACGACCGGATCGGCATTCATGCTTCAGGTCAACAACCTTAAGCGAATTTCTTGTAAAAGTAACCGGTCAGTCCGCCCAGCGTCAGCCAGAACAAACCGTTGGCCAAGGCAGTTGCGTGGATGAAGGCCTGCGCCAGTTGTTCCGGCGCAGCGCTGCCGTGTATGGCCGGATGCGGCGCGCCGATCAGGTGCGGCACGACCAGCAAGACCAGCCCGAGCAACTTCAGCGCCCAGTGCCGTGCATACACGCCCAGGCCGAGACCGACGGCGGTCATGCCGGCAGTCATCACCCACCACAGTTGGCGCGCATGCAGCGGCGCGGCCATGGTGCCCGGTACTTCGGGCGGCAAGCCCAGCGAGGGCGCGACGAAGAACACCAGATAACCGGCTACGCCCCACAACAAACCGGAACGCCACGTGACCTGCCTGCCGCTGACGACGATGGCGGCAGCCAGGAACAGGCCGAAGCCGATCGCCATGCTGATATTGGCCAGCACGGTGTAGGCGGTGCGCTCAACGCCGTTGGCAGGCTCCCACTCCTCGCCTTCATGTTCATGCTCGTGCGCCGCGGCCGGTGCACCAGCCACAGTTGCTGCAGGTACGGCTGCATGCGCCTGCTCATGCGCCTTGGCGGCGGCTGCTTCTTCGTAGACTTCTGCCTGCAGGATGATTTTGGAGACTTGCAACTGCTGCACGGCCGTCAGCAACAGGCCGGCGAGCGCGCCTGCCAACAGGACGACGGAAGCGATCCGTCGCAATACTGCGAGATTCATCATTGAGGTGTTCCGCTGGATGTCGTGGTGACGGGCTTAATGACAAGGAAAGCCGGCCGAATGGCGACCGTCATGCGCGGCATTGTGCAACTCGACCGCGGAGGCGAAGCCGGCGGCGTAGATCAAGGCAGCGCCCAGCAGCATGGCGAGCAGGCCCGGCAAAATGCGGTCACGCCAGATCTGGGTGCCGCTGGAGGAATCGACTGCGCTGGTGTCGTGGGCGGATGCGCCGGTAAGAAGTGCCATCTGTTTTCCTTGGAATGAGCTGCCTGGAACAAACCGTCACCGCGATGCGCAAACGGCGCACACCGGCAATGACGGAGCGATTCACGAAGGACAATCAGGAAACAACGCGGGTGCTGGAAAAGCAGGCATTCCGGGAAGCAGTCCGTCGATCGCCCTCCGCGATGCAAAACAAGTCGTTCACCGAGGGCCGGTCTCCGGGCTTGCGAAGGGTCCACGCTCAGGACGATCCTGAACGCAGCCGGAATTTGCGCCTTCCCATGCCGGGTCTACAACACCGATGCACAGTGGCTGGAGGCAAATTCACTGATTCGCTTACCGTTGCGGGGGCAGCGTCGGCATGGTTTGCCGCGAACGACAAACGCACCGACTTCCCGATTAAATCCTGCGAATCGAAATTCGCCGGATACCCAAGGCAATGTTACCCCGGGAGTATAGGTGCGGGAGGCGATTCTGGCAACCCGGAAAGGGCCTGAAATAGCCTGTCGCCAGGCTTCCCAGCCAATTCCAGGAAACAGGATTTAGTTGGAGTTAGGAGCTTTTGCCACCTTTTTAGGTGCTTCCGCGGTCAGATTGACCGGATCACTGGCAGGAAAGGTGCCTTCCAGCGCGTCATCCAGATCCTGATCGCGCTTGGCCTTTTTCGCATCCGCGGCGACGCGCTTCTGCTTGTCGAGCTCGCGCTCGTCTGCGGCGACGATGTCTTCACCACCTTCGTTGTCGGTGGCAACCTGCTCGACCGAGTCCGGCATCTCAGGACTCCTGACGCGGTTGCCGCGCTCTATCGAGCCCCGTTCGCCGGTGCCGTTGGAATCGGTGTCGGCTTCGGTGGCGATATTGGTCATGTCGCTGCCGCTATCGGAATTGTCGCCGGTACCGAGCGAGTGATTGTCGTGTCCTTTGCCGAGCTGACGATCGGAAATCGGCAGGACGTCTGGATCCAGTGTGCTGCTTGCCATGATGATGTACTCCTCAAGTAATGCTGGGTTTCAGACCTGCCGCACCGCCATCCTGATAGGCACTTCGGCAGGTTCGGGTATGCCCGGCTCGCTCGGATTGAGCGGCGGATCCTCTATCGGGTTGTATTCGTCCGGCGGGATATCCTTGGGCGGCGGCGGGGTCGGTGGAACGTCTTGCGGTGTATGCATGCGCGCACCTCCTCACAAGGGGTTTTGATGAGGAATCGGATCCAGGGGTGGCGTTGGATCCAGCGGCGGCACTTCTACCGGGGGAATGTCTTGCGGCTTGTGCATGTGATGTCCTTTCTGGCGCAACCACCGCCGACTGGCGATGACACCGACTCAGGCTACGCCCTCAGCGGCGCGCTGCGTATAGGACAAACACTTTTTCGGGCTTCATCAACTCTTACGCCGCCGGGGCCCGGCGCACGGCGTCCCACTCAGGCCGGCACAGCGGTAAGCATGGGCGCTTCGCGTTGTGCCAGGCGGACCTGCGGCAATGCCGACAACTGGTGCAAATCCGTCACCTCTTCACCAACACGGAAGGCGCTCACGGCATCCCATAACTTGTGCGCCTGCTCCTGCATGTCGGCGGTCGCCAACGCCGCTTGCGCCACCAGCGTGGCGTTGGTGCGCGTGACGGCGTCGATTTGCGTGATGGCCGTATTGAGATCGGCGATGCCATGATTTTGGGCGTCGCTGGCCGCGGCGATTTCGTCCATGATGCCGACCACATGCTCGACCGAACCCACAATTTCCCGCATGGTCTGGCCGGCATCGTTGACTTGGCGGCTACCGGCATCAATGCGCTCGACCGAATCGCCGATCAGTTGCTTGATTTCTTTGGCGGCCGCGGCGCTGCGCATGGCCAACTGGCGCACTTCCGTCGCCACCACCGCGAAGCCACGCCCCGTTTCACCGGCGCGAGCCGCTTCCACGGCGGCGTTCAAGGCCAGGATGTTGGTCTGGAACGCGATGCCGTCGATCACGGCAATGATGTCGACCACCTTGCGCGAACTTTCCTTGATCGCCGTCATGGTGCCGACCACCGAGGACACGATTTCACCGCCGCGCGAAGCCACCGTGGCGGCCGATTGCGCCAGGCGATTGGCGTCACCGATTTGTTCTGCATTGCGGCTGACGATACCTGTCAGTTCCGCCATGGCACCGGCCGTTTGCTGCAGGGAACCGGCCTGCGCCTCGGTGCGGGCCGCCAGGTCGCTGTTGCCGGCGGCGTTCTGCTGCGACACGCGGAAAATGCTTTGGGTGCCGTCGCGCACTTCGCTGACGGTTTGCAGCAGGCTCTGGTTCATGCTGCCCAGGGCCGCCAGCAACTGCCCGGTTTCATCCTTGCCGGCGGCAACGATATGCGCAGTCAAATCGCCCGCCGCGACGCGACTGGCCAGGCTGACCGCTTGATTCAGCGGCCGCGTGATGCTGCGATTGAGACGCCAGACCACCAACGCCGCCAGCAGCATCGCGATGCCGCAGATGACGATCGTGGCCATGGTGGTCTGGCGGCCGCTTGCGGCGAAGTCATCGAGATCGCGCTGGACCTGACTTTGCTCCAGCTTGACCAGTTTGTCGATGGCTTCCAGCCACAGGCTTTGCAGCGGCGCCACTTCCGTGTTGAGCAATTTGGTGGCTTGGCCGGCGTTAAAGCCGGCGGCAAATTCTTCGGCCTGACGGATGAACGGCTCGCTGCGACGGTCGTAAGTATTCATCTCGTTGAGGATGAGCTGCTCTTCGGCGCTGACACCGGCCTTCAGCAAGGTGGCCTGGTTGACGCGATAATTCTTGCGCTCGATACCGATGCGCGCCATTTCCTTTTGCATCGCATTGAGATCGGTCAAGGTGCCAACATTGCGCGCGGCCTGACTCTGGCGAAACAAACTTTGGCGCATCAGCGCAGCGATCTCGGACTTGCCGTTGGTGTGGCTAAGCGCTGCTGCCAGCTGCTGCTGGGCGCGCTGCGCCGAGACCCCGGCCAGCGCGGTCACCGCCGCCATCAGGACGAGAATCACGCCAAAGCAAAGCGACAAGCGCTGGCCGATCCGAAGGCTGGAAAATGTCATGCGGTCTCCTGGTGTTGTACAAGACCGAAGATGGAGTCGAAGACAATTTTCTCGGCCTTGTTTTATGTAGTTTTACTAAATTCGCAAAACATTCTGGCACAGGGAAGGCTTTATTTCCAGCCATTTTGGGGGCAAGTCTTTATTTTTATGGGGCTTATTGCTAGGGCAAAGTAAAAAATGTTTATGTAGTAAATGTAGTTTTATTACTTCGCCTGGCTTTTTGGGAGCGCTTGCGCCAATACAGATGCATCAGGGGTGCCGAGGAAATACCATGCAGCAGCACCGACAGCGCCAACACCGTCAATACGTCCCGGGCGATGCGCGCGTTGAGCTTGTCATGCCAGAACTGCAGCACGAAACACAGGTAATACAAGGAACCCACACCGCGGATGCCGAACCAGGCGATCAGCCAGCGATGCGAGCTTTCGGTATCCGAACCCAGCAAGCCGAGGACAACCGCAATCGGCCGCACCACAAAGAACAGCAGGCCGGCGATCAACACGCCCTCGCCCGACAAACCGAATTCGGATAGCAGTATCCCCATCAGCAATACCATGAAAAATTCGGCGAAATGTTCCAATTGCTGGTTGAAGCCGAGCACGGTTTCGGTCAGGTAGACCGGCGCCTGTTCCGGATGCACCTCGGCGGTTTCCTTGCCGCTGTCTTTGGCGGCCGCAATCAGTTCGCCGGCAGGCTTGTTGCCGCTGCTGGCCGACTCCACCTGGCGCATCGCCAGGCCGGCAGCAAACACTGACAGAAAGCCGATGCCATGCACCAGTTCCGCCACGCCATAGGACAGCATGATGATGCCGATCGCCATGAACTCTTCCATGCCCAGCGCCAATCCGAACCGCTGGCGCGCCAGCAGCACCAGGCGCGACATGGTCCAGCCGGCCAGCGCACCGCACCCGATGCCGGCCACCACGCCCCAAGCGACGAACCAGCCGAAGTGATCGACCTGAGCGACCTCGTCGGTGACGCCGAGCAGCATCAGTGCCAGGATCACAAACGGAAATGCGCTGCCGTCGTTCAAACCGCCCTCGCCGCTCAGACTGAAGCGCAACTGGTCGGGATCGTCGACATTCTTTATCTGCACGTCGGAGGCCAACACCGGATCGGTCGGCGCCAGGATTGCACTCAACAGCAGCGCCACCGCAAACGGCAAACCGAATAGAAAGCAGATGCAGATCGCCAGCAAAGGCACCGTGATCAGCATCGAGCCCACGCCCAGTCGCAACGGCAGCCACCACAAGCGACTGCCGGGACCGCGAAACGCCACGCGCAATTTCAGACCTACTGTAAACAATGACAGCAACATGGCCACACGCGTGATCACTGTCAACACGTCGGCATGGGCGCGCAAGTCGATATGGATCAGCCCGGCGCCGGCCGGGCCCAGCAACCAGCCCATCGGCAGATACAGCATGGCAGCATTGAAGGGCAGGCGTTCCAGCACTGATTCGAGGAACACCATGAACATCAGCAGCACGCCGGCGATCAGGAAGTAGATGGTAGGAATGTCGATGAAGGTTCTCCGGCTGGGGGGATGCAAGCTGCGGCACTATTGTTCATGGCCACAATGCAAAACGGCAGCTGACATGTGCGTTGTCAGCTGCCGGAATGCGGCGGGAGCTAAAACTCAGTGCCGCTCTGATGCGCTACCGTCCGTCTTGCGCGGCATCAGCCCGTCGTCGGCATTAGCGCCCGGGTCTTCGGTGCCGTCGGGCTGCGGTTCATCGGCGGCATACTGTTCGCCCACGGGAGGCCTGCCTTTGGTATCAGCGCGCGGCGCCACTGCGGCCGAGCGCAACAACTCTGTCGATGCGGCCGGCAATGCGCTGGCATGCGCCGACACATCGCGCGCGTTCTGGCCGCTGCCGGTCACGACAAAATTGTCGTCGCGCGCATCCGATTCATTCCCGGTCAGGTCGCCACCGGCCTGCTGGTCGGTAAAGCGCGGACTGTCCTGATGCAGTGGTCGGCCGAGCGGATCAGTATAGGTTTTGCGCGGAGCCGGCGGCGCCTCCTGTTGCCTCTGCTGCTGGGACTGCGATTGATCAGATTGCGGCTGAGTCTTGTTTGCCATGCTGTTCTCCTTGCGGGGGAATCGGTCGTGCTGCTCGCTTCGCGCTTGCACCACTGCGTGCAGGATCATGCTGTCGGCAAACATCACTGCGCTGACGACTTGGCGTCGCAACAAAACACCGCTGGCAGCGTTTTGTTAGCGACGCTTAGTGCTTGCGGCCGGAGCCGGATTTGCGACCGCCGCCGGACATCTTGTTTTCGGTGGCCCAGGCGCGCCGTTCGGCCTCTTTGTGGCTGACACCGCGCTTCTCATAGCCTGCTTCGATATGCGCAGCCTGACGCTTTTGCTTGTCGGTGTAGGAAGATTTATCGCCTCTTGGCATGACGGGCTCCTGTGAGTATTGAAAAAACCAAGCACAGGTTCATCTTAGGCAAGAGCGCCGGACTTGCCAGCAGGACAGGCACTTATTCGACTGTAGGATGAACTGCATGAGGCGCGGACGGCCACATGCAGGAGAGACGATCAGACCACGATGAGGGAAGGATCAGGCGCTGCCAGCCAGCGCATCGCTGACGATTTGCTGCGCTTCGGCAAAGATGCGGTTGAGATGGCTCTCATCGCGGAAACTCTCGGCATAGATCTTGTAAATGTTTTCAGTGCCGGACGGACGCGCGGCGAACCAACCATTGTCGCTGACGATCTTGACGCCGCCGAAAGCCTTGTCGTTGGCCGGCGCCTTGGTCAGGATCTGGCGGATCTGTTCGCCGGCCAGCTCGGTCGATCGTACATTGTCGGCAGACAGGCCGGAGAGCAGTTTCTTTTGCTCCGGCGTCGCCGCCGCCTCGATGCGACCGTTGCACGGCAAGCCCAGCTGCTGGGTCAGACCCTGGTAAATTTCGCCGGGATCGCGACCGGTGCGCGCCGTCATTTCCGCTGCCAGCAACGCGGCGGTGATGCCGTCCTTGTCGGTGCTCCATGGCGTGCCGTCAAAGCGCAGGAAGGAAGCTCCCGCGCTCTCCTCGCAACCGAAGCCGAGGCTACCGTCTTGCAGACCATCCACAAACCATTTGAAGCCGATCGGCATTTCTTGCAACGGCCGCTGCAATTGCGCCGCTACGCGATCAATCATCTGGCTGCTGACCAGGGTCTTGCCGACGCCGGTGTCGGCGCGCCATTCGGGGCGATGCTGAAACAGATACGACACCGCCGCCGACAAGTAGTCGTTGGACGGCATCAGGCCGCTGCTCTTGGTGACGATGCCATGACGATCGTGATCGGTATCGCAGGCGAAGGCGATGTCGAACCTGTCTTTCAGCGCAATCAATTCGCGCATTGCATATTTGGAAGACGGATCCATGCGGATTTGCCCATCCCAATCGAGTGGCACGAAACGGAAAGTCGGATCGACTTCACGATTGACGACTTCGAGCGGCAGGTCATAACGATCTGCAATCGCGCCCCAATAATGCACGCCGGCGCCGCCGAGCGGATCGACACCGATACGGATGCCGGCGCTGCGTATCGCAGCAAGGTCGACGATGTTGGGCAGGTCGTTGACGTAGGTTTCCAGATAATCGTACTGATGTGTACTGGAAGCGCGCAAGGCGCGATCGTAAGGAATGCGTTTGACATCGCGCACTGCATCGCGCAGCAAGACGTTGGCGCGTTTCTCTATCCAGCTGGTGACATTTGTGTCGGCCGGGCCGCCATTGGGCGTGTTGTACTTGAAGCCGCCATTGTCAGGAGGATTGTGCGAGGGCGTGATGACGATGCCGTCCGCCAGCGCCGACGGATGCATGCGATTGTGCACCAGGATGGCGTGCGAGATCGCCGGCGTCGGCGTATAAGGCGAGCCGCGCGCGATCATGGTCTGGACGCCGTTGGCCGCCAATACTTCAAGCGCGCTGGAAAACGCCGGCGCCGACAAGGCGTGCGTGTCGATACCGAGGAACAACGGACCGGTGATGTGGTTCTCTGCGCGATAGTCACAGATGGCCTGCGTGATGGCCAGCACATGCCACTCGTTGAAACTGCAAGTGAGCGCACTGCCGCGATGACCCGAGGTACCGAAGGCCACCTGGTGCGCGGCGATCCCGGCATCGGGATGCAAGCTGTAATAGCTGGAGACCAGTACGGGAATATTAACCAGGGAAGACGTGGCGGCGCGTTGACCGGCCAGAGGGCTGATGCTGCTCATGTTTTATCGTAGGTGGTAATTCTTGGCTGTAGAGGACAACGCAACAGCGCCCAGGCGCTGCCGTGTCGTCGTGAAGGATGGTGCCCTCTGCACCATATTGTAAGCGTGTGCGCCGAGGAAGGCTATGTCATTCCCGCCGCAGGCAAAGCGTAGCCCGCCTCACGCAAGCTGCTGCGTCTCGCCTTGTTGGCGGCAGCCAGTTGCTGCAGGGACATCGCACGCTGTTCGGAATAACTTTGCGGCGCCTGGCCCGGTTCTATGGTGGCCAGCGTCTGCGCCAAGCGCGGATAAAGGTTCGCACGACGCTGCTGGTTCGCAGCAGCGAGTTGCGCTTTGAGATCTTCCGTCAGTACATGCGGCTGGCTCGGCTGGTAAAGCTGCGACACGCTCGCAGCCATGCGCACGGCCTGTTCGGCTTGCGCCGATTCTATCGACTGCGCCGATGCGCCGGACGAGTGGACGGACCTGAGTCGCTTGGTATTTGCTGTGATCTGCATGGTCTTCACTCCCGCGATGAAGGAATCTTCTGCATGAATCCAAATGTACACGAGATCTTGAAAACGGACGATACATGACTGACAACGTCTGTTTTCGCTTTGCTGTACGTGCTTTTCAATATGTGCTAGTGCACCGGCGAACGGCAGCGCCATTCGCCGGCAACGCGGCCGCTAAGCCCTGCGGATCAGCCGCAGGATCAGCAACAGGACGACCGCGCCGATGGTGGCAGTCACGATTGAGGCTGCCATGCCGCCGCCGACACCGACGCCGAACATGCCGGCCAGCCAGCCGCCGATAAAGGCGCCCACGATACCGACCAGGATATCGACCAGCAAGCCGAAGCCGCCGCCCTTGACGAGTACACCGGCCAGCCAGCCGGCAACGGCACCAATGATCAGCCAGGCAATAATTCCGTGAGACATGATGTTGTTCCTTTCAAAGTTATTTATTTTTCTTGAAACCCCGCCCTGCGATGTGACGGAGTAGCAAGTGGTGGGGAGAATCTTATTTGCCCGACCGAAACGGTAATATCGGACAGCGGCCAATTCCCTTGTAGGACAAGCGGCAGAACGCGCATGTTCCGGGGTTTTGCGTGTTGTCCTACATTCTCGAATTCCTACAAGCCAAAAGGAATGTTTCCTATATCCAAATATGCCGGTATTTTTTAAGCTGGCTGCAAGCAACTTATTCGGGGAAACAACATGCCAGCACCAAACGACGTACGCACGCACACCAGCAAAAGCGCATCCTGGTCCTTGCTTGCCGCCGGCTTCCTGAGTCAGGCCTGCCCCAGCGCCGCGCCCTTGTTTCACTCCTGCGCCATGTTGGTTGCCATGCCGAAATCCTTGCACCGGCCGAAGCGTCAGCAAGACGCCGCGCCGCTGAAATAAACCGTCGAAAATATTTTTGCGCAATACCGCCCTACTTTTTTCTCAAGGAACATCATGAAAAAAATTACCAAAGCCGTCTTCCCTGTCGCCGGCCTCGGTAGCCGTTTTTTGCCGGCCACCAAGGCGCAGCCGAAAGAAATGCTGCCGATCGTCGACAAGCCATTGATTCAATATGCCGTGGAAGAAGCCGTTGAAGCCGGCATTACCGAAATGATCTTCATCACCGGCCGCAACAAGCGCGCCATCGAGGATCATTTCGATACCGCGTACGAACTGGAAACCGAGCTGGAAGCCGCCGGCAAAACCAAGCTGCTGGAGTTCGCGCGCAATGTGATCCCTAAACACGTCAATTGCGTCTACATCCGCCAGTCGGCTCCGCTCGGCCTGGGCCACGCAGTGCTGTGCGCCAAGTCGCTGGTCGGCGACGAACCCTTCGCCGTGGTGCTGGCCGATGACTTCATGGACGCGCCTGAAGGCGGCAAGAACGTGCTGGCACAGATGATCGATGTATTCGAGCAAGAACAGAAAAGCCTGCTGGCGGTGCAAGATGTGCCGCGCGCCGACACCAGGCAATACGGCATCGTCAGCACCGCCCCCCAGAGTCCGCGCAGCGATCGCCTGGACGTCATCAGCGGCATCGTCGAAAAACCGGCTCCCGATGTCGCACCGTCGACGTTGGCGGTGGTTGGGCGCTATGTGCTGACGCCGGCGATCTTTGCGCGTCTTGAAAATGTCGGCAAAGGCGCCGGCGGCGAGATCCAGCTGACCGACGGCATTGCCGACCTGATGCAGGATGAAACCGTGCTGGCATATCGTTATAAAGGCCAACGCTACGACTGCGGCTCCAAGCTCGGCTATCTCAAGGCAACCGTGGCCATGGGCGCCAAACATGCGGAAGTCGGTAAAGAATTCAGCGAGTACCTGCGCCAAGTGCACGCCGCAGACAACCCGCAAGAGGCCGTACCAGCACCAGCACCGATGCGACTGGCCAAGATCGCCTGAAGCCCAATTGATTCAAGCGCCGCTGAATCGCCGGCGGCGTTACAAGCGCAGCTCCCCGTGCAGTAGAAGTTGTTTTTTCATTTCACCCTCCCCTCTTGACCTGTCACCGTCACCGCAAACGTGATGGCGACAGGCTCCTTTTTTCTCGCCGCGGCATGTCTGTCTGCAAATAAAACATTGCTGTCATTTTGTGGCGATGATTCTGTGCAAGAATAGATCGCATCCTCCTGAGCACGTGGAACCGACAGCCGCATGGATCTGAAGCTACCCGAACTGATCGAACTGGAACGCATCATCCAGGCCGGCGCGCCCTTGCTCGAGGCGCGCTCCGCCTGCAACGTCGAGTTCAAGGGACGGCATTTCCCGGTCTATGTGCTGAGCGTCGGCAGCAAGGACCCGGCCGCGCCTGCAGTGGGCTTCTTTGGCGGCGTGCACGGACTGGAACGCATCGGCACGCGCATCTTGCTGGCCTTCCTGCGCAGCCTGCTGGGACGCCTCAAATGGGACAAAGTCCTACACCATCAACTCGAATCGGTACGCCTGGTTTTCATGCCGCTGGTCAATCCGGCCGGCATGTGGAACAACACGCGCTGCAACGCCAGCGGCGTCGACCTGATGCGCAATGCGCCGGTCGACTCGCTCGAAAAAGTCCCCTTCCTGCTGGGCGGACAGCGCTTCAGCGCGCGCCTGCCCTGGTATCGCGGCGCCGCCGATGCGCCGATGCAAGCCGAGGCGCAAGCGCTGTGCGACGTAGTGCGCCAGGAGCTCAGCAGCCGCGCGTTCAGCGTGGCGCTGGATTGCCACTCCGGCTTCGGCCTGCAAGACCGCATCTGGTTTCCGTTTGCGCACAGCTCCAAGCCGATCCGCCACATGCCGCAGATTGAGGCGCTCAAGGATTTGTTCAGCCAGACCTACGCCGACCACAACTACCTGTTCGAGCCGCAAAGCCTGCAATATCTGACCCACGGCGACTTATGGGATTACCTGTACATGCAAACCGAGGCCGAAACCGACAATGTGTTCTTGCCGCTGACGCTGGAAATGGGATCCTGGCGCTGGGTCAAGAAGAATCCGCGCCAGCTGTTTTCGCGCGCCGGCATTTTCAATCCGAATGCGCCGCATCGCCTGCAACGTGTGCAACGCAGCCATCTGGTCTGGTTCGATTTCCTCACGCGCGCGGCCTGCGCGCATCAGCACTGGCTGCCCAGCGAAGACGGCAGCACCCCGATCAGGGTGAACAGCGCATGAGTACATGGATTTTGTTGCGCGGTCTGATGCGCGAGACGCGCCATTGGGGCGCCTTTCCGCACCTGCTGTCGCAGGCTCTGGTCGACGCCGACATCGTCTTGCTCGACCTCCCTGGCAACGGTAGCCTGCATCGCCAGCGCAGTCCTGCATCGATACAGGAAATGACCGAAGCCTGCCGCAGCCAATTGGCTGCTCGCGGCATCGCTCCGCCCGTCCACCTGCTGGCGCTGTCGCTGGGCGCCATGGTGGCCTGCGACTGGAGCACGCGTTATCCGCAAGAGATCGACAAAGCGGTATTGATCAACACCAGCCTGCGCCCATACAGCCCGTTCTACCAGCGCCTGCGGCCGCGCAATTATCCCGCGCTGCTGCGGCTGGCCTTGGGCCGCCCCGATGCGGCAACGCGCGAACGCACCATACTCCGGCTCACCAGCAACCGCCATACGCCGGCCAGCCTGCTCAGCACTTGGATGCGTTACCTGCATGAACATCCCGTCACGCCCGAGAACGCGCTGCGCCAGCTGCTGGCTGCAATGCGCTACCGGGCGCCGCCACAAGCGCCTGCGGCGGCGCTGCTGATACTCGCGGGCGGTGGCGACCGACTGGTCAATCCACGCTGTTCCGCCACGCTGGCCAGGCATTGGCAGGCACCCTGGCAGATGCATGCCAGCGCCGGCCACGACCTCACGCTGGATGAACCGGAATGGGTGGCACAACAAATCCGCGCATGGCTGCAAGCCGGATGCATATGAGCACAACGACACATTCATATGCAGATGATAACGATTACATGGCTTTTCATTTGAACAAAAAAAAGGAAATCTCTTTGCAATCAGGCCAGTAGCACGTTTTACGATTGCACACTATCGTAAAAAAATATATATTGTTTATATTATTTTTTCAGGAGCAACCATGGCAACACAAAAACCTCAGGCAAAAACAGCTGTGCGCGCAACGGCAGCAAAGCCAGTCAAACCTGCGGCAAAAGTCGCAGTAAAAAAAGTAAGCGCACCGGTTAAACCAGTTGCCGCAGTCAAGGCAAAAATCGTCAAGAAGGCGCCGGTCAAAGCCGCCGTCAAAGCCCTCGCCCCAGCACTGAAGAAGCCGCTGGCGCCAGTAGCTGCGGCAGCCAAGCCTGTCGTCAAGAGCGAGAAAAAAACCGAATTGAAGCTCAAGAAGATCAAGCAAGTGCGCGACAGCTTCACCATGCCGGAAACAGAATATGAAGTGCTGGGCCAGGTCAAGAAGTCATGCCTGAAGGCCGGCTTTGAAATCAAGAAAAGCGATCTTCTGCGCATCGGCGTATCGCTGATCAAGAATCTGGAAACCGGCAAGCTCAAAACGCTGCTGGCCGGCTTGACGCCATTGAAGGTTGGCCGTCCAAAGAAGTAATTTTTCTCAGTATCGCTCCGGAGACGCCACGGCGTTTCCGGCAGCACGCTCAGCTTATCGCTGGTCCGCGCACGGCCCGCCGCCTCCCCCGCCTTAAAATACCGCCATACGCTCCAGCGTCTGCGCCGGCTCTTCACCGTCCTGATGCAGCAAGGCGATGGTTTTCAATCCCTGACGCACCTTGACCGCATGTACGCGCGGCCCCGGCAAAACCTGATCGCCGTCGGCAAACACCGTCCACACATCCTCGCCATATTTGAGCGCTTCCAGCACGTGGATCACATGGCTTTCGGCAGGCGCGATTTTCCAGCGGTTGGTGTCGGTGTCCGCCAGGCCCCAGCGTACATATTGCACCAGGCCTTGCTTGTTGTAATTGACGGCGGTAATGACGCGAATGATGGGCATGGGCAGAATGAGAATTCGGTGAAATTATGAAGCCGCGTTATTAGAACGCATTTCATCAATCGCCGTGCAATGTGAACCGGAGGGAACGGCCTGCCTGGGCGTATTGCGGCTATTGATGAAATGGGTTCCAGTTTATTTTTTCCCGCCGATGACTCTGATCGGCACCCAAGCCTGGTTCTTTACCTGAAAGATGGTGAACACGGGATTGGCCAGATTGCCTTTGGCATCAAAAGAAATCGCGCCGGTGAGTCCATTGTGCCTGACCTGATGCATGGCGGCGATGATTCTTTGCTTGTCCAGTGAATTGGCTTGCTTGATCGCCGCCACCAGGACCTGCACCGCATCGTAGGAAAACGGCGCATACAAGCCCATGTTTTCGCCGAAGCGGCTCTTGTATGCCTTTGCAAACTGCTGGTATTGCGCCCCCTTGTAAGAGGGCTGACCTGGCTCCAGCGCCACCGTATTGTTGCCCGCGGCGCCGGCAATCTTCAGATACTGCAGCCCGACTGTGCCGCCAACGCTGACCAGCGGCGCATCGATGTCGAAACGCCGGAGCTCCCTGGCTAGTTGCCCGGCCTGCGCATCAAGCCCGCCGAAAAACACCACATCGGGGTTTGTCTTCTTGATGTGGCGCAGCACGGCATTGAAATCGGAGGTGCTGCTGCTGACGCTGAACTGGCTGACGACATTGCCCTTCAGCGCAACGACCATTTGCACAAAATGTTTGGCATAGCCGGCGCCAAACGGCGTCTGGTCATCGATGATGGCGATGCGTTGCGACTTCATCTGGTTCACCACATAGTCTGCCGTATAGCTGGCGCCTTCATCGTCGTGCGGGACGATGCGAAACGTGGTCGGAAAGGATTGCTCGGTATAGGCGTGCGCCGTAGTTGCCTGTGCGATCTGGACGATGTCGGCATCCATGTAGATGCGCGAGGCCGTGATGCCGACGCCGGAATTCCAGTGACCGATGACGCCGGCCACGCCACTCTTCACAAAGTACTCCGCCACCAGCAAACCGGTACGCGGATCGGAGCGGTCGTCCTGGACCAGCAATTTGAATATCAACCTATCGCCATCGATGTAGATGGCTTGCCGGTTGGCATCGTCAACCGCAATCTCCGCCGCCTGCACCAGGCTGGCGCCGATCGATCCGGAGGCGCCGCTGAGGGGCGCTGCATAACCGATCAATACGGTTCTGTCCGCTGCCATGGCCGATGCGGACAGCAAGAGCGTCGCGCCCAGGCCGAGCAACTTCAAAGAATCCAGCAGTTTCATTTGTGTATTCCCCAGATTCTCAATCACAAGCATGTCGACACGGCAAGCATGCCTGCCCAATGTCGCCAATTGCATGCCAGCATGCTTCCCTCGATGGCTTAAGGAATGTACCTGAAAGAAGCGTACATGAGAACGGCGATTATGTTTCAGGATTGTTACAGCGGCGCTGGATGCCGCTCAGAAATTCAACTCGACGCGCGCTTCCTGTCCCACGCACAACAGATTGCCTTGCCCGTCGATAGCAATCGCGTTTTGACCGAACGTGAGGCCGCCTTCAACGCGCGCGTTGGCGCGGTAAGTCGCCATGGTGTCGAGCGGCTCGTTGGGCCATTGCGGATCGTTCAAACCGCTGTCCTGGTCAATGCCCGGCACCGGACAGCGCGCACAAGGCTTGACCAGTTTGATCACGATTTCCCGGCCCGGCTCGCCAAATGTGATGGTGTCGACATAATCTTCTTCGTAGGCCTCGAGGCCGGACAAGACCAGGTTCGGGCGGAAGCGATTCATCGGCAGCGTCGGCGCCCCCTTCTTTCGCAGGCGTTGATTGAGATCGTCCAGCGATGCCTCGCTCACCACCAGCAAGGGAAAACCATCGGAAAACTGCGTCCTGGCAAGCGCCTCGCCGGTCCAGCGTGGGCTGCAGATGCGTTCTAGTGCGGGATTGAAACGTACCAGCCTCGCATCCGCACCGATGTACGATGAAAACCATTCATGCGCCTGCTCGCCGCCATCCAGCGCCAACAAACTGTCTGTCCACACCGTCACCGGCACCGTAGCGCCATCTTCTTGCGCTTGCAGAGGCAAACTCAGCACCGGCATACCCGGCGCGCGCACGTAGAGCACATCGCCGTCGATGGCGGTCTTTATCGTCGCCAACAGCGGATGCTCGCGCTGCGTCAGGAAGCGTCCGGCGCGATCCACCAGCATCCAGCTGCGATCCAATGCCAGGCCGAACTCGCCGATCGCTGCTGCCGGCAAGCTGATGCCGCCACAAGACTTGATGGGATAAACGTGCAACGCGCTTAATTTGATCATGATCCGAGCATTATCTCAGCAGTGAAAGATTGTCCTTACCCATTTGCAGCGGCGCTTAGCTGGCGCCAGATCTCGGTCTGCGACATACTGCTGATAGTAGCGCATCGCCGCCGCTCCGGACATGCGACAATCCGGTTTCACCGGTGCCGAGACGCGCAGGAAATGCCGACGCAAATCCTGCTTGTGCACGCACCACCCTCCTCATTTCCATACACTGACAGCCATGATCCTCTTCGCCAAATACTTGCATATCCTCGGTTTCACAATCTGGGTCGGCGGCATGTTCTTCGCCTATCAATGCCTGCGCCCGGTCGCCGGCGCCGTCTTGCAGCCGCCTGCGCGGCTGGCTTTGTGGGCCGGCGTGTTCAGCAAGTTTTTTACGTGGGTATGGCTGGCGATCTTGCTGATCCTGGCGAGCGGCCTGCACATGATGGCGCAGATGGGCAAGCCGCCGCTGTATGTATCGGCCATGGCCGGCCTCGGTATCCTGATGATGCTGATGTTTGCGCACGTCTTCTTTGCACCGTTCAAACGACTCAAGCGTGCCGTCGCAGCCGAAGACTGGAGCGCCGGCGCTGCGGCGCTCGGACAAATCCGCCGCATCGTCGGCATCAACCTCATCTTGGGACTGATCGTGATTACCCTTGGTGCGCTGGGCCCGCTGCTTTCCGTTTGACGGCAACCGCCGGGGCGGCGTCGACCTTCTCTCCGCGCAGCATGGCCTTGATGCCGCGGATCGCCTGGCGGATGCGCGATTCGTTTTCGATCAGGGCAAAGCGCACATATTCGTCGCCGTACTCGCCAAAACCGATGCCTGGCGACACGCAGACCTTGGCTTTTTCGAGCAACTGACGCGCAAACTCCAGTGAACCCAGATGGCGATACGCCTCCGGAATACGCGCCCAGATATACATCGAGGCCTTCGGCACATCCACCATCCAGCCGGCTTCGTGCAAGCCCTTGACCAGCACATTGCGACGGCTTTCATAATTGGCGCGGATCTCTTCCACGCAGGACTGATCGCCTTCCAGCGCCGCAATCGCCGCCACCTGCACCGGCGTGAAACTGCCGTAGTCGTGATAACTCTTGATGCGCGCCAGCGCCGCCACCAATTCTTTGTTGCCGACCATGAAGCCGATGCGCCAGCCGGCCATGTTATAGCTCTTGGACAGCGTGAAAAACTCCACAGCCACCTCGCGTGCGCCTTCCACCTGCATGATCGACGGCGCTTTCCAGCCGTCGAAGGTGATGTCGGCATAGGCCAGATCGTGCACCACCAGGATATTGTGTTCGCGCGCCAGCTTGACCACCCGCTCGAAGAACTCCAACTCTACGCATTGCGCCGTTGGATTGGACGGGAAACCCAGCACCATCATTTTCGGCTTGGGATAGCTCTCGCGGATGGCGCGTTCCAGTTCAGAAAAGAAATCGACGTCCGGGCTCATGCGCACCGAGCGGATATCGGCGCCGGCAATCACCGCACCGTAAATATGAATCGGGTAACTCGGGTTCGGCACCAGCACGGTGTCGCCCTTGTCCAGCGTCGCCAGCATCAGATGCGCCAGACCTTCCTTGGAGCCGATCGTGACGATGGCTTCGTTATCCGGATTGAAGTCGACACCGTAACGACTCTTGTACCAATGCGTGATCGCCCGGCGCAGGCGCGGAATCCCCTTGGACGCCGAATAGCCATGGGTGTCCGGGCGCTGCGCCACTTCGACCAGTTTGTCGACGATGTGCTTGGGCGTGGCGCCGTCGGGATTGCCCATCGACATGTCGATGATGTCTTCACCACGGCGACGCGCCGCCATCTTGAGTTCGGCGGTAATATTGAAAACGTAGGGAGGAAGACGATCGATGCGCGCAAAGCTGCGCGGACTGCGGGATTGAGTCATGTTGTACTTTCACGTGAGCGCCCGGAACCGTCCGAGCGACGTTGGATCGGTGAGATCCGTTGACGATTCTACGACAATTATTTTGCGCTTGGGAAGTGCTTTTCATAAAAAATACAATACTCAGATCGTCCATAAAAATTCAACAATCATCCTCATCACTTCGCACTCTCCTGCGCCAGGAACGCGATCAGGCTGCGCACCCGCGCCGGCAGCAAACGTCCCGGTAAATGCAACGCATAGACATGGTCGCCGTAACCGACATCGACGTTCGCTTCGCGATAGAGATGCACCAGGCGCCCTGCCGCAAGGTCTTCACTGACGAAATAATCCGGCATCACCGCCATGCACAGCGAACGACGAGCCGACTCACGCACCACATCAAGATCGTTCGACAACAGCACCGGCTCGGCCGGGCATTGCAAAGCCTTCCCTGCATGCAAAATGGACGGCTGCACAAAGTGCCGGCCGCGCGCAAATCCGGCCAGCGGAATGGCCTGCAAGTCGCCCGCCGCCAACTCGGTCGCGTAGCGCCCGGCCAGGTCGGGACTGGCGCACAGTTGCCATGAAATGGCGAACAGTTTCTTTGCCACCACGTTTTCCGGCAACTGCGACGCCACACGGATCGCCAGGTCGAACGGATCGTTGGTGATGTCGACCGCCTGTTCGCTGAAGCGCAGGTCGACCTGGACGCGCGGGTTGGCCTGCATGTAAGACATCAGCAACGGCTTGAGCCACACCGAACCCAGCGCCAGCGGCGCCGAAATGCGCACCAGCCCGGCGGTGTCTTCATTGAGGCCGTGCGCCAGCATGTTGGCATCCTTGAGGATGTCGGCCATGCGGTCGGCATGCGCGGCCAGGCGGTAACCGGCTTCCGTCAGCCCGATCCGGCGCGTGGTGCGCATCAGCAACTGGCAACCCAAGCGCGCCTCGATCGCTTTGATGCGATGGCTCAGCGCCGAGCGCGACAGGCTCAGGGCCTTGGCCGCCTTACTCAGGCTGCCCGCCTTGGCGACGTGGCAAAAGATGATCAGCGAATTGGCATCCAGATTCATATTGGTGAAGTAATCTCAACAAATTGATGAAGACAGCATAGCTTATGCGAAACGACTTCGCTTCCTACAATGCAGGGGACCACCACTTTTTCGCCCGACCTGCCTTCCATGCATATCGAAACCACTATCCAGATCGAGGCCACCGACGGCTACCTGCTCGGCGCCACGCTGTACTACACCGACGATTCGCCGCATCCACAACGGCTGGCGATCATCAACTGCGCCACCGGCGTCAAGGCAGCGTATTACGCGCGCTATGCGCGTTTCCTGGCGGAGCACGGCTACCTGGCGCTGAGCTGGGACTATCGCGGCATCGGCGCGTCGCGCCAGTCTTCGTTGCGCGGCTTCAAGGCCAGCAAGTTCGATTGGGGCAACAAGGATTTCGAAGGCATCCTGCAATGGGTATCGGGCAACTTCCCCGACAGTGAAATCCATGTCATCGGCCACAGCATCGGCGGCGTCATGCCCGGCTATACCGCCTCGGCCTGGCGTATCGAGCGCCTGTTGATCGTCGGCGCACAATACGCTTACTGGCGCGACTATGCGCAGCATGCGCGACGCCGCATGTTGCTGAAATGGCATTTGGCAATGCCCTTGCTGACGCAGCTGTGCGGCTATTTCCCCGGCCGCATGCTGGGGTGGCTGGAAGATTTGCCGGCCGGGGTGGCACGCGAGTGGGCTTATCGTCGCGCCCGGCTGGAACATCCCGATACCGAACGCGTGCGCCACTTTGCGTTGCTCGGTGGCCCGACGCTGGCCTATACCATCAGCGACGATCCCTTCGGCACACCGGCAGCCGTGACGCGCCTGCTCGCCTACTACAGCAACAGTGAGCGCACGCTGGTCAGCCTGACGCCGACCGATCTGCATCTGAACCAGATCGGTCATTTTGCCTTCTTCCATGACCGCTTCCGCTGCAGCCTGTGGCCAGAAACCGTACGCTGGCTGACCACCGGCAAACATGATCGTCGCGTGTTGCAGCACTGGCCCGCTGCCGCTCCACGCAAAGGTGCTTAACTGGTGGTTGCCGCTGCGCGCCGTTCCGGCAAGGCGCCGATGGCGATGCCGATGATGATCAGCGCCATCGACGCCACCAGGCTGAACTCCAGCGGCTCGCCCAGCGCCAGTGAAGAACAAACGATGCCGAATACCGGCACGCCGAGCAGACCGAGCGAAGTCGTCATTGCCGGCAAGGCCTGGTTGACTTTGTTGATTGCCCAATAAGCGATGGCGATGCCGAACGTGGCGCTGTATAGCTGCAAGACGATCACTTCGCGGCTCAGGTCGATTTGCGGCGGACCTTCGAACAACCAGGCGCAAGGCACCAGCACGCAGCTGGCCGTCAAGGCTTGCCAGACCAGTAGATCGAAAGGCAGGCCGATCCAGCGATGGCCGCGCACATACAAAATACTGGCGGCCCAGAACATCGCGCCGAGCAGGATCAGGCCATTGCCGAGCACCGACGCCTGATTGCTCCAGTCAAACGACAGTGGATTGAAAATCAGCACCAGCCCCAGCAAACCGAACACGGTGCCGATCGCGCGCCGCAGCGTGAATGCTTCACCCAGGAACAGGCGCGCACAGGGCGCCACCCACATCGGCGTCGTGTAGGCCAGCACCACCGAACGACCGGCGGCCACGTGCTGCATGCCGACATTGCCCAGGATGGAATACGCCGTCATGTGCAACAAGCCGACGCTGAAGACGACCGGCAAGTCGCCCCGCTGCGGCAGGATCAGGCGACCGCGCGCCAGGCAGATGATCAGCAACACGACCGTACCAATGCAGGAACGGATGGCGGTGGACCAGATCGGCGTCATGTAATGCAGGATGGCTTTGTTGACCGGCCAGGTGGTGCCCCAGATGAGCACAACGACGCCGAGCAAAACGATGGCCTGGCGGGACGACAAACTGGATTCGCGCATGTTGTTAATTGTTGTGATGAATCGAAGCCGTAATTATGCGGCAGTTTTCTGGGCTTGGTGCACACGCGCCATCAACGCTCCCAGGCTGTCACGTTGCTGACCTTGAGCGTCGAAGTTTTCCGGACTGAGCCAGTGTTCGAACGCGCTCTTGACCTGCGGCCATTCGCTGTCGGTGATCGAGAACCAGGCCGTGTCGCGGCTGCGGTTTTTGTACACCACGGCATTGCGGAAGATACCTTCGAAAGTAAAACCGTAGCGCTTGGCGGCGGCCCGCGACGGCGCATTGAGATCGTCGCACTTCCATTCGTAACGACGATAGCCGAGTTCGTCGAAGGCGCGGCGCATCATCAGGAACATCGCCTCGGTCGCTGCGCGGGTACGCTGCAGGCGCGGTGAGAAATTGATATTGCCGACTTCAATCGCGCCGAAATTGGGATCCATGCGCATGAAGGAAGCCACCCCCACCGCGCGCTCGGTCGTCAAATCGACGATGGCGTGCATCATTGGATCCTTGCTGACGCTCATCTTTTCGACCCACTCGCGGTACTCGGCAAAGCTGGCCGGCGGACTGGCAAACAGATAGGTGAAATTGCGGCCTTCGGCATCGTCACCGTTGGCGTCGAACAATTGCTCGGCATGCAGTTCAGCCTTGATCGGTTCGACCCGGCAATAGCGGCCGTACATGGCCGCCGGCGGCGGTAATTGACGGGGCGTCCAATCAGGCAGTGGCCGACCGACCGGCTGGCCGAATTGGTTGTGAGCAGTGAATGTGGTCATGGCAGGCAATCAGGATGAAGTGAATGGAAACACGCGATGCAGGCGCAAATTGTTGAGCGAATGTGCACTATGCGACACAGATTAATGATAAATTTGGTCTTCTAAAAGAGCCAATATTCACTATTTTTACAAAACCAATGCAAATCGCATGAACGCTACCCCGTCGCCGTTCCGCTTCGATCTCACCGGCATGCACCTGGCTCCCGGCAAGGGACTGGCCGTGCAGCTGTACCAGAACTTGCGCGATCGTATTTTGAAAGGCCAGATCGATCGCCAGGTCAAACTGCCGACCACGCGCGAGCTGGCGCAGGCGCTCAGCATTTCGCGTACCACAGTGGTGCGCGCTTACGACCAGCTCTACGCCGAGGGTTACATCAGCGCCCGCGTCGGCGACGGCACCTATGTCTCGGCGCCGGCCGGTGCTATCGCCAAAACACCGGCGCCGACCAAAGCCGCCATCAAACCGCGCTTGTCGGCGCTCGGGCAACGCGTCGCCACCGATATCAAACTGATGCCGCAAAGCGGCAAGCCGCGCGCCTTCCGTCTCGGCGTGCCGGCGCTGGACTTATTCCCGGGCGACGTCTGGGCGCGCCTGCAAGCGGATTTTTGGCGACGCGCGCCGGACCGGCACATCGGCTATAGCGATCCGGCCGGTGATCCGCAATTGCGTGAGATGCTGGCCGGCTACCTGCGCAATGCGCGCGGCCTGGTGTGCGACCCCGACCAGATCATCATCACTGCCGGCACCCAGCAAGCCTTGTTCATGTGTGCGCAGTTGTTGCTCAATCCGGGCGACCTGGCAGCCATGGAAAATCCCGGCTATCCGCGCGCCGCGGCGGCGCTGACCCTGACCGGCGGCAAGGTGGTCGGCATCGGCGTCGACGGCGAAGGCATCATCGTGCCGGCGTTGCATGCGCATCCAGAGGTGCGCGTGGCCTATGTCACGCCCTCGCATCAATATCCCAGCGGCGTCACGCTGTCGCTGGCGCGGCGGCTGGAATTGCTGGCCTGGGCCGAAGCCAACCAGAGCTACATCCTGGAAGACGATTACGACGGCGAGTATCGCTACAGCGGCACGCCGCTGGCCTTGCTGGCCTCGCTGGACCGCAGCCAGCGCGTGCTGCACATGGGGACGTTTTCCAAGATTGCGTTTCCGGGCCTGCGTCTGGGCTACATCGTGGCGCCGCCGACGCTGGCCAATACCCTGGTCAATTTGCGCATGCAGTACGACCGCCATTCTTCCGTGCCCGAGCAGGCGGTGATGGCAGAGTTCATCGCGCAAGGCCATTTCCAGCGCCATGTGCGCCGCATGCGACGCGCCAGTCGCGCCCGCCGCGACGCCATGACGGAAGTCTGGGACCACGTCCGGCCGGGCGGCATCGTCCTGCCCGAGATCAACGCCGGGCTGCATTGCTCGGTGCGCCTGCCCAGCGTCAAGCAGCAAAACCAGATGATAGAAAAAGCGACGGAAGTCGGTGTCGAGATCGATGCCTTGACCCGTTTCTGGTTGCCCGATACCGCCCGCCACGCATCCAGCGGGCACGGCGCCGGCCTGGTGATGGGCTTCGGCGGCGCCGATGAAGCCAGCATCGCAGTGGCTATCAAGGTACTGGCCAAAGCCTGGCGCTGACAGCCCGGCGACGGCGGCTCAACATAAAAACATCGACTCAGGGATAGGAACAGTACATGGATACATCAATCGTGATCATCGCCGTCGGCGCGATGGTGGCCGGCTTCGTTCAAGGCTTGTCGGGATTTGCCTTTGGCCTGGTGGCGATGTCGTTTTGGGTATGGACCATCGATCCCATCGTCGCCGCCGCGCTGGTGGTGTTCGGCTCGCTGTTGGGGCAATTGCTGGCGGTGTTTTCCGTGCGGCGCGGCTTCAAGCTGGCGCGCCTGCTGCCGTTTGTGATCGGCGGCCTGCTCGGGATCCCGCTCGGCGTGTTCATCCTGCCTTTGCTGGACGCCAACGTGTTCAAGATGTTGCTCGGCGCTTTCCTGACCGCCTGGTGTCCGCTGATGCTGCTCACTCCCAGGTTGCCGCCACTTAAATTCGGCGGCCGCGGCGCCGATGGCGTGATCGGCATGCTGGGTGGTGTCATGGGCGGCATCGGCGGTTTCAGCGGTGTCATTCCCACGCTGTGGTGCAACCTGCGCCGGCTTGACAAGGACGAGCAACGCTCGGTGATCCAGAACTTCAACCTGAGCATGCAGGCGGTCACGCTGATGATTTATATCTTCAGCGGCATCATCACGCGCAAGATGTTGCCGCTGTTCGCCATCGTGGCGCCGGCCATGCTGATCCCAACCTTACTGGGCACCCGCCTTTATCTCGGCATCAGTGAAGCGACCTTCCGCAAGATCGTGCTGAGTTTGCTGACCTTGTCGGGGGTCGCCTTGCTGGCCTCCTCGCTGCCGAAACTGTTGACCTAACGCGCCAGCAGCCCGGCAAACACCGGGATCAGCCACGGCGCCAGGAACGCCGTCAGCACGCCGTTAAGCCCCATGCCGAGGCCGGCGAAGGCGCCCATCTCCGCGCTCACCTGGAACGCGCGCGCCGTACCGATGCCATGCGAGGTCACGCCGAGCGCGAAACCACGCACTTCAGCCGAATCGATGCGCATGCGATTGAACAGGAAGCGCGCCACAATCGCCCCGAACACACCGGTGCTGATCACCAGCACCGCGGTCAAGGCCGGCAAGCCGCCGAGTTTTTCGGCCACGCCCATGGCGATCGGCGTAGTCGCCGATTTAGGTCCGATCGAGACCGCCAGTTGATAGGATCCGCCCAGCAGCACCGTCAAGGCCACCGCCGACACAATCGCCGTGGCCGAGCCAGCCAGCAAACCGCACAGCAAGGGCAGGAAGGAACGGCGCAAACGCGGCAACTGACGCGCCAGCGGAATCGCCAGCGCCACCGTCGCCGGGCCCAGCAAGAAATGGACGAATTGCGCGCCGGCAAAATATTCGCTGTACGGCATCCCGCTCACCAGCAGCACCACGCTGACCAGCGCAATCGCGATCGCCACCGGGTTGGCCAGCGGTGAAAATTTGCAGCGGCCATAGATCCAGTAGGCGGCCACGTAGGCGCACAAGGTCAGCGTCAGTCCCAGCAGCGGCGACGCAGACAAATACACCCAGATCAGGCCAAACCGCGGAATCTCATGCATGGTCGTCTCCCGAGCCGGCGTCCTGGCCCTGCTCGCGTCGCTGCTGCCAGTTCATGACGGCGCGCGTGACGGCGGCGGTCACGGCCAGCGTCAGCAAAGTGCTGACGACCACGGCCAGGATCACCGTCAGCCAATGGCCACGCACCTGTCCCGCCGCCGCCACGATGCCGACGCCGGCCGGCACGAACAGCAAGGACAAATGGCGCAGCAATTCGGAGCCGGTTGCTTCGATCTTGTCGAGCAATGGCGGATACGCTACCAGGCTGAAAAACAGCAGCAGCATGCCGACTACCGGACCGGGAATGGGAAGTTTCAGCGCGAAGGTGATGCCCTCGCCCAAGCATTGGAACACCAGCAGGGCCGCAAAACTGGCAAGCATGTCAGGCCCTCGCTGGTGGTTGGCGTTGAGGAGTAAAGATCAGCTCAGCTTGGCGTCTTCAAAGCGCTGCGACAACTCGGCGCGCAGTTTCTTGCGCAGCTTGGCGGCTTCGAAACGGCGCTTTTCTTCTGCCGTGAACGGACGCAGCGACGGCACCGCGACCGGCTTGCGTTCACCGTCAACCGCCACCATGGTGAAGAAGCAGCTGTTCACATGGCGCACTTCCTGGGTGCGGATATTCTCAGCCACCACCTTGATGCCGACTTCCATCGACGAGGTGCCGGTATTGTTGACGCTGGCCAGGAAACTCACCAGCTCGCCGACATGGATAGGCTGGCGGAACATCACCTGGTCCACGCTCAGGGTCACCACATATTGGCCGGCATAGCGGCTGGCGCAGGCATAAGCGACCTGATCGAGGAATTTGAGAATGGTGCCGCCGTGGACGTTGCCGGAAAAATTGGCCATGTCTGGCGTCATCAGGACGGTCATGGTGAGTTGGTGAGATGGCATGTCCATGGAGCGCGGCTTTCTCTTGTTGGATGAGTTCAAGTTATCAGGACTGACGCAACACCGCCCTGGCGTCGTTGTGCTTCCTAGCCGCACAACCGTACTGTCTTCGTCAGCACGTCTGGCCAGGACGATTTTGCGTCAGTCCTCGTTATATGCGTTATTTACGTCGCGCCGCCGGCTAACTTGACACCGCCGTGACCATCCCGGCAAGCCCGCATTTTCCGATGCAGTGCAACAAAGCGGCAAGACTATCTGGAATAGTCCTGCCTAGCAAGTCCAAACCTAAGCAAGTTTCCTGCCTTGCCGCACCCTTGCTGTCAGCGCCACAGCCGGCCGGCCGATATCACCCGGCGGCGGCAAAATGCGCCTCGGCATTGCGCAAGAACTTGTCGATCGACGCCGTGATCGCTTCTGGCGACCAGCCTGCCATATGCGGCGTCAGCACGACGTTCTTGAATTCCAGCAATTCCAGCGGCGGCTTGGGTTCGCTCTCATATACGTCGAGCCCGGCGCCGCCGACTTCGCCGTTCTGCAGTGCCGCCGCCAAGGCTGCGGTATCGACCACGCTGCCGCGCGAAATATTGACCAGGAAGCCGTTCGGCCCCAGCGCTTGCAGCTCGCGTGCGCCCACCAGATGGCGCGTGGCGGCGCCGCCCGGCGTGGCCATCACCATCACGTCGCACCAGCTGGCCAGTTGCGGCACGCTTTCAAAATAGCGGTAATCGACATCGTCGCGTTGCGCGCGGTTGAAGTAACCGATCTCCATATCGAAGGCCGCGGCGCGGCGGGCGATCTTCTTGCCGATGGTGCCCAGGCCGACCACACCCATGCGCTTGCCTGCCAGTTGCGGCGGCAACACCAGCGCCTCGCGCCAGATGCCGGCACGACAAGCCAGGTCCAGTTGGCGAATGTTGCGCATCACGGTCAATACCAGTCCCATGGCGTGATCGGCAACGCAATCGTCATTGGTGCCGGCGCCGGTGGCAATCTTGATGCCGCGTTGCGCGGCATGCGCGCTATCGATGTTTTCATGGCCGGCGCCCAGCGCACACACCAGTTGCAACTGATTTAACGCATCCATCTCGGCTGCCGTCAGGCCGGTCGAACCATTGCTGAGTACCACCTTGACGTCTTTGGCGATGCCGCCGATCGCCGCAGCGCGGCGCTCTTTGTCCGGCGCATACAGGATCTCGAAAGCGCTACCGATGGTCGCCTTGCTTTGCTCGGAAAGATGGATAAGGACCAGGAGTTGAGGTTTCATTGTCGAATTGAAATCAGGGAGTGGGAAGTAAGCTGTAATCGTGCAATTTTATTGTGAATTGCATTGTGGCGTGCAGGCCCACGCAGGGTGCCGCGAAAGCAACACCATCGCCGCCCGCGCTTGACGCGCTATTTCGCATCCTTTATATTGCGCCCATCTTAATTTTTGGTGTCAACACGAAGTGGACAGTTGCTCTAGTTATTTAATGCAGACGGGTCGATAACCCGGATACGCCTCCCCTCGCAGCGCCCTCATTGCTGCAGCCGAAGTCGTTCCGGTTGCAGTGTCGCGGTGAATTCTCGCCTCGCCCTTTTTCTTCCCGTCTTTTTCAGTTTCTGATGCTTGCGCAGGCCTATTGCTGCTTGGCGCCGGCAAGACGCAATCTGCACGCCCATGCCGGCGCGCGTGATTGCAGGGGAAGGATTTTTCATGGATGCACACGTTTTTGCGCTGAGGATTTTACTGGCGCTGGTTCTTGGTTCCATCATCGGCGCCGAGCGCCAAATGCGCCAACGCATGGCTGGTTTGCGCACCAATGCGCTGGTCGCCACGGGCGCGGCGCTGTTTGTCATGGTGTCGGCGTTCGAGAACGATCCGCAAGGCGCTACCCGCATTGCTTCTTATGTGGTCTCCGGCATCGGCTTCCTGGGCGCCGGCGTCATCATGCGCGAAGGCATCAATGTGCGCGGCCTCAACACCGCCGCCACCTTGTGGTGCTCGGCCGCCGTCGGCGTGCTGTCGGGCCTCGGCCATCCGCTCGAAGCGAGCATCGGCGCCGGCGCCATCCTGGGCGCCAACGTGCTGTTGCGCAGCGTAGCCCACCTGATCAACAAGCAAGACTTGCAACGCGCCACGGAGATCGAACAGGTCTATCGGCTATCCATCGTTTGCCGCCCCGACGATGAAGTCCAGGTGCGCACGCTGATGCTGCATATGCTCAACGGCATGCCGCACCTGATCGTGCAATCGCTGCACAGTGAAGACCTGCCGTCCGGCACGCAGCTGGAAGTGCGCGCCGACCTGATCACTTCGCCCAGCAACCACTTGCAACTGGAACAGATCGTCAGCCGGGTCAGCCTGGAAAAAGGCGTCAGCGCGGCGCGCTGGGCGGTGCTCAATGTCGTCGAGGTGTAGAGCGACATCCGCCAATAGCGGGCCGCAGTTGTCCATGCATCAATCACAAATAAGCGGATGATCGCCACCGGCGGCTTATCCGAGGGAAAGGGGAAAGCCATGCGCATCACCAAACTGGAAAGCAAACTCGATACCTTCTTCAACGGCAACTATTTCCTCGGCAATGCGCCGTCACTATTGCCACAGCGCCTGCCTTACCTGGTGATTGCGTCGTGCCGCAACGACCACGCGCTGCGCATCGAAGAACTGATCCTGCTGCAGCTGCAGGAAGGTTTCGAACAGGGCTATGAACTCGAGATCAAGGCGCGCGCTCACCAACAGATGGTGGACTTCCGCATTTCACTGCTGTGTTCCACTGTCGAACGCGCTGCTTTGGTGCGTCTGGTCAGTCGTCTCGGACTGGAACGAAGCGTGCGCAGCGTACGCTGGCAAAGCGTGCCGGCCAGTTGCGCCTGAAGCGCAATTGGCTTTTTTTCGTCGCATCGGCGAAGCAGCTGCCCGGTCGACGAAAAAAGCACTCAGCAGCAGAAATAAGCCGGATAAATTACTCTTCTCTGCGCGCACATGCCGCATCAATGCTGCTATCTTGTGATCACGTCGCAGCGATAAATAATTACTCGAATATCCGCAGGTATATTTCAGCGATCTCCGTTCATAGAACGACAATGGAATCGATATAGATGACTCCCTCTGAAGAGACTACTGGCTCCTCCAGCGCCAAACGTGTCAACGTTCGCGTCTTTGCGAGCGTCTTCGTCGGGCTTGTCTGCATTTCCATCCTGGCTCTGCATATTTTCTTTTCCTGGAGCGTGCGCAACAAGGACGTTGACGATGCCCAGATCGCCACCGCCAATCTCTCGCGCGCACTCGCCGAACACGCCGACGCCACGCTGACCTCGGCCGACTCGGTGCTGTTCGGGATCGTCCAGCGGCTGGAAGTCGAAGGCACCGACCGCGATGCGCTGGCGCGCCTGTATCCCCTGCTGGCCTCCTATGTCAAGGAACTGCCGCAGCTGCAAGGCCTGTTCATCTACGACCAGACCGGTAAATGGCTGGTCAATTCGCTCGACGATTCGCCCTGGAGACTGAACAATTCGGACCGCGAATATTTCATTTTTCACATGAACCATCCCGACCGCAACGCCCACATCGGCATACCGGTCAAAAGCCGCTCCAGCGGCGACTGGATCATTCCGGTCTCACGTCGCATCAATCATCCCGACGGCAGTTTTGCCGGGGTCGCGCTGGCTACCGTTGCGGTAGACTACTTCCTGCATTTTTACACCAGCTTCGACACCGGCAAGAACGGCGAAATCATGCTCGCGACGCAAGACGGCATCCTGTTGGCGCAGCGCCCATTGCAGCTTGACTCCATCGGCAAAAACATCAGCAACGACAACCTCATCAGCGAACACACCCGCCACAACAAACGCGGCGTCGCCATCATCAAGTCGCCGGAGGACGGCCTGATGCGCATCTACAGTTACAAGCGCCTGGAAAAATACCCGCTGTTCGTCACTGCCGCACTGTCTTACGATGAAGTGCTCTCAGGCTGGCGCACCGAAACGCTACTGCAATCGATAGGCGTGCTGATCCTGGTGGCGATGCTGGCGTGGCTGGGCAAGCGCCTGATCAACCAGATCAAGCTGCGCGCGGAAGCCCAACAGAAATTGCTGGCGGCGCGCGAAAAGCTGGTGGAAATGAACAAGACCTTGCAAAAGATGGCACTGGAAGACAGTCTCACCGGGGTCGCCAACCGCCGCCAGTTCGATGTCACGCTGGCCAATGAATTCAACCGCGCCAAGCGCGAAGGCCAGTGGCTGGGCCTGTTGATGATTGATGTCGATCATTTCAAGAAATACAACGACACCTACGGCCACCCTGCCGGCGACGTCTGCCTGCAAAAGATCGGCAAGGTGATCCAGATGAATCGTCCGGGCGACCTGTCGGCCCGTTATGGCGGCGAAGAATTCGCCATCCTGTTGCCCAATACCGACCTCAAGGGCGCAGTCAACGTGGCCGAGAAAATCTGCGCCGATGTGCGCAACCTCAACATCCCGCATGGGAAAAATCCTACCGGCATCGTCACCATCAGCGTCGGCGCACAATCCACCGTGCCGACCAAGAATTGCAATCTGATGGATCTGGTCAGCGCTGCCGACAAGGCGCTCTATACCGCCAAGGCGCGCGGACGCGATCAGGTTTGCAGCAGCGACGACGAAATCCCGCCCGCTTGTACGCCGACCGAGCTGCGCTGAATCCGAGCAAGGTCGGGCTCAGCGCGTTGCGCTCAATGATGCGGCAACATCTCCACTGCCGCTTTCCGGGCTTCCTGTTCGGCCGATTTTTCATCGTGAAACACCGTATCCAGCAAGACGCGCTGGCACGGGAAGATCGGATTGCGATGCATGGGATTGCACGACGGCCCGAAAATGGTCACCGTCGCCGCCCAATTGTCGCGGTCCGACGCCAGCTTCACGCCTGCATACTCGATTTCATAGTCGCCCACATGTTCAATTGGCATGGTGATCTCCTCGTCTGCGTGTGATTGTTCAGCTGCGTTGTCATCCTCTGCTGGCACTAACCCTGCTGCGCGCCGCCAGCGCGCGTCAATGTACGTCCTGGTCGCGGGTACGGTCGCCGAGGTGGCTGATGGCATACCCTTTTTCGCCGATCTGATGAAAGGCGTCGTCGGGCTCGAGCGTGAAATGCGTCTTGCCGTCGCGCTCAAAATCCACGTTCAGCTCATGCACCAGCCAATCGGTGCCGGCGACTTCCTGCGGTAAAGGCTTTTCAGTCGGCACCACCAGATAAGAACAGAGATCGCTGTCTTCAGACCGTTTGTACACATCCACTTTCATCATTTCTCCCTTGCCAATTTGCCAAGCACTATCGAAAAAACACATGCTTTCCAGCACGATCTTCAAGTGGGACTAGGGTAAAAATCATTAGTTCAACCGCATTTCTGCGACTGTCGCCAGCGGACCTGCAGCGGTATTTTTGCTTCTTTAACACGCTTGTTTTGCTTATTCTCCAGCGCTCTCTTCACCATACACCATCCACGCCGAATTGCCTGCGTCACCTCTGAAATTCCTCTTTGTGGAATAATGCAACGAACGGCAAAAGCGCGCCAACATCGCCGGCCAAACAGGGAGAACGAGCTGAACCGCATCGAGCAATTACGCATTTTCTGCATGGCTGCCGAGAGCGCCAATTTCCGCGAAGCCGCCGTGCGCATGGGCATTTCACCGCAAGTGGTCACGCGCGCCGTCAAGGAACTGGAAGCAGCCTTCGGCGAGCTGCTGTTCCATCGCAATACACGCCAGGTCCGCATCACCGCCTTCGGCGAACGGCTGCTGCATCGTGCGCGCATGTCGATCAACGCGCTCGACGACTTGTTTCTCGACAACAACCATCGCAACGACAACGAGCTGCGCGGCATCGTGCGCATCACCGCACCGAGCACGCTTACGCGCAGCTATTTGCTGCCGGTGCTCAACCGGATTGCGCTGGCGCATCCCCATATGACGCTTGACCTGCGCCTGTCCGAAGTCATTACCGATGCCGTCGACGACAAGATCGACATCGGCATCCGCGTCGGCTTCTTGCGCGACAGCCGCTATGTCGCGCGCGCGGTCGCCAAGGTGGCATTCTTCGTCTGCGCCAGCCCCGAGCTGATCGCCCGTGGCGGTGTGCCGACCAGCCTGGAACAGCTGGTTGAACGCCCCATGAGTGCCATGGTCGACCGCAATACCGGGCGCATCTGGCCATGGTATTTCGCCGACGGCCAGCAAGTCGGCCCGCGCCTGCCGGCTTTCGTCACCGACGACCCCGACACCGAACGCCGCGCGGTGCTGGACGGCGTCGCCTTCGGCCAGTTGGCCGCCTTCATGGCGATGCCGCACCTGCGCGATGGCAGCCTGGTCGCAGTGCTGCAGGAACTGGCGCCCACCCCCTGGGATTTGTATGTCTACCGGCCGCAACGCGGCCCGGTGCCGGCGCGTGTACGCCTGGTGTTCGATGCGTTGGTGGAGACCTTGTCGACCTCGGCGGACTTCCCGCTGGCACCGTCGCCCTGAGTGTGATCCGACAATTCCTAAAAATGGAATCGAGAATTCCGAAGTCATCCATTTCAAGGCATAGCAATCATTGCGATACTCCAACATCTCGCAGGATTTGCTGCTACATTGCCTATGGCAGCGAAACATTCCTTCACTCGGTTTTTCCCCAAGTCGGAAAGGTATAGCAACAATGCCCACGCTCGCCATCAACGGTCAACAACATAACGTCGACCTGCCTGAAGACACCCCCATCCTCTGGACCCTGCGCGACCAACTCGGCATGACCGGCACCAAATTCGGTTGCGGCATGGCACTGTGCGGCGCCTGCACCGTGCACCTGGACGGCCAGCCGATCCGCTCCTGCATCACGCCGATTTCAGCCGCCGTCGGCAAGAAGATCACGACCATCGAAGCGATGGTCGAAGACAAGGTCGGCAAATCGGTGCAAGAAGCCTGGATGGCGCTCGGCGTGCCGCAATGCGGCTACTGCCAGGCCGGCCAGATCATGTCCGCGACCGCTTTGCTGAAAACCACGCCTAACCCGAGCGACAAGGATATCGACGACGCCATGAGCGGCAACATCTGCCGCTGCGGCACCTATACGCGCATCAAGGCCGCCATCAAGCAGGCCGCAGCACAGAACGGTGGCGTCAAATGAGCGCGGCCTTCGATAGTCTCGACAAAGTACAACTGAGCCGCCGCAGCCTGCTCAAGGGCATCGGCGCCTTCACCGGCCTGGCACTGACGGTTGGCGTCAATGGCATCGTGACGGCTGCCGATGCGCCCAAATACGGCGGCGACGGCATGCCCGGCGGCCTCAAGGACGACGCGCTGTTGTTCGTCTCCATCGGCGCCGACGGCATCGTCACCATCGTCGCGCACCGCTCGGAAATGGGCCAGGGTGTGCGCACCAGCCTGCCGATGGTGGTGGCCGACGAACTCGATGCCGACTGGGGCCGCGTACGCGTGGTGCAAGCCCAGGGTGACCAGGAAAAATACGGCAACCAGAATACCGACGGTTCGCGCAGCATGCGCCATTCTTTCGGCCCGATGCGCCAGGTCGGCGCCACCGCGCGCCTGATGCTGGAAAGCGCCGCCGCGGCGCGCTGGAAAGTCCCGGTGACAGAAGTCGGAACCAGCAATCACGAGCTCATCCACAAGCCCAGCGGCCGTAAGCTCGGTTTCGGCGAGGTCGCTGCCGATGCCGCCAAGCTGCCGCTGCCGGCGCGTGAAAACGTCAAGCTCAAGACGCCGCAGCAATTCCGCTACATCGGCAAGGACAGCACGCGCGCCATTGACGTACGCGACATCGTCACCGGCAATACCCAATACGGTATCGATACGCGCCTGGAGGGCATGGTCTACGCCATCATCGCGCGGCCGCCGGTGTTCGGCGGCAAGCTGGCCAGCGTCGACAGCAGCGAGGCGCTCAAGGTGCCCGGCGTGATCCGCGTGATTGAGCTCAAAGGCAGCCCGCCGCCGGCACTGTTCAATCCGCTCGGCGGCGTGGCCGTGATCGCACGCAACACCTGGGCGGCGATCAAGGGCCGCGAGGCGCTCAAACTGACATGGGACAACGGCCCCAACGGCGCCTACGATTCCGTCGAGTACCGCAACGCGCTGGAGACCGCTGCGCGCAAACCGGCCAAGGCCGTACGCAATAACGGCGACACCATGGCCGCGCTGTCGACGGCAACGCGCCGCATCGAAGCCGAATACTATTTGCCGCACATCGCCCACGCCACCATGGAGCCGCCCGCCGCAGTGGCCCGCATCGTCGACGGCAAATGTGAAGTGTGGGCCTGCGTGCAGGCGCCGCAGGCGACGCGTGAAACGGTGGCCGGCCACCTCGGCCTGAAGCCGGAACAAGTCACGGTCAACGTCACGCTGCTGGGCGGCGGTTTCGGCCGCAAGTCCAAGCCCGACTTCGCCGCCGAAGCGGCGCTGCTGTCCAAGGCCATGAACGGCGCGCCGGTCAAGGTCACTTGGACGCGCGAAGACGACATCCACCACGACTATCTGCACACCGTCTCGGTGGAACACCTGGAAGCCGGACTCGACGCCAACGGCAAGGTCAACGCCTGGCTGCACCGCACCGTGGCGCCGACCATCGCCTCGATCTTCGTCGCCGGCGCCAAAGGCGAAGCGCCGTTCGAGCTGGGCATGTCGGCCATCAATATTCCGTATGCGATTCCCAACTTCCGGGTCGAAGCACCCGAAATCGAGGCACACACACGTATCGGCTGGTTCCGGTCGGTCTCAAACATTCCGCACGCTTTCGCGGTCCAATCGTTCAGCGCCGAGCTGGCGACGGCAGCCAAGCGCGATCACCGCGACTACCTGCTGGAGCTGATCGGGCCGGCGCGCAAGATTGCCCCGGCGGAAATGTCCGACGGCTGGAATTACGGCGAATCGCCTGCGCGCTATCCGCTCGATACCGCTCGCCTGCGTGGCGTGATCGAACTGGCCACGGCCAAGGCCGGCTGGGGTCGTAAATTGCCCAAGGGCCGCGGCCTCGGGTTGGCGGTATGCTATAGCTTCGTGACCTACGTCGCCGCCGTGGTGGAAGTGGAAGTCAACGACGAAGGCGAAATTGCGGTGCCGCGGGTCGACATCGCCGTCGATTGCGGTCCCTCGATCAACCCGGACCGCATCCGCTCGCAAGTCGAAGGTGCGTGCGTGATGGGTATCAGTCTGGCGATGACGGGCGAGATATCGTTCAAGAACGGCGCTGTGGAGCAGAGCAATTTCCACGACTACGAAGTCTTGCGCGCCTACGCTGCGCCCGGCCAGATCCAGGTGCATATCGTGCCGCATACGCTCGATGTGCCGCTGGGCGGAGTCGGTGAGCCGGCGACGCCGACGATTGCGCCGGCGCTGTGCAACGCCATTTTTGCGGCGACCGGCAAACGCATACGCCAGTTGCCGATACGCGAGCAGTTGAAGAAGACCTGAAGCACCTGCACAAGACCAACCGTTAAACGGAGCCTCCATGGAATCCATCGACTTCGACGTCCTCTCCAGCGCCCTCGCCTGGCACCAGCAGGGACATCATGTCCTGCTCGGCACCGTCACCCATACCTGGGGTTCGGCGCCGCGCCCGGTGGGCGCGATGATGGCGATACGCAGCGACGGCCACGTGCGCGGCTCGGTTTCCGGCGGTTGCGTGGAAGACGATCTGATCCGCCGCGTGCAAGCCGGCGAATTGCAGCAGGCGTTGCCGTTCGAGTTGACATACGGCCTCAGCGCCGATGAAGCCCATCGTTTCGGCCTGCCTTGTGGCGGCACGCTGGAGATCATGATGGAACCGGTCTCGGCAGCCTCGCGCATCGCCGACTTGCTGGGCGCGGTGCGTCAGGGCTTGCGCGTCACGCGCACGCTCGACCTGGCAACCGGCGCGGCCACCATTGCCACCGACAGCGACGCTCGCCAGACCATGGTGCAAGACGGCAAGCTGATTGCGCCATTCGGTCCGCGCTATCGCCTGGTGATCATCGGCGCCGCGCAAATGTCGCGCTATGTCGCACAGTTTGCACTGGCGCTCGACTATCAGGTGATCGTCTGCGATCCACGTGAAGAATATCTGAAACAATGGGATATCGCCGGCGTCGAACTGTCCGACGAGATGCCGGACGACCTGCTGCTGCGCCTGCAACTGGATGCCAACAGCGCCGTGGTGACGCTCACGCACGACCCCAAGCTGGACGATATGGCGCTCATCGAAGCGCTCAAGTCGCCGGCCTTCTACATCGGGGCGATCGGCTCGCGCACCAACAACATCAAGCGCCGCGAGCGACTGGAATTGTTCGACATCAGCGCTGCCGAAATCGACAAGTTGCACGGCCCCGTCGGCTTGTTCCTCGGCGCCCGCACACCGCCGGAAATCGCGATTGCGATCCTGGCCGAAATGACGGCGATTCGCAACGGCGTCGCTATCTCGCAAACGCATGCCGCGCGCACCGATCCGCTGCCCGGCGAGAACAGCGGCGGCACTTGCGCAGTCGGCGCACTCAGCAAAAACCGCTGACAGAACCTTGATGACAAGGAGAAGCAACACTGCCAGCGGCGTTTTATTCGCAGCGCCAACTAAAGAAATCAATGCCCGGCGAGGTCCGCGCGCGTGTCGATATCGCGGTGTATGCCGGGATCGTTGACGGGGATTTCGCTGATCGGGAAGGCCTGCAACACTTGTCGCGCCCCTTTATCTCCGTTCAGCTGCAGCAAGGCATCGCGATGGCGTCGGCCAAAAGCCACCGGGTTGCCGCGCTGTCCGAGGTACACCGGCACGGCAATCTCGGCGCCGTCTTTTAAAGCCGCCACTAAACCGGCATGGGTCGACGACTGCACATAGGGCATGTCGCCCAGCGCGATGATCCAACCGGGCGCATCGTGCGCCTGCCGCACGCCGCACATCAGCGAGGCGCTCATGCCGGTATCGGCGTCGGCGCACTCCACCAACGCGCAACCGATGGCCGCCAGGCGTCGCGCCACTTCACTGTCGACGGACCTGACCACGGCGAGCACCGGCAGCACTGCCAGCAACTTGCGTGCGGCAGCCTCCACCACGCAATCGTCGGAACCTGGCAAGGCTGCCAGCAATTTATTGTCGGCGCCGCTGGGATCAAAGCGCGAGCCTGCTCCGGCTGCCAGCAACAAGCCGTGCAACGCTGCAGAAGAAGAGGAAATGGTGGAAGTCATGAACGCAGATTATCCACCAAAAAAACACCTTCGCGCTGTCTCGCGTTGCCTCTCTTGGTCGCACGTGCGATGTCAGCCTGCCGTCAGGACAGCCCCAAGTGTTGCAGCAGAAAACGACTGCATTCGTCCACCGGCAAAGGCTTGCTGAAGTAATAGCCCTGCACCGTATTGCAACCGTTTTCCTTCATCACGTCGTACTGCCCCTGCTCTTCTACCCCCTCGGCCAACACGTCGAGATGCAACGCGCGCGCCAGTGCGATGACAGCTTTGGCAATCGCCAGGTCGTCGGCATCGGTGGTGACGTCGCGCACGAAGGAACGATCGATCTTCAATTGATCGACCGGGAAACGTTTCAGGTAATTGAGATTGGAATAGCCGGTGCCGAAGTCGTCGATAGACAAACGCACCCCCATGGCCTTGAGGGTCTGCATCACCTCGATGCTCTTTTCCGGGGTTTCCATCGACGCGCTTTCGGTGAGCTCAAGCTCCAGACAACGGGAGTCGAAGCCGCTGTCGTCAAGCGCATGGCGTACTACCGTAGCCAGGTTCTGCAAGGCAAATTGCTTGGCCGACAAATTGACCGCCATCGTCAGTCCATGGATGCCCATGTCATGCCAGCGCTTTCCTTGTTCGCAGGCAGTGCGCAACACCCATTCGCCGATCGGCACGATCAGCCCGGTTTCTTCGGCCAGCGGGATGAATTGCAGCGGTGAAATCATGCCCTTTTCCGGATGCTGCCAGCGCAACAGCGCTTCGACCCCGATGATCTTGCCGCTTTCCAGCGACACCTGCGGTTGGTAGTGCAGGATCAGTTCATTCTTTTGCACCGCGTGGCGCAGTTGCGAGGCCATCTGCAGGCGGTGGCTGACCTGGCTGTTGAGCGCGGGCGTATAAAACTGGAAGCGTTCCAGCACATTGTCCATGGCGCGATGCATGGCGACTTCGGCGGCTTGCAACAAGGCGTCGCCGCTGTCGCCATCGTTCGGATAGACCGTCACGCCGATGCTGGACTCCAGATACACGCCTTCATGACCGTCAACGTGATACGGTAAATCCAGCACATCGATGATCTCTTGCACCACCATGGCGATCTGATCCTGCGCCTGCACGTGCAGCACCAGGGCAAAACTGGTGTCGCCGAAACGCGCCAGCGTGGCATCGTGCAGCATCACCCCCGACAAACGCCGGCTGGCCTCGACCAACGCATCCTCGCTCAATTGCAGACCCAGGCTTTCACGTACGTCAATCGCGCCGCGCACGCCGATCAGGACGACCGCAATCAAGCCGGCGCTCTGTTCGCGCTCGATGCGCGAGATGCTCTGTTCGAGCCGATCGCGCAGCAAACTACGATTGGGCAAACCAGTCAGCACGTCGTAGTTGCTCAGCCGATGCACGCGATCTTCAGCCTGGCGCCATTGCGTAATGTCGATGCCGCTGCAAATGAAATTGAGCGCCGCACCATTGTCTTCCTGCAAGAAGGTGGTCAGCCACAAGATCTCGCGGCGCTCGCCGCCGGTGGTCAGCCAGCGGCTCTGGTATTGCAACGGTTGGGCTTGCAGATGCCAGTGCAGGAAATGGTTGCGCACCGATTCGATTTCTTCGCTCGGAAAGAACACCTGCCAGAACTGCTTGCCCTGCACCTGCGACAGCGTCAAGCCGGTAGTACGTTCAGCGGCCTGGTTGAAGCGCATGATGCGACCGTCCTTGTCGAGCATCATGCCGAGCGCGCCGGTGGTGTCGAAGATCGCCGACAACAGGTTGCGCTCGGCCTGCAACGCTTGCTCCATCTTGTTGCGAATCTGTTTCTGGTGCGCTTCCTGCAAGGCACGCTCGACTGCCGACGGCAAACGCGCAAGATTGGATTTGAGCACGTAGTCGTAGGCGCCCTGCTTCAGGGCCTTGATCGCACGCTCTTCGCCCATGGTGCCGGAAACGAACAGGAACGGCGTGTTCGGTGTGATCTGTTGCACGATCTGCAATGCTGACATGCCGTCGAAATTGGGCAGCGAAAAATCGCCGAGCACGATGTCCGGCTGATAGCGGCTCAATGCATCGAGGAAGGCATCTTCCGTCTCGACCTGATAAATTTCGCAGGCGATGCCTGCACGCACCAGCTCATAGCGCGACAATTCAACATCCGTCGGGTCGTCTTCCACGATCAGGATTTTTAGTGCGCTTCTTCTCATGCCCGTGCCTTTTTAAGATATTGGTACCCGGTTGACGAGCATCCAGTAAAACCCGGCCTTCTCCACCTCCTCTTGAAAACTTTCAAAATCGACCGGCTTGACGATATAACTGTTCACGCCGAGCTGATAGCATTCGTTCAAGTCCTGGCCTTCGGCCGACGAGGTCAGCATGACCACCGGGATAGACCTGGTGACGGGATCGGCCTTGACCTTGCGCAGCACGTCGATGCCGCTGACCTTGGGCAGTTTGATATCCAGCAAAATCAATTTGAGCGGTTCGGCATGCCGGCGATGTTCGTAGCCGCCTTTGCCGAAGATGAAATCCAGCGCATCGGCGCCGTCCTGCACCCACTCCACATTGTTGGCGAGCTTCTTCTTTTGCAGCGCCCGCATCGACAACTCGGCGTCATAGGGATTATCTTCCACCAGCAGGATTTCGATTTTTTCAAAGTTGCTCATGCGCGTCTTTCAACTTAGCAGTTGGCAAAGTGAAGTAGAAAACGGCGCCTTCCCCAACCATGCCTTCAGCCCAGACACGGCCACCGTGCCGCGTCACGATGCGATGCACGATGGCCAGTCCGACGCCGGTGCCCTCGAATTCGCTGACCCGGTGCAGGCGCTGGAACACGCCGAACAGTTTGTTGTAATAGCGCATGTCGAAACCGGCACCGTTGTCGCGCACGGTGTATCGCAGCATGTCGCCATCGGCCACACCGCTGATTTCGATACGCGCCTGTTCGCGCTTGGCGCTGAACTTGAGCGCGTTGGACAAGAGGTTGAACCAGACTTGCTTGATCAATGTGATGTCGCCGCGCGCAGCCGGTACATCGGCCATCGCCAACGTGGCCTGCTCGGGCGTGGCGCCGGCATCCCGGAACGCCGCCTGGGCCAGCGCCGCCATGTCGAGATGGCCGTAGCTCAGTTCCTTGCGCCCCAGTCGTGAAAACTCCAGCAACTCGTCGATCAAGCGTCCCATGTTGCGGGTGTTGTCGCGTATCACTTGCAGCTTGCGGCGACCATCGTCGTCGAGCTGCTCCGCGATATCTTCTTCCAGCATGCGCGCAAAACCGTCGATGGCGCGCAGCGGTGCACGCAAATCATGCGATACCGAGTAACTGAAACTCTCCAGTTCCTTGTTGCTGGCCTCCAGCTTTTCAATATTGTTTTTCAGTTCGCGCGTCAGTTCGCGGTTGGTCTCTTCCAATTTGCTGCGCGCCAGGATCTCCAGCTTGAGCGCACGGTTGAGCGCATGCAGATGTTGGGTGCCGATGCTGCTGTCGCCGCTCAGGTCTGGCAACTCCAGCTCGTTGGCAGTCATTTTTTCGCGCAATTCCTGGTTGATCTGGCCGAGCTCGTCGCGGTTCTTTTTCAGCATGACATAGGAAGTGATGTCTTCCGCCCTGTGCATGATGTAGAGGATATTGCGGTCGGCATCCATGACCGGGAAATTCGACGGGCTCCAATAGCGCTCTTCGAAACCCTGGCCGTCCGGGCGCGGGACATCGTATTTTTGCATCGCCATGGCGTCCGGTATCCCGTTTTCGAGCACGCGTTCCAGCGAACGCCGCAAATTGGCCACGCCGTCAGCATTGGGGTCATCCGGATTATCGGGAAACACGTCAAACAAATGACGTCCGACAATGCGCTCGCGCCGCGTCAGCGTTGCCTGCAAATAGGCGTCGCTGACCGCAGCGATGGTGAAGTCGGGCAACAGGACCAGGAATAGTCCGGGCACCGATTCAAATAATCGTTGAAAATCTGCAATCCCCTGTTCGGAGACCTTTGAAGTCATCGCTTATGTCCGTATCTGAAAAGAGCCGTAAGTAAGTCGAGTACTGGGGTCTGCCTGCACCCGTGGTTTTGCATGGCCGACCGGCATTCTTGTCAGTATATTGCGCCTGTGCAAAACCGTGTCCGCAGCTTGTTTGGCTTTTATAAAAAATTTCTGCGGCGGGTTCAATGTACCTAATTGATAGTTACATTTCAAGCGTACATAGTGGCTTTTGAAAATGCGTGTGCAAAACTTGATTTTTAGTCAACTAAGATCTGCTGAGTAGGTTGGAAGAAGCCATCAATCCAGACGGCTTTGCAGCCATTTCGCCGCACCTGCCAGGCTACGGAAATCGGCGAGCGAACGGCATTCGATCTGTGGCTGGCGCTCACGCAACATGCGCGACAGGGCCGAACCCGGTCCCAGTTCCAGCGCCACCGTGATGCCGCGTTCGGCACAAGCGTCCATGCATGCCGACCAGCGGATGGTGGTGCTCAGTTGCTGCACCAGGCAATGCTGCGCGGCCGTCTTGTCGTGGATCTCTTGCCCCGAGATGCCGGCCAATACCGGCACTGCCGGATCCTTGAATGCCAGTGCCTCCAGCGTCGCGGCGAATGGCGCCAAGGCCGGCGCCATCAAGGGTGTATGCGACGCGATGCTGACCGGCAATAAACTGGTTCTGGCGCCGCGGGTTTCGCATTGTTGCGCGGCAGCCTGTACGTCCATGCTGCGACCGCCGGCGATCAAGGTGTCGACGCCGGTTTCGATGGCGACCCAGGCCTGATGCGGTGTCAGGATCGCCGCGACCTCGGCCAGTGCCAGGCCGCTGATCGCCATCAAAGCCTGTTGCGGCTGCGCCGCCAGGCAAGCGTCCATGGCACGGGCGCGTGCACCGGCGACAGCGATGGCGGTGGTCGGTGTCAGGGCATCCGCCACGCCATAGGCGGTCAGTTCGCCGATGCTGTAACCGGCCACCAGCGTCGGCGCCGGCAACGCCTCGCGCAGTACTTGCCATGCGGCCAGCCCTGCTGCCACCACCAGCGCTTGCGCATGGCGGTTGGCGAACAACAAGGCGGGGTCATTCAGGATGGTATCGAGAGAAAGGCCGAGACGCTGGTCCAGTGCGTATGCCGTCAATACCTCGCGTCCGCGCGCATCATTGCGCACCAGATCGAACATGGCGGCATGCTGGCCGCCCTGTCCGGGGCAAAGAATCGCCAGGCGTTGCGTCATGCCGTCCCGCCGCGGTACGCATCGCCGTAACAAACCGCCTGCACCAGGCAAGCCCCGGCCAGCAAATCGGCCGCGCCTCCCGGCGACAGGCGTCGTGCGACAAAGGCGCGATGACATTCAATGGCGCGCTCTTTCCAGGCCGCATCGCCACTGCCGCCGGCAGCCAGGAATGCCTGGCTGCGCGCCTGCACGATGGCCGCACCGGCAGCACCGCCGCGGTGATAAACATTGGTGTCGCTGACATGCGCCATCAAGGCGAACAAGGCGTCGATCTTGGCGCACTGCCAGTCGCGAGCAGCGGCCAGCGTAGCCTGCAATTGCGGCAAGGCGATTTCAAATACCGAAGGAAAACCCAAGGCGCCCTCTTCGCGCGCACCGCCGACGGCGTGGTACGCAGCGACACGCAAGCCATTGCTGTCAGTTTCCTCCGCATCGGGACTGGTGTGCGCCGTGAGCGCATCGCCCCACTGGATCAACAGCGTCGCCCGTATCGCTTGCGGCGACAAGGGCATGCCCTGAGCGCGGCACGATGCGATGGCGGCACACAACATGCCCAGGCAGAAGATCGCGCCACGATGCGTGTTGATGCCCTTGGTGGCCGCGAGCATGCGGCGTTCGGCGGCAATGGCCAGATGCTTCAATTCGCTGAAATGTGCTCCCGCAGCGCCAGCGTCTGCAATCGCGATGAAATAGTGCCGCAGCGAAAACAGGCTGCGCATGAAGGTCGCGGCATCCATATCCGCATGACTGCCGTTGTCGATCAAGGACACCAGCCCCGGCTTGGGATACAACACCAGTTCCTGATACAGGCTACGCACTGCGGTGCGTGCCAGCCGGCGACAAAAAACCTGCAGGCTGCGTTGGCGGCGGCGCCGTTCGGTGTAATGCAATACCGTCGCCAGACGCATGGCGGCCGGCTCCCTGGTGTGGATCAAGCCGGGCATGGGTGTGCCTCCAGCAACGCCAGCACATCACCAACGCGCGCCAACGCCACATCGCTGCGGCGCTTGAGCAAGACGCGCTGATCAGGTTCATTGCCGGCTTGCGCCCACTCCTTCCACGCCACCGCGCTGCCGTCGGGGAAGGATACTTCGCCGTCCAGCGGTAACACTGCTGCGTACGCTTGCAACAGCGCGACCCCTTGCCGCAATTGTTGTGTATCCGTCGGCGCAAACAACAGATCAATGTCCGAGCTCGGACGCAAGTAAATCTGTCCGGTCAGCGCCTGCAACGCCAGCGAGCCGTACACGCCCACCGTGCATGCCTGCGCCGCGAACTCATGATGCAAGCGCAGCAAGCGCTCGCGCCAGGGCGGCGCTGCATGTTCGACGACGTCGGCGACCGCTAACGGTGCACGCAGCGCGCGCACCTGCGACGAGCGCACGGTGACCGGCAGGCGCAATTTGACGCCATCGGCATCCGGCGGCAAGGCGATGCCCAGGCAAACGATGTCGTCGTCGCAATCCGCATCGCGACGACGCACCACCGTTGGCCAGTCTTGCTGCTGCCAGCGTTGCGCTACGTGGCGATGTTCGGTCGCCAGCGCGGCGGCGACATCTTGCCAACCGCTTTCGCTGAGCCACACCAGCGCATGTCGCTTATAGCGGCTGGACATCGCTGCCGCTGACGATGGCGTCGACCACCCGTTGCGACCAGTTGCGGCCGCCGCGTTCCTGGCCGAGGGCCGCGCGCGTGTCCGTGTTGCCGGCATTGGCGAGCGCCAGTTGCAACTGCTCGGCCAGATCGCCGTTCCAGATTTCGGCGATGCCACCCATGCGGCGATAGTTTTCCGGACCGGGCGCAAACACGGGATTGTCCTTGGCCAGCTCGACCAGGCGCTCTTCCGCCACCTTGGTGATGCGCGCCATGGCCGGCAAGCCCATCACGCGTATCGTCGCGTTGGGCAAGGCATAGCACGCATCGGCCATCAGGCCGCTGGTGATGAAGCCGCCCGACAAGGCCTGGTCATACACCAGGCCGATGATCTTGTGGCCTTGATTGCGCGCCAGAGCGATGCATTTACCCAGATGCGCCATGTAGCTGTTGATGCCGAGCATTTCGTCGCGATGGCGCAGGCGCTGGCCTTGGGTATCGACCAGGATCACGATGGCGCGGCCCGGATGTTCACGTACCGTTTGCAAGATGGCTTGCGCCTGCGACAAGGCGATTTCGATACCGATCGGCGTGTGGCCGGTGGTGCCGACCACGGCGACAATCTCGCCGTCGACTTGTGCCGTGCCCGACAGGAATTGCGCTTTTTCGGTAATGCTGTGCCCTTGCGGGAACAAGCTGTCCGCCACTGTTTGCCAGTTCATGGGGTTCCCTTCACGCGATGGGCCGCGGCCAGTTCAACGAACGGTGCGGCTTCCAGCATGGCAATATCTTCGGCCCGTTCTATGCCCAAGCGCTGCCAGATTTCCAGCGGATCGACCACATCGCCGAAGCGCGCGATGCGTTGTTCCAGCATCTCTTGCTCGGCTTCCAGCGCCGGCAGTGTCAACGCCGTCGGAGTGCCTTTGAAGCCCTGCAAAACCTGCGTAGCGGCGCTGCGAAAAGCCGCGGCATCATCGGCCACGATGGCCTGGCAATCGCCCAGCAAATAGCGGTGCTTACCGCCGGTGGTGCGCCACACCAGCGCACGGTCGCGCGAGTCGAATTCCTCGACGCCGTTGGCGGTTTCGATGACTTCCGGCCCGGACATGGCTAGGCGCCCTTCTTCCGACATGATGATGGCGTTGGCGCAACGCGCGACGATGCCCATGCCGCCGAAGCAGCCGTTGGAGCCGCCCACCAGTACGATCACCGGTATCCCGGCGGCACGCGTATCAAGTACGGCGCGCATGACTTCGGAGACCGCGATCAGGCCGGCATTGGCTTCATGCAGGCGCACGCCGCCGGTCTCCAGCAGCAGGATCACGCCCTCGGCTTGCTCTTGCACCGCCCGTTTCAGCAAGCCGACCAGCTTGGCGCCGTGCACTTCACCGACCGCCCCGCCCATGAACCCGCCTTCTTGCGCGGCCGCAAACACCTTGGCCCCCTGCAGGCTGCCGCGCCCGACCACCACGCCGTCGTCGAACGACACCGGCGCGTCGAGCTGGCCCAGGTGTGGGCTGACGATACGTTTGGACGGCGGCAGGAATTCTTCAAAACTGTCGGCATCGAGCACCAGCGCAATGCGTTCGCGCGCGTTGGCTTCCAAATAACTGGAACTCCGGATTGCTGTCATTGTGCCTCCACCATCGCTTCCACCGCCTGGTCCAGGCGCAGGCTGACCACGGCCGGCGTGGCGCCCATGTCGTTAATCGAGATGCGTGTGTCGGCCAGTTGCCAGCGCTTGTTGAAGTCGCCGATGACGGCTTCCCAGATCGCACCGAAGCCGCGCGCAGCAGTCTTGATTTCCACCGCACAGCCGCCTTGCAAGTCGGCTGCCTCAATCAGTACTTCCAGGTTGCCGGAGCTGACCACGCCGACCAGTTCGGCCTTGGCCGACAGCTTGCGGCTGCCGTTTTCAAAACGATAGTTCAAAGTTTCCATATCACCAGTTCCTGAAACGTTTGGGCGGGTTATACAAGCCGCCGGATGCGCGCACCAGATCCTTCATGTTCTTGGCCGCGAGCAGGTCGCGCGTGGCCAGGCGCTTGTCGATGCCCATGTCTTCGGCGCGCCGGATGATGCCGCGGTCGCGCAGGTTTTCCACCATGCGCTTATCGCGCGCCAGCCCGACCGAGGTATAGCCGGCGACGCCGCGGATGGCTTGCTCGCGCTCTTCTTCGGTACGGCACAGCAACAGATTGGCGATGCCTTCTTCGGTCAGGATGTGGGTCACGTCGTCACCGTAAATCATCACCGGTGGAATCGGCATCTTGGCCTGCTCGGCCAGTTGCCAGGCGTCGAGTTTCTCCACGAAGGCAGGTTGCATGTGTTCGCGGAAAGTTTCCACCGTCTGCACCACCAGCTTCTGGCCGCGCGGAATGGTGTTTTTTCCGGCTCGGGCCTGCTGGCCGGCCTTGAGCCAGGCCGGGCTGGCGTGACGACGGCCGCGCGCGTCGGCGCCCATATTCGGCGCGCCGCCGAAGCCGGCGATGCGACCCAGCGTGGCGGTCGATGAATTGCCCTGCAGGTCGATCTGCAAGGTCGAGCCGATGAACATGTCGCAGGCGTAGTGACCGGCGGTTTGCGAAAATGCCCGGTTGCTGCGCAGGGAGCCGTCGGGGCCGACGAAGAACACATCGGGACGCGCACGAATGTACTCTTCCATGCCCAGCTCGGAGCCGAAGGAATGCACCGACTCGACGAAGCCGGCTTCGATGGCCGGGATCAATGCCGGATGCGGATTCAAGGCCCAGTGCTTGCAGATTTTGCCGCGCAGGCCCAGCGATGCGGCGTAAGTCGGCAGGATCAGCTCAATTGCGGCAGTGTCGAAACCGATGCCGTGGTTAAGACGCTGCACTTCATACTCGGCGTAGATGCCTTTGATGGCCATCATCGCCATGAGCACCTGAATCTCGGAGATTTGCGCCGGGTCGCGGGTGAACAAAGGTTCGATGTAATGCGGCGTCGGCGCCTTGGTCACGAAACTGACCCAGTCGGCCGGGATGTCGATGCGCGGCAGCACGTCGACAATCTCGTTGACTTGCGCAATCACGATGCCGCTGCTGAAGGCGGTCGCTTCGACGATGGCCGGCGTGTCTTCGGTGTTCGGTCCGGTGTAGAGATTGCCGTGGCGATCGGCTGCTTGCGCTGCCACCAGCGCCACGCGCGGCGTCAGGTCGACGAAGTAGCGGCCGAACAATTCCAGATAGGTATGGATCGCGCCGATGTTGAGTTTGCCGGCCGACGCCAGCTTGGCCAGCCGACCGGCCTGGGGACCGGAGAAGGAAAAATCCAGTTTCGCGGCGATGCCTTTTTCGAAGATATCCAGATGTTCCGGCAAGGCCAGCACCGAGAACAGCATGTGCAAGTCATGTACACGCGCCGGATCGAGCCCGGCCAGCGCCTTCGACAAAAAGTCGGCCTGTTTCTGGTTGTTGCCTTCGAGGCAGACGCGGTCGCCCGATTCGATGACGGCGTATAACAAATCGGCAATGCGCGCCGCCGGCAACAACTTGCCGGTCAGCGTGTTGCCCAGCGCGTTGGCGGCGCGCGCCAGGCGTTCATTGCGATTTATCTGCCGACGATTCCAGACGTGGTCGGTAGGGGCGCTGACAGGCATTTACTTCACTCCCATGAGGATATTGGGCAAGCCGGTGGCAATGCCCGGAAAGAAACATAACAAAATCACCGCCAGGAACATCAGCGCCAAGAACGGGATCGTGCCCTTGATCACTTCCGACAAGGGAATGTCGGGCGCAATGTTCTTGATCACAAACAGGTTCAATCCCACCGGCGGATGGATCAGGCCCATTTCCATCACCACGGTCATCACGATGCCGAACCAGATCAGGTCAAACCCGGCTTCACGCAACGGCGGCAAGATGATGGGCGCGGTCATCAGGATGATCGACACCGGCGGCAGGAAGAAGCCGAGCACGATCACCATCAGCAGGATCACCGCCAGCAACAGCCATTTCGACAAGTGCATGTCGACCACCCATTGCGCCGCCGACTGACTGATGTGCAGGTAACTCATTACATAGGAATACAGCAGCGACATGCCGATGATCAGCAGCAGCATGCCTGATTCCTTGATGGTCGAGTTGAGGAAAGGCACCAGCTCGCGCGGCTTGTAGATGCGATACACCACGGCGATCAGCACAATGGCCAGCAAAGCGCCCAGGCCGGCGGTTTCGGACGGTGTCGCAAAGCCGCCGTACAAGGCCACCATCACGCCGATCAGCAAGATCAGGAAGGGCAGTACGCGTGGCAGCATTTCCACTTTTTGCGCCAGCGTGAAATGCTCGTCGTCGAGATAGGCCGATTTGGCGCCGCCGCCGGTATAGATCGCATGCGCCATCTTGTATTCCTTGCGCGCACGGAACACCGCGTAACCGGCAAACAGGATCACCAGCAACACGCCGGGGCCGATGCCCGCCAGGAACAAACGTCCCAGCGATTGCTCCGCCGCCACCGCATACAAAATCATGGTGATCGACGGCGGCAACAGGATGCCCAGGGTACCGCCCGCGGCGATGATGCCGGCTGCGAACCCGGGCGAATACCCGCGCCGGCGCATTTCCGGAATCCCGGCCGAACCGATCGCCGAGCAAGTTGCCGGCGACGAACCCGCCATCGCCGCAAACAAGGCGCAGGCAAACACGTTGGCAATGCCGAGGCCGCCGGGCACGCGATTCAGCCAGGCGTGGATGGCCGAATACAAATCCTTGCCGGCCGGCGATTTGCCGATGGCCGCGCCTTTGAGGATGAACAACGGAATCGACAGCAAGGTAATCGAGGCGATTTCTTCGTAGACGTTTTGCGTGACGGTATCGAGCGACGACGCCGGCATGAAGAAATACATGAAGGACGTCGCCACCACACCGAGCGCAAACGCGATCGGCATGCCGGAACACATCACCACGATGGTGACGATGCCGTACAAGGCACCAAGGACCAAGGGCGTCATGCTGCCTCCTTGGTACCGGTGACACGGGTCAGCACTTGCACCAGCAGTTGCAATGTCAGCATGCTCATGCCCAAGGCCATCATTGCGTAGGGGATCCACAGCGGCGGCGCAAAGGTCGACGAGGTGGTCTGGCCGTCGACCCAGGCTTCATGGAACAGCGTCCACGACTTCCAGGAGAAAAAGGCGCAAAACACGAAAGACACCAGGTCAACGAAGAACATGCGTACCTTGTTGGCGTTCGGCGACAGGAAACCAGCCAGCGCTTCGATGCCGATATGGCCGCGCAGCGATTGCACGTAAGCCGAGCACAGGAAAATCACGCCCACCAGCATGAACACCGACGCCTCGTCCTGCCAGTCGGTGGGTTGATGGAAGAAATAACGCACCACCACCGAATAGGTCAGGATGAGCGCGGTCAACATCAGCGCGATCATGGCCAGGAACACCGCCAGCCGGTTGTAGCGATCCATTGCCCCGGCCACAGCGGCCAGTACGGCGTTGGCCGGCACCGCAGGTTTGACCTGCGGCTGCATCTCGAAGCCGTGGCTCATAGGAGCTTCTCCGCCAGTTTCATCAGGTTGGCGCAATTGGCGTTGCGGGCGGAGAAATCCTTCCAGGCGGTGGCGCGGGCGATGTCTTGCCACTTCTTGACGTTGGCGGCGTTGAGGTCAACCACCTTGGCGCCGGCCTTCTGGTACACGGCGGCAACGGCGACGTCATCGGTTTGCGCCGCCTTCAACGCGAACTGTTCCATCTCGGCGCCGACCGTCATGATCGTGGCTTGTTGCTCCTTGCTCAGGCGTTCGAACACGGACTTGGAAATCATCAGCGGCTCGAACATGTACCAGTAAGCCTTGTCGCGGCCGGTCGTCAGCGCCTTGGCGACCTCTTCCAGGCGGAACGACATGAAGGAAGTCGACGAAGTCATCGCCGCGTCCATCGCGCCGGTTTGCATGGCGGCGTAGATTTCATTGGACGGCAGCGTCACTACGGCGGCGCCGGCTTCTTTGAGGATCAGGTCCATCTCGCGCGAACCGCCGCGCACTTTCATGCCCTTGGCGTCGGCCGGATCGACGATAGCCTTGCCGCGCGACGCAACGCCGCCGGCCTGCCAGATCCAGCTGACGATCAGGATGCCCTTCTCCGCCAGGATGCGCGCGAGCTCCTTGCCGACTTCGGCGTTCTTCCAAGCCGAACCTTGCTGATACGACGTGACCAGCCCCGGCATCAGGCCGATATTGGTTTCCGGCACTTCGCCGCCGGCATAGTTGAGCGGCACCAGCGACATGTCCAGCGCGCCTTTGCGCATGGCCGAGAACTGCGCGTTGGTCTTCATCAGAGAGGAGCCGGGATAGATCTCGAACTTGAGGCTGCCCTTGCTGCGCTTGGTCACTTCTTCGGCAAACATGCGCGTCAGGCGATCGCGAAAATCACCTTCATTGATGGTGCCGCCGGGAAATTGATGGGAAATTTTCAACGAAGTGGCTGGGGTTTGCGCCCAGACCGACGAAGCAGTGGTCCACAAGGGCGCGGTTGCGAGTGCGCCGAGTATGCTTCTACGGGTATGCGAAGTCATTGTTGCTCCTCCTTAAGGTGAAAGAAATACTGCTTTTTAATTATCTGGTGCCGGCGATGCTTGCCTTTACGTCGCGGTTTGCGGCTGATGTATAGCTGCTTGGCGACGCTGTCTCTGCACTTGCTTTGCTGTCTTTGCTTTTTTATGCATCTTTCTTGTATACACGTTCTTACAAAACAAATACATTGTCAAGCATCAAAGATGATTTAGAATTTGTTCATTGCATACTTGATATCACTTATGGACATCCACAAGAAGCGCTCCGAGACCCTGCGCGAATCGATCGAAGAACTGATCGCCGTCGGCAAGCTGACGCCCGGACAGCATCTGGACGAAACCGTGCTGGCCGAGGAGTTCGGTGTCTCGCGTACGCCGATCCGTGAAGCGCTGATCCAGCTGGCATCAATGGGCATCATCGTGATGCGGCCACGGCGCGGCGCCATCGTGGCCGAGATCGGCCCGCAGCAATTGATCGAGATGTTTGAAGTGATGGCAGAACTGGAAGCCATGTGCGGCCGCCTGGCGGCGCGGCGCATGTCGACGGCCGAACATGCCGCACTGATGGCGGCGCACCAGGCCTGCAAGGATGCGCGCGACGCTGCCGACCCCGACACCTATTTCTACAAGAACGAAGACTTCCACGGCCAGATTTATGCCGGTAGCCACAATGCCTTCCTGGAAGAACAGGCGCGCGTCCTGCAACGCCGCCTGCGCCCTTACCGCCGTTTGCAATTGCGGGTACGCGACCGCCTGAGCAGGTCTTACGATGAACACGAAGGCGTGGTCAATGCCATCATCGCCGGCGACAGCGACCGCACGGTCGACCTGCTGCGTCAGCACGTGATGGTGCAGGGACAGCGCTTTGCCGATCTGGTGGCGTCGCTGCACCAGTTGAAGTCGACCCCCGACAATGAAAAGCAATCGCTCAGCGATGCGCTGGCCTGAGGCCTGATCTTCAGGCTGACCTTAACCCCCACAGCACGTCCAGCACATGTTGCGTCGGCCGCTCGATGTTTTCCGCGCGGTGCGCAATACCGAGCTGACGCCATAAGGCCGGACGCAAAGGTCGCATCTGGATGCGTGCATCCGGCAACGATGCGCCCTCCTCATGCGGCAACAAGGTGGCGCCATAACCAGCCGCCACCAGACTCTTGATGGCGTCGTTGTAATTGAGCTGGATGCGCGGCAGCGGCCGCTGGCCGCCGCCGGCAAACCATTCTTGCGTCAGATGCGAAAGCCGTGTGCCGGCGTCGTTCAGGATCAGCTTCCGGGTGGCCAGCCATTGCGGCGTAATGCGCGCGGGAGTGGGCCAATGGGCCGGCAAAAACGCCATCACCGGATCGCGCCGCCAGGGCTGCACCGACAAGCGCGTCATCGGCGACTGCGGCAACGCGACCAGGCCGACATCCAGGGTTCCCTCATTCAGGCGGGTCAGCGTCTCTTGCGAGGTCAAGACTTCGACCTGCACGTCAATGCCGGGATGATCCTGGCCCAGCACCTCCAGCGCTTGCGGCAACAAATGGGCGATAGCGCCCGTCGATGCGCCCAAGCGCACGCGTCCCGCCAAGCCTTGCACCTGGCGCTGCACATCCTGCAGCGCCTGTTCGGCGTCGGCCAGCAGGCGGCGGGCGCGCGCTATCAGGGTCTCGCCGATGGTGGTGGGACGCACCTGGCCGCGCTGGCGCGACAGCAACGCCGCGCCGATCCGCTCTTCCAGATCGGCAATGTGCAGACTGATGGTCGGCGGCGCCAGATGCAGCACGCGCGCAGCCTCGGCGAACGAGCCCAGGTCGGCTATCGCCACCAGGGTGCGCAGGCGATCCAGATTGATTTCCCTCATGCGGCTTCCTTTCGGATCTTTTAAAGATCAGAAAAACTGAATGTTATCGTTATTAAATTCAACTTTTCCTATTCTATCAATGCGTGCAAGATCGGGCTCTGCTTCTTTCTTTTGCAGGACTTACGCCCCCCCCCCGGGCCTGGCGTCGTTGTGCTTCCTGGCGGTACAACCGTACTGTCTTCGCCAGCACGCTTGGCCAGGACAAGTTTGTGTGAGTCCTGTTGTGTAGTGTTAACCAAGGAATTCGATCATGGCTTCTCCTCTTGTTTTCATTGACGGCGACCAGGGCACCACCGGCTTGCAAATCCACCAACGCCTGCGCAATCGCAGCGACATCCAACTGGTAACGCTGCCGGCAGCGGAACGCAAAGACCCGCTGCGGCGCGCCGAGGCGATCAACACCGCCGACATTGCGATCCTGTGCCTGCCCGATGCCGCAGCGAAAGAAGCCGTCGCGACCATAGAAAACCCGGCCGTACGCGTGATCGACGCCAGCTCCGCGCACCGCACCACGGCCGGCTGGGTCTATGGTTTCCCCGAGATGGAGGCAGCACAGGCGCAACTGATCGCCGCTGCAAAACGCGTCACCAATCCCGGTTGCTATCCAACCGGGGCGATCGGCTTGCTGCGCCCGCTGATCCAAGCCGGCCTGTTGCCTCGCGACTATCCGGTCAGCGTGCATGCGGTATCCGGCTATTCCGGCGGCGGCCGCCCTTCCGTGGAGCAATATGAAGGCCCATCGGCGGCGCAGGCCCTGGCTTTCCAGGTGTATGGCACCGGCCTCGCGCACAAACATCCGCCCGAGATGCAGCGCTACTCGGGACTGGCACATCGTCCGCTGTTCGTGCCGGCTTACGGCGCCTTCCGCCAGGGCATCGTCCTGACCGTGCCGCTGGAACTGCGCTTGCTGGCGCCCGGCGTGACTGGCGCGCAATTGCATGCCGCGCTGGACAGCCACTACGCCGGCTCACAATATGTGCAAGTGATTACGCTGGCACAAAGCAAAACGCTGAGCCACCTCAATCCGCAAGTGTTCAACGACAGCAACCACATGCAGCTGGGCGTCTTCATCAATGAAGAACATGGCCAGGTGCTGTTGTCGGCGGTGTTCGACAATCTGGGCAAGGGTGCTTCCGGCGCTGCGGTACAGAATCTGGACCTGATGTTGGCACATCGCTGACACTCATCGACATCAATGCCAAGCAGTCGAGACATAGCCCGACCTGGTCGGGCTATTTTTACTTCCGCGCGTGCCGCTGACGGTCGAGGACGGAGGTGTTGTTTGCAAAGGGGTGCGATATTGACGGAACAAAGAGCTTGTTGACACATTTAATAAGTTAACATATGATATGTGTACTTATTAAAAAAGGAGCCGACATGAACAATGCTACTCACGCCACCACCGCCTGCAGCCAAGAGATCACGGCATCCGCAACCACCATCTGGGAATTCTTCAAAGCCGTTCCTGAGTGGAAGAATTGGAATGCCGGCGTCCACGCCTGCTCCCTCGATGGCCCTTTCGCTGCAGGTTCATGGCTGACCATGACGCTTCCGGACCAGGAGGTCATCAAGTCGCAACTGGTCGAAGTCGATGAACCGAATTTCTTCACGGACGAAACCAGGCTTGGCGACATTGTGGTTCGCGTGCGGCACGACATCAGTCCGCTTGCCAATGGCGGCAATCGTGTCACCTATGCAATCGATGTGGTCGGCGACAATGCCGACGATATCTGCGCGGGAGTTTCCTCCGACTTTCCTGAAGTCTTGCGGGCGCTGGCCGCTCAGGCCGAAAGCCGCGTGAGGAAATAAACCATGCCTGGCACAGGATGGCGGTGTCTATGCGCAACGCTGTCACGGCAAAACACCAGTACCCTCACTGACACACGATCGCCAACGATCCGGAGCTTGCAACAATGAAAACAAAACCGCTACCCACCGCCCACAGCGGACCGTCCGATAGTCCCGGCTTTCTACTATGGCGCATCTCCAACACATGGCAACGCGAACAGCGCGCTGCGCTGCAACCGCTTGGGCTGACCCATACGCAGTTCGTCATGCTGGCAGTGGCAACCTGGTTCGGGGCGCAAGAGCCGCTGACCCAGATGCGACTTTCTCAGCTGACGGGCAGCGACCCGATGACAACCTCGCAGGTAGTGCGTGCGCTGATTGCCAATGGACTCTTTGAACGCAGTGCCCATCCAACCGACACGCGCGCCAAGATCATCGCTGCCTCGGCTGCCGGTCGCAAGCTCGCACATCAGGCCATCACCGTCGTTGAAGAAGTGGATCGCAAATTCTTTGCACCTCTGGGCCAGAATCAATCCCAGCTCATCGGTCTTTTCCAAAGATTGCTTGGGTAGCCGTGTTGGACGATTGCTATCGCACCGACCATGAACTCGACTGGCCCGCTGCGTGCTGATGTCCGGAGGACCGTCAAGGGGCCTCCAAACGCCGTTAAATCATTGTGCCGGCACGGCGACGATGGTGGCGATGCGCCAGCCATCCGGCGTACGTAGAGCGAACTCCGTCATGTGGAACTGGGCCACGGTCGGCGGCTGTCCCGCCGGACCGACGGTGACGCGCGTGGGGGCATATATTTGAGCAACGTCTTTGCCAAGCATGCTGACCTTGATGGCGGTTTCGTCCGGTTCAAATCTCCATGTGCCGGCAAAGGTCCTTCGAAAATGAGCGATCACCTCATCGCGTCCCCAATAGCGATAGGCGCGCGCGATAAAAGATACCGGGTCTGGTTGTCCCGCAGCGGCAGAGGCGAATACGGCCTCCATTTCATGGATGTCATGGGCTGTCGCTCCTGCCGCCTGCCGCAGGAAAAGCGCTCGCACGGCCTGGACATCTGCGGCATTCTCTTCTGCCGCCATGGTCGGACTGGCCAATGCCATCACAATGGCAGTCGCGGCGACTATTCTTTTCAAAAACTGATTCATGTTGAAGACTTCCTATGTGAGAGAAATTGTTTGCGTTGTCGATAACAGGACATCGCGACGAGATAGTTAACATCAAGCACTTTTCGATGTGGGCCGAAGGTGCCGGGCAGTACGGAAAAATTTCAGGCGAGCAATTCCTTGCTTGGTGTAAGTGCTGATCTGATGACGCTACGAATCATCTTCCGGCAACAGGGTTGGGCACGCGATACAAGCCGCCACGGTGACCAGGTAGGGGGAAGTCATAGGAAATTGTTCCAAAGATGAATTCCCCGTCAGGAGAAAGACTGAGATTGGCGTGATGGTCTCCAGGCACAGCAATCTGAGAAATAAGCTTGCCGCCGACATCAAAAATTGCGCATCCCCCGCCTCGATACAAGCCGACAAAAATGTGTCCGTGTTTATCGGAGCGGATGCCGTCCGGCGTGTGGCGATCTGCGGGATGACCTGCGAGTACGTCATTCAAATCAAGGAAGCGACGTTGATTCCCAAGCGAACCGTCGGCTTGGATATCAAACATCAGGATGCGATCCTGAGCGCTTTCCCCCACGTACAAATGATGTCCGTCCGGAGAGACGGCGACACCGTTGGCATAGTCGATACCGCTCGCAACCAGACGCGGCAGGCTACCCGGCAACAGGTAATAGACCTTGCCGGATTTGCTGGCATTTTCTCCGGATGCGGTGAAATAGACGCCGCCCTTGCCATCTCTGGTGAGGTCGTTGGGATTGACAAGTGCCTGGCCCGAGCGGTCCTTATTGATCGAGCCGAGGGTTTTTCCATCCAGGCCAATTTGTGTCACCGATCCAGCGTCATAGCAGGCCACCAGCAAAGCGCCATCGACTTCAACCAAACCATTGGCGCCGCAATTGTCCTGATGCCAAACGCTTTGCACATGTCCGTCTTCCAGGCGAAACACGCTGGACGCCGCGTAGTCGACGAAGTACAAGACGGGACCGACAAAAATGGTCCCTTCAGGGAAGCGCAGTCCCGTTGCGACAACTTCCGCAGACGCCGGCCACCCCGGTTTGCTGATCATGGCGAAGAGCAACGCAAGCAGCGTCAGCGTCATTTTTTTGATTTTCAAGTGCATCGATCCTCGCATTTTCAAAGTATCCTCATATGCCCATATACAACATAAAAAAATTGCACTTCATGCAAATGCAATTGCAGACCAAGGCGACAGCCCATCCTCGGTTCATCTGGCGCCTAAAACTCCATCAAGGAGATACGCTGCATGACTCTGCGCATCGCCAACGCATCTTCCGCACCAAACTCTTGCTCAAAGTGCTGTTGCGCCATGAGCCATTGCTTCTTTCCCTCTGCTTCGCGTAAACGCCCAAGAGCCGACAAAGCGATCTCCCGCTCACGGCGATCCGCCAGGCCGACGGAAATCGTGACCAGCCCATCACGCTCCAGGGGACGCAAATTGTGCCCCATGGTCGCCCGATCCATTGTCAACTTCTCCGCCAGCACAGACATGGTGCTGGCGCCGTTTTGCGCAAGCAAGTTCAATATGGAATATTGCGTTCCGCGCAGTCCTACCTTGGCTAGGCAGGAATCGTAGAACCTCGTCAAATGACGGGCAGCTTTGCGAACAGCAGTATTGTTGCATCGACCGGGAGGCAAGTCGGATGGGGGGATTGCCATAATGTGCGCGTGGGTACGAAGTAGATATCCAGCAATATAGTCTCATATGAGGATATTTGCAAACCCGTCGCCCGGTTCGTCGCGCACGCGCTTCACCCAGCGTAATCAGAGCGTTCTGTGACTTTCGAAATAACGCACGTCGCCGCTCAGCGGATCGGTGAAGGCAATCGAGCGCGCCAGCAGTTTCAGCGGCGCGTCGTAGTTGTCGGCCGCGCCGACAGGTACGGTGTGCGGATAAAAGCTGTCGTTGAGAATGGGAATGCCGAGCGCCGCCATGTGCACGCGCAGCTGATGTTTGCGTCCGCTTACCGGATTGAGGCGATACAAAGCCTGCTCGCCTTGCCGCTCGATCAGGTCGATATGGGTTTCCGAATTGGGTTCGCCGGCTTCTTCGCGCATCAGGAAGAATTTGTCGGCGTCGACCAGGCGGCTGCGATAGACGAACGGGAAGTCGCGCCCTTCCAACATGCCAGCCAAGGCTTCATAGGTCTTGTCCATCGTGCGTTGCTGAAACATCGACTGGTACGCACCGCGGCTGGCCGGATTATGCGAAAAAATGATCACGCCGGCCGTCTCGCGGTCGAGCCGGTGGATCGGCGTCAGGTCGCCCAGGCCGGTTTTCTTCTTGAGGCGCACCAGCAGGCTTTCCTGTAAAAATCGTCCGGTCGGGATCACCGGTACGAAGTGCGGCTTGTCGACCACCAGCAGGTGCTCGTCCTGGTGCAGGATCACTTCCTCGAACGGGATCACGGCTTCGCGGCCTTGCAGGTCGCGATAATAGAAGATGCAGTCGCCGCGCCGGTAAGGCGTCTGCGGCGCCAACGCCAGGCCGTGCTGATTCATCACTTCTCCGCCCGCCATGCGCAGGCGCCAGGTCGCTTCGTCCACGCCCGGGAAACGCGCACACAGGAAGTCGAGCATATTGCTCCACTTGCCCTGCGCTTCCTGCAGCCACAAGTAACTGGGCGCAACCCCGTCCCTCAACGGCAAAGGCGCTTTCAGTTTCACGCCTTGCCCGTTATTTTGCGGGCCGCGCGCCGTTGCCAGGCGATCACGCTGGGATTGGTGTCCAGGTGCGCCTTGATGCGCGTGCGCTGGCTGTCGTTCACGGGCAGCTTGCGCAATAGCTCCGGCCAGCTTTGCATGGCCCGTTCAACCGTGTCGACCAGGACCATTTGCAGTTTCGGCTCGGGAATGCGCCAGATATTGGCCAGCTCGCGCAGCACCGCCGGCGTGAGCAACTGGCGCGCCTTCTCTCCCGGCGCAAACGCCAGCGCATGACCATGCCCGGCCAGGTAAGCGGAATACGCCACGATATCGTAAGCCGGTGACAATTCCGCCGCCTGCGGGGTGCGGTACAGCAAGCTGAAATTCTTCAGGTGGGCGTCGAAATTGCCGAGCAATTCATTCACCTTGATCCGGCGCAGCAACTCGAACAAGTCCTCTTCCCCTTTCACGCTGCGTTCGAGCAAGACCACGCCCAGCGCCGCGTAAGTACCGCCATATTTGGCGCTGGCCGGGGTGCCGGTAATCTGCGCAAAGTCTTCCATGTGCAAACGCCCGGTCGGGGTGGCGGCGTCGCGGTCGAAACGGTGGATCAGTAAAAAATTCTCGGCGTCGCTGCGCAAGCCGAACGGCAAGCGGTCGGCAATGGCGGTCAGCGGCACCAGTTCGTGTTCGCATACCTGCACGCCGGCCGCGCGCGCCAGCGCCAGCGAAGAAAACTCGACTTCCGGCATTTGCGGATAATCGCTGGCCGGCAGCTTGCCGATGAAATGGGCGCCCTGCGCATCCTTGGAACGCATCACATAGCGACCGCCTGAGGCGCGCACCAGGCCGACCTTTGGCTGTACACCGGAAATCGACTCCCCCTCGGGCGTAGGCAATTGTCCGGCACTCATTTCATAGCTGTCGCGGCCCTGCCCGATCAGGCGGCCGAGATGGGCGTCGTCGAGGTTTTCCGACGAGGCCGAGACATCGCCTGGCAAATCCCTGCCGCAATAGGCCAGCAAGCTGAATTCATCGTCGGGCGCGAGGCCGGCACGCTCGATCAGGTGCTTGCGCAACTGACCTTCCGGCAGCAGGTTCTGAAAAAATGGCGGCAAGCCACCCTTGCCGTCGCCACGATTGGCTTGCAGCGCCGGATTCAGCAATTGCGCCACGGTGCGCTCCTCCACCGAGCCGCGATACAGCTGCGACAAGACCGGCCGCTGGGCGTCAACGGCGTAGGCGTCGTCGAAACGAAAATAGACGCGACCGTCGTCCAACGCAAACAGCGAACCGACATCAGTCACGCCCAGGCGTATCCGCAAAGAACGCAGCATGCTCATGGCGCATTCCTCATCAGGCTGTGCAGGCGCTCGGACAATTCGGTGCGGGTGCCATCGCCGTCGGCCGCACGCTGGGCCGCCACTTCCTGCGGCACCAGCAGCAACTCGAGACCGAGCTCGGAACAGATCGACAGCAATTTGTTGAGTTCGATATTGCCCTTGCCGGTTTCCAGCGCCTGCAAGGTATTGCGATGAATGCCGCTACGCTCGGCCAGATGGGTCGAGCTGAGCTTTTGTGCTTTGCGGGCGGCGCGGATGCGACTACCGAGGGCGAGCAGAGAATGCATAATAAAATGTGCTGATGATCTTATAGACCATTTTATTATGCATTTTTAGAAAAGCAAGATATTGAATAATTAATTAGTCAAAAATTATAAATGACCAATTAATTATGCATCTGTAGGCGGTTGCAACCAGACGAAGAGGAATAAAAAATCGCCCACGAAGGGCGATTTCTGCAGGCAGTAGCAACAATATCAGGCAACGGTATTGACGTTGCGACCGACATTGGGATTGGCCGGCAGCGGTGGCGGCAAGGCTTGCAAGATGCCGACGGCGCCGGCGACCTGGCTATCCAGAGCCTTTTTCAGCATGGCCATGTTGACCGCATCGCTGGTTTCAGCGGAAGCCAGTGCAGAGGCAACGGCGGGAATGTTTCCGATATCCATGAGAACTCCTTGATGACACCTATCTTTACGTCATCCTTACGCATTTCTTTACACCAATCAACTATTTTTACAAAAGAATTTTAGAACTATTTCCAATAAAACAAGAACTTAGTCAATCGCCAAGCGCCCATGCGTACTGAGATGAACAGGAAATCGGATCCCATTCCCGCAAAAAGCAGGCAAAAAAAATCGCATCACGAGGATGCGATTTGAACAAGAACCATAACCGCTGAGTTCTTTCCCCCTTCAGGCCTTGGTATTGACGTTACGACCTATATTCGGGTTGGCTGGCAGGGCCGGACTGACAAGATTGACCACGTCATCGACAACGTGATTGGCAACCTTGGTCAAATCCAGACCAATCCCTTCCACAGCTTTTTTCGCCAGCCAAGCGGTTGCGACACCAGTTGCTAGAGATGCAATCTCCATGATGACTCCTTAATGCAGGTGCAACTTCCCGTTAGCGACACAATCTGACAAGTCTTAACGAATTACGCAGATCCTTATCTTTGTTTTACACAGGTTAAGATTTCCTCACGCCGCCGGCCTGTCCAGGTATTACACTTGCCTCCTCGATCGCTTAAGATCGTCTCGCCTTTCCATTCCCTGCTTGCCCCATGCTCCACATATTAGAAAAAATCAGCGCGTCCCCGGTCGATTCCGAACTTGATCACCTGATCGCGTTAATCAAGGCCCTGCGCCCAAAAAAACGTGAGGCGCCGGCACTGGCCATCACCAATGTGCGCACGCTCACGCATCTGCTGCAACAACATCCGCACCACGCAGCCAGCTTGCGCCATTACGTGCTCCACCTGCTGTCGATGCGGCGCCAGACCAGCTTGTATACCGACATCGGCATTCTCTCCAACGACGGCTTCTTTTCCGAACTGCACAGGCGCATTGCCTACCGTATCCTGCCGCCGGCGCTGGACGACCGCTACCTCCCCGACTGCCTGGAAAAGATCTTCCCCTACACCAGCGATTACCTGTGGATGCAAGCGGTTTCGACGGCCGATTGGGCGGCCTTGTTCGAGGTGCTGCGACAAGCCGATATCGCATTGCCCGACCTCGACCGGCTCGACGGGCAAAAAACACTCACCGAAATCCTGCTCGCCATCCAGGTGCTGTCTTACCGCATCAGCGCCATCGGTATCGAGCCGGAACTGATTCGCATCTATAGCGACGTCAAGGCCTTCGAGTCGCCTTTCCTGGTGCAAAACGCCGAGCTGCATCGCTATCTCGACGGCTATATGCGCCACCTCAATGGCGATCCCACGCCGATCGAAGACGCCAGCCACGTGCTGGTGATGCTGGAGCAATGCCAGGAAGTGGTGAAGAAGATCCGCCGCAGCACCCTGAGGCTGGGCACCAGCATCGCCGTGACCTATCGTCTGGTGCGCCTGGACCAGCATCTCGACCGCCTGCGCAAGCTGCTCGCGCTGGTCGACGTCGGCAGCGCCGACACCGCAGACACGGTCGCCGCCAACAAACGCCATGTCGGCCTCGAACTGGGCCTGGAACTGATTGAAGCGCACAACCGCAAGTACACCGTGCGCGACCTGTTCGCCGGCAACATCAACCTGCTGGCACGCAACATCACCGAAAACGCCAGCCGCACCGGCGAACATTACATCGCCGAAAACCGCAGCGAATATGCCGCCATGTATCGCTCAGCCGCGGGCGCCGGTTTCATCATCGGCTTCATGTCGCTGATCAAGATCCTGTTTTCCTATCTGCGCGCCGCGCCGCTGGTGGAAGCCTTCCTGTTCAGCATGAATTATTCGCTGGGCTTCATGCTGATCCAGGTGCTGCATTTCACGGTGGCCACCAAACAGCCGGCCATGACCGCCTCGCGCATCGCCGCCGACCTGCACAGCAGCGACGGCCGCAACCTCGACCTGGACAGCCTGACCGACCTGATCGTCAAAGTGATCCGCACCCAGTTCGTCGCCGTGCTGGGCAACCTGACAATCGCCTTCCCGGTGGCGTATGCGCTGGTGTATGGCTACTTCTTCGTGAGCGGCCACCATTTCGTCTCGCCCGACAAGGCGCAGCACCTGCTGCACGACATCGATCCGTTCGCCAGTCTGGCGCTGTTCCATGCCGCCATTGCCGGCGTCTGCCTGTTCCTGGCGGGCTTGATTTCAGGCTATTACGACAACAAGGCGCTCTATACGCGCATGTCGCAGCGGGTGGTGCGGGCGCGCTGGCTGGCGCGCGTGTTGGGCCATGCGCGCACCGCGCGGCTGGGAGATTATCTGGAAAACAATCTGGGTGGCCTGATGGGGAATTTTTATTTCGGCATCTTGCTGGGCACCATCGGCACCGTCGGCTTCCTGCTGGGTTTGCCGATCGACATTCGCCACATCACCTTCTCGGCCACCAATTTCGCGATTGCACTGGTCGGCCTCGACCATGCCGTGAGCTGGCATGTGATAGCGGTGTCGAGCTTCGGCGTGCTGGCCATCGGCATGGTGAATCTGTGGGTCAGTTTCGCGCTGGCGCTGTTCGTGGCCTTGCGTTCACGCCAGGTGAAATTCCGCCACGGCTGGCCTTTGCTGAAGTCGCTGTGCCGGCGTTTCCTGAAGAAACCGGTGGACTTCTTCATTGCGCCCAAGATGACGCCGACGGCAGCGCAAAGCGGCGCCGAACCATCCTGAGGCAGCGCTTATCTGACCGGCTTGTCCAGCTGTTCGTAGACCGAATTGGCGATGCGCGCCAGCTCGCCGCGGTCGATACTGCCCGACAAGGCATAGCCGAACTTGCCGTCGATCCAGTAGAACACGTTGACCGTGCCTTCCTGGGCGAAACGGAAACCGGTGTCCTTGTTCTGCACCTGGTCGGTCGAGACATACAGGGTCAGGCGCTGGCCCGCGCCGTCGTGGTACATGAACTGCGCCACCGGTCCGCTTTGTCCCGGCAGCAAACGACCACCGATCAGTTCGTAACCCAGCGGCGCCAGTTTGGGCGCGCGCACATCGGCGCCGATGCGCTTGGACAGCCAGCGCACCAACGCTTCTTCCTGGTCGGCGCCAACCTCGACCGGCCGGCGCGGATCGGGGCTATAAACGGCATGCGCCACCGCCGCCCGACGCGCCATCATCAGCGGCGCATCGACGCGCGTCACCGAGCCGGCCGCCGTGGCGATCCAATTGACCGATGAGGACTGCGCCGCGCCATGCAAATACCAACCGCCGGCGCCGGCAAAGATCGCCACGATGAACACGGCGGCATAACGCTGCAACAATTCCCAGTTGCTGCTGGGCCGTGCCGACAGACGCGCCGGCACCGGCTCATCGAGCACCGGATCAAACAACAAATGCAAAGCCTGGTTTTGGTGGCGGTAGGTGCGCAGGCGCTCGGCCTCGTCCGGATTGCTTTCCAGATAGGCTGCCACCTGCTGCAGCCGCTCTTGCGGCAGCAAGCCGTCGACATAACCCTGCAGGTCGGCTTCGGTAATCGACATCGGCTTCATTTGACCACCTTCAACGTCGAATGCTGGGGACGCCCTTCAACCAGCGTGCGCAAGCGCTCGCGCGCGCGCGACAAGCGCGACATCACGGTCCCGATCGGGATGCTCAGTGTCGCGGCCACTTCTTCATAGGTCATTTCTTCCAGCACAACCAGCAATAAAATCTCGCGCTGCTCCGCCGCCAACAGGCGCAAGGCAGATTCCAGGTCGTAGCCGACCAGGCGGTCAGGCGCATAGGCGGGAGTCGCCAGCGCATCTTCGTCATCCAGCGCCACGGTGGGAATGACCGGCTTGCGGCGCTGGTCGACATGCAGGTTGTGCATGATGCTGAACAGCCAGGGCCGCATGTCGGAACCCTTGCGCCAGCTCGACAGCTTTTGCCAGGCGCGTTCCATCGTGTCTTGCACCAAGTCGTCGGCGCCGGCGCGATCGCCCACCAGCGCCCGCGCGTAACGGCGCAGGCGCGGGATGCAGGCTAACAGATGACTTTCGTCGGACATAAGTGGGCGAGGTGGACGCAGGATCAGTTCTTGACGACGTGCCAGATGTTCTTGAAATTGTCGCCGTTGCGGTCGCCCGCCTTCTTGTCGGAGGCATACAAGTACAAGGGCTTGCCATTGACGGCCAGCTGCGCACTGCCGTCATCGCGCTTGATCACGGAGAACGGTGCGCTCGGTGTGCCGGTCGGTGCAAGCGGCGGCCAGATCGCGGCGCAAGGGCCGTTGCAGGCGCTCTTGCCGGCAGTGTCGTTGTCGAAGGTATAGACGGTCATGCCGCTGGTGGTGACCAGGATGTCGTCCGCTTTCTTGACAGCCATATCCTCGGCGAAGGCGGCAGGCGCCACAGAGGCCAGCAGCGACAGTGTCAGCAGGGACAGGGGGAGCAGTCTCATTTGGGTATTCCTTTCTTGTCAGGGTTACGCGGTTTGCCTTACCCATGACTGGTATACGTGCGGCAGGTGGCGATTATTCCCTGTCACCTCAATATATTTCCCGCCCTGCCCGGCGCGCTCCTTATTTGGTAACCACGGTGCGCTGCATCGGCGCCAGCAGGGCCAGCAACTTGTTTTGCGTGCGCGACGGGATATTCGATTTGTCCATCGCCGCCTGCAAATCTTCCACCAGTGCATTGAAATGCATGTTGTTGAGCGCCAGGCCCTGGTGCACTTCCTTCATCGGGTCGCCGCTATAAGTGCAGGGGCCCCCGCTGAGGTCGCAAAACTGCTCGGTGATCAGCTTGGCCAGCTTCTTCATGTCGCTGTCCTTGAAGGTATCCTTGATGCGCGGATCAGCCAGCGCCAGCGCCAGTGTGTCGTCAACCACCTTGGTCAGGACTTCCAGTCCGCCCAGGTCGCGGTACAAGCTGTCGTCCTTTTGCAGCGCTGCCGGCGCCGCTGTCTGTGCCTGTGCCGGCAACGCCGCAGCAAGCGCAATTACTGCCGCCGCGATACCCGCTGCCAGCCAGGGGGATGTGATCGGCGTTTTCATCAGAAGCCCGCCTGCACGGAGAGATACACGCCTTCCTGGCGTTTGGGGTTGTAGATGGTGATGTCACCGAGCGAGACGTAAGCCAGGGTCAGCGACAGGTTCTTGCTGGGGAACCAGGCGACGAAGGCGTCGTAATAGTCTTTTTCATTGTCAGCCGCCAGATTGCGCGGCTTCATGCGGTATTCGGCGCCGACTACCCATTTGCGGTTCAGCAGATACGCCGCCGAGCCTTCCAGCATGGCCTGGTAACGGTCACCCTTGTCGCCGCCGAAGCCGAGTATGCCCATCTGGTTGGCCTTGGTGGCGCGCACGGTGGCGTTGAGCAACAAGCTCTGGTCAAGCAACAGCTTGGTCGCGGCCAGGTAGTAATCGATACCGGCATCATTCTTCGCCCCCAGTTGCTTGACGTTGGTGACTGCGCCCAGCCCGCCGATGCCGTTGTTGCGCTTGACCATCATGCCGGCGGCGATTTGCGGCATCCAGCTGTCCTGGTCGTAGACGATGTCGCCGGCCAGCTTGACCTTGATGCCGTAGATGTCTTGGTCGATGCGCAGATTATTGAGCGGCGCCTGGCTGCCGGTGAAGCGTTGCTTGGCCACCGACAGTTCGACCCGGTCGGCAATACCGACCGCGACACCATACGAGGCCAGCGTGTAATCCTGGGTGCCGACATAGGTGTAGTGTGCGTTGGCGCCGTAACTGTCGCGCGTGCCGTAGCCGGTGATGGTGGCCCAGGGCACCAGGCCGCCGCCGCTGGCGCCCTCCACCTGGATCACGCCCGCGGTCGCCATCAGCTTGCCCATGTCGGGCGTCGCTCCGGTGCTCTGCGCCGCAGCCGACATCGAGGTGATGGCCAGCACACAGGCCGACATCAGCGCCGGTGGCTTCAATATTTTCTGCGTGTACCTGTGTTTGTTCATTATATTTACCCCCCCGGCGACACGCGCTTGCAATCTGCGCAGCAATTCCCCCTTGCTGCATGGCAAATTATATCGCCATATTTTCCGACTGGCTTGGCAGTTCCGGGGCCTTCCAGTGTTCCAGCCATTCAATTAAGCGATCACCAGGCATCGGCTTGCTCATGTAGTAGCCCTGCGCCTGGTCGCATCCCATTTGTTTGAGCAGATTCCACACCGCGAGGGTCTCCAGCCCTTCGGCCACCACGCGCAGGCCAAGGTTGTGGCCGAGGTCGATGGTCGATTTGACGATCTTGGCATCGTCGGCGTCGTGCTCCATGTTCATGACGAAGGACTTGTCGATCTTCAGCTCATCGACCGGCAAACGCTTCAGGTAAGCCAGCGACGAATAGCCGGTGCCGAAGTCGTCAATCGCCAGTTCCACGCCCATGCCGTGCAGGCGTTCGAGAGTCAGTTGTGCGCGGATGGGATCATCCATGATCGCACTCTCGGTGATTTCCAGGCACATCGACGACGGCGACAACTGGTTGCGCGTCAGGATGTCGGCAAAATGCGCCGGTAAATCCTGGTCGAGCAGATCGCGCGTCGACAGGTTGACTGAAAATTTCAGCGAGATGCCCTTTTTTTGCAGCTCGGCGCACAAGATCGCCGTCTTACCGAGCATCCACGACGTCAGCATGCGGATGAAACCGGTGGTTTCGGCAAACGGAATGAAGTTGTCCGGGCCGATGAAACCTTTTTCGGGATGCACCCAGCGCACCAGCGCTTCGGCGCCGACCACGTTGCCGGTGGCCAGCTCAACCTTGGGTTGGACATACAGCAGGAATTCATTGCGGTCGAGCGCGCGCCGCAGCTCGCTCAGCAGGCTCAGGCTTTCCTGGCTGCTCTTGTCGATGGACGGGTCGTAGACGATAAAGCCGCTGCCACGACGCTTGGCGACGTACATCGCGACTTCGGCGTTGCTCAACAGCGTGTCGCTGTTCTGACCGTTATCCGGATAGCCGGCGATGCCGATCCCGGCGCCCAGGTCGACCGTCTGGTCGCCGATGGAAATCGGCATTTCCAGCGAGTGCAAGATGCGCTTGGCCTGGCGTATCGCCTCCGTTGCATCGGTCGCCGGCAGCAGGATGGCATACTCATCGCCGCCCAGACGCGCCACCTTATCGTTTTCACGTTCCAGTTGCCGCTCCAGGCGACGCCCGACTTCGCGCAGCAAGCTGTCGCCGAAGCTGTGGCCGAGCACATCGTTGACGTGCTGAAAACGGTCCAAGTCCATCATCAAGATATAGCATTGTCCGTTGCTGGCCTTGGCGCGCTCGATGGCCGCATTCAACAAGGTGGCAAACTGCACCCGATTGGGCAAATCAGTGAGCGGATCCCAATACGCCAGCCGCCTGATTTCCAGCTCGCGGTTGGCGATCCCGGTGCGCATGCTTTCAAAAGCGTCAGCCAACTTGCCGATCTCGTCGCCGCCCTTGATGTCGATGCGCGCGCGATAATCGCCGGCGCCGAGGCGCTTGGCGATGTCGGCCAGCGCACGCAAGGGGCTGGTAATGCGGCGCGCCACGAATGCGCTGGCAAAAATCGCCATGGCGACGCCGATCACGCTGATGGTCAGCAGAATCAGTTGCAGGCGCCGATACGGCGCCACCGCTTCGCTGATCGAACGCTGCAAGACCGCGACCGCAGTCTGGTTGGTCGAGCCCTTGGCCAGCACCAGCAAGCGCGCACTATAGTCGTTGTCGGCGATGGACAGTTGCGGGATGAAGCTGTTGGCGCCCGGCGTCTTGGGTAGCTGCGACATGAGCATGCCGGCCTCGTCCTTGGGCAGCGTCGAGACATCCTGCTGCCATTGGCCGCCGCGCTTGCTGACCACGACGCTCACTTGCAGCGACGACAAGGCGCGCATGTCGGAGATCAGTTTCTGGTCCACCGGGAAGCCCATCACGACCCAGCCGATGATCACCGGTGCACGCACCGGCACGGCGACAACCTGGAACAAATTATCATCGACGATGACGGTCTCCGATGCGCCATTGGTCTCGGCCGCCTTGGCAACCAGCTCCAGGCTGCTGCGTTGCAAGTCGGCGCTGGGGTAGGCTTGGGTAGACGCTTTGATCTGCTGGTCGGTGCCGATCAGCATCGACAGCGTCGAGCCGATGCGGGCGCCGTGGTTTTCCAGCACGGAGGTGATGGTGCCGCGGTCATCGGTGCCGATGGCCTGGCGGAAACCGAAGTCCGACGCCAGCAAGCGTGCGCCCTGGGTCAGCTTGTCGGCGTTCTGGTCCAGCAGGCGCAAGAACACGCGCTCGCCGATGATCAGCTCGTCGCGGATGGAAGCGCGGGCATTTTCATCGATGGCTTTGCGAATGGCCACAAAGCCCGCCATCTGCACCAGCAGAATCAGGACGATGAACAGCGCAACGATGCGGTTTTCTAGACGATGCCAACGCACTTTATATTTGCCCCCTGATATTCAGTTTTTATTGTACCGGCACGGCCTTGACCGCCAGCTTGACGGCTGCTGCCATGTCCGCACCCTGGTAGGTCAACGGCTGCTCCATCGCTGCTTCGTTGGGCCCCATCTTGAAGTACCAGGCTTTCAGGGTGTACTTGCCGTTGACCAGTCCTTCCAGCTTGGCATGGCCCGACATGTCGGTTTTAGCGAAATATGGCGTATTGACCACCTGCAGGTACGCCACCATCTGATCGTGGATGTTGCAACCCAACACCACCGTGCCGACCTTATCGAACACGATGGGACTGGTCGGCACACCCGAATACAGCTTCAGCTCAAAGGTTTTGGCGGGAGAAAACGAGTAGACGTGATGACGGACCTTGTCGTGGTTGGGGAACAGCACCGGCGTCCCGACCTGCACCACGCTGACCAGCGGGAAGAACTTGATGTCCTTTTGTTCGATTTCGGCTTGCTTGAGCGACTTCGGTACGGTCTGGCCGCCGGTCGGTTCGGCATACACCACCGCATTGGGCACCGGCGTGCCGGCAACGTCGAGCACCTGCACCGTGACGGCTGCGGCCACCGCCGGCAGCGCCGCAATCGATGCCATCAGCACAACTACCCCCATCAACATGCGCTGTGCATGCTCTTGAACGAACGATAAACGCATGATCGGAATGAATCGAAAATTAGACAGAACTCCCTGCCAAGCCGCCCATTCTGGATTTTTTATAGACTAGCCATGAGCGAGGCTCATTATGCAATTAAATTTGATCTTTGCGCAGTTAAATAACCGACAACCGCAGGAACAATTTCCGACCTGACATGGGCCGCATTGAGTCCCGGCGGCGCGATCAAGACCACTGCATTCACCAGCGCCTTGAGCATGCGCTGCACCACAAAAGCCGCGACATCGACATCCGGCGTGGTGATGCTCTTGCGATGCTTGGTCAAAACACCTTTGATGGACTCAAAAAAACGTTGCCGCACATGGTTGGAAACCGGCAAATGGAACGACGGAAATTCTTCTTCCAGGATGCGATTGAGTTCCGGCTCGACCAGGTGTGCCGTCACCAGCGCTTCTATCAGCGCCTCGAAATCGTTTTCCAGGCTGCCCGACGCATCCATCTTGGCGACCACTTCTTCGAACAGGTGCAGCATGCGTGCGACATGGCGTTCGCGCAGTGCAAAAATCAGCGCGTCCTTGTTCGGAAAGTACTGATACAAGGAGCCGACGCTGATACCGGCGGCTTCCGCCACCAGGTTGGTATTGGTCTTGGCGTAGCCGCGCTCGACCAGCACCCGCGCCATGGCGTCGAGAATGGTGTCGACCATGGCTTTCGAGCGCGCCTGACGTGGTTCTTTCCTGGGCTGCAGTTTCATTTTTTATTCCAATGTGCAACATGAGCTAATGTTCGTATATGCGAGTATAATACAAAAGATGAGTTTTTACTCGCCAGCATCAATTCCGCCTCGCGAGACGCCATCCGACCTCTATCCAGCGTACTGCATTACCGCGCAACGCGTCGGACACATGGCAGCAAATTCAACAACGCCTTACCGCTTCACTTGTCCTATTTGCGTCATTTACCTTACCTGCTTACATCCAGATAACGGAACAAGAAATCACCTTGGAGAACTACATGAAATCCGCCTCATCGCCTGCACTGCGTTTGCGGGTGATCGCTTTGTGTACCCTGACCATCGGCATGCTGGGCTTGTCCGGCTGCGCCAGTTTCAGCGGCATCAATAGCGACAAACACATGGCGCAACCAGGCGACTATGCGGTTGAGCGCAGCCTCGCCGGCCAGGGCCAATGGCCCGCCACCAATTGGGTGGAGCAATTCGGCGATCCGCAACTGACTGCGCTGATTGCTGAAGCCATGCAAAACAACCCCAGCCTGCAACAGGCGCAGGCGCGCATCGCCTCGGCCAGTGCGCTGGCCGAAAGCAAAGGCGCGCCACTGCTGCCCAGCGTCGAAGCGGACGCCTCCTTCACGCGCAACCTGTTTCCACAAACCACCATCTACCCTGCCCCTTACGGCGGCAGCTGGTACAACGAGAAGAAGGCGTTCCTGAATCTCGGTTACGAGCTCGACCTGTGGGGCAAGAACCATGCGGCGCTTGAGCAAGCCGTGTCGCAACAAAAGGCGGCGGAAGCCAGCGCTCAGGAAACCCGGCTGGTCATCACCAGCTCGATCGCCTCGGCCTACAACCAACTCGCCACCGAGTATGCCCTGCACGACATTTTGCAGCGTACCGTCACGCAGCGCGAATCTTTGCAAAGAATTACCGCCGACCGCGTCAAGACCGGCCTGGATACGCAAATCGAACGCAGCCAGTCGCAAGGCAGCAGCGCCGACGCCCGCGCGCAACTGGCGCAAAGCGAAGGACAAATCACGCTGACGCGCCAGCAACTCGGCGTACTGATGGGCAAGGGTCCGGACCGCGGCTTGCAGGTCGCCGCCCCGCGCATGACCAGCATGACCACGCCGGCCCTGCCGTCGGCGTTGCCGCTGAACCTACTCGGCCGCCGTCCCGATATCGTCGCCGCGCGCTGGCAGGTGGAAGCCGCCAGCAAGGACATCGATGTCGCCAAGGCACGTTTTTATCCTGACATCAACCTGTCGGCCATGATCGGCTTCGATTCGCTGATCAACGCCAATCCGTTCACGGCCGCCAGCAAGAGCATTTCCTACGGCCCCGCGATCAGCCTGCCGATCTTTGAAGGCGGCGCCCTGCGCGCCAACCTGAAGGGTTCGTATGCGTCTTACGACATGGCCGTGGCGTCCTACAACCAGACGCTCAACGACGCCTATGGCGACGTCGCCAAGCAGATCACCGGCATCCGTTCGATCGACCAGCAATTGCCGATCCGCCGAGAAGCGCTGGCGTCAACGCAGCGCGCATACGACCTGGCCAAGGAACGCTATCGCATCGGCCTCGCTTCGCAACTGGTGGTGCTCAATGCCGAAACGGCCCTGTTCGGCCAGCAACAGGCATTGATCAATCTGGAAGCCAGTCGTCGCAATCAGCAAATCGGTTTGTTCAAGGCGCTGGGCGGCGGTTTCGACGCCCAGCAAGCGGGACTGGCGATTGCCGCACCCGATGGCAAGACTGCGCAAGCCCACTAGTTTTTTAACGATATTGTTCCACGCGTGGCAGCTTGACCATGATCAGGCCGCCTCCCAGAAAAAACAAAGAAATACACGGAGTAATTCATGAGTGAAGCCCTTCCACAAAACGCCAACAACAGCGGCAACGGTAATGGCAAGCGCAAGCGCCAGTTGGTGCTGTTGACGATTGTCCTGATCCTGGCCGCCATCGCATTCGGCCTGTACTGGTTCCTGTTCGCCCGCTTCTACGAAGAAACCGACGATGCCTATGTCGGCGGCAACGTAGTACAAATTTCCGCCCAGGTCGGCGGCACCGTCACCGCCATCAAGGCCGACGATACGCAAATCGTCAAGGCCGGCCAGCAACTGGTCGCACTCGACGCCGCCGATACCAAGCTGGCGCTGGCGCAAGCCGAAGCAGCGCTGGCCCAGGCGGTGCGTCAGACGCGTCAGACTTTCCTGAACAACGACACGCTGGCCGCCAACGTCACTGCCGCAGAAACCAACCTGGCGCGCGCCCGTGACGACTTGCAACGTCGCCAAGCCGGCATCGCTTCCGGCGCGGTGTCGCAAGAAGATCTGTCGCACGCCCAGGACGCCGTCAAGAACGCCAACGCCGCGCTGGAACAAGCGCGCGCCGGCCTGGCCGCCAACCGTGCGCTGACCGACCACACCAGCGTGACCGAGCACCCGAACGTGCTGCAGGCTTCGACCCAGGTACGCAACGCTTACCTCAACTACGCCCGTGTCAACATCGTCGCGCCGGTGTCCGGTTTCGTCTCCAAGCGCTCGGTGCAACTGGGCCAGCGCATCACTGCCGGCAGCCCGCTGATGGCGATCGTGCCGCTGGAACAGATCTGGATCGACGCCAACTTCAAGGAAGGCCAGCTCAAGCACATCCGCATCGGCCAACCGGTTGAAGTGATCGCCGACGTCTACGGTTCCGACGTGAAATACAAAGGCACCGTGATCGGCTTCTCGGCCGGCACCGGCGGCGCCTTCTCGCTGCTGCCTGCGCAAAACGCCACCGGCAACTGGATCAAGGTGGTGCAACGCGTGCCGGTGCGGATCGCGCTCGACCCGCAAGAAGTGCAGGCGCACCCGCTGCGCATCGGCCTGTCCACCACCGCCACCGTGAACATCCGCGGCGACGGCAAGGCGCTGCAATCGGTAGCCACCGACTACCAGACCAATGTCTATAGCGACCTGGGCAAACAGGCCGACGAGATTGTCGAGCGCATCATCAGCGACAACGCCTCCGGCCTGCCCATGCCTGCCAGGAAGAAAGCCGCCATCATCATCCCCCACACCTGATCGGACGCACATCATCCATGGCGAGCAGTCCTCAAACTTACACACCACCGCCGCCGCTGACCGGCGGCAAGCTGGTGCTGGGCACCTTGTGCGTGTCGCTGGCGGTGTTCATGAACGTACTCGATTCATCGATTGCGAACGTGGCCATCCCGACCATCTCGGGCAACCTCGGCGTGTCCATCGATGAAGGCACCTGGGTCATTACCTCTTTTGCCGCGGCCAATGCGATCTCGATCCCGCTGACCGGCTGGCTCACCCAGCGTATTGGCGCGGTGCGCCTGTTCGTCTCTTCGGTGCTGCTGTTCGTGCTGGCATCGTGGCTGTGCGGCCTGGCGCCGACGCTGCCTATCCTGCTGGCCGCGCGCGTGCTGCAAGGCCTGGTGGCGGGACCAATGGTGCCGCTGTCGCAATCGCTGCTACTGGGGGCCTACCCCAAATCCAAGGCGTCGTTCGCGCTGGCGCTATGGGGCATGACTGCAGTGGTCGCCCCGGTGGCGGGGCCGGCGCTGGGCGGCTGGATTACCGACGCCTACAAATGGCCGTGGATCTTTTACATCAACATCCCGGTCGGCTTGCTCGCAGCCGGCATGACGATGGCGATCTATAAAGATCGCGAGAGTCCCACGCGCAAGTTGCCCATCGACACCGTTGGCTTGCTGTTGCTGATCACCTGGGTGGCGGCATTTCAGATCATGCTCGACAAGGGCAAGGATCTCGACTGGTTCGCCTCGCCGCTGATCCTGACCTTGGGCATCGTGGCGGCGGTGGCGTTTGCTTACTTCGTCATCTGGGAACTCAACAATGATCATCCGGTGGTGGATTTGCGGCTGTTCGGCAGACGCAATTTCTTCGGCGGCACGGTAGCAATTTCGATCGGCTACGGCGTGTTCTTCGGCAACCTGGTATTGCTGCCGCAATGGCTGCAGCAATACCTCGGCTATCGCTCGATCGACTCCGGACTGTCGACGGCGCCGATCGGCATCTTTGCGGTAATCCTGATGCCGCTGATCGGCAAGTTCCTGCCGCGCATGGATGCCCGCAAGGTTGCCACCGCGTCCTTCGTCGGTTTTGCCTGCGTCTTCTTCATGCGTTCGCACTACAACCTTGAAGTCGATCAGTGGACCGTGATCTTGCCGACGCTGCTGCAAGGCATTCCGACGGCGATGTTCTTCGTGCCGCTGACGGTGCTATTGCTGTCGGGGCTGCCGCCGGAACGCATTCCCGCTGCGGCCGGCTTGTCCAGCTTCGTGCGCGTGTTTTGCGGCGCCATCGGCACCTCGGTGGCGACCACGGCGTGGAACACCCGCACCATCGTCCACCATGCGCAACTGACGGAACACGCCACGCCATACAGCAGCGCCTTGCAACAGATGTACAGCAACCTGACCGGCACTTTCGGCATGAGCACCGAGCAAGCTACCGGCCTGATCGAACGCAATCTGAATGCGCAGGCGGCGATGATAGGCATCAACGATATCTTCTGGCTGTCGGGCGTGATCTTCCTCGTGATCATCCCGGTGATCTGGATCATCAAGCCGGCCAAGGGCGGCGCAGGAGCCGCCGAAGCAGCGGCAGCACACTGACCTGGAGTCGCGAAAAAAGCGCTCGTCCTTCACAGGAACGGGCGCTTTTTTTATTGCCGCTGCCGGCGGTCAGGCCGACAAGATGCGATGGTGGAAACGCAGGTGGTCTTGCATGAACGTCGAGATGAAATAATAACCGTGGTCATAGCCCTCATGTCGGCGCAATTGCAAGGGCTGCTGCGCCTGCGCGCATGCCGCTTCGAATGCCTCGGGCAGCAATTGCTGCGCCAGGAATTTGTCGCTCAAGCCCTGGTCGATCAGGATGCCTTGCGGGAACGGCGTCTGCAATTGCTGCATCAGCGCGCTGGCGTCATGTTGCCGCCAGTTCGCCTGATCGCCGCCGAGATAGTTGCCGAAGGCCTTCTCGCCCCATGGGCACTGCGACGGTGCTGCAATCGGCGCGAACGCCGACACCGAACGATAGACGTCGCGATGGCGCAGCGCCAGCGTCAAGGCGCCGTGCCCGCCCATCGAGTGCCCAAAGATCCCGACGCGCCCGGCATGCGCCGGGAATTCCTTGAGCACCAGTTGCAACAACTCCTGCGCAACGTAGGACTCCATGCGGTAATGCTTGCGCCATGGCGCCTGCGTCGCATCGAGATAGAAACCGGCGCCCACGCCGAAATCCCAGGCGTCGCTTTCACCCGGAATATCCGCCCCGCGCGGGCTGGTATCCGGCGCCACCAGCATGATGCCCAGTTCAGCCGCGATACGTTGCGCACCGCCCTTGATCATGAACGTCTCTTCATTGCAGGTCAGTCCGGCCAGATAAAACAACACCGGCACCGGTCCTTGTTTGGCCTGCGGCGGCACGAACACCGAGAAGCGCATCGGCAAGCCGATCTCTTTTGAGTCATGCCGGTAAAAGCCTTGCACGCCGCCGAAGCAGCCGTGCTCGCCCAACAGTTCCAGCGCCATCTCAGAACTCGACGACGGAACGAATCGACTCGCCGCTCTTCATCAGGTCGAAACCTTCATTGATACGTTCCAGCGGCAACTTGTGCGTGATCAGGTCATCGATGTTGAGCTTGCCTTCCATGTACCAGTCAACGATCTTCGGCACGTCGGTGCGTCCGCGCGCGCCGCCGAAGGCGGAGCCCTTCCAGACCCGGCCGGTCACCAGCTGGAAGGGTCGTGTGCTGATTTCCTGGCCGGCCGCCGCCACGCCGATGATGATCGACTGGCCCCAGCCCTTGTGACAGCACTCCAGCGACTGACGCATGGTGGTGGTATTGCCGATGCACTCGAAACTGTAATCGGCGCCGCCGTCGGTCAGGCCGATGATGGCATCGACCACGTTGCCGACTTCCTTGGGATTGACGAAATCGGTCATGCCGAACTTGCGCGCCATGGCTTCGCGGCCAGGATTGATGTCAACGCCGATGATCTTGTTGGCGCCCACCATCTTGGCGGCCTGGATCACATTCAGGCCGATGCCGCCGAGGCCGAACACCACCACATTGGCGCCCGCCTCCACCTTGGCGGTGAACAGCACGGCGCCGACGCCGGTAGTGACGCCGCAGCCGATGTAGCAGACCTTGTCGAACGGCGCATCTTCACGGATCTTGGCCAGCGCGATTTCCGGCACCACGATGTAGTTGGAGAACGTCGATGTACCCATGTAATGGAACAAGGGCTTGCCATCCAGCGAGAAACGGCTGGTGGCGTCCGGCATCAGGCCGCGGCCCTGGGTCGAGCGGATCGCCTGGCACAGGTTGGTTTTTTGCGAGAGGCAGAATTTGCACTCGCGGCATTCCGGCGTGTACAGCGGGATGACGTGGTCATCCTTCTTCAGGCTCTTGACGCCGGGGCCGACGTCGACCACCACGCCCGCGCCTTCATGGCCCAGGATGGCTGGAAAGATGCCTTCCGGGTCGGCGCCCGACAGCGTGTAGTAATCGGTATGGCAGATCCCGGTGGCCTTGATTTCTACCAGCACTTCACCGGCCTTGGGGCCGCCCAGTTCGACTTCCTCAATGGTCAATGGTTTGCCTGCCTGCCAGGCGACTGCTGCTTTGGTTTTCATTTCTGTCCTTTGATCGGTTGAAGGAAAATATCGAGATGTTTTTTTACGTAGCGCCTTGCGGATCACTGGTCAGACCACGCCGGCAATTTGAAGGACCGTATTATCGCATCGCCCAAGAGAATTGGCTGGCGACAACGGAGAAGTGTTCTCATCATCTGCGTCAATCGGCACATTCTTGATCAGCGCGCGATTGATCCTGTCTATTAGGGCCTGTTAACAATGAATTTGCGAGATGCGTTTCAGTCAGAAATTCATTCTTAACAGGCCCTAGACTGTCAGAGGGATGACAAAAAACATGGCATACGGTATTGTTGATCCAACAAGAGATCAATTCATAGAAGAAACAGAATGTAAGACGATCCGGCAACGCGGTAATCCGTAGCACAACAAAAAGCAGCAAAAAGAGTGGGCAAGGATTCGTTGGCCGACACAACAGCATGCAATACTCGCGACATGGGAAAAGGGAAAATGCCAGGGAAGGCAACCAGCACGCTAAGAACGCTGTTTTTCTTCGTCGCCTTCGTTATTGCGATCATCAGTGTCCAGACATGGTGGGAAGTCCGGCAGGATCGACAGTTAACCATCGATTCGGAAAAAAGCAGTTCTATGGTTGCCGTACGCAGCGTGGAAGAACACGCCGAAAGGATACTTGTCGACGTCGATCGCATGCTGGCCTCGGCCGTCATGGCGATTCAGGTTGCCGACAAGAACATCCTGGACGACGACGTCGGACTCTACCAGTTGCTGGCCCGTGAAAAACAGATCTTGCAGCCCGTGCAAGCGCTGCGCTTTGTTGATCCTACCGGCGTCAGCCGCGCCAGCTCCTCGCGCGTCGGCGCCAATGAAATCGAACTCAGTGACCTGCAATTGCGCCAGGTCGACGCCAATCCGGCCAAACCGCGTTACTTTGTAGGGCAGCTCACGCGCAGCGCCTCGACCCAGGAACTGATCCTGCCGCTGGCGCGCAATCTCTATCTGCGCGGCCAGCATGTGGGCATGATCGTGGCCGAGCTCAAGGTGTCTTACTTCTTCGACTTCTACAAGCGCATCACCAATTACCAGGCCATCGTGTCGCTGCGCAAGGCCGACGGCTCGCTGATGATACGTTCGCCGTTCGAGCCGACCTGGCTGGACAAGAGCCTGCGCGACGCCAAGAGCATGATCACGATACGCAGCGGCGCGGACGAAGGCGCGTTCGAAGAACACTCCGCACTGACCGGCGAATACCTGTTGTTCACCTACAAGAAAATTCCGGATTCCGGCATGGTGGCGGTGTATGCCCGACGCATGGACGACGTGCTGGCGCCGTGGAAAAGCCGCACGCTCAATCGCATCCTGCTGTCGGTCGGCATCAGCGGCTTCATCGTGCTGGCGCTGATCGCCTTCCTGATCTATTACACCTACAAGCAAAAGCGCGACGATGCGCTGACCGAAAGCGAACACCGCTATCGCCAACTGTATGACGAGGGCAACGACCCCATCGTTCTGCTCAGCCAGGACATGCTTTACATCGACTGCAATGCCGCCGCCGTGAAGTTCTTCGGCGTGCCCGACAAGCAGCGCATCATCGGTAAAAAAGTCGGCCTGTTCTCGCGCCAGAACGCCTTGCAGCTGCAGCAACCCGATATCGGCGCGCTGATTGAAAAAGCGGTTGCCGGCGACCCCCAGCAATTCGAATGGGTCACCGTGCGGCGTCACAAAATCATTTATACCGACGTCACCATCAACCGCACCGAGCTCGACAAGGGCTACGCCATCTTCGCCATCCTGCGCGACATCAGCGCCCGCAAGCGCGCCGAGCTGCTGCAGGCAACGCAAAACCGCATCCTGCACCTGGTCATGACCGATGCCGACCTCAAAGGCATCCTGCGCGAAATCGTGCTGTTCGCCGATTCGCAGATTCCGCAGAGCGTTTGCTCGATTCTGATGCTCAACGACGACAGCACCCATTTCGCCACCATCGTCACCTCGCGTCTGCCGGAGCGCGCGCGCAGCGCCTACATGTCGATGCCGGTCGCGCACGGCAACGGCGCCAGCAGTGAAGCCGTGCTGAGGCGCACATCGTATGTTGTCGGCGACATCCTCACCGACCCGGTGATGGAAAACGCGCGCCAATATATCCATCTGGAAGAATTCCCCTCCTGCGGCTCCTGGCCTATCGTCGGCAAGGAAGGCCAGGTACTCGGCGTGTTTTCCGCCCTGCTCAAGGAACATGGCGTGCCGAGCAGTCAATACCTGCATCTGGCCGGCGTTGCCGCCGACCTCGCCAGCATCGCCATCGAAAGCCGCAAAGCCGAAGACCGCATCCGCCACCTCGCACACTACGATGAGCTGACCGGCTTGCCGAACCGCTTCCTGTGCACCCAGCACATCAGCAATGCCATCGCCCACGCCGAACATCGCAACGCCCAGGTCGCGGTGCTCCTGATGGACCTGGACCGCTTCAAGAACATCAACGACACCTTCGGCCATGAAACCGGCGAAGCGCTGCTGCGCGAAATCGCCTTGCGCTTCCGCCATTGCCTGCGCGAGCTGGATATCCTTGCGCGCGTCGGCGGCGACGAATTCATCGTGCTGATCGACGACTACGAGGATCCGCTGCAACTGGGCGAGATCGCGCAAAAGCTGCTGGCTGAAGCGCGCAAGCCGTTCGACATCGGCGGTCACGAATGCCAGCTCAGCACCAGCATCGGCATCGCCACTTATCCGACCGACGGCGCCAATGCGCAGACGCTGATCAAGAACGCCGACATCGCCATGTACCGCGCCAAGCACAAGGGCAAGGACGACTACCGCTTCTACTCCGACGAAGTCAACACCCACACCATCGAACGCATCGCGCTGGAGACCGACCTGCGCCGCGCCATCGAGCGCCAGGAATTCGTGGTCCACTATCAACCCAAGGTCGATCTCAAGAGTTCGCGCATCGTCGGTGCCGAAGCGCTGGTGCGCTGGCAACACCCGGTGCGCGGCTTGCTGCCGCCGGGAGAATTCATCGGCCTGGCCGAAGAAGCCGGCCTGATCGACCAGATCGGCCTGCAAGTGCTCGACCGCGCCTGCGCCGACATCAGCCTGTTCAACCAGCTCGGCCTCGCCTTCGGCCGCATCGCCATCAATCTGGCCGGCAGCCAGTTCAACGACGATAACCTGCTGGCCGACATCCAGCGCGTGGTGCAGGCGCGCGGCGTGTCTTCCGCCAGCCTGGAATTCGAAATCACCGAGAGCATGGTGATGCACAACCGCGAGCAGGCCATCGCCATCATGGACGGCATCCGCGCGCTGGGTTTCACGATCGCAATTGACGACTTCGGCACCGGCTATTCGTCGCTGGCCTACCTCAAGCGCTTCCCGGTCGACAACGTCAAGATCGACAAATCCTTCATCACCGACATCCCGCACGACGCCAACGGCAGCGCTATCGTCCAGGCCATCATCGCGATGGCGCACGCGCTCAACCTGAAGGTGGTCACCGAAGGCGTGGAAACCGAAGTGCAGTTGCAAGCATTGCAAGTGTTCGGCTCGGACGAATACCAGGGCTACTTCTTCAGCCGCCCTATCCCGCACGCCCAGTTCGTACAGATGCTGCAACAGCATGCCCGGCAGCGCCTGTAGTCGCCGGACTCTTCCTGTGTCCCCTCCAGCATAAAACGCTTATTGCATGTACATTGCGAAGGTCATGCATTCTCAGGGCCTGTTAACAATTAATTTGCGAGTGCGAACGCGCGGCAGGCGTTGACTGCCTAGGCGCAGCGACGCGACGTAGCGGTGCTACGGCAAGGAGCTGCAACAACGGCAGGCGACGCCTGCAGCCATTCCCGCAGGGTTTCAGTCAGAAAGCGCGCTGGCCGCGTTGCATGGCGTAGCAGGTGGGCCCACCACCTGCTACGCCACGCGCCTTGCCAGCACGCTTTCTGACTGAAACGCATCTCACAAATTAATTGCTAACAGGCCCTAGCATAAGCAAATAGAAATATTGTTGCACCTTGATAAACAAGTCCTCTTAGAATAAGCGGCCTGATTCGAATAATCTTTACAGGGAGTTGTGATGGCATTGTCCTTCAAGAAAAAATTGCTCAGCCTGGCGTTCAGTGGCATTGCCGCTGCCGTGGCGCTGCCGTTGACGGCCCACTCAGCGCTGGCGGCCGAGCTCAAGCTCGGTTTGTTCGCCGACGTTTCCTCGCTGGATCCGCACTTCAATAACATTGCACCCAACATTTCGCTGTCGTCGCACCTGTTCGACGCGCTGGTCAATGTCGACGCGACCGGCAAGCTGATTCCGGGCCTGGCGGTGTCGTGGAAAGCAATCGACCCGACTACCTGGGAATTCAAGCTGCGCCGCGGCGTCAAGTTCCATGACGGCTCCGATTTCACCGCCGAAGACGTGGTGTTCTCGCTGGACCGCCCTGCCACGCTGACCAATAGCCCCGGCCCGTTCACCAGCTACACCAAGCAAATCATCGGCAAGGAGATTGTCGATCCTTACACGGTGCGCCTCAAGACAGCGACGCCTTACGGCCCGCTGGCGCTGGACGTGAGCACCATCTTCATCGTCTCCAAGAAGGCGGCGCAAAACGCCACCACCGAAGACTTCAACAGCGGCAAGGCGCTGATCGGCACCGGCCCGTTCAAATTTGGCAACTTCAAGCGCGGCGACAGCATCGAGCTGCTGCGCAACGATAACTACTGGGGCGGCAAAGCCGACTGGGATAAAGTCACCTTCCGTATCCTGACCTCCGACGGCGCACGCCTGGCCGCCTTGCTGGCCGGTGAAGTCGACGCCATCGACAGCGTGCCGCCGGCCGATGTGCCCAAGCTGAAGACCAATCCGAAATTCTCCCTGGTGCAACGCACCTCCTGGCGCACGATTTTCTGGACCCTGGATCAATCGCGCGACAAGACGCCTGACATCACCGATAAATCCGGCAAACCGCTGGACAAGAATCCGCTTAAGGACATCCGCGTGCGCCAGGCCATTTCCAAGGCCATCAACCGCCAGGCGCTGACTGAACGCACGCTGGAAGGCCTCGGCACACCGGCATCGAACATCGTCGCACCGGGCATCCTCGGTTACGCCGACAACCTCAAGGTCGAGAGATACGATCCTGAAGGCGCCAAGAAACTGTTGGCCGCGGCTGGTTATCCGAACGGCTTCGCGCTGACGCTGCACGGCCCGAACAACCGCTACATCAACGATGAGCGCGTGGTGCAAACAGTGGCGCAATTCCTGAGCCGCGTCGGCATCCAGACCAAGGTCGAAACCTTCCCGCTGTCGGTCTACTTCGGCAAGGCGCGCAATGGCGACTTCAGCGTCGCATTGCTGGGTTGGGGCACGCTGGCCGGCGACTTCGGCTTGCGTACGCTGGTCGGCACGACCGATGCCAGCACCGGCTGGGGTTCGTGGAACTGGGGCAAGTACAGCAATCCGCAAGTCGACAAGCTGGTGCAGTCTTCGCTGGCTTCCGTGGATGAGAAGCAGCGCCAGGAATTCGCCAAGCAAGCCGCTACCGTGGCGCTGACCGATTACGCCGTGATCCCGCTGCATCATCAATACGCGACATGGGCGGTGCGCAAGGGCTTGAAGTACACGCCGCGCATCGACGAATTCACGTTCGCGCATCAGTTCCATCCGCAATAAGTCTGCTCGGATGCGGCATCAAAGGCCTGTCGGTATTACACCGCAGGCCTTTTTTCTTGGCCTTGTAAGATCGCCGGCAGCAGCAACGACTATTCCTCATTCACCAGTAGAATTATCCAGACGGAGCATCCCAACATGAAACCAAGCATCCTTTCGGCGCTGCTGTTGTGCGCCTCACTATCGGCTGCCTGTGCAGCCCAGGCGCAGGTCAGCGGCGACATTGTCGAGCTGCCGCTGGTATCGGGCTGGTATGAAGGAAAAGTGGTGCGCTACGTCACCACCGACGTGTCGGATAAAAAAGCCGCCGCCGACATGGGCGCCAACTATGTGCCGCGCCTGGCCAATGCCATCAGTCAGCAACGCCAGCCGGGCCAACCCAGCGCGGTAGAACGGATTTATTCCTTTGCCAATTTCAAGCAAGGCGGCGTGCTGCCCTCTTCACCGGGCCCGCTCGGCGCCGGCAACCAGGACCTGAATTACTCGCCGCTGTGGCAGGTACACAAAGTCACCTGGCTGGCCGGCAAGCAGCCGCATGTATTGAAGTCGGAAGAAGAAGTATTGGCGGCGGAAGAAGCCGGACAAGTCAGCATCGAGAAGACCAACATCATCGTCAACTGCCCGGTGGTCTTCACCACGCAAAGCGGCGCACTGCCAAATATGCGCATGCACCTGGCCAACCAGGATCCTGAACCCTGAGCCAATTGCTTATTTCTTGTCGGCCGGCGCCAGTCGGTCGACTTGGAACAACTGTGGGAACAGGCGTATCCACACCACCACCACCAGCAGCGTTCCGATGCCGCCGATGAGCACCGCCGGCACCGCACCGAGCCAGGCTGCCGTGAGACCGGACTCAAACTCGCCGAGCTGGTTGGAAGTGCCGATGAACACCGAATTGACTGCGCTGACGCGACCGCGCATGGCGTCCGGCGTTTCCAGTTGCACGAAGGTCGAGCGCACCACCACGCTGATCATGTCGGAAGCCCCCAGCACCACCAGCGCCGCCAGCGACAAGACGAAGGAATGCGAAATCCCGAACACGATGGTGGCGCAGCCGAAAATCGCCACCGCAATGAACATGGTACGGCCGATGCGCCCCTTGAGCGGATTGCGCGCCAGGAACAAGGCCACCGACAAGGCCCCCACCGCCGGCGCCGAACGCAGCAGGCCAAGCCCGACTGAATTGGTCTGCAGGATGTCGTGCGCATACACCGGCAACAAGGCGGTGGCGCCGCCCAGCAGCACCGCAAACAAATCGAGCGAGATCGCACCAAAAATCGCCGGCTTGCTGCGGATGTAGGCGATGCCGGCAAACACCGATTTCAAGGTGGCGTTTTCACGCTTGGCCGGCGGCGTCTCGACCTTGATCAGCGACACCAGCACGCTACACAACACAAACATCGCGCAGCTCGACAAATACACCGCCGACGGTCCCGCCACATACAAGAAGCCGCCAATGGCCGGACCGACGATGATCGCCACCTGCGTCGCCGATGCCGAACCGGCCACCGCGCGCGGCAGCAGCGAAGGCTGCATCAGCGTCGGCAGCAGCGCCGTCATGGTCGGTTTGCTGAACGCGCGCCCGGCGCCGATCACGAACACGATGGCAAAGATCGCCTCTTTATTGAGCCAGCCGCCGATGCTGCCCGCTGCCAACAGGCCTGCTGCGACCGCCTCCACCAGGATACTGAAACGCGCCACCTGGCGACGGTCGTAGCGATCGGCCACGTGGCCGACCACGAAGACCAGGAACAGCGAAGGAATGAATTGCACCAGGCCGACGATGCCCAGATCGAAGGCGCTGTGCGTCAACTGATACACCTGCCAGCCGACCGCCACGATCTGCATCTGCAAGGCGATGGTGGACGCCACGCTGGCCAGCCAGAACAAACGAAAGGAACGATGATGTAACAGCTGTTCTGATGCGATGGCAGAGGTCATTGGCGAGGAATTTTCTTGGAATGTGTTTGCGATCTTACTGCGAGGCCATGATCCGGCGTCGGGCGGTGCTCGGAATCCTCATGTACTACAGTACACTCCGGTTCCTCCGCTCCGGGCGCCACCGGCTGATGACCTCTCGCTACAGATCGCAAACACGTTCTTATACCGGGAGGGGCTCTGCGCGGAATGCAGTGCGCGGATATACTACTGCATTTCCCGCCTGCCGTCTTTCCGCTTTCCGAAAGGATACACCCATGCAATACCGCCCTCTTGGCCGCACCAACATCAACGTCAGCCTGATCACACTCGGCACCATGACCTGGGGCGAACAAAACACCGAAGCCGAAGCACACGCGCAACTGGACTACGCCGTCGAGCGCGGCATCAACCTGATCGACGTCGCCGAAATGTATCCGGTGCCGCCCAAGGCGGAGACCCAGGGTCGCAGCGAACGCTATCTCGGCACCTGGCTCAAGAAATCCGGCAAGCACGACCAGTTGCTGATCGCCACCAAGGCCACCGGTCCGGCACGCAAGCCGCACAACCCGCGCCATGTGCGCGGCGGCATCAACAATTTCGATCGCAAGGGCCTGACCGAAGCGCTGCACGGCAGTCTCGAGCGCCTGCAACTGGACCACGTCGACCTGTATCAATTGCACTGGCCCGACCGCAGCGTCAACTGCTTCGGCCAGCTCAACTACAGCCACATCGGCGACGAAGAAACCGTCGCCATTGAAGAAACGCTGCGTATCCTGTCGGAATTCGTCAAGGCCGGCAAGATCCGCCATATCGGCTTGTCCAACGAAACGTCGTGGGGCGTCGGCCAGTTCCTGCGCGCCGCCGAAAAATTCGACCTCGAACGCGTGGTCACGATCCAGAACCCGTACAACTTGCTGAACCGGACCTTCGAAATCAACCTGTCCGAATTCGCCCATCGCGAACAAGTCGGCCTGCTGGCCTATTCGCCGCTGGCTTTCGGCATGCTGTCCGGAAAATACGAAAACGGCGCCCGCCCGGCTGCTGGTCGCCTGACCTTGTTCGAGCGCTTCGCACGCTACAGCAACCCGCAAGCCATCGCCGCCACCCAGGCCTATGTCACACTGGCCCGCAAGCACGGGCTCGATCCGGCGCAACTGGCGCTGGCCTATGTCAACAGCCGCCCCTTCGTGACCTCCAACATCATCGGCGCCACCACGATGGAACAACTGCGCAGCAACATCGACAGCCTGTCGCTGCAACTGTCGGCGGAAATCATCGAAGAAATCGACGCGATCCACAAGACGCAGCCGAATCCGGCGCCCTGATTTTCTGCAGCTAAAACAAAAGCCCAGCGGTTTGCGCCGCTGGGCTTTTTAACGTTCGAGCGAATGGCAAACTGATTGCTTACTTCGGCCCCAGGTTCGCCGTCTCCTTGTAGATCTCCTGGATCAAATCTTTACCCACACGCGCCTCCATCGACTTATGTACCGGCAGCAGCGCCTTGCGCCATTCGGCCTTTTCGGCCTCGGTCAGGTAGTAGACCTTGGTCTTGCCCGAGGCTTTGATGGCCGCCAGCGCGTCTTCGTTCTCTTGCTGGGCGATGGCGTTGGCGTAGCGTGTGGCGTCTTTCATCGCCGATTCCAGCTGGGTACGGATGTCGGGCGGCAGACTGTCCCAGAACTTCTTGTTGGTAATCACCGCATAGCCGATATAACCGTGGTCCGATACCGTCAGGTGCGACTGCACCTCATACACTTTCTGCGAGTAAATGTTGGACGGCGTGTTCTCGCTGCCGTCGACCACACCGGTCTGCATCGCCTGGTACACCTCGGAGAACGCCAGCACCTGTGGGTTGACCTTCAATGCGCGGAACTGTTCGTCAAGCACCTTGGACGACTGAATACGCATCTTCATGCCGCGAAAGTCGTCAACCTTGTGCAAGGGCTTGTTGGCGGTCATCACCTTCATGCCGTTATCCCAATACGCCAGGCCCTTGATCCCTTTGGCTTCGAGCTTCTTGAACAAGCCCTGGCCGATAGGCCCTTCGGTAATGCGCGCCAGCGCGGCGCGATTGGGGAAGATGTAAGGCAAGTCGAACACCTCAAAATCCTTCACTCCCAAAGGGCCGAATTTGGCCAGCGACGGTGCCAGCATTTGCACCGCACCGAGTTGCAAGGCCTCCAGCTCTTCCTTGTCCTTGTAGAGCTGGCTGTTGGGATAGATCTCCACTTTCACGCGCCCCTTGGTACGCTCTTCCGCCAACTGCTTGAAGCGTTCTGCGCCCTTGCCTTTGGGTGTATTGTTGGCCACCACGTGGCTGAACTTGATCACAATGGGTTGCTGCGCCAATGCCGGCATTGCTGTCGTCAGACAAGCGACAGTCATTGCTGCCGCAACTATTTTTTTCAACATCCTCAGTCTCCTCGTGGTACCTCAAAAAACAATCAGATCGCGTAATCCTTCCCCGGAAGCCAGACGGTCGAAGCCGCTGTTGATATCCGACAGGGCCAAACGCTGCCCCATCAATTTATTGATCGGCAAGCGCCCGCTCTGGTACAAACCGATGTAACGCGGAATGTCGCGCAGCGGCACGCAAGAGCCGATGTAGCTGCCCTTCACGGTGCGCTCTTCGGCCACCAGGCTGACTTGCTGCAAAGCCCATTTCTGATCGGGCGCGGGCAAGCCGGCGGTGACCGTCATGCCGCCACGACGCGTCATGCGATAGGCCGCTTCCATCGCTTGCACCGAGCCGGCCATTTCGAACGCATAGTCGACGCCGCCCTTGGTCAGCGCCCGGACCTTTTCCACGGCATCGGGATCACGCGCGTTGACGGTGGCGGTGGCGCCGAGCGATTTGGCCAGCGCCAGTTTGCTGTCGTGCAAATCCACCGCGATGACCTCGCGCGCACCGGATGCCAATGCGCCCAACATCGCACACAAGCCGACCCCGCCCAGGCCCAACACCGCCGCCGTGGTGCCGGCTTTGACCTCGGCGGTATTGACTGCTGCGCCGACGCCGGTCAATACCGCGCAACCGAACAGCGCGGCTTCAATCGGATCAATATCGGCTTCGATCTTGACGCAAGAGCGACGCGACACCACCGCATGGTCGGCAAACGCCGATACGCCCAGGTGATGCTTGACGACGTTGTTGTGTGCGCGCAGGTGCATTGCTCCCGACAGCAACTGGCCCTTGGTATTGGCTTCTGCACCCGGCTCGCACAACGCTGGGCGCCCTTCCATGCAGGGCAGGCAATGACCGCAGCTGGGCACGAACACCAGCACAACCAGATCGCCGGCGCGCAAATCGTTGACACCGGCGCCGACTTCGACCACCTCGCCGGAAGCCTCATGACCGAGCGCCATCGGCAACGGACGTGGGCGCGCGCCGGTGATCACCGACAGATCGGAATGACACAAGCCGGCGGCGCGCATCCTGATGAGCACTTCACCCGGTCCCGGGCCATCCAGGTCGAGTTCTTCTATACGCAGCGGTTGGCTGCTGGCAAAGGGTTCGACCGTGGTCATTTCGCGTAGTACGGCGGCCTGGATCTTCATGTTGTAGTCTCCCGTTTCAGATGTGCATGCAACGTCGCATGGTGGTGGATAAGCAGCGTGGATTTCAATCTCTGTTTTACCCTATTTCCAGCCACAATTTTCGACTATTGCCGCTGCCTGTCTTCTATCCGTCCTGCCTGCCTTGGCGTAAGATGCGCTCGGCCTGCATGATCACCGGCAGGTCGATCATCTTGCCGTTCAATGACATTGCCCCGCCGTCGCTTTTCGCCACCGCCTCCATGACCGCAGTCGCCCAGCGCAATTCCTGCTCGTTCGGCAGGAATCCCTGATTGACGACTTCCACCTGGCGCGGGTGGATGCACAGTTTGGCGCCGAATCCCAGGCGCCGCGCGCGAGTGACGGCAGCGGCCAGGAACGGCACGTCATCGAAGCTGGTCGTCACGCCGTCGACCGGTTGCGCGATGTTGGCCAGGCGCGAGGCAATCACCATTTCGACACGCAGATGAGAAAGCTCGCTCTCCAGCGGTTCGCACTGGATACCGAGATCGACCTGCAAATCGATAGAACCGAACACCAGCCGTTCGACGTGTTCGGCCTGGGCGATCTGGCGCATCTGCGCGACGCCGACAGCGGTCTCGATGAGGGGCAACAGCCGCGACCGGCTGCGCGCTCCGGTGAAATGCCGGGCGATATGTCGAATGGCGTCGCCGCCGTCAGCCTTGGGCAAGACAATGCCGGCGATATGAGCACTGGCGAAACAGGCGACGTCGTCGGCATGCCACGGCGTGTCGGCGGCATTGATGCGCACCCACACCTGCTCCTGCGGCTGCGTTTGCTGCGCCAGCCAGTCCGACAAGGTGTCGCGCGCCTGGGTCTTGATGGCCGGCGCCACCGCATCTTCCAGATCGATGATCACCGCATCGGCGCCGCTGGCCAGCGCCTTGGCGTAGCGATCCGGCCGATTGGCCGGCACGAACAGATACGATCGGGCCGGCGTCATCAGATCGCTCCTCGCGCGCGCAACTGCTCGATCTGCGCCTGGGCGTAACCGAGCTTGCCGAGGATGGCGTCGGTGTGCTGACCCAGCGCCGGGATCGCCTCCATGCGAAAGTCATAGGTATTGTTGACGCCCGGCGGCAGCAAGGCCGGCAGCGCACCGGCCGGCGATCCGACCTCGGTCCAGCGCCCGCGCGCCGCCAGTTGCGGATGCTCCCACAGGTCTTGCATGGTGTTGACCCGGGCATTGGCGATCTGCGCCTGATCGAGGCGCGCCACCACCTCTTGCGCCGTCAACGGCGCAAACATGTCGAGGATCAGCTTGCGCAGTTCGGCGCGGTTTTCGTGGCGACGTGAATTGGTCGAAAAACGCGCATCCTGCGCCAGCGTAGCGTCTTGCAAAACCAGCTCACAAAACACTTTCCACTCGCGCTCGTTCTGCAGGCCCAGCATGACCACCTTGCCATCGCCCGCAGTAAACGGGCCGTAGGGATAGATCGTCGCATGCTCCGCCCCCGAACGCACCGGCGCCGAGGCGCCCTGATAAGCGTAATACATGGGAAAACTCATCCATTCGGTGAGCGACTCCAGCATCGACAAATCGATGTGGCTGCCGACGCCGTCGCGACCGCGCTTGATCAGCGCCGCCAGGATGTGCGAATAGGCATACATGCCGGCGGCGATGTCGGCAATCGAGCAACCGGCTTTGGCCTGATCGTCGGCGGTGCCGGTGACGGACAGGAATCCGGCCTCGCTCTGAATCAGCAAGTCGTAGGCTTTCTTGTCGCGGTAAGGACCGTTTTCGCCGTAACCCGAAATATCGCAAACAATCAGACGCGGATTCGTCTTGTGCAATACCGCCGCCGACAAGCCAAGGCCGGCGGCAGCCCCCGGCGCCAGGTTTTGCACCAGCACATCGGCCTCGGCCAGCAGCTTGTCGATGATGGCCTTGCCGCCTTCATCTTTCAGATTCAGCGTGAGGCTTTCCTTGGAGCGGTTGGTCCAGACGAAATGCGAAGACAAGCCCTTGACGCGCTCATCGTAGCCGCGCGCAAAGTCGCCCACGCCCGGACGTTCGACCTTGATCACGCGCGCGCCCATGTCGGCCAGCTGGCGCGTGCAAAACGGAGCGGCAATCGCGTGTTCCAGGCTGACCACGGTAATACCTTCGAGAGGACGGATAGACGGCATCATGTTTTATCTCGCGAATAAGTTGTTCAATGCATCGGGCGCGGCGGCGGACGAATAGCCCGTTAAAAGGAGCGCGGCAGACCGAGGATGTGCTCGGCCACGTAGGAATAAATCAGGTTGGTAGAAATCGGCGCGACCTGGTACAGACGCGTCTCGCGGAACTTGCGCTCGACATCGTATTCGCAGGCAAAGCCGAAACCGCCGTGTGTTTGCAGGCAGACGTTGGCGGCTTCCCAGGAAGCCTTGGCGGCGAGGAATTTGGCCATGTTGGCTTGCGCGCCGCAAGGCTGATGCGCGTCGAACAGTTCGCAGGCCTTGAAACGCATCAGGTTGGCGGCTTCGAGCTCGATATAGCTGTCGGCAATCGGAAATTGCACACCCTGGTTCATACCGATGGGGCGGTCGAACACGATGCGCTCCTTGGCGTATTGCGCGGCTTTGTCGATGAACCAGTAACCATCGCCTATGCATTCGGCGGCAATCAGGGTGCGCTCGGCATTGAGACCGTCGAGGATGTATTTGAAACCCTTGCCCTCTTCGCCGATCAAATTCTCTACCGGGATGTCCAGATTGTCGAAGAACAGTTCGTTGGTCTCATGATTGACCATGTTCAGGATCGGCCGCACCGCCATGCCGTTGGCCACGGCGTGCTTGAGGTCGACCAGGAAGATCGACATGCCTTCCGACTTTTTCTTGACCTGGTCCAGCGGCGTGGTGCGCGCCAGCAGGATCATCAGGTCGGAATGCTGGATGCGCGAGATCCAGACTTTCTGGCCGTTGACGACATAGCGGTCGCCCTTCTTGACGGCGACGGTCTTGATCTTGGTGGTGTCGGTGCCGGTGGTCGGCTCGGTCACGGCCATCGATTGCAGGCGTAATTCGCCGCTGGCGATCTTGGGCAGATAAAGCTGCTTTTGCTGTTCGGAACCGTGTCGCAGCAAGGTGCCCATGTTGTACATCTGGCCGTGGCAGGCGCCCGAATTGCCGCCGGTGCGGTTGATCTCTTCCATGATCACCGAGGCTTCGGTCAAGCCCAGGCCGGAGCCGCCGTAGTCGGCTGGAATCAGCGCGGCCAGCCAGCCGGCCTTGGTCAGCGCATCGACGAATGCCTCAGGATAGCCGCGCGCTTCATCGACCTTGCGCCAGTACTCCGGCGCAAAGGTATGGCAAAGATCGCGCACGGCATCGCGCAAGTCCTGGTAAGCGTCCGGATGATGGGACATGGCTGGTTCTCCTGCAAATTGAGTGGATGATGGGTTTATGCGAAGGTGGCCTGGGCCTGCATCGCCAGTTCGCCGCGCAGGTTCTGGGCCCACAACTCGGCGCCCTTGCCATCAGCCGACAACTTGCCGCACACCTCGAAGGCTTCGATGTCGAACAGGCTGCCGACCGCACGGAAATTGAACTCCAGCAAGCGCGCTTGCGGCAAGCTGCGTCCCAGCAAATCGACCAGCAAAGTGGCGATCAGCGGACCGTGTACGATCAGGCCGGGATAGCCCTCGACGCCGGTGACGTAGCTGCGGTCATAGTGGATGCGATGACCGTTGAAGGTCAGTGCGGAATAACGAAACAGCAGCACCGCGTCGGGCTCGATGCGGCGACGCCAGTCCGCCTGCGTCGGCGCCGGCTTGGGCGCTACCGGCGCAGCACCGGGCTGCGGCAAGTCGCGGTAGACGATGTCGTGTTCTTCGTGGATGGCGACTTTGCCGTTGTGCGCAATCTCATGCGCCACCGTAACGAAGGCCAGCGCGCCGGTCTTGCCTTGCTTGACATCGACGCTGGCGATGCGCGAATTTTTAGTGGCGCCGGCACCAACCGGCAACGGTGCGGCAAAGCGAAAGCGTCCGCCGGCCCACATGCGACGCGGCAGCGGCACCGGCGGCAAAAAGCCGCCACGGCGCGGATGACCGTCCTCGCCAAGCTCGGATTGACGACCCGCCGTCCAGAAATAAATCCAGTGCCACAAGGGCGGCAAGGCCGCGCCGACGGCCGGCGCCTGCGGCTGATCCAGCGTCGCCGCCAATGCCGCGGCGAAGGCCGGATTGATGACGTCGTGGTGGGATTCCGTCTTGCCGACCCACTGCCGCAATAGCGTCAGGTCGACATCGTGATGGGGCTGGTTCATGGGGCGATCGGCTCTGGCTCTGATTCAGGAATGGAACGGATTCTGAGCGCAGGATCTTGTCAAAACAATCTCTCATTTCCGAAGGGGGGCATCGTCTTTGCTGAAGTCACTTATGTGCGTTTGCACCATTTTTCAGGATGAATCCGGACGGGACAGGGGAGGCGCGTTGACGGGTTTTCGACACGAAAAGCTCACGCATGATGGACGCGATGGGACGATGACATCCGCCGCCGCGCAAGATCGTCGCAAGCTGTTCAATCTGCGCCACGGCGCAAAAGAAACCGGGACATACTGCCGGTTTTTTATTGATATCTCGTCAACCATCTCAAGCGAGACAAAAAATTACAGCGTGGCATCCAGGAGAGTCAATACCGGGAAAATGATATGACGCAGCGCACGTATTGTCATAAACGTCGCTTAGTGCGGACTTCCTCCTTCCGCTCTAGCAAAAGACGCTCCCTTTATTCGCATACCTGAATATAAAACGCAGGGATATCAAGGCAATCAACAATCAGCAGGAAATTGCCGACGCTTTTTTGAAGCCAAACTGACTGCAAAAAATACCGATAAAAGAGGCTGTCGAGGGCCTTGCATCCCTCCGTTTGCGATGTGTGTTGGCAACACTTCCAATGATCCCTTCCTGGTGCCGATGTGACAAAATGGCGTCACAACAGCAACGCGGCATCTCAGCCACAGGGAGACAGCATGAAAATCAAACGCATCGTCGCCAACATCCACACTGAAGCAGTCGGCCAGGCCAACAGGTTTTATCACGAGCTGTTTGGCCTCGATCTGCTCATGGACCATGGCTGGATCGCCACCTACGGCGCGAAGGAAACGATGCAAGTGCAGATCAGCATCGCCTCGCAAGGCGGTTCAGGCACACCGACGCCGGACTTGTCGATAGAAGTGGACGATCTCGAGGCAGCATTATTGCGCGTCGGCAAAATGGGCATTGCCATCGAATACGGTCCTGTTGATGAACCCTGGGGCGTGCGGCGCTTTTATATCCGCGACCCTTTCGGTAAGCTGATCAACGTACTGGCGCATCAATGAACTGAATCGCTGTGCTGCAGGTGCTCATTTACTCCTGACGCCATCTGCGCGGATACGCAACAGCGCTCTTGCTGCAACCCTACCGGATTGACGCAATGAACAAGACATCCAGGCTGTGGGACAAACCGCGGTGGTGGTTCTATATCGCGCTGCCGCTGGTGCATCTGGCCAGCGTCAAACTGACCTTCTTTTGCGCCGTCACACCGGAAAACGTGGTCGTGGTCTGGCTTCCCAATACCGTACTGCTGGCGGCGCTGATGCGCTTTCGCGGTCAGCGCGCCTGGCTCATGGCCGCGCTGACGTTCTGCTCCGACGCCTACGCCAATCTTTCTGCCTTCACGCCCCTGGTCGCAGTGCTTTCCGGCCTCATCAATGTACTGGAAGTCAGCGTGACTTTTTTGCTGATGCGGCGCACAGGCACTTCGCTCGACCTGAAACGCGTCGAAGATTTATACAAATTCACTATCGCCGGCCCCTTGATCGGCTCCCTGATCGCCAGCCTGCTGGCGGCGGCGCTCATCAAGACCCAGGTGGCAACCGATGTGTCCTATCTGAGCCTGACACGTCTGTGGTGGTTCGGCGACGCACTCGGCATGATGATCTATACGCCGCTGCTGCTGGCCTTGACTGAAACCAGCACAGAGCGCGTCACCCTGCGTAAAGTCGATGGCTTCGCGGTGCTGCTGATCATGGTACTGACCTGCGCCATCCTGAGCGCCTATGGCGGCGACGTCGCCGGTATTTCAGTGACGCCGACTTTGCTGTTGCCGATGGTGCTGTATGTCGCCGTACGCTTCGGCACGCGCTGGACCACCTTCACCGTGGCGGCGCTGTCGCTCGCCATTTCCATGATGCTGACCCACGGCCACAAGCCCTTCGGCGATATCTCGGTGCATTTGGAAATCGTCCGCACCCAGGAATTCATCCTGACACTGTGCATCGTCGGCATCGGTTTTTCGGTATTGATCAATGAGCTGCGCATGCGCGAGCGCGGACTGGAAGAGCGCGTGCGCCAACGCACCCGCGAGCTCGAAGAGACCAATAGCAAGCTGGCGACGCTGAGCCAGACCGACGGTTTGACCGGCATCGCCAACCGACGCCGCTTCGATGAAGTGCTGGCGACGGAATGGCAACGCGCCGGCCGCAGCGGGCAGCCGCTGACGTTGGCGATGCTGGACCTGGACTACTTCAAGAAGTACAACGACACCTACGGTCACCAGGCCGGCGACGAGTGCCTGCGCACCATTGCTGAAGTACTCGGCGACAAGGTGCGTCGCACCAGCGATCTGGCGGCGCGCTACGGCGGGGAAGAATTTGCCTTCATCGCACCGATGACCGACAGCGAAAACGCGCGCAATATTGCCGAGAGCATCTGCCGCGCCCTGGAACAACGCGCCTTGCCGCACGCCGCCTCGCCGATGCAGGTAGTGACCGCCAGCATCGGCGTCGCCGTGATGGTTCCCGATAAAAACGATACGCCGCAAAGCTTGTTGCAGCGCGCCGATGCGGCGCTATACCAGGCTAAACAACAAGGGCGCAATCGCGTAGTGCTGGCGCAATGATCCAGACTGCCCGCACAAACACGGCCGTTTTAGGCGTAATATAAGTCCGTGCAAAGCAGACCGACACTCGCATGTCGGCGCCCATTTCAGAGAGACTCCGACATCATGCTATTCGACCTGACCGACCTGCGCCTGTTCATCCTGATCGCCGAACTCAACAGCCTCACGCGCAGCGCCGAGCGCATGAATCTGTCGCTGGCCGCCACTAGCAATCGCATCAAGGAATTGGAAAGCCGCTTCGGCATGCGCCTGCTCTACCGCGAGAGTAAAGGCGTACAACTGACGCCGGCCGGCCAGACCTTCCTCAGCCACGCGCAGCAGTTCATGCAGCAGGTCGAGCGCCTCAAAGGCGACATGCAGCAATACAACAACGGCATCAAAGGTTATATCCGCATCTTCGCCAACACCACCGCGGTGACGGAATTCATGCCGGAGATCCTCGGCAAATTCTTGACCCTGCATCCGCAAGTCAATGTCGCGCTCGAAGAACGCCTGAACCACGACATCATGCGCGGCATCCAGGAAGGTACTGCCGACATCGGCATCGTGGCCGGGCCGGTGCAAGGCGATGGACTGGAGATACTGAATTTTTCCACCGACCGCCTGGTATTGGCGACCGCGCTGGAACATCCCTTGGCAGGCGCTGCCAAGGTCAGCTTTGCCGAGACACTGGAATACGAACATGTCGGCCTGCATGAAGGCAGCACCCTGCACCACTTCCTCAACCGCATCGTCTCGGAAAACGGCCAGCGCCTCAAGTTGCGGATCCAGGTGCGCAGTTTCGAAGCCATGTGCCGCATGGTCGAAACCAATGTCGGCATCGGTATCGTGCCGTACTCGGCCGCGCTGCGCCACAAGCAAACCATGCAATTGAGCCTGACTGAGTTGAGCGATCCGTGGAGCGTGCGCGAGCGCAGCATGGTGGTGCAAAACCTCGACGCCCTACCCTTGTATGCGCGCGACCTGGTGGAATTCATCCGCCAGCAGACCGCGCAAGTGCCGCCCGTTCCGGTAGAAAAAGAAGCCGCTTGAAAGATGGGTTAGCCGTGCGTCATCATCCATACGGCAATCGCGAGGAGCGCGCCGCAAAACAGCATGCGCAAACGCCGTTCAGGAAGATGATGGGCCAATGCCACGCCCCAGGAAATGCTTAGCACGCCGCCCAGCGCCAGCGGTATCCCTATGCTCCAATCAACATGCCCGGCGCTGGCATAAGCCCATAGGGCCACCAGCGTACCGGGCGTGACCATCGCCAGTCCCAGACCTTGCGCCGCGGTCTGCGTCATGCCGAACAATCCCACCAGGCCCGGCACCGCCACAATCGCGCCGCCGACACTGAAAAATCCTGCCGAGGCCCCCGCGGCGATGCCCATCAGGAAAATATATTTTTGCGACAGGCGCTGGCGCGGCACCATTGCCTTCTGCTTGCGCGTCAAGGTCCACAAGTAATACAAGGCCAGCACCACCATGAACAAGGCAAACGCCACATGCAATGAATGCGCATCGATGGACGTCGCAAAACGCGCCGCGAAGTAGGTCGTAAACACGGCCGGCACCGCCATCTGCAATGCCGAGCCAAGCTCGATTTGATTGCGTTGCTTGTAGCGCCAGAAACCGATCACCACATTCGGCACGATCATCACCAACGCCGTACCCTGCGCCAGTTGCTGATCCATGCCATACAAGAATCCCAGCACCGGAATCGCAATCAGACCGCCGCCGATGCCGAACAAACCGCCGATGGCGCCGAGCACGCCGCCGAGGAGGAAGTTAACGAAGACCGCGAAATACAAGGAATGCATCTAGAACTCATTTCATGAATATGCGTGAGTGCGAACGTATCCTGTTTGGGAGGTAGTGCAAGGCGTGCCGCGCAGCCAAGACTGGGTGTCGTGGCAAGTGGCACAACGCAGCAATACGCCCAAACAGGTCGTTCCCAAAGGGTTCTTACTCAAAGAGGCGCTGGCCGCGTTGCACGCCTTGCCAGCGCCTCTTTGAGTAAGAACGCATCTCACGCATATTCATGAAATGAGTTCTCGGTGTAAAGTACGCACTTGGCCGGACAAGTCCCGTGGTAAAAACTCAAAAGACTTGCCGAACCGGCGAACCCAAAAGGAGATACGCGTGAGTAACGGAAGTAGCGGTGTTCTGGTTGTTATGCTTGAAGCTGGCGTTGTCGTCATCATCGCGCTGGCGATCTATCTGATCCGCAAGAAGTAAACCAGACCGCAACTGCGCCCTCCTCAAGCAGTCCGCCAGTTTATCAGCCAGACCTCGCCGTCACAAGCGAAGCACGCGATCTGCTCAGAAGCGCCGGATGAAAATGATTGATCCGGCGAAAGCACGTATCGACCACGCAATAATGTGACCACCCAATACTAAGGACTCAAGACATCATGGATCTAGGACTGCAAGGAAAAATCGCCCTCGTCTGCGGCGCCAGCAAAGGCCTCGGCTACGCCAGCGCCGAACACCTCGCGCGTGAAGGCACGCACGTCGTCATCGTGGCACGCGGTCAGGAAGCGCTGGACCAGGCTGCGGCCAAACTGCGCGCACTCGGCAACATCAAGGTGATCGCTGTCGCCACCGATATCGCCACCGCCGAAGGCCGCGCCAAGGCGCTGGCGGCAGTCGATGACATCGCCGGTGAAGCAGGCCGCGGCCCCGACATCCTCGTCAACAACGCCGGCGGTCCGCCGCTGGGCGATTTCCGCGAGTGGGACCGCGACATCTGGCTCAAGGCCATTGACGCCAACATGCTCACGCCGATCGAGCTGATCAAAGCCACCGTCGACCAGATGATCGCACGCGGCTGGGGTCGCATCGTCAACATCACCAGCAGCTCGGTCAAGGCGCCCCGCTATGATCTCGGCCTCTCCAACGGCGCCCGCTCGGGCCTGACCGGCTTCGTCGCCGGCGTCTCGCGCCATATCGCCAAGAGCGGCGTGACCATCAACAACCTGTTGCCGGGAAGCTTCGAAACCGATCGCCTGCGCAGCAGCTTCGTCGGCTCCGCCAAGCTGACTGGCGAAACACCCGAAGAAGTGCGCGTGCAACGCATGGCCGAAACCCCGGCCGGCCGCTTCGGCGACCCGGACGAATTCGGCGCCACCTGCGTCTTCCTGTGCAGCAAGCACGCCGGCTACATCAATGGCCAGAACGTGCTGATGGACGGCGGCGCTTATCCAGGAATTTTCTAAACGGCAAAATCGCAAGCAACCGGGCGAGTCATGTATAATGCCCGGCTTGCACAGGAAGCGTGGCCGAGTGGTTGAAGGCACTAGTCTTGAAAACTAGCGACGGGGTGACCCGTTCGTGAGTTCGAATCTCACCGCTTCCGCCAGTTATATTAAAAACGCCCATCTCATTGATGGGCGTTTTTGTTTTTCGGCGGAGAGCAAGCCGCTTGCGTGCGAGATGTGAGGGGCAATCGCGTCATCCAGCCACGATCCGCAAGCCTAACTGGTTACAGCCGCCGCATTGGCGCGCGCCTTGTGCAATTTCTTGTAGCTGTCGATCAGGCGGTGGTGCCGGTCGAGTCCCTCCAGTTTCATGCTCGTCGGCGTCAAGCCGAAGAAACGGACACTGCCATCCACTGAGCCCATTACGGCGTCCATCCGGGCGTTGCCAAACATCCGACGGAAGTTGACCGTGTAGTCGTCCAGCTCCAGGTCGTCATCGAGCAGCACCTCCAGCACCACATTCAAGGCCTGGTAAAACAATCTGCGCTCGACCGTGTTGTCGTTGTACTGCAGGAAGGCGCCCACCAGTTCATGCGTCTCTTCGAATTGCTGCAAGGCGAGCTGAATCAGCAGCTTCAACTCCAGCACCGTCAGCTGCCCCCACGCCGTATTTTCGTCAAATTCGATGCCAATCAAAGTGGCGATATCGCCATACTCATCGAGCTCGCTGTTCTCCAGCCGCTCAAGCAGTGCTTCCAGGCTGGCATCGTCCAGGCGATGCAAGTTCAGAACGTCGGCGCGGAACAACAACGCTTTGTTGGTGTTGTCCCAGATCAGATCTTCTACCGGATAAACTTCCGAATAACCGGGCACCAGGATGCGGCAGGCCGTCGCGCCTAACTGGTCATACACCGCCATGTAGGCTTCTTTGCCCATGTCGTCGAGAATGCCGAACAAGGTCGCGGCTTCCTCGGCATTGGAGTTTTCACCCTGGCCGGAAAAATCCCACTCAACAAACTCGAAATTCGCTGTGGCGCTGAAAAAGCGCCACGACACGATGCCGCTGGAGTCGATGAAGTGTTCAACGAAGTTATTGGGCTCAGTCACGGCGTTGCTTGCAAAGGTGGGCTGAGGCAAATCGTTCAGACCTTCAAAACTGCGCCCCTGCAGCAATTCCGTCAGACTGCGTTCCAGCGCCACCTCGAAGCTGGGGTGCGCGCCGAACGAAGCAAACACGCCACCTGTACGCGGATTCATCAAGGTCACGCACATCACCGGATACACGCCGCCCAGCGACGCATCCTTCACCAGCACCGGAAAGCCCTGCTCTTCGAGGCCCTGAATGCCGGCCAGAATGCCGGGGTATTTCGCCAGCACTTCCTGCGGGACGTCAGGCAAGGCGATTTCACCTTCCAGGATTTCGCGTTTGACCGCCCGCTCGAAAATCTCCGACAGACACTGCACCTGTGCTTCGACCAGCGTATTGCCGGCACTCATGCCATTGCTGACAAACAGGTTTTCAACCAGGTTGGAGGGGAAATACACCACCGCGCCGTCCGACTGCCGCACATACGGCAGCGAGCAGATCCCGCGCTGCACATTGCCGGAGTTGGTGTCGACCAGATGCTCGCCACGCAACTCGCCATCGGGATTGTAAATGTCCAGACAGTACTCATCCAGAATTTCAGCCGGCAGCGCATCTTTGCGGCCAGGCTTGAACCAGCGCTCGTCCGGATAATGGACAAACGCTGCAGCGGCGATGTCTTCGCCCCAAAACGCACCGGCGTAGAAATGGTTGTTATTGAGCCGTTCGATATATTCGCCCAACGCCGACGCCAACGCGCTCTCTTTGGTCGCTCCCTTGCCATTGGTAAAACACATCGGCGAATGCGCATCGCGGATGTGCAGCGACCACACATTGGGAATGATATTGCGCCACGAAGCGATTTCGATCTTGATGCCAAGATTCGCCAAAACGCCCGACATATTGGCGATGGTTTGCTCCAGCGGCAGATCCTTGCCGGCGATATAGGTGCTGGCGTCAGACGCAGGATTCAAGCTCAGCAAGGCCTGGGCATCGGCATCCAGGTTCTCGACCTCTTCAATGACGAATTCGGGTCCGGCCTGCACCACTTTTTTCACCGTACAGCGCTCGATGGAACGCAAAATACCTCGACGGTCAGCCTCCGAGATATCCGCCGGCAACTCAACCTGAATCTTGAAAATCTGCTGGTACCGGTTTTCCGGATCAACAATATTGTTCTGCGACAGGCGGATATTTTCGGTAGAGATATTCCTGGTGTCGCAGTACAACTTCACAAAGTAAGCTGCGCACAGGGCCGATGAGGCCAGGAAGTAATCGAAGGGACCGGGCGCCGAGCCGTCGCCCTTATAACGGATAGGCTGGTCGGCCACGACGGTGAAATCATCGAACTTGGCTTCGAGACGTAGCTTATCGAGAAAGTTGACTTTAATTTCCATGGGGGATTTCTAAAAATGGTGCACAAAATGACGTAGCCGCTATTATCCGTCGCCCAGTGCTGTTGCACCAAACTGAATCGCCACGACTTCCTCCCGCATTCTCCCGAATGCGAGAGCGATCAAGCGACAATCCAGAACATAAAGCCCTGTAAGAACAGGGCTTTCATAGTCAATCCACTAGCGAAGAATGCTTCTCAGGGGAAATTATACTCCCACTGCATCGTCGAGTAGCCGCCAAACCCGCTTGGCTAAAGGGATTCGTGGTGGTTGACTTCATTTTTATCGTCGCTTTTACCGTCACGGGCACAGACCTTCCGCCGACGCCGGAGATGAGGCGACCGGCGGAGCGACAAGCTTTGCAACACGATCGCCCATCGTCGACGGCAACAACCAGGGCGTGATTTCCGGGCGCAGAAATGCCGCAGCTGACATGCCCCGTTGCCCCTGAATACGACAAAGTCTCTACAATCTCGTCCATATCAATTCACGTACAAGCGCATCCGGTCTTGTCGCCGGCAAAACCATGAGCATTCATTCGATTCCGCTCCCTCCCGCCCAGGCGCGCGCCATCTGGCTGCACGCCCAACGCCTCGATGCATCGACGCCGTTCGGCGCCGGCCCGGCAGCAGTGAAGCTGGCGGCCGAGCACCTCGGCTATGTGCAGATCGACACCATCAACGTCATCGAGCGCAGCCACCACCACATCCTCTACACGCGCATTCCGGACTACCGGCTGGGCGACCTAGAGCAGGCGCAGTCGGTCGATAAGTCGGTGTTCGAATACTGGACGCACGCGCTGGCCTATGTGCCGACCACCGAATTGCGCCACTACCTGCCGGCCATGGAGCAGCGCCGCCTCAAGCCGCACGCCTCGTTTGCCGATGTCGACGAAGCCGACTACGCCGCGCTGCTCAAGCGCATTCGCAAAGAAGGTGGCTTGTCGATCCGCGACATCGATGACGACGTGCTGGTGGAAAAAACGCATCCCTGGGGCAGCCGCAAACCGTCCAAGAAAGCCTTGCGCTGGGGATTTTTTATCGGCGACCTGGTGATCAGCAAGCGCACCGGCATGCTCAAGACCTATGAACTGGCCGCACGCCATTTCGGCTGGCAACGACGTCCGCAGACGGTGAAGGAAAAACAGATCGCGCAATACCTGCTGCGCCGCGCGCTCACCGCGCAAGGCATGGTCAGCCTCGATTCGATCTGCTATGGCAGCGTACAGGCCAAGCCGTTGGTGAAGGAATTGATCGACGCCGCCGTCAAGCGCAAGCAATTGATTCCGGTCCACATCAACGGCGCGCCCAAGAGCCAGCACTGGCTCGAACCGGAATGGCTGGATGCGCTCATCGCAGCGCCCACACGTGAACGTGTGCATATTCTCTCCCCCTTCGATCCGCTGGTGATCCAGCGCAAACGGCTGGATCTGTTCTTCCATTACGAGCATCGTTTCGAGGCCTACGTACCGGCCGACAAACGCGTGCTCGGCTACTTCGCGCTGCCGGTGCTGGCCGGCGACCGTATCGTGGCGGCGCTCGATCTCAAGATGGACAGGCAAGCCGGCAAGCTGCTGGTGCAGCAATGGACCTGGATGGAGAAAAAATCCAAATCGCTGAAAGCCGCCGTCGAAGAGGAGCTGCATCGCTTCGAACAGTTCCAGAAACAATCGATGAAAATCGTCCGGCCCTCCGGGCGTTGATACGCCGGCCACTGCGCGGCACAGTGTTGCGCCGCGTACGACCCTCCAGCCGCCCCGACAGATTTTTGCAGCAAGACTACTCCACACTCCCGCCAGGCCAGCACCGGCGCGCCTACCCAAAATCGCCCGATGCAGCGCACCATTTGCGAGCGGGTCGCACCGTAATACATCATATCGTGACATGTGTTTTTGACATCATCTGCAACCACGCCTACCCCAGCCCCTCTGAAACCCTGCAGTCATAAGGGATGTTGACGCTCTGGCACAGGCTTTGCATATGTCCACGTACGGATCAACGACGATCCCCCCATTTCTAATGCCGATCTAAAGACGGATCTGCAGGACAACGGCGTCCGCTTGGCTTGGCATTCATTGCCTCGTTGAGCGGGCGCCTTTTTGTTTTTAACGGGATAAAAATGGCCGTGACTCACAACAGCACTCGTACCAACACTGGCGCCAGCAAGGCGAACAAGATCAATTTGTTCTCCATGGCATCGCCGCAAATGCGCGCTTTCCACCTGACCTGGATGGCGTTCTTCGTCTGCTTCTTCGCCTGGTTCGCCTGTGCGCCCCTGATGCCCGTCATCAAAGGCCAGTTCGGCCTGAGCGTGGAGCAAATAGCCAACATCAACATCGCCGCCGTCGCGGTAACCATCCTGGTGCGCCTGATCATCGGCCCGCTGTGCGACCGCTATGGCCCGCGCAAGACTTACACCGGGCTGCTGCTGATCGGTGCGCTGCCGGTGATCGGCGTCAGCTTTTCGCAGAGCTATGAAAGCTTCCTGTTCTTCCGCCTGTGCATAGGCGCCGTCGGCGCCAGCTTCGTGATTACGCAGTACCACACCTCGGTGATGTTCGCGCCCAATGTAGTCGGCACCGCCAACGCGGCGACTGCCGGTTGGGGCAATGCCGGCGGCGGCGTGGCGCAGGGCCTGATGCCGCTGTTGCTGGCCGCGGTGCTGATGCTCGGCGTCGGCGAAGGCATGGGCTGGCGCGTGGCGCTGCTGGTGCCGGGCGTGCTGATGCTGATCATGGCGGCGATCTACTGGCGCTTCACGCAGGATTGCCCGCAAGGTAATTTCGATGCGCTGCGCACTGCCGGCATCCCCATCGAAAGTGGCAAAAAAGGCGGCTGGGCCAGCTTTCGCGCCGCCAGCGTCAACTACCGCGTGTGGCTGCTGTTCATCACTTACGGTGCCTGCTTCGGCGTGGAAATCTTCATCCACAACATCGCTGCGATTTACTACGTCGACCACTTCGGCCTCTCTTTGAAGAGCGCCGGCATCGCGGCGGCGAGCTTCGGCCTGCTGGCCTTGTTTGCACGCGCGCTGGGCGGCATCATCTCCGACCAGGTGGCCTTGCGCGGCGGCCTCAATCGGCGCGCCACGCTGCTGTTCGTCATGATGCTGGGCGAAGGCCTGGGCCTGCTGTGGTTTGCCCATGCCGGCAGCGTCACGCTGGCGGTGATCGCGATGCTGTGCTTCGGCCTGTTCACGCATATGGCTTGCGGCGCAACCTATGCGCTGGTGCCCTTCATCGACCGCAAGGCGCTGGGCGGCGTGGCCGGCATCATCGGCGCAGGCGGCAATGTCGGCGCGGTGCTGGCGGGCTTCCTGATGAAGGGCCTGGGCAACACCCAACAAACGCTGAGCATGCTGGGCGTGCTGGTGACGATCTCGGCGCTGTGCGCCATCGCCGTGCGCTTCAGCACCAGCCACGCCAGCGACGAGCCCGTGCTTGCCGCCAACAACATTCCCGCTTGAGGAGAAGCTGATCATGAACATCATCGTCATTGGCCACGGCATGGTCGGTCACAAATTCCTGGAAACGCTGGCCGACAGCGGCGCTGCCGACATCAAGGTCACCGTACTGTGCGAAGAGCCGCGCCCGGCCTACGACCGCGTGCATCTGTCGGAATTTTTCGCCGGCAAGACGGCCGAGGATCTGTCGCTGGTCGCGCCCGGTTTCTTCGACGCCGGCAACAGCAGCGTCGCCTTCGAGCTCAAGCTCAATGCCAAGGCGCAGTTCATCGACGTGGTCGCCAAGACCGTGACGGTCAACATCAACGGCGTGGTCGAAACCATGTCTTACGACAAGCTCGTGATGGCGACAGGCTCCTACCCTTTTGTGCCGACCGTGGCCGGTAACCAGCGCAAGGATTGCTTCGTCTATCGCACCATCGAAGACCTCGAAGCCATGCTGGAATGCGGCCGGCGTTCCAGGACCGGCGTGGTCATCGGCGGCGGTCTGCTGGGCCTGGAATGCGCCAAGGCATTGCGCGACATGAACCTGGAAACCCATGTCGTCGAATTCGCGCCGCGCCTGATGGCGGTGCAAATCGACGAAAGCGGCGGCCGCATCCTGCGTCAAAAAATGCAGGACCTCGGCGTGACTGCGCACACGCAAAAGAACACGCTGGAAATCGTCGACGGCAAGAGCGGCACGCACCGCATGAATTTCGAAGATGGCAGCCACCTCGACACCGACATGATCGTATTTTCGGCCGGCATCCGTCCACGCGACGAACTGGCGCGCGAATCGGGCCTGAAGGTCGGCGACCGTGGCGGCATCGTGATCGACAACAGCTGCATCACTTCCGATCCGAACATCTACGCCATCGGCGAATGCGCGCTGTGGAACGGCAAGATCTTCGGCCTGGTGGCGCCGGGCTACGACATGGCGCGCATCGCCGCCAGGCACATGCTGGCGCACCTGGATGACGCCGCCGGCAGCATCCCGCAATTCAACGGCGCCGACATGAGCACCAAGTTGAAACTGATGGGCGTGGACGTCGCCAGCATCGGCGATCCGCATGGCAAGGAGGTCGGCGCGCGCTCTTACCAGTTCACCGATGAACGCAAGCAGATCTACAAGAAGATCGTGGTCTCCGAATCGGGCAAGCATTTGCTCGGCGCGGTGATGGTCGGCGACGCCGCCGAATACGGCACGCTGCTGCAGATGATGCTCAACCGCATCGAATTGCCGGAGTCGCCCGAGTTCCTGATCCTGCCGCAAGCCGACGGCAAGGCCAGGGTCGGCCTCGGCGTCGACGCCCTGCCCGACACGGCGCAAATCTGTTCGTGCAACAACGTTTCCAAGGGCGACCTGTGCGCCGCGGTGGCCGCGGGCGTAACCGACATCGGCGCGCTCAAGAGCTGCACCAAGGCGGGCACCTCGTGCGGTGGTTGCGTGCCGCTGGTGACGCAAGTGATGAAGGCCGAGATGAAGAAGCACGGCCTGGCCGTCAACAATCACGTCTGCGAACATTTCGCCTACTCGCGCCAGGAGTTGCACCATCTGGTGCGCGTGAGCCAGATCAAGAGCTTCGGCGCGCTGCTGGCGCAACACGGCAAGGGTCTCGGTTGCGACATCTGCAAACCGGTCGCGGCCAATATCCTGGCCTCGTGCTGGAACGATTTCGTACTCAAAAAAGAACACGCCAGCCTGCAAGATTCAAACGATTACTTCCTCGGCAACATCCAGAAGGACGGCACCTATTCAGTGGTGCCGCGCATGGCCGGCGGTGAAGTCACGCCGGACGGCCTGATCGCGGTCGGCCAGATCGCCAAGAAATACCGCCTTTACACCAAGATCACCGGCGGCCAGCGCGTCGACCTGTTCGGCGCCCGCGTCGAACAATTGCCGGACATCTGGGAAGAACTGATCGCGGCCGGCTTCGAAACCGGCCACGCTTACGGCAAGTCGTTACGCACCGTCAAATCCTGCGTCGGCTCGACCTGGTGCCGCTACGGCGTGGACGACAGCGTCGGCCTCGCCATTGCGCTGGAGAACCGTTACAAGGGCTTGCGCTCGCCGCACAAGATCAAGTTCGGCGTATCCGGCTGCACCCGCGAATGCGCCGAGGCGCAAGGCAAGGACGTCGGCATCATCGCCACCGAAAAAGGCTGGAACCTGTACGTCTGCGGCAACGGCGGCATGAAGCCGCGCCACGCCGAGCTGATCGCGTCCGACCTCGACAAGGCCGCGCTGGTGCGCTACATCGACCGCTTCCTGATGTTCTACGTACGCACTGCCGATCGCCTGCAACGCACCAGCACCTGGCGCGACAACCTCGAAGGCGGCCTCGACTACTTGAAGAGCGTGGTCATCAACGACAAGCTCGGTATCGCCGCCGAACTGGAAGCCGACATGCAACACGTGGTCGACACTTACGAGTGCGAATGGAAGAAAGCCGTCAACGATCCGGAAACCCGCAAGCGCTTCCGCCACTTCGTCAACAGCAAGGAAGCCGACCAGAACGTCAAGTTCGTCGACGAGCGCGGACAGATCCGTCCGGCGACCCTGGCCGAGCGCAAGCTGATCGATATCCCGGTGGTGGCTGAGGCGGTATAAAAGTTACTTGTCGTTCTGACGACAATGAATAGATGAAGGAGAAAAACATGCACAGCGACCGACAAATAGAACACTGGATAGAAGTTTGCGACATCGCCGACATCGTCCCCAACACCGGCATTTGTGCGCTGATCGGCAGCGAACAGGTGGCGGTATTCCACGTCGTCGACGGCAGCCACAATGAGACGCGCGTCTTCGCCATCGGCAACTACGACCCCAACGCCGACGCCTCGGTGTTGTCGCGCGGCCTGGTCGGCAGCATCGGCGAACGCATCGTGGTCGCATCCCCGATCTATAAACAACATTTTGATTTGCAAACCGGCGAATGCCTGGAAGCGCCGGAACATTCGGTCAGCGCCTATCCGGCACGCGTCGAGCACGGCAAGGTGTGGGTGGGCGCATGACCGTGGTGCCGGCAACTGCTGAGTCGTCTCCCAAAAAACCGTCGCTGGTGGTGATCGGCAACGGCATGGCCGGCATGCGCACGGTCGAGGAATTGCTCAAGCTGGCGCCGGACCTGTACGACATCACCGTGTTCGGCGCCGAACCGCACGGCAATTACAACCGCATCCTGCTGTCGCCGGTGCTGGCGGGCGACAAGAGCATCGCCGACATCATGCTCAACACGGCGGAGTGGTATGCGCAAAACAACATCGCGCTGCATGCCGGCGATCCGGTCGAGAAGATCGACCGTCGCCGTCGCAGCGTGCGTTCGCGCGCCGGCGTCGAAGTGCAATACGATCGCCTGCTGCTGGCGACCGGATCGAATCCGTTCATCATCCCGGTGCCCGGTCATGCGCTACCCGGCGTCATCGCCTTCCGCGACATCCAGGACGTCCACGCCATGCTCGACGCCGCACGCAATCATCGCCACGCGGTCGTGATCGGCGGCGGCCTGCTCGGGCTGGAAGCGGCCAACGGCTTGCTGCGCCAGGGCATGGACGTGACCGTGGTGCATGTCAGCGACACCCTGATGAATCAGCAACTGGACAAACCCGCCGCCGCGCTGCTCAAGAAAGCGCTGGAGATGAAGGGCCTGCGCTTTTTGCTCAATGCCGATACCGCCGAGATCATCGGTCCGGATCGGGTGACTGCGGTGCGCTTCAAGGATGGCTCCGAAATCCCCGCCGACCTGGTCGTGATGACCGCCGGCGTGCGACCGAATATCGCGTTGGCGAAAGACGCCGGCTTGCATTGCGAGCGCGCCATCGTGGTCGACGACACGCTGCAAACGTACGACCCGCGCATCTATGCCGTCGGCGAATGCGTGCAACACCGCAAGGCCACCTTCGGCCTGGTAGCACCGATCTGGGATCAGGCGCGCGTCTGCGGCGCGCACCTGGCCGGCGCCGGCCACCGTCGCTACGTGCAACAGGCTACCGCCACCAAACTCAAGGTCACCGGCGTCGACCTGTATTCAGCCGGCGACTTCATCGGCGCCGATGACACCGAAGACCTGGTGCTGCGCGACCCGCGTCGCGGCGTCTACAAGCGGCTGGTGCTGCAGGGCAGCCGCCTGGTCGGCGCGGTACTGTACGGCGACGTCAAGGACGGCCCGTGGTACTTCGAGCTAATCCAGAAAGGCGGCGACATTTCCGCCATGCGACATCAGCTGTTGTTCGGTCAAGCGATTTGCAGCCCAACCCCAAGCCCCAAGGCAGCCTGACCAGGAATCTATTGTGAACCTTTCCCATGCCCCGCTCTCGACTGTCGGCACCAAGACCACTTGCCCGTATTGTGGCGTCGGCTGCGGCGTGCGCGCCTCGCTGCAGGCCGACGGCGCGATTGCAATTGCCGGCGATGAACGGCATCCGGCCAACAAGGGACGCTTGTGCGTCAAAGGCTCCGCGCTGGGCGAAACGGTCGATCTCGACGGTCGCCTGTTATATCCAAAAATGCGCGACGGCGCCGGCAACATGCAGCGCGCCAGCTGGGACGCCGCACTCGACAAAGTGGCCGGCGGCTTGCGCAGCATCATCGATGAGCACGGCCCGGACGCGGTCGCGCTATATGTCTCCGGCCAATTGCTGACCGAAGATTACTACATAGCCAACAAGCTCATGAAGGGCTACATCGGCAGCGCCAACATCGACACCAACTCGCGCCTGTGCATGTCGTCGGCGGTGGCGGGCCACAAGCGCGCCTTTGGCGAAGACCTGGTGCCGGTCTGTTACGAAGACCTGGAATTGGCCGACATGGTGGTGCTGGTCGGCTCCAACACGGCGTGGTGCCACCCTATCCTGTTCCAGCGCATCGCCAAGGCCAAGGAAGCGCGCCCGGCAATGAAGCTGGTGGTGATTGATCCGCGCCGCACCGCGACTTGCGAGCTGGCCGACATGCACTTGCCGGTCAAGGCCGGCACCGATGTCTGGCTGTTCAACGGCCTGATGAGTTACCTGGCGCATCGCGGCGCGCGCGACAATGCCTTTGTCGATGGCCACACCAGCGGCCTCGGCGCCGCGCTGGCGATTGCCGACACCGATTGCGCCGACCCGCAGGAAGTTGCCCGCATCTGCAAGGTCGACCTCGATGACTTGCTGGCTTTTTATCAATCGTTCGCTGAGACAGACAAAGTCATCACGGCGTTTTCGATGGGCGTCAATCAATCCAGCGCCGGCACCGACAAGGTCAACAGCATCATCAACTGCCACCTGATCAGCGGCCGCATCGGCAAACCCGGCATGGGACCATTTTCGATCACCGGTCAACCCAACGCCATGGGTGGACGCGAAGTCGGTGGCCTGGCCAACATGCTGGCGGCGCACATGGATCTCGACAACGCCCTGCATCGCGACACCGTGCAAACCTTCTGGGACTCGCCACAGATGGCCGACAAACCCGGCCTCAAAGCAGTCGACCTGTTCAATGCCATCGAAGCCGGCCGCATCAAGGCGGTGTGGATCATGGCGACCAATCCCATGGTCAGCCTGCCCGACGCCAACGTGGTAGAACGCGCCTTGTCACGCTGCGAACTGGTGGTGTCGTCCGATATCATGGACAAGACCGACACCAACGCCTTCGCGCACGTGCTGTTGCCGGCTCTGGGCTGGGGCGAGAAGGACGGCACGGTGACCAACTCGGAACGCCGCATCTCGCGCCAGCGCGCCTTCCTGTCGGCGCCGGGTGAAGCACGTCCCGACTGGCAAGTGATCTGTGACGTCGCCCGGCGCATGGGCTATCGCGGTTTCGATTTCAGCGGCGCACATCAGATCTTCGACGAACACGCGCGCCTGAGCAGTTATCGCAATGGTCCGCTACAGATCGCCGGCCACAGCCCGCGCCTGTTCAACCTGGATGGCCTGAGCGGCATGAGCAAGCAGCAATTCGATGCGCTGGAACCGATCCAGTGGCCGGTGGTGCGGCTCCACCATGCCGACGCCAACGGCGCAGTGACCGGCACCGCACGCCTGTTCTGCAACCGTCGCTATGCGCATGCCGACGGCAAGGCGCATTTTGTGGCGACACCGCCGCGCGGCCCTGCGCACCTGCCCGATGACGACTTTCCACTGGTGCTCAACACCGGCCGCGTGCGCGATCAGTGGCATACCATGACGCGCACCGGCAAGTCGGCGCGACTGGCCGACCACGTACCGGAGTCTTTCGTCGACATGCATCCGCAAGACGCGCTGCGCTACGGCGTGCGCGAAGGCGGACTGGCGCGCATCAGTTCACGCTGGGGCGCGATGGTGGCGCGTGTGCAGCACAGCGGCGGCATCGCGCGCGGCAGCGTGTTCGTGCCCATCCACTGGAACAGCCAGAATGCTTCGGACGCACGGGTGGGCGCGCTGGTCAATCCGGTGGTCGATCCGGTCTCGGGCGAGCCGGAGTTCAAGCACACGCCGGTCAATATCGAAGAATTCGGCGTCGCCTGGCATGGTTTCATCCTCAGCCGCAAGGCGCTTGCGCTGGATGAAATTACCCACTGGACACGGATACAAGGACGCGACTTTGCGCGTTACGAACTGGCCGGGCGCACTAGCATTGCCGACCATGGCGAATGGGCGCGCCAGTTGCTTGGCGTGCACGACATCGACGCCGACTGGCTCGAGTATGAAGACCGCACTGCCGGCGTGTATCGCGCGGTGCACGTCGAGCATGAGCGCATCGACATGTGCCTCTTCCTGTCCAAGCGCCCCGACCTGCCGTCGCGCGCGTGGCTGGCGAGTTTGTTCGACAAGCCGCAACTGGAAGAAGCCGACCGCGTCGGCCTGCTGATCGGCCAACCGATAGAAAAAGGCGCCGACACCGGCGCCACCGTATGTTCCTGCTTCGGCGTGGGCCGCAACACGATTTGCAACGCAGTGCGCGAACAAGGGTTGAAGACGGTGGCTGAAGTCACCTCCTGCCTGAAAGCCGGCGGCAACTGCGGCTCTTGCGTGCCGGAGATCAAGAAGCTGCTGGTGGAAACCCACGCAGCGCAAGGCGTCTCGTAGATTGCCGGCGCGCCAACCAGGACGGTAGCCATCCTAGGCCGGCGCTGGTACTGACGGCGTTGGCGATGGCGGCGAGATCATCGAAGCGCAGACGGGCCGACGGCGCGTTGCGGCCGATCATCACCAGGACCGTTGCACTGGCGCAGATCGTCGAAGCCCACCGCTATCTGGCAGCGAATGCACAGTTCGGCAAAATTGTGGTGACGAGATAAACCGCGCTTCGAGCCCGTTCAGGAGTCGGCGGGACGCAAGGTGACGATGACGGGAGCGGTGTTTTCGCCGTTGCCCTGTTCCAGTGACTGGCGATAGCGCGCGGAGCGCTCGATGTTGATTTGGTACTGTTCTTCGGCGTGACGATACGCCAGTTGTTCCGCAGGTGAGCGACTGCAGCCACACACAGCAAGGGAGCAAATGACGAGAAGCATGGACTGCCACATATACCGTCTCCGGGGTCGTTTAATTATTTCTTCGCGGCAATCGTATACGCAATATGTCCACTAAGCAATACTTCATTCATTTTGAGTTGAAGTGCGTCTTATTTCTTGCAAATAAGGCAATACTATTCAAACAAGCCATCGTCGCGGCGCAATCTGCACTGGCGCAGTCCCCGGTTCTTGGGCATGCTTTGCGCTGGTCGGCAGCATCCTGCCCAATTCACGAAAGTCGCCCTTGTCAGCGCTTGTCACCCACCTGAAAAAAATCACTTGCGCCCTGCTCGCGGGCAGCGCCCTGCTTGCCGCCGCCGGGACCGCCCATGCCGATGGCAAAAAATGCCTGAGCGAATGCAAAACACGCATCGGCATCGTCTCGGCCTTCGGCGCGGAAGCTGATATCTTGCTGGCGCAGACGCGCGGCAAACGCGACTGGCGCATCAACGGCAATCGCTTCACCACCGGCATCCTGCGCGGCAACCAGGTGGTGATCGTGCTCAGCGGCGTCAGCTTGGTAAACGCCACCATGGTCACGCAGTTGATGCTGGATCATTTCCATGTCGAACGCCTGCTCATGAGCGGGATCGCCGGCGGCGTCAATCCGGCCAACCATGTCGGCGACGTCATCGTGCCCGCCAGCTGGGCCTTGCCCATGGAGGTTTACTGGAATGGCGACGGTAGCGTGCCTGCCGCCTGCGGCAAGGCAGGCGACGTCAGTTGCCTGGGGCTGCAACTGGCCGGTGAGGACGGCAAGCCGCGCGCCGACTATCAGTTTGACGCTGCCGACGGCAAGCTCAGCAGCGGCCTGTTCATGCGCGATACGTTTGTGATGAATGCGGCCAACGCACCGCAAGGCGAATTCCGTTTCGAGTTTTCCGCCGATGCGCAGATGCTGGCGCTGGCGCGTACCTTGAAACCGGCGCTGGCCGTGTGCGGGCCGAAAAATCCCTCGCTGTGCGTGGCGCTGCAACCGGAATTGCGCGTGGGCGGCCGCGGTATTTCCGGCAGCGCCTTCCTGGCCAACGCGAGCTATCGCAACTACCTGCATGAGACGCTGCAGGCGCAACTGGTCGATATGGAGACCGCCGCCTTCGCTCAGGTCGCTTACGCCAATCGGGTGCCGTTCATTGCCTTTCGCAGCGTTTCCGACCTGGCCGGCGGCAATGATTTCAAGGATGTCGGCGCCTTCTTCGGCAGCGGACTGGCGGAAAGTAATGAAGCCAGTGTGACGCTGGCGTTTCTGGAGGCATGGCGGCAAGCACGCCTCCAGAAAAAATAGAAATTTGGCTAGATATTTCAGGCAACAATTTCAATTTTCACTATTGTTTTTCATGATTGCGTGAGATTGGCGAACTCGGCTTTTCATTGATGCGTCTCATGTCCGACTTACCTCAAAGGAAACCGGACATGATCTCTGCATTCAAATTCATCAAGCCTGTAGTGTCCGCTTTGCCGGTGCTCGCCATTGCCGGTCTCATTTCTGCAGGACAAGCCTCGGCGCAAGCATTCACAGCGGTGCAACCACTGACCCAGGCTGACGCTCACGTAGCTGCTCAAGCTCACACATCGCCGCCGTATGCCGATGCCGTGCCGATGGACATGATGCGCGGCGCAGGGAAATGGATAGGCAATCTCTCTTTCAATGACATTGCTCCCGACACGACTCCGGCACAACAAGCCACCGCCCCTGCTCCGCTTCACTTCAAGCCTGCCACGCCGGGATGGATACACGCACTCGATGCCGCAAGCTATCTGATGACGCTGACTGCCCCGATCACTTTCGATATCCTTCCTTCTGACAATCGCCCGCCGCCGCCGAATATCCAATCTCCTCTCAAGTAAGCATTCATCCGCTCAAAAGCGCGGCTTGACCGTCTTCCATTCCGGCTTGTACTTGCGCATCTGACGCACATCGTCGCGCGAACGAATGCCGCAACCCAGATAGAGCTCATGCAGCTTGGCCAGCTGATCGCGATCGAGCTCGACGCCCAGGCCGGGTGCGCGCGTGATGCTGACGCAACCGTTGCGTATCGGTAGCTTGCCGCCCTTGATGACTTCTTCGTCGGCTTCTTGCCATGGATAATGCGTATCGCAAGCGTAAGCCAGATTCGGCACTGCGGCCGCCACATGCGACATTGCCATCAGGCTGATGCCCAGATGTGAATTGGAATGCATGGATACACCCAGGCCGAAGGTATCGCACATCAGCGACAGCATCTGGGTATCGCGCAAGCCGCCCCAATAGTGATGGTCGGCCAGCACAATCTGCACGCTATTGAGCGCCACGCTGCGACGGAATTCATCGAAATCGGTCACCACCATATTGGTCGCCAGCGGCAAGCCGGTGCGGCGATGCAATTCCGCCATGCCTTCCAGGCCCGGTGTCGGATCTTCGTAGTATTGCAAATCGTCACCCAGCAGTTCGGCCATGCGCACCGCCGTTTCCAGCGACCAATTGCCGTTGGGATCGATGCGCAGCGGCGCCTCCGGGAAGGCCTTTTTCAAGGCCTTGATGCAAGCGACTTCGTGTTCCGGCGCCAGGGCGCCGGCCTTGAGCTTGATGCTCTGGAAACCGTTCTCGTTGATCATCTTGCGCGCCTGCGCAACGATCTGCCCTTCGCTCAATGCTTCGCCCCAGGCATCGGGCTGGTAAGGGCTGTCGATGTGTTCCGCATATTTGAAAAACAGATAAGCGCTGAATGGAATTTCCGTGCGCACTGCACCGCCCAGCAAATCGACCAGTGGCACATTGAGATAGCGTGCCTGAACGTCGAGCAACGCCACTTCAAACGCCGAATACGCATTGCTGACAGCCTTGCTGGCGTGCGAACCGGGCGCCAGTTCGGCGCCTGCATTATTGGCCGGCGACATGCCCGCTACGGTGGCTTTGACGATGGCGCGCAAGCCGTTGAGATTGAAGGGATCGAGACCGATCATCTGCGTCTTGACGTTGTCCAGCACCGCCAGCGCCGGTGCGTCGCCATAACTTTCACCGAGACCGAAATGACCATTGTCGGTTTCAACTTCGATGATGGAACGCAAGGCATACGGCTCGTGGATGCCGCTGGCGTTGAGCAAAGGTGCATCCTTGAATGCAATCGGGGTGACGGTGACGCGAGTGATTTTCATGATGTTGAATCCGTGTAGATCGAGTGTGAATTATTGCTTGTCGGGTTGCGCTGCAGTGCGGGCGAAAAACACCACAATCGCCGCCAGCACCGAGGTCGCCGCCAGCGCATACAGGCCGCCCTGGATCGAGCCGGTTTTTTGTTCGAGGAAACCGAAGGTGGTCGGCGCCACAAAGCCCCCCAGGTTTCCCAGCGAATTGATCAGCGCAATCACTGCGGCCGCAATGCGCGCATCGAGATAGGACTGCGGAATCGGCCAGAACAGCGAAGATGCAGCCTTGAAACCGACCGCCGCAAAACAGATCGAAACAAAGGCGAAGATCGGGCCGCCGAAGGTCGATACATACATGCCGATGGCGGCAATGATCAGCGCCGCTGCGGCCCAGGCTTGCTGGTATTTGAAGCGCGCCGCCAGGCTGGCGAACAGATACATGGCGACGATGGAAATGATCCATGGGATCGAATTGAACAGGCCGACCTGGAAGTCAGAATAGGTCCCCATCTTGCGAATGATGCTGGGCAGCCAGAACGTGGCGCCGTAGATCGTCAGCGAGATCGAGAAATAAATGAAGCAGAAAATTACAATCTGGCGATCGCGCAGCAGGCTCCAGGCGGAGACGTGCGCGGGCTTGATTTTAAGGCGTTCGACCTGTTCGGCGGCAATGGTCGAGGTGATCAGGTCGCGTTCGCTCTGGCTCAGCCATGTGGCGTCGGACGGTTTCGAGTCGAGCCAGAACCAGACGAAGCCGCACAACACCACCGAGGCCATGCCTTCGATGATGAACATCCATTGCCAGCCGTGCAGGCCGCCGCCGTCTATCTGCAGCAAGGCGCCCGACACCGGTCCCGACAAAATCGATGCCAGCGCCGAGCCGCTCAGGAAGATCGCCATCGCCTTGCCGCGCTCGCCGCCGGGCAGCCATTGTGTGAAGTAGTAAATCACGCCGGGAAAGAAACCGGCCTCCGCCACGCCGAGCAAGAAGCGCAATACGTAGAACGAGGTCTCACCCTGGACGAATGCCATGGCCGTCGCCGCGATGCCCCAGGTCAGCATGATGCGCGTGAGCCAGGCCTTGGCGCCGAACTTTTGCAACAGCATGTTGGACGGCACTTCGAAGATCGCATAACCGACGAAGAACAAACCGGCGCCGAGGCCATAGGCGGCCGTGCCGATGCCGATATCGGCAGCCAGGTGGGTGCGCACGAAACCGATGTTGACGCGGTCAATGTAATTGACGATGAACATGATCACAAACAGCGGCAAGACGCGCTGCTTGATTTTGGATATCGCCTTGTCGAGCGGCGTTGCAAACCGCCCTGCAACGCTTGCTGCCTGCACTATATTCACTGCCTGTCTCCTGCGTTTTTTATCGAAGAAAAAGCTGCTGCCTTTTCAGTTAAAACATTAAAACACTAATATATTAGTGTGTCAATGCAAGCGAATTGCTTTATCATGCTGATAACAATACGGATCAGACGCGCTTTGTACGGCATCTTCACAGACGTTGCCGGAGCGTCTTGCCTATTGCAGATTTTCAGCGATAGACGTGCGTACTGCCGGTCTATCGCTGGCTGCGTTGTCGTTCGCGTGTATCGGCAGCGTTTTGTACTGTTGCCGCGCCGGATTCGCCATTACCCATTGCTCATGAACAGCCCTCTGCCCTCACCTCAGCGTCCGCATCAGCTCGACCGCTCGCGCCATGCGGCGCCGCAGGTATTTGAACGCCTGCGCGAGGCCATCATCACGATGCAGCTGACACCCGGCACGGTGCTCTCGCGCGCTGAGCTGGCGTTGCAATTTGGCCTGAGCCAGACGCCGATACGCGACGCCTTGATGAAGCTGGGGGAAGAAGGCTTGGTCGATATTTTTCCGCAGCACGCGACCGTGGTGTGCGCGGTGGATATTGCGATGGCGCGGCAAGCGCATTTTTTGCGCCGCTCAATTGAACTGGAAATCGTCCATGACCTGGCGTCATCACCGCATGAAGCGCTGGTGGCGCGCCTGAGAAGCAGCATCGCCAACCAAACCGCGCTGGCCGAGAGCGGAGACTACAGCGCGTTTGTCGAAGCCGACCAAGCCTTCCACCGGCAGATGTATGAGGCCGCCAACATTCCTGATTTATGGACCATGGTGCGCCGTCACAGCGGCCATCTGGACCGTTTGCGCGCGCTGCATGTGCCGATTCCCGGCAAAGCCCACGCGGTGCTGCGCGACCACGTGGCGATCGTGGCGGCGATTGCCGCGGGCGATCCGGTTGCTGCGCAAGCGGCATTGCGCGCGCACTTGTCCAATACCTTGGCGCACCTGGAAGATATCCGGGCGCGCTTTCCGCACTATCTGAAAGATTGAAGCTTGGGCTGGACCGCGCTCAGATCGCGGCGGAGAACTTGCGACCTTCGGTCAGCATGAGATGGAAGTCTGGCGCCGGCACCGGGCGTGAGAACAAATAGCCTTGCAGCTCGTTGCAGCCGGCTTCCTTGAGGAAGTTGAATTGCGCCATGTTTTCGACGCCTTCGGCGATCACCTTGTGGCGCAACTGCTTGGCGATGCCGATGATGGCGCTGGCGATGGCGCAATCATTGGTGTCGTCGGGTATGCCCATGGTAAACGAGCGGTCGATCTTCAAGGTGTTGATCGGGAAGCGCTTCAGGTAAGACAAGCTGGAATAACCGGTGCCGAAGTCGTCGAGCGAGATCGTCACGCCCAGCAGGCACACTTTTTCCATGATGGAAATCACACGGTCGGTGCTGTGCATCAGCATGCTTTCGGTGATCTCCAGCTCTAGCCAGTCACCGGTAAGCTGATGCCGGCTAAGCGCCGCCCTGACCCGATCCGGCAAGCTGCGGGTGAATTCACGTGCGGTCACATTGATAGCGATGCGGATCGGCTCCAGGCCGGCGTCTTTCCATTGGCGCGCTTGCGCGCAGGCCGCTTCCAGCACCCAGTCGCTGAGTTGCACGATCAAGCCGGTCTCTTCCGCAATCGGGATGAAATCACCCGGCAGCAACAGGCCGCGCTCGGGATGCTGCCAGCGCACCAGCGCTTCGGCGCCGGTGATGTGGCCGTCGGCCAGGTCGATCTTCGGTTGGTAATACAGCAGCAGCTCGTCGTATTCGAAAGCGTGCAGCAAGCCGGTTTCGATGCGCAGCAGATCGAGCGTATTGCGGTTCATCTCTTCGCTGTAATACGCGTAACCGCCTTCATTGTTTTCGCCGCCCTGCTTGGCGCGATACATGGCGATATCCGCCAGGCGCAGCAGGGTTTCGGTGTCGGTGGCATCTTGCGGATACATGCTGATGCCGATGCTGGCGCCGACGCGCAACTCATGGCCGTCGATGAAAAACGGTTCATCGAACAGCGCGATCAGCTTTTGGGCGACGAAGCCGGCGTGATAATCCTTATCGATATCGAACAGCGCAATCGCAAATTCATCGGCGCCCAGGCGCGCCACCACATCTTCGTCACGCAAGGCTTTGCGCAGGCGGATCGCTACCTCCACCAGCAGCATGTCGCCGGCCACATGACCGAGCGTGTCGTTGATCGGCTTGAAGCGGTTCAAGTCGATGAACATGATGCAACCGTAGATATTGTCCTGTTGCGCCGCCAGCAGCGCCTGGTCGACCGTGCGCGTCAACAGCGTGCGATTGGGCAGGCCCGTCAGCGAATCGTAATAGGCCAGGTGGTGGATCAGCTTTTCGGCGTTTTTGCGTTCGGTGATGTCGTTGATGTAGCCGATCATGCCGATCGGCTGGCCGTGCTGGTCACGCATCACCGATAGCGACAGGCTGGCCCAGAAGGCCTCGCCGGATTTTTTGCGACGCCGCACTTCCATCTCGCGCCCGCCTTGCGAGAGGAAAATGTCGCTCAGCGAGGTATCGTCCTCGTCTTCGCTCTCGTACAGGAACAAGACATTGCGGCCGATGGCTTCGATCGCGGTATAGCCGAACAATTGCTCGGCGCCGCGGTTCCAGCTGGTGATGAAGCCGGCCTGATCCATCGTGATGACGGATTCATGCATCTGGTTCAGGATTTGCGCTTGCTGCTCCAGCTTGGACTCGATCTGATCCAGCGCGCGGCTGCGTTTTTCGGTATCGGCGCGATTTTGCAGCAGGCGGCCGGTCAAGGTGGCAAAGCTCGCCAACCGGGAGATCTCGGTATCGTTGTAATCGGCCTCGGCCGCCGGAAACGCGTAGTGACCGTAGAGCAACCCCTCGTGCGCCACGATTTGCGACAAGCGCACACCGGCCAGCGGTGCTTCCGAAAAATAACGCCCACCCGGGCGTCCAAGAAAAGTCGAGATGATTTCGCTCAACGCTTCATGCAATGCCAAGCCTTCCAGGCCCAGCACTGCGTCAAGCAGGGCCGAGCAGCAGGCGAGATCATTGCTGCTGAGCGTAGCGATCATCGTGTCATGCCTCGTGACTGACTTTGGATGCCCAACGATAGGCTTGTATCAAGCTGCGGCAATATCCTTCGGGCGTTACTCCTGCCGTGACCAGATCGCTGTGGCGCAAAGGAATGCGGCCGTATTCGGCACGTTCCACCACGTCCAGCAAACGTCCCAGTCTGCCTCGCCGTTGCATCAGGGCATCGACGATATCCTGCGGTAATTTGAGCGGTTCGATAATCAGCTTTAACGGCATCGCCAGCAAAATATCCAGTAGCGAGAACATGCCGACGATGAAGGCGCGGTCTTGTTCATCACGATCGCCGTCCATCTGCTGGCACATTGCTTCCATCATGCCGGCGCGCGCAGCAGCGCGCGGCAACAGCGGATTGGCCGATTCGTCGCCGGGGAAGCGAGCATACAGCAGCAGTTGCAACCAGCGTTGCAACTGGCGTCGACCGAGCAAGTTGATGGCTTGCGTAAAATTGGTGATGTGCGCCGAAAAACCGAAGGCGGCCGAACTGACCAGTTTGAACAACTGATAGGACAAGGCCGGATCTTGCTTGAGCAAGGCTTCCAGCTCGGGTGCATCGGCGTCGTGCGAGACCAGCTCCAGCAACTTCAGCAGGCGGCCGCGAGAAATCGCGTCCTTTTGCGTGACCGCGGACGACGGCAGCAAGGGATATTCGCCACTGAACCAACGAAAACCCTCGGCGCGGCAAGCATCGAACAAGACCGGGTCCGGCACGTTTTCGGCGATATGCGGACCGCGCAGGCGCGTGAGCCACTGGCCTGCTTCCGGCAAGATGCCGGCGCTGCAGTCGAGCGAGACCGATTCCACATATCCGGAAAACAGCGCATTGCGCGGCGGCAAACCGTCGGCGATCAAGCCATAGCCGAGTTTGCTCAGTCGTTCCAGCAAGGGATGACGCGCGGCGTCGACGCAATATTCGACCGGAATGCGCAGGATCAGGTTGGTGTTTTGGGGCGGTGCGCCGAACTCGCCGACAAATCGCTCCGGATTGGGTACGGGCAAAATGCAGGCGAGGTCATTGAGCGCCTCGCCGAGACCAAATTCATTAAAAAGCCGGGAAAACAGATCACACCCGTTCTCTTCGAGCGGAGAGACATGAAGCGATAACGCCGTCCATAGGTAATGGACGTCTGCGACAGGCTGTAGAAATACGAGAGGAAAAGAAGGAATGCTTTTATCCTGGACAGCCATTTTATATAGACGTCGTGGTGAGCGGCCACAACTTTTTGATTAATTATTAACGATAAATAAGGTTATTTCCAAAAAGAATTCTTATCTAAATTCAAATATTTTTCTAATATACCCGATAAATCACTACTTGCCTAAGTGATCATTCAACTAAAAACATTTCCTGTAAATCGTTTAAAAAACGATGCCCCAATTCGGTCGGCCAGATGCGCATGTGGTCGCGATACAAGAGGCCTTTCTTTTCCGCTGCGTTGAGTGCGGCATCGATGTTATTGATCCCCATGCCGGTGCGTTCAGCGAACAGATTGGCGGGAAAACCGTCCTGCAGGCGCAAGGCGTTGAGCATGAATTCAAAACCGAGCGCGTCACGGCCGATTTCGGCCTCTTCCTGGACCGCATTCCCGGCCCGCATCTTCTCCAAGTAAGTCTGTGGATGCTTGTGGCGCATTTGCCGCACGATGCGGTGCGGAAACGATAATTTGGAGTGGGCGCCGGCGCCGATGCCGAGGTAGTCGCCGAACTGCCAGTAATTCAGGTTATGGCGCGCCTGATGTTTGGGCTGGGCGTAGGCCGACACCTCGTAGTGCTGGTAACCGGCGGCGCCCGTCAGCGCGGTGATCATGTCTTGCATGTCGGCGCTGGCGTCATCGTCGGGCACTTGCGGCGGATACTTGGCGAACAGCGTATTCGGTTCCAGCGTCAGGTGGTACAGCGACAGATGCGGCGGTGCGGCGGCGATCGCCGTCTCGATATCGCGCTGCGCCTGCTCCACGCTTTGCGACGGCAAGGCGTACATCAGGTCGAGGTTGAAGTTGTCAAAGTTGGCGTGGGCGATCTCGACCGCCTTGCGCGCCTGGTCGCCGTCGTGGATGCGACCGAGCGCAGCCAGGTGCGTTGAGTTGAAACTCTGGATGCCGATCGACAAGCGGTTGATGCCGCTGGCGCGGTAAGACTTGAATTTCTCCGCTTCGAAGGTGCCCGGATTGGCTTCCATCGTGATCTCGATATCGACGTCCATCGGCAACAAGGTACGGATATCCGACAGCAGACGATCCAGTCCTGCGGCCGACAACAGGCTGGGCGTGCCGCCGCCGATGAAGATCGAATAAATCTTGCGGCCCCAGATCAGCGGCAAGGCGGATTCGAGATCGGCGCGCAAAGCGTCCAGATACATCTCTTCCGGGAAACTGCCCTTCACTTCATGCGAATTGAAATCGCAGTACGGACACTTCTTGACGCACCACGGAAAGTGCACATAGAGCGACAGCGGCGGCAACGCCGTCAGTTGCAGGCTGCCGGGTTTCAGGAACGCCAATGCGGCTTGCGCCGGACCGGGCCGGGACGGCTGCCCGGGCATGGCCGACAGGTCGACGCTGACGGGCTTGATCGGAATGATCATCGCAGCTTCTCAACCAGCGCGCGCAAGGCTTGGCCGCGATGCGAGTGGGCGTTCTTCTCGGCCGCCGTCAGTTCGGCGGCAGTCTTGCCCAGGGCCGGCAACAGAAAATAAGGGTCGTAGCCGAAGCCGCCGGCGCCGCGCGCCTGGGCGACAATTTCGCCATGCCAGGCGCCGTCGGCGATCACCGGTTGCGGATCGTCGGCGTGGCGCACATAGACCAGCACGCAATAGTAATAGGCCGACTTGTCGGCATGCACGGCCAGGTCGGCAATCAGTTTGGCGTTGTTGGCAGCGTCCGATTTGGGCTCGCCGGCATAGCGCGCCGACCACACCCCGGGCGCGCCAGCCAAGGCATTGACGCAGACGCCGGAATCATCGGCCAGCGCCGGCAAACCGGTCAGGCGCGCGGCGTGACGCGCCTTGGTCAGCGCATTTTCGACGAAGGTGGCAAACGGCTCGTCCGCTTCCGGCACGTCGAATTCGCCTTGCGGACGCACGTCCAGCCCGATTTCACCGAGCAAGGCGCCGAATTCTTTGAGTTTTCCCTGATTATTGGAAGCGAGAACGATTTTTTGTGTCATGACTGATAACAACTTGTGGAATGGCAAAAGTAAAAACGCCATGCCCGCTGAGCACGGACATGGCATGTCGGGATTGTAAAAGGATTCCGGCAGGGCTGCTGGCGCCGGTCCGTTTATTTGCGCCGTGAAGCGTCGCTGTTTATGTCGACAAGCCCAGCGTTTCTTTCTGCAAGGCGAGCAGTTCCTTGATGCCCTTGCCGGCGATGTCCAGCAAACTGTTGAGCGTGGCGCGATCAAACGCCGCGCCTTCGGCCGTACCCTGCACTTCGACGAAATGGCCGGCATCGGTCATGACCACGTTCATGTCGGTGTCGCAGTCGGAATCTTCCAGGTAATCCAGGTCCAGCACCGGCACGCCGCGGTAGACACCCACCGAAATGGCGGCCACGAAACTCTTGACCGGGATGCTGGTAATCAGGCCGCGACCGAGCAGGACCGAGAACGCGTCATAAGCGGCGACCATGGCGCCGGTGATGGCGGCCGTGCGCGTGCCGCCATCGGCTTGCAGGACGTCGCAATCCAGGTGCAGCGTGCGTTCGCCGAAGGCTTCCAGGTCGAAGGCGGCGCGCAGTGCGCGGCCGATCAGGCGCTGGATTTCCTGGGTGCGGCCGGATTGCTTGCCACGTGCGGCTTCGCGGTCCATGCGGGTGTGCGTGGAACGCGGCAGCATGCCATATTCGGCGGTCATCCAGCCCTGCCCCTTGCCCTTCAGGAAGCCGGGGACTTTTTCTTCGATGCTGGCGGTGCACAACACGCGGGTGTCGCCGAACTCGACCAGCACCGAGCCTTCGGCGTGCTTGGTGTAGTGGCGCGTCAGGCGCACCGCGCGCAAGTCGTCGGTGGCGCGTCCGCTGGGACGTTGAAAGTCAGTCATGGGTTTTCCTCTGGAAATCGGTAAAGGGGCGTATAGCTTACGCAGGGGCACAGGTTTTGATGGCGCGCGGCAAGCAAACTTTTTACAATGCGCTATCCAAAACCCAAATACAATCACGGTCCGTTTAATCTGACTATCTGCAAAGCGGGCAGCGCAGACAGGGTAACAGACACGCGGAGTATTATTTTCACCGGCATTGTCTTGATAAATTGCCGGTTTGTAAAGGAAGCGCGCAGCGCTTTCCGTCCAGATCACCATGGTTTGCGGCGCTTCGCATTGCGGAGCCAGGCCAGCCACACCCGGAGAATTGAGTGAGCATCTACAGCATGACCGGCTACGCCGTCACCAAACGCGAAACCACCGCAGGCGCCGTCACGGTCGAACTGAAAAGCGTGAACTCGCGCTTCCTGGACTTGCAATTCCGCGTCAACGATGACTTGCGCGCCGTCGAACCGGCCATGCGCGAAGCCATCATCAGCAAGCTGGCGCGCGGCAAGGTGGAATGCCGCCTGAGCTTTGGCCGCAAAGTTGCCGAAGGCGCTTCGCAGGCGCTGAACCAGACGCTGCTGACCACATTGGCCGGCCTGCAGGCGCAAGTACGCACGCAATTTGCCGACGCCGCGCCGCTGAGCGTGAGCGAATTGCTGCGCTGGCCCGGCGTCATCGAAGAAGCTGAAATCGCCCAGGACACGCTGCAAGCCGACGTGCTGGCAACGCTGCAACAAACCCTGACCGCCTTCCTCGACAGCCGTGCGCGCGAAGGCGCGGCCTTGCAGGCAGTGCTGGAAACCCGCATCGATGCAATGGAAGCGATTGTTGCCCGCATCACGCCGCTGGTGCCGCAGTTAGTGGCGCAATTCCAGCAAAAGGCCACCGAGCGCATGCAGGAAGCGCTAGGGCTGGCCGCCAAGGACGGCGCCACCGCCACCTTGCCGCGCGAAGAAGTGCTTGAGCGCATCCGCCAGGAAGTCACGCTGTACGGCATCCGCATCGATATTGCCGAAGAGCTGGCGCGCCTGTCGGCCCACCTGGCCGAGACCCGCCACATCCTCAAGAAAGGCGGCCAGGTCGGCAAACGCCTGGACTTCATGATGCAAGAGCTCAATCGCGAAGCCAACACGGTCGGCTCGAAAGCGGCCATGAAAGAACTGGCTGACGCGTCGATGGAATTAAAATTACTGATCGACCAGATGCGCGAACAAGTGCAGAACCTGGAATAAGCACCTATATTTGATTATCAGAACAAACTGAGAGCATTCCATGCCCGCTAAAAATCCAACTTCCGGCAGCCTGTTCATGGTCGTCGCCCCCTCCGGCGCCGGCAAATCGACGCTGGTCAACGCCCTGCTCAAGCAAGAGCCGGAAATCAAGCTGTCGATCTCTTACACCACGCGCCCGCCGCGCCCGGGCGAAGAGCATGGCCGTGAATATTATTTCACTACGACCGACGATTTCCTCAAGCGCCAGGGCGAAGGCGAATTCCTGGAATGGGCTGAAGTGCATGGCAATTACTACGGCACCTCGCGCCTGATGATCGCCGACCAGATCTCGAACGGCACCGACGTGCTGCTGGAAATCGACTGGCAAGGCGCCCAACAGGTAAAAAAGCAGTTCTCCAATGCCATCGGCATCTTCATTTTGCCGCCCTCGATTGCCGCGCTGGAGGAACGCCTGAAAAAGCGCGGACAGGACGAGCCGCACGTCATCACACGCCGCATCCTGGCGGCCGGCGGCGAAATCGCTCACTCTCCGGAGTTCGAATATGTTATTATTAATCAAGAGTTTGCAGTAGCTTTGTCGGAATTAACAGCAATTGTCAAAGCGGCCCGTTGCCGCTTCCCGCAACAAGCCGCCCGCAACACATTCTTATTCACTCAGCTTGGCATCCACGCCAGCAGCTAGTTGCACCGCCTCCCGGCTGGACTGAGCTTGATTCAAGCTGAATCAGTAACATGTAATGACATCAGGAGTTTTTATGGCCCGTATCACGATTGAAGATTGCCTCAAGCAAATCCCTAACCGCTTTCAGCTGACCCTGGCCGCGACTTACCGCGCACGCCAACTGCTGCAAGGTCACACCCCGAAAGTGGACGCCAAGGACAAGCCGACCGTGACAGCGCTGCGCGAAATCGCCGCCGGCAAAGTCGGCATCGAAATGCTGAAAAAAGTGCCTGCCTGATTTACCCACGTCCATGTTGCTGATAACGCCAACGTATGAGCCTGACACCAACAGATTCAACCCTCGGTTCTCCGTTATCAGCATCTAGTACTACGAGCAGCACCAGCACTCCCCGAGCGTCTTCCGGACGCTCGGCGTCGAAGCAACACCCTCCCGCAACACCCCCGGCTCCCGCTTTGCACAGCGGCGTGGCGACGTTTACCCATCTGACGCACAAGCTCGAGGAATACCTCACGCCTTCCGAATTGAAGAAGGTCAAGGAAGCCTATCGCTTCTCGGATGAGATGCACCTCGGCCAGATGCGCAAGTCGGGCGAACCCTACATCTCGCACCCACTCGCAGTCGCCGAAATCTGCGCCGAGTGGAAGCTCGATGCGCAAGCGATGATGGCGGCGTTGCTGCACGACGTCATGGAAGACCAGGGCGTGCGCAAGGAAGAACTGATCGAACGCTTCGGCGCCCAGGTGGCGTCACTGGTGGATGGCTTATCCAAGCTCGACAAGATCGAATTCCAGAGCCAGATCGAAGCGCAGGCGGAAAACTTCCGCAAGATGCTGCTGGCAATGGCGCGCGACGTGCGCGTGATCCTCATCAAACTGGCCGACCGCCTGCACAACATGCGCACGCTGGGCGCGATGCCGCCGGAAAAAAAGCGCCGCATCGCCCGCGAGACCATGGAAGTGTATGTGCCGATCGCGCACCGCCTCGGCCTCAACAACATTTACCGCGAGCTGCAGGAGCTGTCGTTCTCGCATCTCTACCCGCTGCGCCACCGCACGCTGTCCAAGGCAGTCAAGTCGGCACGCGGCAATCGTCGCGAAGTCGTGACCAAGATCCTCGAGTCGGTCACCAGCACGCTGATCGCCGCCGGCATCCCGGCCCAGGTCGATGGTCGCGAAAAAACCCTGTTCGGCATTTACCGCAAGATGCGCAACAAGCACCTGTCGTTCTCGCAGGTGCTCGACGTCTACGGCTTCCGCGTGGTGGTCGACAGCTTCGCCAATTGTTATGTCGCACTGGGCACGCTGCATTCGCTGTTCAAGCCGATGCCGGGCAAATTCAAGGATTACATCGCGATCCCCAAGCTCAACGGTTACCAGTCGCTGCACACCACGCTGATCGGCCCCTACGGTACGCCGGTGGAGTTCCAGATCCGCACCCAGGACATGCACCGCGTGGCCGAAGCGGGCGTGGCGGCGCACTGGTTGTACAAGGACGATGAAGGCAGCCTGACCGACCTGCAACAGCGTACCCATGCCTGGCTGCAATCGCTGCTCGACATCCAGAAACAAACCGGCGATTCGGCCGAGTTCCTGGAACACGTCAAGGTCGACCTGTTCCCCGATTCAGTCTACGTATTCACACCCAAATCCAAGATCATCGCGCTGCCACGCGGCGCCACTGCGCTCGACTTTGCCTACAGCATCCATACCGACATCGGCGACCAGACCACCTCGGTGGTGATAAACCATGAACCGGCGCCGCTACGCACGGAATTGCACAATGGCGACATCGTCGAAATCATCACCTCGCCGTCGTCGCGCCCGAGCCCGAACTGGCTCGGCTATGTGCGCACCGGCAAGGCCCGCTCGGCGATCCGCCATCGCCTGCGCACCGCCAACCTGGTCGAGTCGCAAGCACTGGGCAAACGCCTGCTGACCAATGCGCTCAATACGCTGGGCCTGGAGCCCGACCTGCCGAGTGCGCTGATCGAGCGCCTGCTCAACGAATCCAGCGCCAAGACCATGGATGAGTTATATGCCGATATCGGCATCGGCACCCGCATGGCGCCGCTGGTGGCGCGCCACATCATGGGCATGACCGACGGCGGCGGCGCGATACCGCAGCTTGATGTCGAAGGTCATATGCTGCCGAGCAAGCCCGATCCGGTCGTCATCACCGGCAACGAAGGCTCGACCGTGCAACTGGCGGCCTGTTGCCTGCCGATTCCGGGCGACAAGCTGATCGGCCACCTCAAACACGACCAGGCGCTGATCGTCCACGTTGACGATTGCGACACCGCCAAGCGGCATATCGAGAAAGAACCGGACCGCTGGATCGAAGTCACCTGGGCCGGCGAACTGAACCGTCGCTTCGAATGCCGCATCACGATACTGGCGCACAATCAGAAAGGCACACTGGCGCGCATCGCGGCCGAAATCGGCGAAGCCGACGCCCACATCGTCTCGGTCAGCATGGATGACGACGGCGATCCGGCCATGAAACACCTGCGCTTCACTATCCAGGTCGAAGACCGCGTGCATCTGGCGCGCACCATGCGCGGCATCCGCAGCATCGACAGCGTCACCCGCATCCTGCGCGAACGCAGCTAGGCTAAGGCCTCGCAGGCTCTTTCTGCGCACGATTGAGCACTTGCACAAACGCATCCCAGGCGCAGTAACCGCTGGCATCTGTGGAACAGCCATTCATCTGCAGGAGCACGCGCTTCGGCGGATTTTCCATGCTTAAGGGCTGGGCGTCGCGAAGCTGTTTGGCGCTCTGGTAGACATACTCGACTCTCATCAGGTCTTTATTGTTTTTAGCGTCGTGCCAGTGCTCAAAGACGATCATCCCGCCAATCGGCGTCTTCTCATTCTGCTCCGGCAAATCATATGCCTTGAAATCCAAAGTGCTGAGAAGTGAAGCAACGTTGGAATCGTGACCGACCATCACCGTCAATTTCGGCGCGTTTATTTTATGTTGATCGATCATGCTCTTGCGAATATACGCAAGCAATGGCGCCGCGACTTCGCGCGCAACTAGAGGCGCCGTAAATAGCACATCCTGGTAGCCGTTTTTGATTGCCGACAACTCACGCCATTGCTCGGGCGTTTTGATCTGACCCCAGGCAATCTGCTCCTCAGGAAAGCCTTGATAGTATTGCAACGTAAACGCATCCACCACTGAATTCCCCACCTTCAATGGGCCGCTTACTCCTGGCTCCTTGCCGCGATCGGCGCTGAATTTATTCTGCACGTCACCGCTCAGCGAACAGTCCTTTTTGTCTTCACAAGCTGCCGCATTCTTGTAGTCGATCATCTTCTCAAGCTGCTGGTACGCCGATCGCAAATGCAGCTTGGCTTCCACCGTCCTCATGGCCGCCAATGCATTTTTATTGAAAATTTCGCTGTCATCGACAACCACAGGGTTAAAGGTCGGATCCATGGAGCCCATCTTGCGTTGATGGGTGACCACAATATCGCAGCCAGGAAAAGCGCCAGCGATGAAATACTGTGCGGTGGCAACCGTGCGCTGCAAGCTGTTTGCATACACAAGCACATCACCAGGTGCGGGACATTCCGACTTTTTTGCCAATCCCTGTTGCACCAGCCATTCGCGGGTGTAGTGCCCCATATAGACTTCGAGAACACCGCCTTTGACCGTCAGATGCCCACCCGGCACTTCCCATAGCGGCCAGGGCTTCCTGGTTGATTGTTCCAGCACACTACCGTTATCGGCCAATGGCGCCCGTAGATTGTGGCGACTGAGCATCAATACTTGCTGCAACTGCAAACCGCGATCAGTTGGTTGCGCAGAAAGACGCAACGGCAAGGCAATGATGACGGGCAGCATCAGGAAAACCATTCTTGAGATCATTGCAGCAACTCCTTTCATTTCATTGGCAAACATCACCGGCATTGAGAAGATTGGCTATCGGCAAGCAAAAATATCTTAACCCGGCGATTTAAGGTCGCTGCATCAAATACACGAAGAGGAGTTGAGAAACAGGAGGAAATTCAAAGAGATACGAATGCAAGAACTTGCAAACGCAAAAAAACATCGTTGCTTATCGAGTGGACCCCAAACAAAAACGCGAACGCCTCCGCTCCCTGCCGGCGCGCATCTCCGAGCCGCTGGTAAAGGATGCGGCGCGGCGCCGGTCTGCGTTCACGTCATGCCAATTCCGCTTGCTGCTCCGGTACTGCAAATGCCATCCCGTGATTGCCATTGCAGGCCCCGTGCTTCACTTTCTCTGCAACAAAGTCAATCAGCGCGCTGACCGCCAGCGACAACTGACGCCGGTTCGGGTACACCGCATACATCGCGCTCAGATCGCGCTGATACTGCGGCAGGATGCTGACCAGGCTGCCGCGTCGCAAATCCTCTGCAGCCACCATGACCGGCAGCAAGGCAATCCCCAGGCCGGCGCGGGTCGCGCGCAGCAGACCTTGCGCGGTGTTGATGCACAGGCGCGGCGAGATGCGGATGCTCTCGGCTCCGCCCGGGCCTTCCAGACGCCACAGCGCAGCCTGTGCGGTGTTGGCGGCGGCGAGGCAATCGTGCTGCGCCAGCGCTTCCAGCGAAGCCGGCATGCCGTGTTTTTCCAGATACGCCGGACTGGCCAGCAAGCCGCGGTAGCTTTCGCCCAGCTTGCGCGCAACCAGGCTGGAGTCGGGCAACTGGCCAGCGCGAAACGCCAGATCGATCCCTTCTGCAATCAGGTCGACGCGCTCGTCGCTGAGTACGAATTCCAGTTGTACTTTGGGATGACGCTGCATGAATTCAGCTACCCATTCCATCGCGAAGTTGTCGAAAAAATCAGCCGGCGCGGCCACCCGCAATATGCCGCCGGGCTCACGATTGCCATCAGACAGGGTCGCTCCGGCTTGCTGTATGTCCTCGATCCCCGGCGCACACCGGTCGAAAAACTCGCGTCCGGCCGCGGTCATGTTCAATTGTCGTGTGGAGCGTTGCAGCAAGCGCACGCCCAGGCTTTCTTCCAGCAGTTGCAGACGCCGGCTGACGGTGTTCGACGGCATGCCCAAGCGCCTCCCGGCAGCGGCAAAGCTGCCGGCACGCACGACATGGACAAAGACAGCAATATCGTTAAGGTCCAGCATGATTCATCCCATAAACGGATTAGTGAAATCAGATTCTCCCATCTATTGATGTTATGGGAAAGCCTTTATATTCCATTCATCGCTACTTTCCCGCGACATCGACGCAGTATTCATCCCAGACAACTTTCCAAGGAACAAACATGAGCACTCTTCTTCATATCGACTCCAGCGCCCGCTTCAACGGCTCCATCACCCGTCAACTGAGCGCGGCCTATGTTGAACAATGGCAAGCCAAGAACCAGGGCGGCAAAGTGGTCCAGCGCGACCTGGCCAAAGACACCCTGCCCCACATCACCGAAGCGCTGATCGGCGCCTATTACACGCCAGCCGATAAGCGCAGCGCCGAGCAACAATCGATCATCGCCCTGTCCGACAAGCTGGTGGATGAATTGCTGGCCGCCGACACGCTGGTCATCGGCATCCCGATGTACAACTTCGCGCCGCCATCGGCGTTCAAGGCATGGATCGATCACGTCTGCCGCGCCGGTCGCACATTTAGCTACTCGGACAAGGGTCCGGTCGGCCTGGTTACCGGCAAGCGCGCTATCGTGATTCTGTCGCGCGGCGGCGTCTATTCGGAAGGTCCTGCGCAAGCACTGGAATTCCAAGGCACGTATATCCGCAGCGTGCTGGGCTTCCTCGGCATCACCGACGTCGAACTGGTGATCGCTGAAGGCGTCTCCATGGGTGAAGAAAAAACCAAGCAAGCCATTGCGCAAGCACAAGAAAAAATCAGCGCCAACGTCTGATTTCTTCACGCTGCAATGAAAAAGCCGGATCCACAAGATCCGGCTTTTTTATCGTTACGCGCCCCGGAAATCCACGGCTTCAGGCATCATGCACGCTCTTGTGCAAACGCCGCAGTCCCAGCCACACGCCGGCCGCAAACACCGGCACCATGACGCCGGTGGCGATGTCGGGATTGACCGGCAAACCGGCTGCTTTGAGCGCCTTGCCGGCGTAACCGAACAAGCCCACCATGTAGTAGGAAATCGCCGCCACCGACAAGCCCTCGACCGCCTGCTGCAAACGCAATTGCTGGGCGGCGCGGGCATTCATCGACTCCAGGATCTGGCGATTCTGCTGCTCTTGCACAATGCCCACGCGCGTGCGCAGCAAATCGTTAGTGTGGGCGATACGCTCAGCCAGCGCTTCCTGGCGGCGCGCCACCGAAATGCAGGTATCCATCGCCGGCGCCAGCCGCCGCTCCATGAACTCACCGATGGTCGGCACGCCTTCCACGCGGCTCTCGCGCAATTCTTCGATGCGCGCCTTGACCAGGCGGAAGTACGCCTGCGAGGCAGAGAAACGATAGCTGTTTTCCAGCGACATTTTTTCGATGCGCGCCGCCAGCCCGGTGATCTTGCGCAAGATCCGCTCATCCTCGGCCTGGGCCGCCAACGGCGTACCCGTGTTGTGATCGGTGTCGACCATGGTGGCGGTCAGGCCGGCCAGGTCGCTTTCTATGGCACTCAACACCGGCGCCGCCAGCTGCGCGTGCGGCAAGCCGAGCGACGCCATCATGCGATAGGTTTCGATTTCCAGGATGCGCTGCACCAGGCGGCCGCCCTGCATGTCGCGCAAGTCGATGTCGCGCACCACGAAGCGGCTGAAGCCATCGGCCTGGATCAGGAAGTCGGTCCAGATTTCACCGCCCTGCAAGACCTTGCTCGACGACAGCAACTTGCCCTCGAACAGGCGCTGCATGTGCGAAATGCAGCCGCCGTTTTCGCCGGCCGGCACGCGCTCCAGCACCACATGCGCCGCCACCATGACCTTGCCTTGCAGAGCCAGCAACCATTGCTGCGGCACATGCCGCAGCGGCGCCTGCGCGAACGCTTCGTCGGTGGTCAACTCGGTCTCGTGGCGCTGCGCAAAAGTGTAGGTGGCGAACTCGGTATGGCATTCCCACTTGACGCGGAAGCGGCCGAAATCGTGGAAGAAATGCTTGGCGTCCGGGCCCGGCGCCGTGACGCCGAAATGCGCACACAGATCAGTCAGCAACGCATGCTGGAACACCGCGTGGCGACTGGCGTCGGCCTGGTCGCGCACATAGACTGCCAGATGCGTGAGGCTCTCGGGCGCCTTGAGCTGCAGGAACGGCCGCGAATGGACTTCCGCCGCCAGGGCAACCCGCTGTGGATGATTCAGGCTGGCATACACGATGGACATGGGATTACCTTTTTCAAATCAAAAACGGGCTGCGCACGCGTGGTGCTGCCATAACGCACAAGCAGGATTCGTTCCAATGGCAGATGCTTGCCTGCGCACTACTTCAGGAGGCAGGCGCCGGATAACTGACCGCGAGTATCGTCAGTTGCTCAATGCCGGCCGGCGTCTGCAAGGTCACTTCGTCGCCTTCGCGCGCCTTGGTCAGCGTGCGCGCCACCGGCGAGATCCAACTGATCTTGCCGTTGAGCGGATCGAGTTCGTCGATGCCGACAATGGTGACGGTGTGCTCGACGCCGTCCTGATTTTCATAGGTCACGGTGGCGCCAAAAAAAATCTGATCGTTGCCGTGGTGGATGGTCGGGTTGACCACTTCGGCGATGTCCAGGCGCTTGGTCAGGAAGCGAATGCGACGGTCGATTTCGCGCAGGCGGCGCTTGCCGTAGATGTAGTCGCCGTTTTCCGAGCGGTCGCCGTTGGAGGCGGCCCAGTGGACGATGCGCACCACTTCCGGACGGTCGACGTCGATCAGGTGCAGCAGCTCATCCTTGATGCGCTGGTGCCCCTGCGGCGTCATGTAATTCTTGGTGCCGGCCGGTATCGCCGGCAACGCCAGTTCGTCGTCATCGTCGCCGTCGGATTCTTTTACAAATGCTTTGTTCATCTTGTCGCTTGCTTGTTTCGCTCTATGCAGTCCAATGCCGGCCGTCCAGCCTGTCCATCATTGTAGCGGTATGTTAAAGTTCCCGAGTACGCATTTCGCTGATAACTCATATTCACGCGAGCGGCTCGAGCAGCACAACATCAACGCCATTTTCACGCATCCTTCCGCCACCTACTGCGCCATTCCATGTCTACCACTCCCACTCGCTATCGCATCGGCCTGGCCGCCAACCGCGCCCATCAGGACGCCCCCAACTCAGCGCTGGTCCAGTTGCTGCAAGGATCGCGCGAGCGCATCGAAGCGCTGCAACCGGAACTGGTGGTGGTCGGCAGGACGCTCGACGCCATCGGCCATCTCGGCCTGCTGCCCGGTTATCCGCATATCGAACGTTTCCCCTATGGCCGCCAGGGCGGCCTGATGAAACTGGTGTCGCGCGTGGTCGACAGCGACCCGGCGCGCCAGCTCGACGCCATCATTTACCTGATCGATCCGGTCGATCCGTCTTCGACCTTTCCGGAAGCAGTGGCGCTCAAGCGCCAGTGCGTGATCCACGGGAAACCGTTTTTGTCGACGCTGGCCGGCGCACGCGAATGGTTCGAGCTGGAAGCCATCGCCAACGGCGCCACGCCGGATCCCAAGCTGGACGCCTATTTCAATCTCGCCAACGAAGGCATCGCGCTGATCGCCCATGATTCGATGAAATCGCGCATGCTGGCGCTGGCCGAACGCCATTTCGACGTGCTCGACAGCTTTGCCTTCCGCTGCGCCACCGGCACCACCGGTGGCCTGCTCAATGAGCTGGCGGTAAAGATCAAGGGCGAAGCCGGACGCAACTGGGTCAAACCCTTCCTGAGCGGCCCGCTCGGCGGCGATGCACAGATTGCAGAACTGATCCTGGAACACGAATGTCGCCGGGTGCTGTTCCTGGAAGACCCGCACGTGGCGCGCCAGCACGAAGCCGACATCCAGCTGCTGGAACGCGCCGCACGCACCGTGACCGGCTACGCCTCTTGCATGAGCGATGAAAAATGGGGCGATCGCTGGCTCAGCCTGATCAAACAGCGTCAGGTGCGCTGAACCTCAGGTTTTGCCTGAGAGCCTGCCTGTGATCTGTAGCGAGAAGCCGTCAGCCGGTGGCGGCCCGAACGGAACTTAGTTGCGTCATCCTTGAAATGTACTTGAGTACATGAGGATTCCGAGTACCGCCTGACGCCGGATCACGCTCTCGCAGCCAGATCGCAAACAGGTGCTGAGGCGGGACGGCTTGTTTTCCCGGCGTTTGCCCAACATATGGATAACAAGCCCTCGGCCTCCTTAAGGACCCGTCTTTGCACCACAAAATCCGAAAATATCTGCTGGCGCCTTTAATCTACGTCGCCGCCATCCTGCTGCTGTTTGAAGAATGGCTGTGGAATGCCAGCAAGCGCGTGCTGGCTCGGCTGCCCTTGCTGCCCTTCGTGGCTCGCGTGGAATCCTGGATCAGCAATTTCTCACCGTATGCGGCGCTGGCAATCTTCATCTTGCCGAGCCTGTTGCTGCTGCCGGTCAAGATCCTGGCCCTGCTGTCGATCGCCCACGGTCATCCGACGCTGGGTCTGGTCATCATCGTCAGCGCCAAAGTCCTCGGCACCGCACTGGTGGCGCGCTTATACACCCTGACGCAAAAAGCCTTGCTGAGCCTGCCTTGGTTTGTACGCTGCCGCGACGCCGTGCTGCGCTTCAAGGACAAGATGATTGCGCAGCTGCGCGCGACGCAGGCGTGGCAACAGGTGGAAGCCGGCATGGCGGCGTTTACTGCGCTGCGGCGGGCTTGGTGGGCGGGAATCAAGGCACGCTGGTCCGGCGACAAAGGCCAGAACAACCGTTTGCTGCGCCTGATAAAAAAATACGCCGCGAGGCGGCGTGATCGGGGCTGACAGCAAGAGAGCGGCGACCCGGACCAGCCAGGCGGCATCGGCTTAATCGGCCGTGGTGCCGGCTTCTTCCGTCTTCTTCACGGGCGCATGTCCCATATTGGTGGAGATATTGTTGCCCCACTCGAAAGCTTCGGTTTCCACTCCGTAGAAATCTTCTGCCGACAACTGCAAACCGGCCAGCAATTCGGCCATTTGCGTGGCGGTTTTATCGGCCTGTTCGGTATACTCAGCCAGTTGCAGGATTTCGCCGTAAAAACCGGTACGGAACAGCAAGGCATCGCGGATTTCAGCGCTTACCGTGATCTGGGTCAGGATCGCTTCCATGCGCATGCCGAACAAGGCGTCCACCAGCGACATGATGCCGACCGTGAAGGCGATCTCCGACATCTTGCGACGGCCGGGACGGACTTTTTCGGTGATCAGCTCAAGCATCTTGCCGCGTGTCGCCGCCAGGATCAGCAAGGGCGACAACGAGTGCGCCTTGTCTTTTTCGGTATTGGCGAACAACAGGATTTGCAGCCAGCGCTTCAGTTGGCGGCGACCCAGCACGATGAGCGCCTGGCCGAGCGAATCGATGTGCTTCATGAAACCGTAGATCGGGGTATTCACCAGACGCAGCAGCGTCAGGCTCAAGGCCACGTCGCGCTTGATGTAGCGCACGATCTCGCCGTTGTCGACATTGCGCACCAGCAGCGTGAGGATGTGCATGATGACGATCTTCGACGCTTCCAGCTTCTTGCCTTGCAAGATCACCGGCTTGGCGAAGTAATAACCCTGGAAGTAATCGAAACCGAAGGTAACGCAGTCGCGGAACTGCTCGACCGTCTCGACTTTTTCCGCCAGCAGCATCTTTTGCGCACGCTTGAAATGCACGCTCAGCTTCAGCAACTTGCTGGCGTCGAGCTCCATGACGTCGATCTTGATGATTTTCACCAGCGGCAGCAACTGCGCGATGTCTTCCGATTCGGCGATCACATCGTCGAGCGCAAACACGTAGCCGGTGCGGGCCAGCTCGGTGACGCGCTTGACCAGTTCGGGAGTGACTTTGACCGTCTCGAGGATTTCCAGCACGACCTTGTCGGATGGCAGGAAGTTAATGAAATCGCTCATCAGCACGGTCGCATCGACGTTGATGAAACCATGCAAACTGCCGATGACGTTGTTCAGGCCGAGTTCGGAGGCGTGCGCAATGACCGAGGCGGTGGCGGACACGTCGTCGTTGACATTGGCGGGACCGAACGCGGCATTGCGGAACAGTAATTCATAGCCGATCAGCTCCTGTTCACGGTTCAGGATTGGCTGTCGGGCCAGAAAAAAATCGTGGGCATGTTGTACCGGGGTGGTGTGATCGAGAGACGGTTCGGTCATGATTTCTTGTTTTAAATTACCCAGGTACTTTTGGTAAACAGCATATCTTCGACATGACTTTCTATTGTATGCCGTGATGCATCATGAACACCAGAAAACATTTCACAGGTGAGACGGTGACACGCCGCACCGGCGCCGCTCTGGTCGCTGGCGCGCATATCAGGTCTCTCCCGATTCCAGGACGAAGCCGGCGCTGCTGTCGCGCCCCAGCACTTTGACCAGGTAAGGCATGACTTCTTTGAGCGTCGCCTCCAGCGTCCATGGCGGGTTAAGCACGAACATGCCGCTGGTATGCAGGCCGAAGCCGTCCGGCGAAGGTGAGCAGATCGACAGCGTGACATTCAGCCAGCTCTTGGCGCCAAGGCGCTTGAGACGATCGGAAAAATTTTTCGATTCAATGCGTTGCAGCACCGGATACCAGACCGCATAAGTACCGGTCGGAAAGCGCACCAGCGCATCCTGCAGGGTTTCCTTGACGCGTTGGTAATCGCGTTTGTCTTCGTAAGGCGGGTCGATCAGCACCAGCCCACGACGCGATGGCGGCGGCAGCAAGGCCTTGAGCGCCAAGAAACCGTCGCCGCGATCCACCAGGACACGCTTGCCGCGTGAGCTCGGGCGCTTGCCCTGCTCGGCGGCATGCAATTCGAGCTTGCGGAAATTGTCCGCCAGCACTTTGCTTTCCGTCGGATGGAGTTCATACAGGCGCAGGCGATCCTGCTCGCGCAGGACCTGGTTGGCGCAATAAGGCGAACCCGGGTAATAGCGCATCTTGCCGCTGGGGTTGAGGTCTTTCACCAGTTGCACGTAGTCGGCAACAGCTTCGGGCAAATCAGTACGATCCCACAACGGCGCGATGCCGGTTTCGTACTCGGCATTCTTGCTGGCGTAATTCCCGTCCAGCGCATAGACACCCGCACCGGCATGGGTATCGATCACCATGTAGGGGGTTTCTTTTTGACCGAGATAACGCATCAATTGGATCGTCACCATGTGCTTGAGCACATCAGCGTGATTGCCAGCATGGAAGGCGTGGCGGTAGCTCAGCATAAAATCGTTCGAATCCCTGATATGTTAATTGCAGGCGACAACGCGACCAATCTGGCTAAAAAACGGCGCATCTTGATAGTTTCTCGCAAATAATCTCGCATTCTAACAAGGTTGTTTCGCCAATAGTCAGTCTGCACCAGTTTATTATAAAAACATCAACATTATTCCAGCGCCTTTACACACCCTATTCCCCCGCGCGATCGAGGCGGAAATAGGCGTCCAGCAAGGATGTCTTGAAAACCACACCAAGCAATTGAGGATCTTCCGCGCTGGCGATCACCGGCAAGCGCTCGCCCTGATGATCGAGGAACAGTTGCAACGCCTCGCCCAACGACATGTCCGGCGTCACTTCATGCAGGAAATGCGTGCGCATGAAGTCGCCGGCGCGCTTGGTTTCGGTATCGTTCTTGTCGAGCAGCAAGGAAGTGACATCCTGCAACGCGACCACGCCGAGATATCGGTTGTCCTGGTCGGTGATGTAGATGTACTTCACCGGATACTGCAAGAAGATCCGCGTCACCTCGGAAAACGGTGCATCTTTCTGCAACACCGTCTCGGCCGGCTTGATCAGCTCGCTCATGTGGGTGCCGCGCAGGCGGATGCGTTCGGCAGCGTCGCGATGGCGCTTGAGCGTGATCTCGTACATGGAATTGCCGTCCAGGCTGCGTGCAATGAAGTACGCCACCACGCACGACAGCATCAGCGGCAACACCACCTGGTAACTGAGCGTCATCTCGAAGATCATCAAGATCGCCATCAGCGGCGCATTGGTCGCCGCCGCCAGGAAGGCGCCCATGCCCACCATGGCATACGCGAACGGTTGTGAAATCGCGTGCGGCCACAGCGCATGTGCCACGTCGCCGAACAAAAAGCCGATTGCCGCGCCGACGAACAGGGTTGGCGTAAAGATCCCGCCGACCGCGCCGGAACCGGTGGTCAAGGCAGTCGCAACGATTTTGTAAATCATCACCACCAACACCGTCGACCATAGCCAGTCGGTATGCAGCAGTGAATTGACCACGCTATAGCCATTGCCCCACACCTCGGGCACGCGCACCGACAGCAGCCCTACCAGCAAGCCGCCCAGGCCCAGCCGGAGCGGCAACGGCAGGCGCGTCTTCTGGAACACTTGCTTGCTCACTTCGAGCAGGCGCAGGAACTGCGGCGCCAGCAAGCCGGCAATGATACCCAGCACCACAAAGAGAATGATCTCGACGCCGCCCACTTCCGGGAAGTACGGCATCTCATACGCAGGCTTGTAACCCGGCAGCTCGCGCATGGTGATGTTGGCCACCACCGAGGCCACCACCACCGGGCCGAAACTTTCCATCACCAGCGCGCCCAGCACGATCTCAGTGACGAAAAAGGCGCCGGCAATCGGTGCGTTGTAGGCCGAGGTGATGCCGGCGGCGGCGCCGCACGCCACCAGCAAACGCATGCGCGAAGCCGGAAAATGCGCAAACCGCCCGACCAGCGAGGCGCATAGCGCCGCCAGTTGCACCATCGGCCCTTCGCGTCCGATTGAGCCTCCCGAGCCGACCGTGGCCAGCGACGACAAACTGCGCAGCAACGTGTGGCGGATCGGAATACGACCGTCGCCGATGGCCACGGCTTCCATATAGTCGGAGGTCGCGCCGGCCGGCATGCGCTTGGCCCACAACAGGACCAGGCCGGCCACCACGCCGCCGCCGGTCGGCAGCAGCACGCGCATTTGCCAGGACAAGCCCTTGGCGATTTCGACGAAACTGCCGCTGTGGCCGGTCAGCAGGTATTGCACGCCGCCGATGCATTCACGGAAAAAGATCGTGGCCAGTGCGCCGACGAAGCCGATAATGGCGGCCCACAGCAGCATGGCGTGGCTTTCCGACATGCGGAACAGATGCTGCAGGCGAAAACGGAGTTTAAGGAGGCGGGTGCGCATCGACCAGGTCTTCAGGCCTTGTCGACGATCAGGGAACGCAGATATTCCATGTCTTTTTCCACCGCGCTGTCGGCCTTCTTTTGCATGCGCTGATAGCAGGCGATGACGTCGCGCGCCAGTTCGGTGATGCTGGCGCCGCCGCCCTTGGCGCCGCCGGTCGCGGTTGCCACCAGCGGCCGGCTGAAGCAGCGGTTCATTTCTTCCACCAGCAACCAGGCGCGCCGGTAGGACATCTCCATCTCCCGGGCCGCGCCGGAAATCGAACCGCTGCGCTCTATCGCCAGCAACAGCGCGGCCTTACCCGGGCCGAAGGCGATCGTGTCGCCTTGCATGAGACGCAGTCTTACGGTTTTTGAATTTGTCATGGACCAGATTGTAGCAAGGGCTCCGGACAAATTATACGTATATGACCCAGCGAATTGACTATCGCTATATCCTTACGTATATTCCGACGAGATTCGCCTTCCCCGTTCAAGAAAACAGGAACCCCCATGTCCTTTACCGCACAAACCATGCGCCGCCTCGCAGCGTCGGCTTCCTTCGCCCTGCTGGCGCTGCCGGCCCTGTTGTTGACCGCGACGACAGCACACGCTACCGACCTGGTGGTCTCCGCCGCCGCTAGCCTGACCAATGCCTTCAAGGAACTGGGCACGGCGTTCGAACAGCAAAATCCCGGCGTCAAGGTGATCAACAATTTCGGCGCCTCCGACATCCTGATGCAGCAAATCGTGCGCGGCGCGCCGGCGGACGTGTTCGCCTCGGCCGATCAGGTGGCGATGGACAAGGCGGTCGCCGAAAAAGCCGTGCAACCGGCCACGCGCAAAAACTTCGCCGCCAACCAGATCGTCCTGATCGTGCCCAGCGACAGCCCGCTGCCGCTCGGCAAGCTGCAAGACCTGACCCAGGCCAGCGTCAAGAAAGTCGCACTCGGCAACCCGGCCTCGGTGCCGTTCGGCCGCTACACCAAGAACGCACTGGAACGTGCCGGCCTGTGGGATGCCATACTCGCCAAGGGCGTGATGGCGCAAAACGTACGCCAGAGCCTGGACTATGTCGCGCGCGGTGAAGTCGAAGCCGGCTTCGTGTTCGCCACCGATGCCGCCTCGATGCCGGACAAGGTCAAGGTCGCCATCCGCATTCCTTCCGATACCCCCGCCACTTATCCGATCGCCCTCACCGCCAGCACCACCCAGGCGGAACTGGCCGGCAAATACCTGGCCTACGTGCAATCGGCTGCCGGCCAGGCCGTGCTGGCGCGTTACGGCTTCCTCAAACCCTGATACCCTGCGGGCTGATTACTTCTCTCGCATACGCATTTTCTTAATCTATGGGTTCAGTCTGGACGCCGTTGCTGCTCTCGCTGAAGGTGGCGGGATGGGCAACGATGCTTAATCTTTTTGTCGGTGTCGCGGCAGCCTACGGCCTGTCGCGCTGGCGTTCGCCGCTGCGCGACCTGATCGACTCCATCCTGACGCTGCCGCTGGTACTGCCGCCGACCGTGCTGGGCTACTACCTGCTGGTGCTGTTGGGCAAGCGCGGCACCTTCGGCGCCTGGCTGTCGAGCGTAGGCATCGAGCTGGTGTTTACCTGGCAAGGCGCAGTCATTGCCTCCACCATCGTGGCCTTCCCGCTGGTGTTGAAATCGGCGCGCGCCGCCTTTGAAAACGTCGACACGCAATTGGAAAACGCCGCCCGCGTGCTGGGCGTATCGGAAGCCGGCGTGTTTTTCCGCGTCAGCCTGCCGCTGGCTGCGCGCGGCATTGCCGCCGGCGTGTTACTGGCGTTTGCGCGCGCGCTGGGCGAATTCGGCGCCACGCTGATGGTGGCCGGCAATTTACCCGGCCGCACGCAAACCTTGTCGGTCGCCATCTATGAAGCGGTCCAGGCCGGCGACGACGCCACTGCAACACTACTGGTCGTCATCACGTCCATCACCTGTGTCGCGGTACTGCTGATCGCCGGCCGGCTGGTGCCGGGCCATGCGCGGCGGGTGGACCTGTCATGAGCGTCGATGTCCAACTGCGCAAACAACTGCGCGCCAATGACCGCGTGTTCGACCTCGACATCGCCTTCTCGTCCGCCAGCGACCGCATCGTGCTGTATGGCCCCTCGGGCGCAGGCAAGAGCCTCACGCTGAAAGCCATCGCCGGCCTGATGACGCCCGACCACGGCAAGATCCAGCTCAACCAGCGCTGCTTGTTTGACAGCGCACACGACATCAACGTCCACCCGCAACAGCGCAACGTCGCTTACCTGTTCCAGGACTACGCCCTGTTCCCGCACTTGACGGTGGCGCAAAACATCGCCTTCGGCTTGCAGCGCGGCTGCTTCAACCTGCGCAAGCCGGCTTCGCATCCGGCGGTGATGAAGTGGTTGCAAGCCTTCAGCCTGGAAGCAACCGCAGGCAGTTATCCGGCGCAAATTTCCGGCGGCCAGCGCCAGCGCGTGGCACTGGCGCGCGCACTGGTGGCGCAGCCCGACATCCTGCTGCTGGACGAGCCCTTCTCCGCGCTCGATCTCTCGCTGCGCGAACACATGCGCCAGGAACTGAGCGAATTGCAGCAGCAATTGCGCGTGCCGATGCTGATCATCACGCACGATCCGGCCGATGTCGAGGTGCTCGGCGAGGCCGTCTTTGAAGTGCGCGACGGCACGATACGGCAGCACCAATAAAAAAAGCCGCACTCTTGTGAAGTGCGGCTTTTACCTGCTGGGCTTATACGCCCTGAGGGCCTGTCAATAATCAATTTGTGAGTGCGAACAGGCCCTAGTCTCCTCAGACATTCTCTCCTGCCCGATGCTGCTTATTGCCGACAGCTTCAGGCGACCTTCTTGTCCTTGCCGTCGAAGAATTGTTCATCTTCGGTCGAACCGTGCAGCGCAGTAGTCGACGACTGACCTTGCTGGATGGCTTGGGTCACGGCGTCGAAGTAGCCGGTGCCGACTTCGCGTTGATGCTTGACCGCGGTGAAACCCTTGTCGGCAGCTGCGAATTCGGCTTCCTGCAGTTCCACGAAGGCCGACATCTGATTGCGTGCATAGCCGTGCGCCAGGTTGAACATCGAGTAGTTCAGTGCATGGAAACCGGCCAGCGTGATGAACTGGAACTTGTAACCCATGGCGCCCAGTTCCTTCTGGAATTTGGCAATGGTGGCGTCGTCCAGGTTCTTCTTCCAGTTGAACGATGGCGAGCAGTTATACGACAGCATCTTGCCGGGGAACTTGGCGTGGATGGCTTCAGCGAATTTCTTGGCGAAAGCCAGGTCCGGCTTGCCGGTTTCACACCAGACCAGATCGGCGTATTCCGAATAAGCCAGGCCGCGCGAGATCGCCTGTTCGATGCCGGGACGGGTCTTGAAGAAGCCTTCAACCGTGCGCTCGCCGGTCAGGAACGGCTTGTCGTTGTCGTCGACGTCGGACGTCAGCAAATCGGCAGCTTCAGCATCGGTGCGGGCAATCACCAGCGTGCTGGTGCCGGAAACGTCGGCCGCCAGGCGCGCCGCGTTGAGCTTTTCGACCGCTTCGCGGGTCGGTACCAACACCTTGCCGCCCATGTGGCCGCACTTCTTCACCGATGCCAGTTGATCTTCGAAGTGGACGCCGGCGGCGCCCGCATCAATCATCGACTTCATCAGTTCATAGGCATTGAGCACGCCGCCGAAACCGGCTTCTGCGTCGGCCACGATCGGCGCGAAGAAGTCGATGTCGTTCTTGCCTTCCGACCATTGAATCTGGTCGGCGCGCTGGAAAGTATTGTTGATGCGCTTGACCACCATCGGCACCGAGTTGGCCGGATACAGCGACTGGTCGGGATACATTTCACCGGCCAGGTTGGCATCGCCGGCAACTTGCCAGCCGGACAGGTAAATCGCCTTCAGGCCCGCCTTGACTTGTTGCATGGCCTGGTTGCCGGTGAGCGCGCCCAGGGCATTGACGAAAGGTTCGTTGTTGACCAGGTTCCACAGCTTTTCAGCGCCGCGCTTGGCCAGCGTGTGCTCGATCTGCACCGAGCCGCGCAGACGCACCACGTCATCGGCCGTGTAGTTGCGCTTGACGCCTTTCCAACGTGGGTTTTCGGCCCAGTCTTTTGCCAATGCCTGGATCTGTTGTTCGCGTGTCGTCATGGTCAATCTCCTTAAGTTAGTCGAGAAATGGAGGTCAAGAAGTGAAATCCATGACTTCATAGTAGGCTTTTAGGTGCGCAGCAACAATGTCTTATATAAGACATATCAATAAATTTTTAATGTTACAAATCAATCACTTAACAATTAAATTTTGCGATGCGAAATGAAATTTCTGAAAATGAAATAAATTCATGACGCTGCGCAATCGCATTTTTCACATTATGAAACGATGTTTTTGCATCATGAAAAATCCACCGTTGCGCCCATCGCTTGGCCCATCCGGCACTGCATGGAGATAGCGCAAACGCAAACGGCCGAGGCATAATGCACACCATCTTTCATGATAAAAGTAACGAATCCGCACGTCAGGCGACGCCCCCATCCGCCTTCACCGACAATAAGGAACAGCAATGACAGCACCAGCGACAACACGAGAACAGATCCTGCTGCAATGGCAAACCCGCGAAGCCGAAGTCCGCGCCAAACTGGCCGCGCCCGGCGTGGCCTCGATGGATGATTTGAAAGCCGGCAACGGCATGGATTTCCTGCAGCGCATCTGGGACGGCGAACTGCCTTCGGTGCCGATCGGCGAAACCATGGATTTCATCCCGGTGGAAGGCGAACCCGGCCGCATCGTGTTCCAGGGCACGCCCGGCAAGCAACACTACAATCCGCTGGGCAGCGTACATGGCGGCTACTTCTGCACCCTGCTCGACTCGGCGGTTGGTTGTGCGGTGCACTCGGTGCTGCCGCAAGGCATGGGCTACACCACGCTGGAACTCAAGGTCAATCTGATCCGCGCGCTGACCGCGAAGACCGGCCCGGTTCGCGCCGAGGGCAAGGTGATCCAGGTCGGCAATCGCGTCGGCATCGCCGAAGGCCGCATTGTTGATGTCGACGGCAAGATCTATGCGCACGCCACCACGACCTGCCTGGTGTTCCCGCTGCCCTGATTTCCATCCGAGGACGACGCCACCGACACCTGGCGCTGTCCTACCCGTGTTTCAGCAGCCGTCCGATGGGGTAGTTGTTGTCTATTAGGGGTAGAAGGCTCAGAATGTCGTTTATAGAAATTTAAGTCGACTGCCTACATGCATTACGCCCTGGATATACGGACCTTCCTCTTCAGCCATTATTTCTATACCGGCCTGCGTATCGCCACGGGAGTGGTCGGCCTGACCATGCTGGTGTTCAATATGGCCGACATGCAGACCACCATGACGGTCTTCCTCGGCGCGCTGTGCACCAGCCTGATGGACTTGCCGAGTCCGCTGCGTCACAAATTCAATGAAATGCTGGCCGGCGTGCTGCTGTGCACCCTGGTGATGCTGGTCATCAGCCTGTGCGCACCGATCCACTGGCTGGTCAGCGTGGCGATGGTGCTGGTCAGCTTCCTCGCCAGCATGATGGTGGTCTACGGCAAGAAGACGCTGCCGCTGCAATTCGCCGCGCTGATGGTGATGACGCTGTCGATGGAAAATACCTTCCCGATCGAAGACGCCTTCCTGCATGCCGGCTTCTTCCTCGCCGGCGGTCTCGGCTACCTGACCTATTCGATGATCGTGTCCTACTTCTTGCGACGCCGGGTCAAGCAACAGGTGCTGGCCGAAGCGCTGTTTGAACTGGCGCGCTACCTGCGCATCAAGGCCGATTTCTACGACGTGCGCAGCGACCTGCAAACGCAGTTCACGACGCTGGTGCGCCAGCAGATCGTGCTGGCCGACAAGCTGCAGGCCTCACGCGACCTGGTGCTGCGCGACATGCACACCAAACAGGACGGTTTGCTGGTGCACGTACACCTGAGCATGCTGGAGCTGTACGAGCAAGTCTTGTCGACCCACGCCGATTACGCGCTGCTGCGCAGCCATTTCGGCGACACCGACGTCATCATCTTCCTGCGCGACCTGGCCAACAAAACCGCCGAAGACATCGAATCGATCGCCTACGCAGTGACACGCAAGCGCGCCTCGACGCCCACCGTCAATTACAAGGCCGAGCTGCGCGCGGTGCAATACGAATTGCAGCAGCTGCAGCAAGACAGCCTGGCCGGCCATATTCCCGACGAAGCCATCACCGTGCTGCGCGTGACCTACAACAAGATCCTCGACATCATCGAGCTGATCTCGCAACTGCACCTGGCCACACAAACGCCGATCGATGCGATTCCGATCCTGCCGGGCTCCGACATGACGCCCTTCCTGACCCAGCAAAAGTACAAGGCCGGCCTGCTGATCGCCAACCTGCGCTGGCAGTCGCCGATCTTCCGCTTCGCCATCCGCGTCGCGCTGGCGGTCTCGACCGGCCTGTGGATCGCTGCCAACCTGCCTTACATGTCGCATGGCTACTGGATCGTGCTGACCATCGTCATCATCCTCAAACCCAATTTCAGCTCGACCAAGCAACGCATGAGCGATCGTCTGATCGGCACCGTCATCGGCTGCCTGCTGACGGCGCTGATCCTGCGCTTCGTGCACGACCCGATGGGCTTGCTGGCGGTGCTGTTCATCGCCAGTGTCGCCGCGCCGGCGTTCACCTACGTGAAATATCGCTACACCGCGATCGCCGCTTCGGTGCAGATCCTGATGCTGCTCAACCTGCTGCTGCCGGCCGGCCACCACAGCGTAGTTAGCGAACGCCTGATCGACACCATCATCGGCGTGGCCATCGCTACCATCTTCAGCTATGTGCTGCCGAGCTGGGAATACCGCGACCTGCCGCGCCTGCTCAAGAACGTGCTGCACGCCAGCCATCGTTATATCAAGGCCAGCCGCGACATGCTGGAAGGCAAAGTCGGCGATGACTTCTTTTACCGGGTCTGCCGCAAGGGCTTCATGGACAGCCTGTCGGCGCTGATTTCGGCGCAGGTGCGCATGATGGACGAGCCGATCAGCAAGCAGCGTGCGGTGCGTGAAATCAACCGCTTCGTGGTGCAAAACTATCTGGTCGCCGCCCACATCGCGGCGCTGCGCATCCTGTTGCGCCGTCATGCCGAAGGCCTGCCGCGCGAGCCGGTCAACAAACTGATCGAACAGACTTACCAGAGCGCCACCGCGCATCTGCTCAAGGCGCAAAGCATCCTGGCCGGCCCGACTGCTACGACCACGGTGCCGGTAGAAGAAGTCTTGCCCGCCAATCCGCTGGCCGACACCGTCGCCGCGGAAGACTTTGCGCTGGTGTCGCAACCGCAAGTCATCGACTGGTCAGGCTGGCATACTTTCCAGCGCCGCTCGACGCTGCTGGACAACGACCTGCAGGAAATTGTGGCGCAGACCGGCATCATCGAAAACATCTTGCGCCAGGACCGGCAGGCATAAAAAATACGGCGCGAGTCTGCCATTGCCGCCATGTTCCTTCATGCGCTCTTCCGACTCAGGCCGTCTGCTCCACCATTCCCGCCGTTTCACGCAAGCGGCGCGCCGCCTGCACCATGTGCGCCAGGGCTTCGCAAGTCTCGGGCCAGTTGCGCGTTTTCAGGCCGCAATCCGGATTGACCCACAAGCGTTGATCGGGAATCACGCCGCGCGCCTTCTGCAACAGGCGCATCATCTCGCTGACCGCAGGAATGCGTGGCGCATGGATGTCGTACACGCCCGGACCAATGTCGTTGGGATACTGATACTGGCCGAAACCGTCCAGCAGTTCCATGTCCGAACGCGAGGTCTCGATGGTAATGACGTCTGCATCCATCGCCGCAATCCACGGCAAGATGTCGTTGAACTCCGAATAGCACATGTGCGTATGGATCTGCGTCTGGTCCTTGACGCCGGCCGCGCTGATCTTGAACACGCGCACCGCCCAGTCGAGATACTCTTTCCAGTCGCGCGCCTTGAGCGGCAAGCCTTCGCGGAAAGCCGGCTCGTCGATCTGTATCATGCCGATGCCGGCTTTTTCCAGGTCGCAGACTTCGTCGCGCAGCGCCAGCGCGATCTGCAGCGCGGTGGTGGAACGCGGCTGGTCGTCGCGTACGAAGGACCATTGCAGCATCGTCACCGGACCGGTCAGCATGCCCTTCATCGGCTTTTGCGTCAGGCTTTGCGCGAACTGACTCCAGCCCACCGTCATCGCTTCCGGGCGATACACGTCGCCATAGATGAACGGTGGCTTGACGCAACGCGAACCATAGCTCTGCACCCAGCCGTTGGCGCTGAAGGCATAGCCCCATAGTTGTTCGCCAAAATATTCCACCATGTCGTTGCGCTCGGGCTCGCCGTGCACCAGCACGTCCAGGCCAAGCGCTTCCTGCTTCTCAACCACCAGGCGTATCTCGTCGCGCATCTTGTTCAGATAGTCGAGGTGACCGATCTCACCACGCTTGTAGGCAGCGCGGGCCTGGCGGATCTGCGGCGTCTGCGGGAAGGAACCGATGGTGGTGGTCGGAAAGGCCGGCAACTGCCAGCGTTCCTGTTGCGAGGCGATGCGCGCGTTGAAGCCAGAATCACGCTCGGCATCTGCCGTGCTGACCGCTTGCAGGCGTTTTTGCACCAACGCATTGTGGATGCGCGGCGAGCAACGGCGGCCGGCCAGCGCGGCACGGGCGCTGGCGAACTTGCCGGCGACGATGTCGGCATTGCCGCTCAGCGCTTGTTTGAGGACGAAAATTTCGTCCAGCTTTTGGGTGGCAAACGCCAGCCAGCTTTTGACTTCTTCATCGAGCTTGTTTTCATGCGCGAGATCGACCGGCACGTGCAGCAAGGAACAGCTCGATGCCACCCACAGGCGCGCACCCAGCTTGTCGTGCAGCGGCTTCAGGGTCGCCAGCGCGCTGTCGAGATCGGTGCGCCAGATGTTGCGGCCGTCGACGATGCCGACCGAGAGCACCTTGTCCTGCGGCCACTTGTCGGCAAACTCTTGCAATTGCGCGACGCCGCGCACACCATCCAGATGCACGCCCGCCACCGGCAACGCGCGCAACAGGTCGGCATGCTCGCTGACGGTATCGAAGTAAGTCGTCAGCAGCAAGGACGGCGCCGCATTGGCCAGCGTGATATACACCGGCAAGAAAGCATCCAGCCATGCGCGCTGCAGTTCCAGCGCCAGGATGGGCTCATCGATCTGCACCAGCGTCACGCCCTGATCGCGCAGGCGCGCCAGCAGCTTTTCGTAGCCGGCCACGAGCTGGGGCAACAAGTCCAGTTTATGTGACAGCCCCGACTTGATCTTGCCCAGGAACAGCAGGCTCAAGGGACCCAGCAGCACCACCTTGACGGGCGCCTGCGGATGCTGCGCCTGCGCTTCTGCGATCTCATCGAACAGCCAGTCGACGCCGCCGTCGAAGCACAGTCCGGGCGTCCATTCCGGCACCAGGTAGTGATAGTTGGTATCAAACCACTTGGTCATTTCCATCGCGAAGTGATCTTTGCTGCCGCGCGCCAGCGTGTAATAGCCGAGCAAATCCAGCTTGCCGGCATCGAGTTGGAAACGCGCCGGCAACGCGCCCAGCAAGGCCAGCGTGCCCAGTACATGGTCGTACCAGGCGAAGTCGCCCACGGAGAGGTAATCCATGCCGGCCGCCGCCTGCGCCTGCCAGTGACGCGCGCGCAACTGTTGCCCGGTGGCGCGCAAGGCAGCCTCGTCGGATTCGCCCTGCCAGAACGACTCCATCGCAAATTTCAATTCACGCTGCGCGCCGATGCGCGGAAAACCCAAGACATGCGCCACACCCGACCTAGCCATCGCCAACTCCCCTTAAAAATGACAGGGATCGCAAGGCTGCACGCCGCGCCATCCCGAAAACTGGCATGTTGCGGGAACATCGTCTATGATTCAAACGATATATTTTAAGAATCAACTTGAATTTCACTAATAATGCATTCCATCCTCGAACTTCGCCACTTGAAAACCTTGCAAGCGCTCAAAGAAGCGGGCAACCTGCTGCGCGCTGCGGTCCTGCTCAATGTCACGCAGTCGGCGCTGTCGCACCAGATCAAGCAGCTCGAAGACCATCACGGCACGCCGCTGTTCGAGCGCAAATCGGTGCCGGTGCGCTTCACACCTGCCGGCGACCGCCTGCTCAAACTGGCCGATGAAGTGCTGCCGCGCATCGCCGACGCCGAGCGCGACCTGGCCCGGCTGCAACAAGGCGAAGCCGGGCAATTGCGAATTGCAGTGGAATGCCATACCTGTTTCGACTGGCTGATGCCGTCGATGGACGTGTTTCGCAAGCGTTGGCCGGAAGTCGACATGGACATCGTTTCGGGCTTCCAGGCCGACCCTATCGGCCTGCTCTACGAACACCGCGCCGACGTCGCCATCGTCGCCGAGATCGATGCCGACGAGCCGGTCGACTATCACGCGCTGTTCCGCTTCGAGATCGTCGCGCTGCTGGCGCACGATCATCCGCTGGCCGGCAAGGACTACCTCACGGCGGCAGACTTCGCCACCGACACCCTGATCACCTACCCAGTGCCGGACGACATGCTCGACGTCGTGCGCCAAGTGCTGAAACCGGCCGGCATCACCACCCAGCGGCGCACCACCGAGCTCACCGTCGCCATGCTGCAACTGGTCGCCAGCCGACGCGGCATCGCCACCCTGCCATTGTGGGCAGCGCAAAACTACCTGAACCGGGATTACGTACTGGCCAAGCGCATCACGCCCGAGGGCCTGACCGGCCGCCTCTATGCTGCCTGCCTGCCGGAGCTGTCGGGCAAATCTTACCTGGCCGACTTCGTCGCCTCGACGCGCGAAACCAGTTACCTGAATTTGCCCAACGTCGAATTGCTGTAAGGCGCGCTATTGCACGACGTCATTCAGAGGGCATGCCGACCAATGAGCTGGCCGACGCGCAAGCGCGGATTGAGTGACGCACAGGGATTCTGGAACACCATCTGGGTATCGAGATGGCGCGTCGCATGCGAAGCCTCGAGCGGTTTTCCCTCGAAGGCGATGTCACCGCTGGTGGGCGGCAGCAAGCCGGCAATCCTGCGCCCCGCGGTAGATTTTCCGCAACCGGATTCGCCCACCAGACTGAGCACCTCACCCTTGTTGATCGACAGCGACAAGTCGCTGTTGCCATTGGCGATTTCGCCGGAGGCGCTGGCCATGTTGGCGATGCTGTTGCGCACTTTATCCACCAGCTCGCGCAGGCTGCTGTTCATGACAGACAAAGCTCCCTGCAATTGTCCTGTCTCGTCACGACTGGCGACGACAATACCGGCGCGCAATCGCCACGCATTCAAGCAGGGTCAGAAGCCAAGATGAGTCCGGCGTGTGCCGGGCTCCCCTGCCTCGGATGTCAAGCGAGTTGCATCAGAACGTCGTGCGTATGCCGGTCATCACGATGAACTGCGACTTGTCGGCGCCCGGGGCGGTGGTGATGCCCGGGCTGTACATGTTGGAGGTGCGTTGGAAGGCGGTATTCAGGTAGACATCGGTGCGTTTGGAAAAGAAATAATCCGCCCCCAGATTCAACTGCGTGACCTTGCCGCTGACCGCACTGCCGATGAACGACGATCGCGACTGCAACACGCTGGTGGTCAGCTTGAGCGCAGGCGTGATGTTGTAGTTCACGCCCAGGTCGATGACGTTGGTACGATCGTTGTTGGTGCCGGAGGCCGAGAAGGTCCCGGTGTTGGCTGCAGACGTGAAAGCGCCGGTGACGAAGTTGGGTGCTGCCGTTGTCGCGGCGACGGCGTTGGGCTGCTTGGTGCGGGAAAACATGCCGAAGAAACGAAATGGTCCGGTGGTATAGCTGGAACCCACATTGAAGGTTTTGAGGCAAGTCGTCCCCGGTGCACCGAAGGTACCGGCGGCACAGAGCGCGTTCAGGCTTTGATCCGATTCGGTGTTGGCGGCGGAACCGGTCTTCGCGGCCCAGTAGGCGAAGCCGATGCCGAACGGGCCATTATTGTAGTTGGCGCCAAAGCCGTAGGCATTGCCGGTCGAAGCAGAGCCGGCGGTTTCGCCGAATGCATAGGCCAGGTTGGCGGTAATGCCGGCGATTTCCGGTGTGTAGTAGCTCACCATGTTGTTGGCGCGATTGCCGCCCACACGATCCATGTTGTTGTCATGCACGCCGTTGATCAGGGTACCGAAATCGACCACGCTGGAATAGTAAGTCGCGATCTGGTCGGTGAAATCCTTGCGTCGTCCGATTTGCAAGGTACCCAGGCTCTTGCTGATCAGGCCGACATAGCTGGCGCGGCCGAACAAGGTGCCGCTGGTGGAGCCGAGCTGCGAATTGCCCGAGGCGCCGGTGTCGCCGCTGAAGCCACCTTCCAATACGAACTGCGCCGCCAGGCCACCGCCCAGGTCTTCAATCCCTTTGAAACCGAAACGCGATTGTTGAATCGTGCCCGAGGAGACCTGCATCAGATTGCCGGTGCCGCGCGGATTGGATGCCGAGACTGCGGCGGCGGTGTTGGTGTACGCCACAGAAGCATCAATGATGCCGTAGACCGTGACACTGCTTTGCGCATGCGCTGAAGTCGCTCCGGCGCCCAGAACGCAGAGCGTCGCAATGGTTTTTTTCATTTCGATTTCCCTGATTAAGTTTAAAGACTGTTAATCGACCCACCTCAATTTGTATCGCCTTGCAATATCGTGTTTTACTATACGATACCTCATATTATTAAAAGAAACACCCCGACGTCAACTTTTTTTTTGCGAACGACCGCACGAAAAGGCCTGCAAGCAGGCTCGCACAGGCCGTAAAGAGGTTTGATCCAGTCGATGAAACAGCGCATGCACGCGGCGTTTGACAGCGATGCACGAGCAAAAAAGTGTGTTGTTACGGCGCAGATGAAAGGCGACTGGCGCCACCCACGCGGCACATGCGCGCGGCAAAAAACGAGATTGAATGGAGATGGTTCAGAACGATGGACGAAAAAAAACCGTGCGGCTAAGCACGGTTTTGTTCATGGGATGGCGCCTTATCGGCAGATGGCCGGACGCCAAGCCTCAAGTGTTGTCGGGCACGTCGTACGACATAATCCGATGCATGCGCTTTTGCTCGAACATGCGTTCGTCGGCCACGCGCAGCAAGGTTTCAATATCGAGGCCATCGTGTGGGAACAACGCCACGCCAATCGATGCATCGACGTTGTACTTGTTGCCGTCGCGGCCTTCTATCGGCTGGTTGAGGAAATTGCGGATCTTCTCGGCGATGGACTTGGCAATCTCTTCGTCCGACACGCCATGCAAATACACCACGAACTCGTCGCCGCCAAAACGCGCGACCGAATCGTCCTTGCGCAAGGCGTGTTGCAATTGCGATGCCGCCGACACCAGTACCTTGTCGCCCTCGTCATGGCCGTATTGGTCGTTGATCGATTTGAACTTGTCGAGGTCGATGAACAACAAGGCGAAACGCAGCGGCGTCGCTTCATTGCCTTTGCGACGACGGAAATCGATCTGCGCGATGAAGGAATCGCGGTTCAGCACATTGGTCAGGCGATCGGTGCGCAAGTTGCGCTCCATTTCCTGGAAGCTTTGCGCCAACTGGCCGATCTCGTCGCGCCGGTCGATGTTCAACGACGGGAACGGTTCGCCGTTGCCGATGCTCTTGGCCGCCAGCGTCAGTTTGCGAATATCGCGCAAGACCCAGCGCAAGATCGCAAAACCCAGCACGAAGGTCATGCAGACCGCGATGAAGCCGAGCAGCAAAGTCTGGTAGACGCCACCGGTCACCGAACCGAGGAAGTCAGAACGGCTGACCGCGCTGACCACTACCCAATCCAGCCCGGCATCGTCGTGATGCAGGCGGAACGCCAGTTCGGTCTTGGGGCCGTCGGTCTGCAGCGGCTGGATCACCAGCTTGCCGGCTTCCAGTTTTTGCTTCTTGAGGTATTCGGTGAGGTCGGCATAAGCCTGACGCACCAGCGGTGAACTGCTCTGGCCTGCGTTCAGGCGGACGAAGGTGGAACCCTCGACCTTGTGGACCGGCTCGTTCACCGATGTGGCGATCAGATCGCCCGACATTTCCATGATGAAGGCAACGCCGTTCTTGCTCAGCGGCAGTGCCTGCAGGAATTCGCTCAGGCGGCGCAGGCCGATGCTGCTGGTCGCTACGCCCAGCAGCGTATGGTCGGCCGTGTAGACCGGCTTGGACAAAGTAATGCCGAGGAATTTCAGGCGGAAATCGGTAAACACCGACGACCAGGTTTCCTTCTGGCGCTGCATGGCCTGGAGATACCAGGGGCGCGTGCGCGGTTCATAGTCCTGGGTCGCAATCAGCGTCGGCGTGGTGCCCGGGCCGCGCAGGTGGTAGACGTAATTCTTGCCTTGCGGATCGCGCGTGCTGTACATGAACAGGTTGATCTGCTCCTGCTTCACACCGAGGAAACTACCGTCGGCGCCGCCGAAATATACGTAGCTGGGATCGTCGAACAAGCTATTGGCAAGCCACAGGCGCTCTTCCAGCGCTGCTTTATCTTTGGGGAAAGGGATATAGATGGGCTGACCGCCCTTTTCCGCCGGCGGAATCGGATCGGGAGAAACGACACGAAGCGTCTCGCGTGCGCCGAGCAACTGGCGGTCGGTCGCTTGGCCGATCCGGCTCATGGTGTCCATCAGGGCATTACGCGCGAGCACTTCTGTCGCATCATCGCCGGCACGATACAGAAACCAGCCTATCGTCACCACAAGGCATAACATCAGAAACACAAACGGCAAAATGAATAACCGTTGTAATGAAGATTGCTTCAGAATTTCACCCCTTGCTTGTATCGCGCCATGCCATGATCGCCCACGATCGGAATACCACGTGCTTTATTGTTTTTTATATACGATTTCGCGTCAATTAACGTCGTCTCGTGCTCTGATCAGAGAGTGTAATCGTTTATGCAAAAAAATTCCCCGATGCCATGAAAAAATGCCGTTTTTCTCCAAGGCATTTTTCACAACATCAGGGAACTAGATAGCATGGTTACGGCAAGTTAATCAAGTCATTTCAGTTTGCCTCAAACGAAAGCGCACCATTTTCGACATCCACGTGGACCACGTCCTTGGGGCCAAATTTTCCTTGCAAAATCAGCTTCGACAAGGGGTTCTCGATTTCCTGCTGGATTGCCCGTTTGAGCGGACGCGCTCCATACACCGGATCGAAGCCGGCTTCGGCGATCTTTTGCAAACCTGCCTCTGAAATCTCCAGGCCGATATCCATCTTGGCCAGGCGCGCTTCCAGGATGTGCAGTTGGATCTTGGCAATCGCGCCGATGTTCTTTTCATCGAGTGCATGGAACACCACGATTTCGTCGACGCGGTTGATGAACTCGGGACGGAAATGCAGCCTGACCTCGGCCATCACCGCCATCTTCACCACCGCCGGATCGCTCTCTTCCATCGCCTGGATTTTGTGCGAACCGAGGTTGGAGGTCATCACGATCACGGTATTCTTGAAATCCACCGTGCGGCCTTGCCCATCGGTCATGCGACCGTCGTCGAGCACCTGCAGCAAGACATTGAACACGTCCGGATGCGCCTTTTCGATTTCATCGAGCAGGATCACGCTGTAAGGCTTGCGTCGTACCGCCTCGGTCAGGTAGCCGCCTTCTTCGTAGCCGACGTAACCCGGCGGCGCGCCGATCAGGCGGGCCACCGAATGCTTCTCCATGAATTCGCTCATGTCGATGCGGATCATCGATTCTTCGGTGTCGAACAGATAAGACGCCAACGCCTTGCACAGCTCGGTTTTACCGACGCCGGTAGGCCCCAGGAACATGAACGAACCGTAAGGCTTGCTAGGATCACCCAAACCCGCGCGCGAACGGCGGATTGCATCCGAGACTGCAACAATCGCCTCGTCCTGGCCGACCACGCGCTCGTGCAATACCTCTTCCATATGCAACAATTTCTCGCGCTCGCCCTGCATCATGCGCGATACCGGGATGCCGGTGGCGCGCGCCACGATCTCGGCGATTTCTTCAGCGCCGACCTGCGTGCGCACCAGGCGCCGCTTGCCGACGGTTTGCTCGCTGGCGGCATCCTGCTTGTTTTGCGTTTCGAGTGCTTTTTCCAGCTCGGCCAGCTTGCCGTACTTGAGCTCCGAGACCTTTTGCCAGTCGCTCTTGCGCGTCGCATCTTCCATCTGCAGGCGGATCTGTTCGATTTCCTCTTTCAGATGCTGGCTGCCTTGCACGGTCGCTTTCTCGGCCTTCCAGATTTCTTCCAGGTCGGCGTATTCGCGCTCAAGCTTGATGATTTCTTCCTCGATCAGCGTCAGGCGTTTTTGCGAGGCTTCGTCTTTCTCGCGCTTGACCGCTTCGCGCTCGATCTTCAACTGAATCAGGCGACGGTCGAGCTTGTCCATGACTTCCGGCTTGGAGTCGATTTCGATCTTGATCTTGGCGGCCGCTTCGTCGATCAGGTCGATCGCCTTGTCCGGCAGGAAACGGTCGGTGATATAGCGATGCGACAACTCGGCTGCGGCAACGATGGCAGGGTCGGTGATGTCGACGCCGTGATGGACTTCATACTTTTCCTGCAAACCGCGCAGGATCGCAATGGTCGCTTCCACGCTCGGTTCGTCGACGATGATCTTTTGGAAGCGGCGCTCCAGCGCGGCATCTTTTTCGATGTACTTGCGGTATTCGTCGAGCGTGGTGGCGCCGACGCAATGCAGCTCGCCGCGCGCCAGCGCCGGCTTGAGCATGTTGCCGGCGTCCATCGCGCCTTCGGCCTTGCCGGCGCCGACCATGGTGTGCAGCTCATCGATGAAGACAATGGTCTGGCCTTCGTCCTGGGCGATCTCTTTCAAGACCGCTTTGAGGCGCTCTTCAAATTCGCCGCGATACTTGGCGCCGGCCAGCAAGGCCGCCATGTCGAGCGACAGCACGCGCTTGGACTTCAGACTGTCCGGCACTTCGCCGCTGACGATGCGCTGCGCCAGGCCTTCGACGATGGCGGTCTTGCCCACCCCCGGTTCGCCGATCAGCACCGGATTGTTCTTGCTGCGCCGTTGCAGCACCTGGATCGCGCGACGAATTTCATCGTCGCGGCCGATCACCGGGTCGAGCTTGCCGTTGCGGGCGCGCTCGGTCAGGTCTAGCGTGTATTTCTTCAACGCCTCGCGTTGCCCTTCGCCTTCTTGCGAGGACACGCTGGCGCCGCCGCGCACGGTGCTGATGGCGGCTTCCAGCGACTTGCGTGAGAGCCCGTTGTCGCGTGCGGCGCGACCGGCGTCGGATTTGTCGTCGGCCAGGCCAAGCAAGACCATTTCGCTGGCGATGAACTGGTCGCCGTGTTTTTGCGCTTCCTTGTCGGCCAGGTTCAGCAAGGCCACCAGCTCGCGGCCGATCTGCACTTCACCGCCATTGCCGGAGACCTTGGCCAGGCGCGTCATCGCATGCTGCAAGGCCGAAGTCAGCCCGGCCACATTGACGCCGGCGCGCTGCAACAGCGAACGGGCGCCGCCGTCCTCTTGCGCCAGCAAGGCCAGCACCAGGTGGATCGGGTCAATGTATTGGTTGTCGTTGCCGACCGCCTGGCTCTGGGCATCCGCCAGGGCTTCCTGCAATTTCGTGGTGAGTTTGTCGATACGCATGATGTGCTTTCGCTCCAAATTTTGAATACTTAGAAAATTGGGCCGTACGGACGTATTTCAAGGAAGCATCCGAGCAGAGTTGGGCGAATTTGACACAGATCAATTGCCGCTGGACAGCTCCAGCGACAGCAGATGCCCGTGCAAAGCCGCCAGCGCCTGGCGCAAGGCGGCTGCGATCGCGGCGTCGGCCAGCATGGCGGCGCGATTGAGTCTATTGCTTGGCAAGGCGACAACCAGTGAAGCAAGCGCCACCACGTCGGCATTCATCATCGCCAGCGTATCCAGCAGCGACGCCTGCGCGTGCACGGCGCGCCCGGAGGCATTGATGGCGGCCACCGGCTTGTTGATGAATTCGCCGCTGCCGACCACCCAGTCGAGTGCATTCTTGAAAGCGCCCGGCACGCCATGGGCATATTCGGGACTGGCGATCAGCACCGCGTCGGCCTCACGCAAGGCGGCCCGGAACGCCAGCACGCCGGCCGGCTCGGCGCCTTCGAGGTCGGGATTGAAGGCCGGCAGCTCGCCCCAGTCGTGATACAGGCGCAGGCGCAGTTGCTGCGGCGCCAGCTCTGCGGCCGCTTGCAGCAAGGCAGTGTTGGACGAAACCGCCCGCAAACTGCCAGACAGGGTCAATACCTTAAAAGGGCGCAAGGCGAAATCCATGTTCTCAGCCAATCAGGCGAACACCGCGCGATACAGGGCAAACCCGGCCACGCACAAGGCGATCGAGCCCAGCAGGTGCAAGCCGGAGTGCGCAATCGCCCACAGGTAGTCGCCGCGCTGCAGCAGCAACATGGCCTCGGCCGAGAACGTGGAGAACGTGGTCAACCCACCCAGGAAGCCGGTGATCAGCAACAAGCGCCATTCCGGCGGCAGGGATGGATGGCCCTCAAAAAACGCCACCAGGAAACCGATCACGAAGCCGCCGCCCCAGTTCGCCGCCAGCGTGCCCCAGGGCACCGCCTGGCCGGGTACGCTCAGCCACAGGCCCAGTCCCCAGCGCAACCAGGCACCCAGCACCGCTCCCATGCCAACAGCAAGCAATTTCATCATTCCGTCCTGTTTTGATCAATACGCGATCATGGCGAATGAACGGTAATCCGGTCAAGCGCCTGATGATCATCTTGCAAGGCTTTATCCACGCTTTCGTGCATCCAGTCGACCCAGGTGCTGATCTTGGCGTCCAGGTATTGCCGCGACGGATACAAGGCGTACACGCCCATCTGCTGCATGCGGTACTGCGGCAACACGCGCACGATGGTGCCGGCGCGCAAGGCGTCGACGGCGGAATAAATCGGCAGCACGCCGATGCCCATGCCCTCCTTCAGGCTCAGCAGCATCGCCTCGGCAACATTGACGTGGAAATTGGACTTGATGGCAACGGTGACCTTGCCGTCCGGCCCATCCATGATCCATTCGTCCAGCGGCGACACCGGGCTCACCAGTTGCAGGCAGGTGTGGCTGGACAACTCCGACGGCTTTTGCGGTGCGCCGTGCTTTTCCAGATAAAACGGCGACGCGCACAGGATGCTGTAAATACTGCCGAGCTGGCGAAAGATCAGGCCGGAATCCGGCAATTCGCGCGCCAGCACCAGCGACACGTCGAAGCCCTCTTCCAGCAAATCCGGCACACGCTGCGCCAGCGTCAACTCGATCGCAACGTCGGGATAACGCTTCTGGTAGTTGGAAATGGCCGGAATCACATAACGCTGGCCGAAGCTGGTCATGGTGTGGATGCGCAAGCGCCCGGACGGTCGCACATAGGCATCGCCGGCCTCGGCTTCCGCCTCTTGCACATACGACATGATATGTTCGCAGCGCAGCAGATAGCGCTCGCCCGCCTCGGTCAGCGCGATGCGGCGCGTGGTGCGATTGAGCAGGCGGGTGCGCAGGTGACGCTCGAGGTCGGCCACTGCGCGCGACACGTGGGCGGTGGTCAAATCCATTTGTTGCGCGGCCAGCGTAAAACTGCCAGCATCGACTACACGCATGAAAATGCGCATGTTTTGCAAGGTATCCATATCGTTCCTGTCTTCAATCCGGTCTTTTTCGCTGTGCACAGCAACAAAACAAGATTTCGGATGCAGTATTGTTACCCAAAACGATAAGATCATTATTGCAGTTATTGAAAAGACCCTTTGTGTTTCCTACGGTTTTTCTCGGAATAGTTACCAAATACAATCAGTATCGCTAGATATTTGCATTTTTTTGGATAATCTGATGAACACCACTGCTGACAAACGCCTTATTGCTGCGCCGCTTTTGGCGCTGTGCATGATGATTGCCGGATGCGCCGACAATGGCGGCATCAAGCCGCAGGCGACTTTGCAGCAGCCCGCTACGCTCGACGTCGGCAATGCCATTCGCCAGGTCGGCGCCGAAGCCGGCTGGCCCAAGCGGGCCTGGTGGGAAAACTATGCCGATCCGCAACTCAATCGCCTGGTGGTCGCCGCCGTGGCCGGCAACCCCAGCATGGCGATCGCCGCTGCGCGCGTGCGCCAGGCCCAGGCCATGGCCGTGGTCGCCTATGCCGGCGAGTTGCCGCAAGCCCAGCTGGACGCGTCCATCAGCCGCAAGGACTGGTCCGACAACGTCTATTACGGCGCCAGCTTCCGCGACAAGCTGACCTGGAACAATACCGCCGCCCTCAGCCTCTCGTACAACCTCGACCTGTGGGATCGCAACCGCAACAGCACCGAACGCGCCCAGGATGAAATCCACGCAGTGGCAGCCGACGCCCGCGCCGCCCAGCTCGACCTGGAAAGCAACGTGGTGCGCACCTATATACAGTTGTCGCTGCAATACGGCTTGCTCGACAACACCCAGGAAACCCTGACACAGGAACAGCGCATCCTCGACCTGGCCAATCGCCGTTTCAAGGGCGGCATCGGCACCCAGATGGAAATCACCCAGGCCGAAGTGCCGCTGCCGGAAACCCGCCGCCAGATCGAAGCCATCAATGAAAACATCGCACTCACGCGCAATCAGCTGGCCGCGCTGCTGGGCCGAGGTCCGGGTGCCGGCGACAGCATCACGCGTCCCAGCATGAACCTGCAGGCCGGCCTCGGCTTGCCAAGCGCACTGCCGGCCGAACTGATCGGTCGCCGGCCCGACATCAGCGCCGCGCGCTGGCGCGTCGAAGCCTCCGCCAAAGGCATAGCAGTCGCCAAAGCCGCCTTTTATCCGAACATCAACCTGATGGCCAGCATCGGCCCCGCTGCCGCCGGCGGCGGCTTGTTCAGTTTCCTCAGCGCCCCCAATCTCACCACCAGCTACGGCCCGGCGATTTCGCTGCCGATTTTTGAAGGCGGCCGCCTGCGCGGCCAGCTCGGCGCCACCACCGCCGGCTACGACCAGGAAGTGGAACACTACAATATGCTGCTGAGCCAGGCGCTCAAGAGCATCGCCGACCAGATCGTGACGCTGCAAGCGATCAAACGCCAGCAGCAGCAAGCCGACCTGTCGGTGGCGGCTGCGCAAAAGAATGTCGACATCGCTACCCGCGCCTATCAACGCGGCCTGACCAATTACGTCAACGTGCTGACGGCGCAAACGCAATGGCTGCATCAACAGCAAGTAGTGCAACAATTGCTGGCGCAAAAACTCAGTGCCTACGCCAGCCTGACGGTTGCGCTGGGCGGCGGCCTGGAGGCTTCCGCGGCTGAAAGCGCGCCGGCAGCACCGGTCGCCACTGCTGCCGGAGCGGCGCCGTGAACGACAGCGTCAGCCAGGCTGCTGCGCCCGCCTCGTTCGGTCGGGCTTTGCACGAAGCCGCCAGCGACTGGTGGCAGACCGATTTCCCCAACTGGATCTACGTCTTCAAAATGGTGTTCGCCGGTTTGCTGGCGCTGGGCATCGGCTATGCGCTCGACCTCGAGTCGCCGCGCTCGGGCCTGATCACCGTCTTCATCGTGATGCAGCCGCAAAGCGGCATGATCCTCGCCAAAAGTTTTTATCGCGTGATCGGCACCCTGATCGGCTCGGTCGCGGTGGTGGTATTCGTCGGCCTGTTCGCACAAACGCCGGAGCTGTTCCTGCTCGCCACCGCCTTGTGGATAGGGCTGTGCACTGTGGGTTCTGCGCATAACCGCAACTTCCGCTCCTACGGCTTCGTGCTGTCGGGCTATACGGTGGCGCTGATCGGTCTGCCGGCGGCGCTCAATCCGGCCCTGACGTTCGACTCGGTGATGACGCGCGTGACCGAAATCACGGTCGGCATCGTCTGCGCCGGCGTGGTCAGCGCACTGGTGTTTCCGCAAGCCAGCGCGCCCGGCCTGGTGCGCATCATCCGCGGCCGCTTTACCGCCTTCGTTGACCTGATCGGCAGCACCCTCGGCGGCACCGCCGACCGCAAGGCGCTGGAAGCCACCAATGCGCGTTTCGTGGGCGACATCATCGGCCTGGAAGCGCTGCGCAGCTCGGCGATTTTTGAAGATCCTGAAATCCGCCTGCGCAGCGGTCGCCTGACGCGCATGAACAGCGAGTTCATGGCCTTGTCGACGCGCGTGCATGCGCTGCACCAGTTGATGAACCGCCTGCACGGCAGCCGCAATCCCTCGGCGCAACGGGTCATCAACAGCATCTCGCCTTACTTCCGCGAAGTGCAACCGCTGCTCACGCGCAGCGGCGGCGAGCCGGTGATGACGGCAAGCGACGCCGCCGATGCAGCGCTCAAGCTGGAGACTTACAAACAAGAATTGCCGCGCCGGGTGCGCGCCACACGCAATGAACACGCGCAAGCGCTCGACGACGACGCCATCCTCGATTTCGACACTGCCTCCGAACTCTTGTATCGCGTCATTGAAGAATTGCACGCCTACACGCTGACCTATGCCTCGCTGGTGCAACGCCGCCACGAACGCGAACAATGGGAACACGCCTATTCGCCCAAGACCAGCATGGTCACCGCCTGCATTGCCGGCGCCCGCGCCGCCATCACGCTGATCGGCTTGTCGACCTTCTGGATCCTGAGCGGCTGGCCCAGCGGCGATGTCGCCTCGCTCAATGCCGCCGCGTTCTGCGCCATCACCTCGGCCGCGCCAGATCCCGCCAAGGCCACGCGCACCGTCACCATGGGGGTAGCGGTGGCCGTCTTGCTCGGCTACGTCTACACCTTCCACATCGTGCCGCAACTCGATGGCTTCTGGATGCTGGCCGCGGCGCTGACGCCGGTGCTGATGCTGGCGGTGCTGCTGACCACCAAGCCGACACTGGCCGGTTACGGCCTGGGCATCTGCATCTTCTTCCCGTTCGTGGCGGTGCCGGACAACCTGGCCCACTTCAACGCCGCCGGCTACCTGAACGAATCGATCGCGCTGATGGTGTCGCTGATCGTGACCACGGTCGCCTTCATGCTGTTGCTGCCGCCAACCACCAACTGGACCGTGCGCCATCTGGAAAAACTGTTGCGCAAGCAAGTCGTGCAAGCCTGCTTCGGCAAGCTGGCCCACCTGGCACTGCAATTCGAAAGCGGTACGCGCGACCTGATGCACCAGATCACCATGGTCACCGGCAGCCGCCCGCTGCTGCGCAAGGACGCCTTTGGCTGGATGTTCGCCACACTGGAAGTCGGCCATGCCGTGATCGAGTTGCGTACCGAGCTGCACGCCATCCGCAGCGGCAATCCCGGCCTGTTGCCGCCCGCCGCTTACACCGCACTGGATCGCTTGCGCGAGACCTTGCCTGCGCTGTTCGAACAACCCACGCCGGCCACGCTCGCCGCGGTGCTGGACGCCAACAACCGCGCCATCGCCGAAGTGCAACTCGCGATCGGGCCGCACTATCGCGAACGCAATGAACGTCACCGCCTGCAGCGCACGCTGAGCTACCTGCACTTCATCCGTACCGCGCTGCTCGATCCGCAATCGCCTCTGCAACCCATGCATCAGGAGCAGAACGGCGGCGCCAACCCTTCCTCCGGAAACCCATCAGGAACAAACCATGCCGCGTGAAATTTCCTTCTTCGACGCCTACGTACCGACGCTGCTGCTGGCCGTCATCCTGGCCGGCGCGATTGCGCTGGTGGCCGACCGCATCCTGGTGCGCATCGGCCTGTACAACCTGGTGTGGCATCCGGCGCTGTTCCGCGTCAGCTTGTTTACCTGCATTGCCGCGCTGCTGGGACTGGCGATTTACGGTTAGCCTGAAAAACGGCAAGCACAGAAAAACAGAGTCAGAATCAATCAGGAGTTATCCATCATGTCGGTCAAATCCATTTTTCGTTTCATCATCACCGCGCTGATCTTCCTCGCCGCGATTTTCCTGGCGTGGAGCCTGTGGCAACACTACATGGTGTCGCCATGGACCCGCGACGGCCGCGTGCGCGCCGATGTCGTCAACATCGCGCCGGACGTCGCCGGCCAGGTGGTCGACCTGCCGGTGCGCGACAACCAATTGGTGCACAAGGGCGATTTGCTGATGCAGATCGATCCCGCTCATTATCAGCTGGCGCTGCAACAGGCCGAAGCCACCGTGCTGGCACGCAAGGCCGATCTCGATATGCGCCGCGCACAAGCGCACCGCCGCGCCGACATGGACAGCCTGGTGGTGTCGCGTGAAAATCGTGAAGACGCCGGCAGCCAGGTCACCGCCGCCGACGCGCAATATCAGGTCGCCGTCGCCCAGCGCGACAGCGCCAAACTCAATCTGGACCGCACCAAGGTGTATGCGCCGGTGGACGGCTACATCACCAACCTCAACGTGCGGCGCGGCGACTACGCCAGCGCGGGCGCGGCCAAGATCGCCATCATCGACAGCCACTCGTTCTGGGTGTATGGATATTTTGAAGAGACCAAGCTACCCTACGTCGCCGTGGGCGACCAGGCCAAAATCCAGCTGATCAACGGCGCCACCTTGCGCGGCCACGTCGACAGCATCTCGCGCGGCATCTACGACCGCGACAATCCGCAAAGCCGCGAACTGCTGGCCGACGTCAACCCGACCTTCAACTGGGTGCGCCTGGCCCAGCGCATCCCAGTGCGCATCCAGATCGATGAAGTGCCGAAGGATGTGTTGCTGGCCGCCGGCCTGACCTGCACCGTGACGCTAGAACCGGGCACGAAAAAGAAGCAGTAAAACCGTTCAGACAAACACCTGCACCACCAGCCACAGATTCGCCGCGCTGATGCCGAGGAACAGCATCCAGGCCAGTGCGGCAACCCACCACGCGTTGGCGAAATCGCCCATCAGGTCGCGCCGGCTGGTCAGCCGGATCAGCGGATACATCGCAAACGGCAATTGCAGGCTCAGCACCACCTGGCTGAGCACCAACAGACGCCCCACCGAATGCTCGCCCAGGGTCAACACGCCGATCAGCGCCGGAATCAGCGCCAGTCCACGCGTGACCAGGCGACGCTGCCAGCACGGAATCTTCAGTTTCAGGAAACCTTCCATGATCACCTGGCCGGCAATCGTGCCGGTGAAGGTGGAGCTCTGCCCGGCCGCAAACAGGCCGATGCCGAACAACACCGCCGCCAGCGAACTGCCGGTGATCGGATCGAGCAAGTGATAGGCGACGTCGAGGTCGACCACGTCAGTGCGGCCGGTGTGATGGAAGGCCGATGCGGCCAGGATCAGGATCGCCGCATTGATCGCCATCGCAATCAGCAGCGACACCGTGGTATCGACGCGCGTATAGCGGATCGCTTCCAGCAGGCTGGCGCGGTCGCGCTTGACGGCGCGCGTCTGCACAATCGATGAATGCAGATACAGGTTGTGCGGCATCACCGTCGCACCCAGCACACCGATGGCCAGATACAACGGCTCGCGGCTGGCCAGTGCGGTCAGCGACGGCACGAAGCCCTGCACCACTGCATGCCAATCGGTCTGAACGAAGGCTAACTGGGCGAACAGACACACCGCAATCGTCAGCACCAGCCCCAGGATGATGGCCTCAACCTGGCGGAAACCGCGGCCCTGCAAACCGAGCACGATCAGGGTATCGAACGCCGTCAGCAAGACGCCGACCGGCAACGACACGCCCAGCAACAATTTGAACGCCAGCGCGCAGCCGAGCACCTCGGCCAGGTCGCAGGCGATGATCGACAGCTCGGCAAACACCCACATGCCCTTGCCCACCGCCGGCGGATAATTTTCGCGCGAATGTACCGCGAGGTCCTTGCCGGTAACGATGCCCAGGCGCGCGCACAGGCATTGCAGCACGATCGCCGCCAGGCTCGACAACATCACCACGAACAGCAACTGATAACCAAACTGCGAACCGGCCTGCACCGACGTTGCCCAGTTGCCCGGATCCATGTAGCCGATCGAAATCAGCAGGCCGGGGCCGACATACACCTTGAGTTTTTGCCAGACGCCGGCATGCGGCGGCAGCGCGACGCTGCCGGAAACTTCAGAGGGACAAAAAGGGGCGGTAGCAGTCGTCGGCAGGCGGAACATGTTTGATTGTTTGAGGGGAAAAAAGGTCAATCTGCTTGCTGCTGCCACTTCGACACAGCCTGGTCATCGCTCTCGCGCGCATCTACCCAACGCGCGCCGTCGGGGGTCTGCTCTTTCTTCCAGAACGGCGCCAGCGTCTTGAGGTAGTCCATGATAAATTCGCAAGCGGCGAAGGCGATGCCGCGATGCTTCGAAGTGACCGCCACCAGCACGATTTGCTCCAGCGGTTGCAAGGGACCGACGCGATGGATCACCAGCGCATCAACGATGTCCCAGCGCGCCTTGGCGTCGGCGACGATCTGTTCGAGCGCCTTTTCGGTCATGCCGGGATAGTGCTCGAGCTCCATTTCCTGCACGCTGGCACCGTCATTCAGGTCGCGCACGGTGCCGACGAAACTGACCACGGCGCCGACCTTGGGATTGCCCAGGCGCAGCGCAGCGATCTCGGCGCTGAGGTCAAAGTCGGCAGTCTGGACGCGAATCGGCATGGGAAGATGAAGAGGTAAATGGAATCGCCCTCATTGTACCCAATGTCGTGCAGGTATCGCCCGCACAAACGACAAGTCCCGGACTGGCCGGGACTTGTTCTATCTCTTTGTGCAGAACCTGTTCTCAGACCAGGATGCCCCACAGCAGCAGGGTCATGCCCAGCCCGACCACCGAGACGATGGTCTGGATCACTGACCAGGTTGCGAAGGTCTGCTTGAGGTCGAGGCCGAAGTATTCCTTCACCATCCAGAAACCAGCGTCATTGACATGGCAGAAGAACACCGAGCCGGCGCCGATGGCCAGCGCCATCAGTGAATTGTGCGTACCCGACAGGCTCACCACCAACGGCGCGACGATGCCCGCGGTAGCAGTCGTCGCCACCGTAGCCGAACCGGTAGCCTGGCGCAGCGCCACGGCAATCAGCCATGCCAGCAGGATCAACGGCATGTGCGTGCCGCTCGCCACCTTGGTGATGGTGTCGCTGATGCCTGCCGTCAACAGGGCTTGCTTCAAGCCGCCGCCGGCGCCGATGGTCAGCAACAGGCCGGCGATTGGCGGCAAGGCCTTGCGCAAGATGGCACCGACGTCGGTGCGGCTGACGCCGCGGCTCCAGCCGAGCACGACCACGGCGAACAACACCGTCACGGTCAGCGCAATGATGGGTTCGCCGAAAAAGTTCAGCATCTCGAACAACGTCGTTTCAGGCGTGAGCCAGATCTTGGCGACGGTGCGGCCCAGCATCAGCACCACCGGCAACAGGATCGTCAGCAGCGATGGAAAGAAACCCGGTTGCAGCTCGGCCGATTGCTGGCCCTTGAACAAGGCGCCGATCTGTTCCGGCTCGCCGACCGGCATGCGCGGCGCGAGCCACATGCCATACAGCGGACCGGCCAGGATCACCGCCGGAATCGCCACCACGAAACCCAGCAACATGGTGGTGCCGAGGTCGGCATGCAAGGCGCTCACTGCGATCAGCGGGCCCGGATGCGGCGGCAGCAAGGCGTGCAAAGTGGTCATGCCGGCCAACGCAGGAATCGCCACGCGCAAGATCGGTTGCTGCGAACGGCGCGCCATCACGAAGATGATCGGCGCCATCATCACCAGGCCGACTTCGAAGAACAGCGGCAGGCCGACCACGATCGCCACCAGCGCCATCATCCATGGAATCGCTTTGCCCTTGGCATAGCGCAGCAAGGTCGTGACGATCTTGTCGGCCGCGCCGGAGTCGGCCATCAGGGCTCCGAGCATGGCGCCCAGCGCGATGATGATGCCAGCCTCGCCGAGGATGCTGCCGGCGCCTTTGCTGAATGACGTGGCAATTTTTTCCAGCGGCAAACCGGCGCCCGTGCCGGCGATGAAGGTGCCCAGCAAGATGGATAGGAAGGGGGCTATTTTAAGGATGCTGATCAGCAATACGATAGCGATCAGCGCAGCGAGGACGGACAACAACAGGCGTGTGTCCTGGGCCGCCCAGGCGGCAATTTCAGTGGTCAGGTGCAAGATATCTCCTTGTCTTCAATGTATGAATTCATTGTCTCCTCACCTGCTTCATCCTATATTTTTACAGCTCTTGCGCTACGCCGGCGCCGGACTGAATTACTGCTGCATGATGTCAACTGCGTTTGACCGTCGCCAGCAATGCCCCGGCGCCGATGAAGGTCGCTCCCGACACGCGGTTGAACATCCTGGCCCGACCCGGCGTACGCAACCACGGCGCCACGCGTGCAGCAAAGTGGGCGTAGACGGTCAGCCAGAACAATTCGAAACAGACGAAGGTCGCGCCCAGCGCCAGGAACTGCGGCAACTGCGCGGCATGCGGATTGATGAACTGCGGGAAGAACGCGGTGAAAAACAACAGCGCTCAGGGTCTGTTCACCAGTCATTTGCGAGTGCGAACGCGCGACAGGCGTTGACTGCCTAGGCGCAGCGACGCGACGTAGCGGTGCTACGGCAAGGAGCTGCAACAACGGCAGGCGACGCCTGTCGTCGTTCCCGCAGGGTTCCTGCCAGAAAGCGCACTGGCGGCGTTGCATGGCTTGCCAGCACGCTTTCTGGCAGGAACGCACCTCGCAAATGACTGGTGAACAGACCCTAAGATTGCTCCCTCCGACCAGGAATCCTTGCCAATACAAACTGGCACGCGATGTATGCGTGCGTGCGACCGGCAAACCGTCGACATCCTCCGCGACGCCGATGGTGCTCTGGCTCGAGAAAAAAGTGCGCACGCCAATATACGCGAGATAGGCGACGCCACACCATTTCAGAATGAGAAACACCTTCTCCGAAACTGCAAGAATCGCACCGAGCCCGGCGGCCGACACCGCCATAATCAGGCACACCGCCGTCACGCTGTCGAGCGCGCCGGAAAACGCGCGCCGTGCACCGTGATGAATGCCATTGGTGATGCACATCAGCACGCTGGGGCCGGGCGTCACGGTCAGCACGAATACGGCGGCGAGATACAGCAAGAAGGTTTGCAGGGTCATGATGTTTATTCTTGTTGGAAATAATCGCCTACATCAAGGGCTTGCGCCAGACCGTGGCCAGCCACGCCTGTTCGGCGCGCAACAAACCGTCGGGACGATAATAATGCCGGATCTCGGCAAAACCCGCCGCCGTCATGAAAGCGCGCCAGGCCTCCAGATCGTGATATGAGCCATAACGCCCGCTGCTCCAGCCCTCGCTATTGCTGCCGCGCGGATTAGAACAGAACAGGACGCCATCCGGCTTGAGCGTGTCGTGCAACTGCCCGAGCACGCGCGGCAGTTCGGCCGCCGGCACGTGGAACAGCGAGGCATTGGCGAACACGCCGTCGAAAAACGCCGCCGGCAAATCCAGTTCGAAGAAGCTCTGATGCCAGACCTCGCACCCCGAATCGGCGCGCGCCATCTCAACAAAACTTGCGGTGCCGTCCAGGCCGATGGCGCGGTGGCCGCGCTTGCTGAAGGTCTGCAAGTCGCGCCCCGGACCGCAGCCGAAATCGAGTATGGTCAACGGCGCTGCTTGCGCGATGGCGTCCAGCAAGGCATGGATGTTCTGGCTGACATCGTGGTCGCGCGTACCCTCGCGAAAGTCGTGCGCACGCCCTTCGTAATGCGCCAGCGTGCCGCCGGCGATCGCATCCAGATGTTCTTTTGGCAGCGGCATCATGTCCCTCGCGTGCGCGCTCAACCGCCGGTCACCGGCGGGAAAAACGCCACTTCGCCGCCCTCTTCGATCAGCGTATCCGGCTCGACCATGTTGTGATCGTAAGCCATGCGCAAGGCCTTCTCGGGCGACAGCACTTCCATCCACAAGCCGCCACGGCCCATCAGGAAAGCGCGCACATCGCCGACCGTCTTGACGTGGTCCGGCAAGTCGATGATCTCTTGCGTGACGCCGAGCGCTTCACGCACGCTGGCAAAAAAACGGAGTTCTATTTTCATGAGTGATAAATCCCTGGAATACGATGAACGATCAAACCGGCTCAGTTGAGCAAATGATCAAATGGAATGAAGCGCACCAGATCGCCCTCAGCGATGGTCTTGCCGGCCGGATTGTCGATCAGGCCGTCGCCCCAGACGGTCGACGTCAGTACTCCCGAACCCTGATGTGGGAACAGGTCGAGGCCGCCCTGGTCATTGAAACGGGCGCGCAGGAATTCCTGGCGGCGGTCGGCCTTGGGCCAGTTGAAATCGGCGCGCAGGCTCAGCGCGCGCGGCGCCACTTGCTCCACGCCCTGCAAGCGCAGCAGGAAGGGACGCACAAAGATCAAAAAGGTCACAAAAGTCGACACCGGATTTCCCGGCAAGCCGATGAAGAAGGCCTTGCCCGCGCCATCGCTGCGGTTGATCTCGCCAAAGGCCAGCGGCTTGCCCGGCTTCATGGCGATCTGCCACATGTTGAGGCGGCCTTCCGCTTCGACCGCCGGCTTGACATGGTCTTCTTCGCCGACCGAGACGCCGCCGCTGGTGATGATCAGGTCGTGACCGGCGGCGGCGGCGCGCAAGGTGTCGCGCGTGGCTTGCAACTGGTCGGGCACAATGCCGAAATCATGCACCTCGCAGCCGAGGTTTTCCAGCAGGCCGCGCAGCAGGAAGCGATTCGAGTTGTAGATGGCACCGGGCTTCAGCGCTTCACCCGGCATGGTCAGCTCGTCGCCCGTGAAAAACACCGCCACGCGCAGCTTCCGCACTACCGGTAATGTCGCCAGGCCGACCGAGGCGGCCAGGCCCAGTTCCTGCGCACGCAGGCGCACGCCGGCCGACAGGATGGTGCTGGCGGCGTTGATGTCTTCGCCGATGCTGCGTATCCACTCGCCCGGCTGCGGCGTGTGCCGCACGATCACGTGGTCGCCGTCGACTTCACAGGCTTCCTGCATGACGATGGCGTCGGCGCCTTGCGGCACCATGGCGCCGGTGAAGATGCGCGCTGCCGTGCCCGGTTCCAGCACCGTGCCCACATGGCCGGCCGGAATTCTTTGCGACACGCGCAGGCGTGTCTCGCCGCCGGCGCATTCGACGACGCGTACCGCGTAACCGTCCATCTGCGAATTGTCCATGCCCGGCACATTGATCTGCGACACCTGCGCTGCAGCCAACACGCGGCCATTGGCTGCCAGCGTCGGTACGATTTCCGTGTCGCTCAGCGGCACGGCCGCCTTGGAAAGGAATTTGGTCGCTTCGGCGACACTCAGCAAAGGTGGTTTGACTAGCATGGACAGGAAGTGGATGGCCGCGAAAAGGCCTCCATTCTAGTGCAACCGGGGCACCAGCGCTTGCGATCCGACTAGCGCAGCAAACCCTGCATGGCCACCGCAAAACGCGGATCGCCAAGCAGGCCGACGTTATAGCGCGACCAGGAGGACGGCGCTTCCGTGTCGATATGAAAAATACTACCCGGCGCGGTGACGATGTTTTGCCGCATCAACGCTTGCGCCAGCGCCTTGGAGTCAGGATAGCCCGGCATTGCCGCCCATAAATACATCGATTGCCCCGGCGTGCAAAACAGTTGCGCGCCCATCTGCTCCAGCAGGCGCCGCGCCTGCTCGGTGGCGTGCGTGAGGCGGTCGCGCAGGCGCGCGGCGTGGCGGCTGAAATGACCTTCACTGAGGATCACGTCGAGCGTGCGTTCGCAGTATTCCGAACTGCTCACGTGCACCAGCATCTTGATGTCGGCCAGGTCGCTGGCGAGATCGCGATGGCAGGCCAGGAAGCCCACCCGCAGCGCCGCCGATACCGACTTGGAAAAACTGCCGACATAAATCGTGCGGCGCAACTGGTCCAGCGTGGCGATGCGCGGCGCGGCGTGCGGCTTGAAATCGGCCAGGGAGTCGTTCTCGACGATGATGGCGTTGTAACGGTCGGCCAGTTGCAGGATCTTGTGCGCCTTGTGCGGCGAGGTGTCGGAACCGGTCGGGTTGTGCGCCAGCGTCTGCGTGAAAAACAGGCAGGGCTTGCCGCTCTTCAACTCTTGTTCCAGCACGTCGAGGTCGGGGCCGTCGGCCAGGCGCGGAATACCGACGATGCGCGCCCCACTGAGTTTGAGCTTGCCGAACAACATGTAATAACCCGGCTCGTCAACCAGCACGCGGTCGCCCGGTTTGACGAAATTGCGGATCACGATATCGAGCGCCTGGTTGGCGCCGTGGGTCAGCACGATCTGGTTGGTCGCCGCCTCGATGCCATGGTTGGCCAGCTTGTGCGCCAGGTGCTGGCGCAGCGGCTGGTAACCGAAGCGGCTGCCATAGCCGAACAGCGCGCCCATACCGGTGCGCACCACCTTCTGGTGGAATTTGTCGAGCCGCACTTCGGTGAGCCAGTCTACCGGTGGGAAGCCGTCGCCCAGCCGCAAATGCTCGGGATCGCTCTTCAATTGTTCGCGCATCAGCCAGACCACATCCATGGCGCGGCTCAGCGACGAGGTCTCGTCTTCGTCGCGGATTGCCGGCGCCGCCGCACAGACGAAGAAGCCCGAACCGCGGCGCGGCTCCACCACCCCCAGCGCGGTCAGGTCGTCGAACACGTTGACGATCGTGTTCTTGGCGCAGTCATGCGTTTTGGCCATCTCGCGTATGGAAGGCAAACGGCTGCCCGGCGCATACACGCCGTCGAGAATCTGGCGCTGGATCAGGCTTACCAGCCGGCGGGTCAAAGTGGGTGGCGCTTCAGCGGCGTGAATCGAATTGACGGGCATGCAAACTCCAAAGGGACGCAAGCACTGATGCTGCAACGCAGGACAAGTGTCTTGGGTACAGTTACGTAACTGTTGGCGCCAAGTGTACCAAACATATTGGGTACAGCCTGCTATTCTTGCCCTCACTCCAACCCGGCACCTGCCGGCGATAACAACACGAGACTGAGGCATGTCATGACCGTCGATTCCCGACTCCCGCAATTCCGTTCGCTCACACCACAACAACGTCTGGCGCAAATCGCCGAGCGCGCCAATCTGAGCGCCGATGAAGCCGCGCTGCTCGGCAATCCTGCCGCCTTGTCGCTGGATGTCGCCAACGGCATGATCGAAAACGTGATCGGCACTTTCCAGCTGCCGATGGGCGTGGCCGGCTATTTCCAGCTGAACGGCAAGGACGTGCTGGTGCCAATGGCGGTGGAAGAACCGTCGGTGGTCGCCGCCGCCTCGTTCATGGCCAAGCTGATCCGCGATTGCGGCGGCTTCCATACCTCCAGCAGCGCACCGCTGATGCGCGCCCAGGTGCAGGTGATCGGCGTGACCGATCCCTACGGCGCCCGCCAGGCCATCCTCAAGGACCGCCAGGCCATCATCGACATCGCCAACAGCCGCGACCAGTTGCTGATCAGCCTGGGCGGCGGTTGCAAGGATATTGAAGTACACGTCTTCCCGGACACGCCGCGCGGCGCCATGGTGATCGTGCACCTGATCGTCGACGTGCGCGATGCGATGGGCGCCAATACCGTCAACACCATGGCCGAAGCCGTGGCCGGCCATATCGAACAAGTCAGCGGCGGCAAGGTGCGCCTGCGCATCCTGTCCAACCTGGCCGACCTGCGCCTGGCGCGCGCCCATGTGCGCGTCTCGCCGGAGGCGTTGACGACAGACGACTACGACGGCGCCGATGTCATCAACCGCATCGTCGACGCCTATACCTTCGCCGCCGTCGATCCTTACCGCGCCGCGACCCACAACAAGGGCATCATGAACGGCATCGATCCGGTGATCGTCGCCACCGGCAACGACTGGCGCGCGGTGGAAGCCGGCGCCCATGCCTATGCCTGCCGCAAGGGCCACTACACCTCGCTGTCGACCTGGGAAATCGCCACCGACGGGCACCTGGTCGGCACCCTGGAAATCCCGATGCCGGTCGGCCTGGTCGGCGGCGCCACCAAGACGCATCCGCTGGCGCGCCTGGCGCTCAAGATCATGGACGTGCAGTCGGCGCAAGAACTGGCTGAAATCGCCGTCGCCGTCGGCCTGGCGCAAAACATGGCGGCGCTGCGCGCGCTGGCTACCGAAGGCATACAGCGCGGCCACATGGCGCTGCATGCACGCAATATCGCGCTGGCAGCCGGTGCGCTCGCGGAAGAGATGGACTGGGTAGTACAACAAATGGTCGCCGCCAAAGACGTGCGCGTGGATTTTGCAGTTAAGCTGCTGGCGCAGCGACGCGGGAAGTAAGCCCCAAAGATGCAAGACAAACACCAATACAGATTGCTTCAGCAGAAAGCATCGACCACAAGGAGACCACCATGCAAGCGCCGTTCAAACTTACTACCCTCACCCGCCTGATCACCTGCGCCACGCTCGCCTGTAGCGCCGCCGGCGCCCACGCGCAAGTATCCGACGACGCCGTGCGCATCGGCTTCATCACCGACATGTCCGGCCCGTATGCCGACACCGACGGCCTCGGCGGCCTGGAAGCGATCCGCATGGCGGTGGCCGACGCCGGCGGCAAGGTGCTCGGCAAGCCGATCGAGATCCTCTCGGCCGACCATCTGAACAAGGCCGACATCGCCGCCACCAAGGCACGCGAATGGTCCGACCAGCGCGGCCTCGACATGCTGATCGGCGGCGTCAACTCGGCTACCGCACTGGCGATGAACAAGGTCATGGCGGAAAAGAAACGCGTCTACATCAACATCGGCGCCGGCTCGGCACGCCTGACCAATGAAGAATGCACGCCTTACACCGTGCATTACGAATACGACACCGTGGCGCTCGCCAAAGGCACCGGCGCCGCCGTCATCAAGCAAGGCGGCAAGTCGTGGTTCTTCCTGGTCGCTGACTATGCCTTCGGCCACTCGCTCGCCAACGACACCTCGGCAGTCGTGAAGGCCAACGGCGGCACCGTGGTCGGCATGGTCAAGCATCCGCCGTCGGCGTCCGACCTGTCGTCCTTCATGCTGCAGGCGCAGGCTTCCAAGGCGCAAATCCTGGGCCTGGCCAATGCCGGGGAAGACACCATCAACTCGATCAAGGCGGCCAAGGAATTCGGCGTCACCAAGACCATGAAGCTGGCCGGCCTGCTGATGGTCATCAATGACATCCACGCGCTCGGCCTGGCCAACGCCGAAGGCTTGCTGATGACCGACAGCTGGTACTGGGACAAGGACGAGGCCTCACGCCAGTTCGCCAATCGCTTCTTCCTGAAGATGAAGAAAATGCCGAGCACGCATCAGGCAGCGGCCTACTCCGCCACGGCGACTTACCTCAAAGCGATCGCTGCGATAAAGACGGATGACTCGACCAAGGTCATGGCCGAACTGAAACGGATGAAGATCAACGACTTCTACAACAAGGGCTACATCCGCGCCGACGGCCGCAACATCCACGATATGTACCTGTACCAGGTCAAGTCGCCGGCAGAGTCGAAGAAGCCATGGGATTATCTGAAACTGGTGGAAACCATCTCCGGCGAACAGGCCTTCACGACCGTCGCGGAATCGAAGTGCTACTTGCTGAAGAAATAGTTTTTGCAGTCGTCCCGGCGAAAGCTGGGACGCAGTGTCGTGACGAGCCCCGATACGACACGGGGTCCGGGCTTTCGTCAAGACGACCGCAACGCAGGGGCTTGCAATGAAGCAGAGGAAGCATAACTGAGCGGCGCGGTTCTCACCGGGCCGTTTTTTATTGGCGCAACACGCGCCTCAATTGCTGCGTCGGTAAAACGCCAGTGACCCGGCCAGCGCCAGCAACACCGCGCCGCATGAACGGTCGAGCCAGAGGATCGCGCGCTGGCGCAACAGGCTCACGGCGCGCGCACCGATCAGCGCGTAAGCCATCATGATCGCAAAATCGATGCCCGCAAACACCAGGCCGATTGCAACATATTGCGGCCACTGTGGTGCAGCGCCGTCGATGAACTGCGGTAACAACGCCGAGCAAAACAGATAACACTTGGGATTGGTCACCGCGACAAAGAAGGATTTCCCGAAAATGCGGCGCGGCGCACCATCGCCCTCGCCGGCTTCGCCGCGCGACAAGTCCAGGCCGCCTTTGGAGCACAGCAGGCGCAAGCCCAGCCAGGCCAGGTACACCACGCCCACCCACTTGATGACAGAAAACAAGAGCTCGGACGCCGCCAGCACCGCGCCGAGTCCCAGCGCCACTGAACCGACCAACACGAAGTCCGACGACACCGCACCCAACATGCCCGGCAGCGAGCGGCGTACGCCATAACGCGCGCCGTTGGCGAGCGCCAGCAACACGGTGGGGCCGGGCGTGGCGATGGTGATGAGCGCAACCACGGCAAACAGCGCCAGTGTGGTGATCTTGACTGCGTGGGGAAGCAGGGAAATGTCCATCGTGTTGCGGGCCAATGTCTTAATTGCAAGAACCATCGCGCCAAGCGTCGATGGAGAAGATCAACAATATTACAGGCAATTGCTGCGCAATTCGCCAATCGGCTGGTGTATAAATTTCAAAAAGAATTTACAGCGCAGGCAAGGTGAGGGTTATATTACAAAAAAACGGCACCATAAAATAATGATCATTGGGAGGCTGTGCATGAAGATCTTGGCTCGCTACCTGTTTTTGCTGTTACTCGTCCCGACCACACTCTGGGCGCAAGTGAAAGAGTGCAAGAAAGTTGTCATTTCTGCCGACTCCGATTATGCCCCCTTGCATTGGTACGACGGCAAGCAGCTCACCGGCGCAAGCATAGAAATTGCAGTCACCGCCCTGACCTCGCTCGGCATTCCTTACGAACTTCGCTACATGGGTCCGTTTCACAGCGTGCTGCAAGGCGCCCGACGAGGCGAGATCGACATGATCAGCTCCTTGAAAGACACCCCCGAACGACGCGAATACCTGGCCTTTACCTCGGTATCCTTGTTTTCCAATCCGATCGCCGTCTTCGTCTTGAAGGACGCGAAATTCATCTACTCGAACTGGAATGACCTCATCGGCAAGCGCGGCGGCGTGACCTTGGGCAATCAGTTCGGCAACGGCTTCGACGACTTTCTCACAGCACATCTGCAAGTCACGTCGGCACAAAAAGCCTACATGAATTTCAAGAAGCTCGAACTGGGCCGTATCGACTATCTCATCACCGGCTATTACAGCGGCCAGGTCTATCTGGCGTCATCAGGCCAAAGCGACAAATTCGTCGCCTTGAAACCCTATATCTCCGAGACCGACAATTTCATCGCGTTCAGCAAACTCAGCCCTTGCGTTCATCATCTGAAAGCCCTCAATTCCCAGCTTGAAACGATGAGAGAAGACGGCAGATTGAAGACGATCCTCGACAAGCATGTGGCCTTACTGCGCTAAGCGTCGATAGCGCCCACGACAACTGTTCAACGGGTGGGACCGGCGTGCTGCGCCGCCTTGGCCAGCTTGGCCCTGAAATCCAGGTCGGTGTCGACTTCCTTGTCGTCTTTTTTCTTTTCGACCGTGGCCTGGTGCGTCAACAGAGGGTGCGTATACGCCGCCAGCAAATCCTGGGAGAAATCGGCCTTGTCCTTGACCGGCTCCCAGCCGTTCTTGCCCTGCTCCTCGATCGACACGTTGGCGCCGTTGAAACGGAGGCTGAGTTTGTCGTTCTTCCCGGCATCCATGACGTCTTCCAGGAACGCACTCGCGCTCGTCCCCGGATTCTTGCCGGCCAAGTCGTTGGCTACCGCGTCACACGCTACCTCGCGGATCATCGCTTCACTGCGGATCAAACCGCTCGTTGCGTTGGCTGGTATCTGTGAGCCCGGGTATGGCGCCGGTGTTATGCCGCTTGTGACTGTCAGCATGGGCGTCCCTCTGTTTTTTTTCACCTGCAGGCATCGATTGTCATCCGAATTCGCATGCCGCTATTGCTCAGCCCGGCGTCCCCAGTTGCCACACCAGCGACAAGGCAATGCCCCACATGATGACGGCAATCGCCACGTCCAGCACGCGCCAGGAAACCGGTTTTGCAAACAAGGGTTGCAACAGGCGCGCACCGTATCCGAGCGAGAAAAAGAACAGCAGCGAACTGAGGCCGGCGCCGGCGGCGAACGCGGCTTTCTGCCCTTCGTATTGGGTGGAAATCGAACCAATCAGGAACACCGTATCGAGGTAGACATGCGGATTGAGCCAGGTCAGCGCCAGGCAAATCAACAAGGTCTTTTTCAGCGATTGCGGACTGGCGGCGCCGGCGCGCAATGCCGCCGACGATTTCAGCGCCGACCACAGGCTGCGCGCGCCATAGGCGAACAGGAACAGCGCGCCGACATAACGCATCGCCTGGGCCAGCCACGGCAGCCTGGCGATGACCACGTCGAAGCCGGCGATGCCGGCCACGATCAACATGGTGTCGGAGATAAAACAGGTCAGGCAAATCAGGAACACATGCTCGCGACGCAAGCCCTGGCGCAGCACGAACGCGTTCTGCGAACCGATGGCAAGGATGAGGGAAAGGCTGAGGCTGAATCCGGCGGACGTGGCGGTGAAGGCGTCTATCATGTACGAAGCGTGGGCGAGGCGAAGTTGCTACCTTACACTGGATTGCCGGGTTGCCACTAGCGCGCAAACCACAGGCCGCAGCCGACGCCGTCGAATTGATGCAGCAAAGCGCCGGGCCATGCGCTACCATTGCCGACAAGCCCACCGCCGTTCCCGCCCTGACACCCTCGCCCACGCATGACACCGAAACCCTTGCCGCCTGCCGACGACGCCACCCGACGCCCCGCGCCGCGCCTGGCCGAGACCGTCTATGAAAAACTGCGCGACGACGTCTTCGCCTTCCGCCTGCTGCCCGGCGACCGCTTTGCCGAAAACGACGTCGCCGAGCGCCTGCAAGTCTCCCGCACGCCGGTGCGCGAAGCGCTGATGCGGCTACAGAGCGAAGGCCTGGTGCGCGGCTACTTCCGCAACGGCTGGGAAGTGGTGCCGATCGACTTCTCGCGCTTTGCCGCGCTCTACGACTTGCGTGAAATGATAGAGCTGCATGCGGTGCGGCGCGTCTGCAGTGCGGGCGGCCAAGTGGGCGAGCCCACGCCCGCCCGCGCCACGCTGCTGGCCGAGGCCGGCGCCATCTGGCGCGTGCCGCGCAAGAAGCGGCTCAGCGACGGCCTCGCGGTGGCAGCGCTGGACGAAGGCTTCCACCTGATGCTGGTGGCCGCCGCCGGCAACCCCGAAACCGACGCCGTCTACCGCCAGGTCACCGAACACATCCGCATCATGCGGCGTCTGGACTTCGCCTACGGCGACTGCATTGCCGATACCTACGACGAACACGTCGCCATCCTCGACGCAATTGCCGTCGGCGACGCCGCCAGCGCCTGCGCGCTGACCGAGCAACACATCAAGGACAGCCACGCCGTGGTCGAACAAATCACCATCGACCGGCTCGAACAAGTGCGCACCGAGATGGCACAACACCCGGTCTCCGCACCCTCGCGGCGCAAGCGCTTCGGCTAAATCAGTGCAGCACGGCGCTGTTATAACGCGCCTGCCGCGCTTGCTCCACTTCTTCCTCCTCTGCTGCTGCTCCTGGACTCCCCCGACATGAAGCGCGGCTGACGAACTCGTCAGCAATGGCACGAATCCTGCATTCGTTCGCCCGAAATTTATGCATACATAAATTTACTACCCCGGGCAACGCGCTGCAATCACCCTCACTCCAGGAGAAAACGCATGACCACCCTGACCGACACATCGGCCCCCGCCAGTACCCAGGGGCTGCTCCAGAATCGCTGGTTCCAGTTACTGATCAGCCTGATTTGCATGATGGCCATTTCCAGTCCGCAATACGTCTGGACGCTGTTCACCAAACCGCTCGCGGCCAAGCTCGGCGTGCCGTTGTCGGAGCTGCAGATCACCTTCTCGATGCTGATCGTGCTGCAAACCTTTTTCTCGCCGTTCCAAGGCGGCCTGATTGAACGCTTCGGCGCACGCCGATTGATCGCCATCGGCACCTTCATGTCCGGCCTGAGCTGGGTGCTGGCTTCACAAGCGTCCAGCATCGGCATGCTCTACCTGAGCTATGGCCTGGTGGGCGGGCTCGGCACCGGCATCGTGTATGTCGGCGTAGTCGGCCAGATGGTGCGCTGGTTCCCTGACCGTCGCGGCTTCGCGGTCGGCATGGTGGCCGCCGGTTACGGCATGGGCGCAATCCTGACCACCTTCCCGATCTCGTCGGCGCTGGCCGGCCAGGGCCTGGAAAGTACGCTGTGGCAATTCGGCATTATCTTCGCCGTGATCGGCATGATCGCCTCGCAAGCGCTGCGCTCGCCCGACCCCAGCATCGCGCTGCCGGCCACGCGCGTGGCGCAAGCCACCGGCAACGACCTGGCGCCGCGCCAGATGCTGCGCCAGCCGCTGTTCTGGCTGATGTTTTGCATGATGACCATGATGTCCACTTCGGGCCTGATGGTGACTTCACAAATGGCCAGCTTCGCACGCGACTTCGGCGTCGCCAACGTGATGGTGTTCGGCCTGGCGGCACTGCCGCTGGCGCTGACCATCGACCGCCTCACCAACGGCTTCACGCGCCCCTTCTTCGGCTGGGTGTCGGACCACTTCGGCCGCGAAAACACCATGTTCTTCGCCTTCGCACTCGAAGGCATCGCCATGGCGCTGTGGCTCATGACACGTGAAAATGCAGTGTTGTTCGTACTGTTGTCAGGCGTGGTGTTCTTCGGCTGGGGCGAGATTTTTTCCCTGTTCCCATCGACGTTGACCGACACTTTCGGCACGCGCAATGCGACGGCCAACTATGGCTGGCTGTATATCTCGCAGGGGATCGGGTCGATTCTCGGTGGGCCGCTGGCTGCGCTGATGCATGAGAAGACTGGTAGCTGGCATCCGGTGTTCGGGACGGCGATTACGCTGGATATTCTTGCTGCAGTGTTGGCGTTGTTGGTGTTGAAGCCTTGGCGGAAGCGGTATTTGGCTGGCGTTGCCTGATTAACATCTTGATAGTTCGCGTCAGGCGAATATAAAAACTGACGCGAACAAATCAACCGCCAACTAG